>JADMIO011260213.1_pt1 | contig 103676 bp, 72 predicted proteins | sample 8958161 | NCBI WGS metagenome assembly JADMIO01 (sample SAMN16585339, study PRJNA669376) | soil metagenome | isolation source: Crop rotation soil | place: USA: Cullars Rotation, Alabama | collected 2011
GCCGCGACTTCAAGTCACGTGAATTCCAAGCTTCGGATCCCACTGTGCTGGAAAGTGCATACATTGTAAGAGAAAACTTTCTTGGCAGAAAACAAAGCCTGCAATTACTTCTGCGCCTCGGATATTCGCAAAAGCTGGGTCTTTATTATTCCATCCCATACATTAACAAAAAACAACAGGATGGGCTGTCTTTCAGTTTTTCCTTTACACGCAACCATGAAATTACATACGGTGATCTTGAAAACAAAACCGTTTTCTTCAAAGATGAAGATATCTTCGTCAGGAAACAATTTTCTTCCGGTATCAGGCTCACACATCGAAGCGGTATCTACGATTACTATTCTTACATAGGAGAATACCAGGATAATACAATTGCAGATACAGTGGTGGCACTTAATCCTGATTATTTTTTATATGGCAACTCCAGGGAACAACTTATTACGCTGTCATTTGTTTTCGTTCGCGATCACCGGGATTTTAAAATTTATCCGCTGAAAGGTTATTATTTTGATTTCAGTGCAACAAAACAGGGATTAGGAATTCTTAAGGATGAACCCAATTTACTTTCCTTATCCTCCAGTGTCAGAAAGTTTTGGGAACTAGGTTCGCGCTGGCATTTTGCAGTGGGTGTGAGAGGAAAATTATCCGGACAATCTTTTGCGCCATATTATAATTCCAGGGGATTAGGTTATGGGAATGATTTTGTAAGAGGATATGAATACTATGTAGTGAACGGACAAAACTACGCTGTGTTTAAATCAAATTTAAAATTTACGCTGATTCCCGAAAAAGTTGTTTATATAAAATATATCCCATTGGAAAAATTCAACAGGATACCTTTTGCGTTTTATCTTAATTTATTTGCTGATATGGGATATGCAAAAGACCGGCAATTTTATTTTAACAATTCACTCACAAACTCCTATTTATTTGGAACAGGAATAGGTTTGGATTATGTTACTTACTATGATATGGTTTTCCGCCTTGAATATTCTTTTAATAAAATGGGTGAGCATGGAGTGTTTTTGCATTTTACTTCTCCTATATGGTAAATGGAATAAGGTAGAAATTCCAGTCACAAAAGCCCTTCATCGGCAAAACTAAAATATTGATCGCCTGCCACAATAATGTGATCAAGCACATCAATTTCCATCAGCGTACCGGCATCTTTTAATTTTTTTGTAAGTTTTAAATCTTCAGGACTTGGTTTTGGATTTCCGCTCGGATGATTGTGACACAAAATAATTCCGCAGGCGAGATGTTCTAAAGCAGCTTTGAAAACTAATTTCGGATCTACCACCGTTCCTGCAATTCCGCCTTTGCTTAAATCATATTTGCCAATCACTTCATTAGCGCGGTTAAGCATTAGCACAACAAATTCTTCGTGCGGTAAATCGGACATACGTGGTTGCAGAATTTCAAAAGCATCTGCACTGCCCGAAATTTTTTCCTTTTTTAACCCTTCGGCTTCCCTTCTTCTCCTTCCAAGTTCAAGGGCGGCAACAATTGTAATGGCTTTTACCTCACCCATGCCTTTATGATTTTTCATTAAATCATTTACTGAAAGCTTTGACAATTGTGTGATGTCATTATTGCACGCAGATAAAATCTCTTTTGCAACGTCAACAGCTGTAAGCTCTTTCGTTCCTGTCCTGATCAGGATGGCAAGCAACTCGGAATCCGTGAGGTTATGACGTCCAAGCTTTAAAAGTTTTTCACGGGGCCGGTCAGCTTCTGCCCATGTTTTTATGCCGGATGTTTCCATTATGAAATGGATTAGGTTAGCCGTTTACAGATTATAGTCTGAAGGGAAAGGCTAAAAGATGCCTACGAACTATAAACCTAAACCGTTTTATTGCAAGCCCGCAACATGCTTTGCTAGGCTCGATTTGAGATTAGAGGCTTTCTTTTTATGAATTACGTTTTTCTTGGCCAGCTTATCAAGCATGGAGGCAACAGCAGGGTAAAGTTTGGACGCCTCAGCTTTGTTTTTTGATGCACGTAATTCCTTCATAGCGTTACGTGTGGTCTTTGCGTGATATTTGTTTCGCTCCTGTTTTGCAGCGCTGCCGCGGATTCTTTTTTCTGATGATTTGTGATTAGCCATTTGATATTCAAAGTTTAATGTTCAAAGCCGGTTCAAAGTTTAACCTGAAGTATTTTAGTAGCCCGTACGAGAATCGAACTCGTGTTTCCTCCGTGAAAGGGAGATGTCCTAACCCCTAGACGAACGGGCCATTTTTTTTTAAGAGGTGCAAAGGTAAAATAATTTTAATGACTGGCAAGGGAGAGGAACCGATTACTGAAAGCAGAATTATGGAAGCTATTTTGTTTATTCCACTTTGCTCCCCGGCAGTACAAATCCGAAGTGTTTCCCAGTATTAAAACCGGTTTGAGAGCTGGTATCTTCTAAATCCTGGAGAGTAGTAAGAAGATTCGAATCAAAAGGCGGAACATTTAAATCGCTTTCCAAAACTTGCATAAGAATTGAACAAATAATTTGTTTTAACTTTTCTCCGGTTATTTCATTGTTACTAATGTCGTTAAAAAGAGTGGAAAGCAATCTTTTCCCATCCACAACAAAATGGTTGTCCTTATTAACAAAAATACGTGCTACAAGCACTCCGCGGTCATTTGTGCGATGATATTTTATAGAATCCGTTAAAAAGTTGTAGACGTAAATCATTCCGCAAAATGCCCGCAAAGGGTCTTCTTTTAAATAAGAGCTTTTAAAAATATAATGGCTTTCGTCAAAAGCAAAAATATTTGTGTGCATTAAAAAAACCAGCACGTCATTCGCTACTTTAAAATGGACTTCCAGTCTTCCTTTGTCATCAAACTCAATCGGTACCCGCGGATCAACTGCACTCATTTTTGTTTTTAACTCCTTTTCCATTTGCTGGAGGACTGATTTAATATTCTCAAAAACAGCTTTGCTTTTATTGAATACCTCAATGGAAGTAATGCCTTTATCCTTAATAAACTGAAATATTTTTTCTTCGTCCGTCATGGAATTTCATTAATAACTTAATATGCTCGTGCAAAAATCACTCTTTGAGAAGATGGCTTTCCGGTAAGAATACATTTTCCATCTTCTTTATGATTGTTTAATGGAATACAACGAATGGTTGCTTTTGTTTGTTCTTTAATTTTCAATTCTGTTTCAGTTGTTCCATCCCAATGTGCATAAACGAATCCGCCTTTATTGTCGAGAATATCTGCAAGTTCATCCATTGTATCTGCATGATAAGTGGAACTATCTTTAAAGCTCTGTGCTTTTTTATAAATATTGTGCTGCATCTGGTCGAGCAAATGTTCAATCTTTAATTCCAAATCGGTCACCTGGTAGACTGCTTTTTCTTTTGTGTCTCTTCTTGCAACTTCAACAGTATTATTTTCCATATCCCGCGGACCCACAGCAATCCGGATAGGTACTCCTTTCAATTCATACTCTGCAAATTTCCAGCCTGGCTTATGTGTATCACGATTATCGAATTTCACAGAAACTCCTTTTGCTTCTAAAGATTTTTTAATCTTCATTGCATATTCTGAAATAGCGTTAAGCTGCTCCTCGTTTTTGTAAATCGGAACAATTACTACCTGGATGGGTGCAAGTTTCGGAGGAAGAATCAATCCGTCATCATCTGAATGTGCCATAATCAACGCTCCCATTAAGCGCGTGGATACACCCCATGACGTTGCCCATACAAAATCCTGGATGCCTTCTTTTGTGGTAAATTTTACATCAAAGGCTTTTGCAAAATTTTGCCCGAGAAAATGCGAAGTTCCGGTCTGCAAGGCTTTTCCATCCTGCATCAATGCTTCAATGCAATAAGTGTCCACTGCACCGGCAAATCGTTCATTTTCTGTCTTCACTCCTTTTATAACCGGAATGGCCAGCCATTTTTCAGCAAATTCAGCATATACCTCAAGCATCTTTTTTGTTTCTTCAATCGCTTCCTCTTTTGATGCATGTGCCGTATGTCCCTCCTGCCAAAGAAATTCAGCCGTACGTAAAAATAAACGTGTGCGCATTTCCCAGCGAACCACGTTCGCCCATTGATTTATCAAAATCGGCAGATCGCGATAAGATTGAATCCAGTTTCTATATGTATTCCAGATAATCGTTTCAGATGTGGGACGAACAATGTATTCTTCTTCCAGCTTTGCATTTTCATCAACGATCAATTCTTTTTTATCGGGAGAATTTTTTAAACGGTAATGTGTAACCACAGCGCACTCTTTTGCGAACCCTTCAATATGTGCTGCTTCTTTTGAGAAAAAAGATTTTGGAATGAAGAGCGGAAAGTATGCATTAACATGCCCTGTGTCCTTAAACATTTTGTCAAGTTGCTGCTGTATTTTTTCCCAAATGGCAAAGCCATAAGGTTTTATAACCATGCAACCACGCACGGCTGATGTTTCGGCAAGGTCAGCCTTGACGGCTATATCATTGTACCATTCGGAATAATTTTCTTTCCTGCTTGTTATTTCTTTGCTCATAGAGTAATTTTACACTTGAAAATAGATGAAGATTCAGTTACTCCTCCATTCACTTAAAATTCACTCGTATTTCAGAGAAATGGTACTAAGTTTGGGTAACAAAATCGCAACAAAATTGTAAAACAAAATTCAGATACGCAATTTTATTTTAAACCTGAAGTTAAAAAGAAAGTCAAAACTATAAATTCACATAAAATGAAAAAATTATTTCAAATAACTCTTGTGGCGGCAGCAGTAGCTTTAAGTTCATGCTCGTCCACCAGCCCGGTAAGTTCCGGTAAAAGTTATGATGATGTTTACGGTGGCTCATCATCCGGTAATAATTCAAGTGTTCAGCAAAGCCAGCAACAGTCGCAGCCTGTAACTCAGCATTCAATCCCTTCAGATTATACTTCTTCATCAGGTTCGAATTCAGATAGTCAGAATTCAGACTCAAGGTTTGATTATGGAAGCAATGGGATGAATCCAACTTCATCTTCAAGTGCAACAGATGATAACGGTAATACATATGTTACCAATAATTATTATGACAGTGATGATTATTATGACTACGCTTATTCAGCCCGTTTAAGAAGATTTTACCATCCTTACGGCTGGAGCTATTATGATTCTTATTACACCAATTCTTATATGTATGATTATAACCCATATTCATGGAATACGAGTATTTATCTCGGGTATAACTGGTGGGCTCCCTCATATTGTTATTACAGCCCGTTTTCATGGGGTATAAGTTACAATTATGGTTATCCTTACTATGGAGGTGGGTTTTACAATCCTTATTCACCATACTATGGATATGGTTATGGCGGCTACTGGAATGGATATAACAATGGATATATGAATGGTTACTACAATGGTTTATATAACCAGTATAATAATCCCTACTATTTTAACAGCTATGATAACCTGAGCTATAACAATGGTAGTAATGGATATTATTATGGTCATCACAGAGCGACCGGGTCAAATTATAGCAGCGGCAGCACAACTCCACATTCAGTTGCACAGCTATACGAAACAAAAGTTTTGAAGTCAAATTTATCAAACAATGTTTCAAACACAAATGCATCTGCTGCGAATTACACTTCTGTTCCGCGTCCTAAGAATGTAATGGGGAAGGATAATACTTCTTCAGGCGAAGTGGAAAATCCTAAGTATGAAATTAAAAATAACCCAAAGAGTAATTTTAATTCTGCTCCAAAGCCAAAAAATAATTCAATTGAAGTGAGGCCTAAGAATAATGCAGGTGATTTTAATTCAAATCCCCGTCCGAAAGAAGAGAATAATTATTCCAATCCAAAGAGTAACTATGAATCTGCACCTCGTCCGAAGAATGATATTAGTACAGATCAACCAAAGAGCAATGATCAACCTGCAAAGTCAAATGATGAATTTGATAATTCAGTCCCTAAAAATAATAACATGAATGCCGAGCCTCGCCCGAGCAAGAAACACTGGTGGGCGCCAAAGGAAAATGAAAACACTAATCCCGCTCCTCGTCCGAGGGTGGATCAGCCAAAAGAAAAGAATACTTACCAGGCTCCGACACCTCGCAGTTCTTCTCCTTCTCCTTCAATATCACAGCCAAAACAACAATCACAACCGCGTAACGATAATTCAGGTTCCGGTAATAAACGCAGATAATTTTTTATCGCTTAAATCACAATTATTATGAAAAATATAGTAAAGAGCATTTCGCTCTTAATGACATGTTATTGCATAACAGGAAATGTTTTTGCGCAGGATGACATTGATGCTATTCGTTACAGCCAGACAAATATTGCGGCAACTGCACGTTCGCTGTCTATGGGAGGAGCTTTCGGTGCTTTAGGTGCTGATTTTTCAACCTTAAGCACTAACCCGGCAGGGATTGGGCTATACAAAAGATCAGAATTTACATTTACTCCTGCATTGGAAAACAGGATTACCTCAACCGACTACCTTGGAAAAAATGCTCAGGACAATAAATACAATTTCAACCTTGGGAATTTAGGATTTGTTTGGGCCTTTCCAAAGAAAAATGAAAAGTCGCCATGGAAAGGTTTTGCATTCGGTCTTGGCTATAACCGGTTAAACAGTTTTCAATCAAGAAGTGTTTATGAAGGTGTGAATACCAAAAATTCTCTACTTGATTCTTACGTTGAAGAGGCTAATGGTCAAAATGCAAATACATTATACGACAATTATCCTTTTTCTTCAGGACTTGCCTATGAAGCTTACGGTATAGACATTTATTCGAATGACACTACTGACTATTTTTCTGTCATTCCTAATGCAGGGGAGTTACAAAGAAGGACAAAACAGACATCAGGTTCTGCCGGGGAAGTGGTGCTTTCATTTGGTGGAAATTATAATGATAAGATTTATTGGGGAGTTACCCTGGGATTTCCCTACATTCGTTATAACGAAGATGTAATCTATGAAGAAAGAGATGTGAATAATACTATTCAATTTGATACAAACCAAGTAGGGACCGTTTATGCGAACGCATACAATTTTGAATCCATGACAATGTCTCAAACACTTTCCACAACAGCGAATGGCTTCAATGCAAAATTCGGTTTAATTTTTCGCCCTGTTGATTTCCTGAGGTTAGGAATTGCCATTCATACGCCCGCATTTTACAGCTTGCACGATGAATTTAAAAGTTCAATGACTACACATTTTGAAAATGGCAGCAGCTATTCATTTGATTCACCATTTGGAACATATGATTATAACCTTACCACACCGTTCAAAGCCATAGGCAGTGCTGCTTTTGTTTACCAGCAATTTGGGGTGCTTAGCTTCGATTACGAATTTGTGGATTATACAAGCGCTAAACTTGACGCCAATGATTATTCATTTGTTGATGAAAATGCCGTTATCCGTAATGCTTATTCCCAACAACATAATCTCAGGGGAGGCATTGAATGGAAATATGGAATATTCTCTTTCAGGGGTGGTGCTGGTTTGTCAACCGGAATATTAAAGAGCAGTGTAAGTTCCAAGAGTACCGATCAGCATAAAACTATGTATTCAGGAGGATTGGGAATTCGCGAAGAAAAATATTTTGTTGATTTAGGATACGCATATTCGCAAAGCAACGAGTTTTATCGTCCCTATTCGTTGGAAAATGAAATCGTGGAAGGAGCATTCAGCAAAATAAAAGACCATAGATTTTTACTTACTGTGGGATTCAGATTCTGATTAAAAACATTTAACACAATTCATTTCAAATTTGAAAACCATCCTTATCAGGGTGGTTTTTTTATTTCAATAAGGCATAAAACAATTTTTATAATACAAAAGGCTTATATCATTAAAATACGAATTGGATTATTGTTGTAATTTATTTCATTCAAAAAGAAAATTCTTCGCATGTTAAATTACTAACAACTTAGGTATTATCTTTGAATAATTTTTTTAACCCAATTATTTTACATGTTTCCTAACCTTCTATGCCGGCTCTTTGGCCATGATTGGCGGTATAAAGACACAACCAAATGGATAAAGCTAAATGGTGAAAAATACTCGCACACTAAAACACGCAGATGTATCCGTTGTGATCAACGTGATTATTTGTATGATAAATGGATTGCTGAAGAAAAAGTTTCTCCTCATGATAAGGAGTCAATCTTCTGAATTAACTATTCAGAACAAGGATTGTTCATTTTACTCTTTAAGAGACTTTACTGAGCTTCCGTTTTCTTATAATCTTCCGAAAGTTTTTTCTGAACTTCAGGTGGCACCGGTGAATATTCAGCAAACGTAGTTTTCACTTTCGCTCTTCCCTGTGTAATAGAACGCAATGTTGTGGAATAGCCGTCCAATTCAGCTAATGGAGTGCGTGCACGAATCACCTGGTAGGAACCGAGTGCATCCATTCCGGTAATAAGACTTCTGCGTGACTGAAGATCACTCATCACATCACCCATTAAGTCCTCGGGAACCTGCACTTCAAGATCATAAATAGGCTCAAGCAACTGGGGTTGGGCATTGTGAAAGGCTTCTTTAAAAGCCATCATGCCTGCGATTTTAAACGATATATCGTTGGAATCTACAGGATGCATTTTGCCGTCATAAACATATACTCTCACATCACGAACATATGAACCCGTGAGTGGGCCTTCATTCATCTTTTCCATCACTCCTTTTAAAATGGAAGGCAAAAAACGCGTGTCAATAGCCCCACCTGTAATGCAATTATTAAATTCTAATTTTCCACCCCAGGGAAGTTCGACTGTTTCTGTGCCGCGAATCGGATATTCTGCAGTCCCTTTACCATTTGTCGCGGGTTCTATTTTCATATATACTTCGCCAAATTGTCCTGCTCCTCCCGATTGTTTTTTGTGACGGTATGATGCCAGTGCAGGCTTGAGAATTGTTTCCCGGTAAGGGATTCTTGGCTTGATAAACTCTATCTGCATTTTATAAATGTGCTCTAACCGCCATTTTGTAACCTGCAAATGCAATTCACCCTGGCCATGCAGTAATACCTGTCTTAGCTCTCTGGAAAATTCAACTTCAAGAGTGGGATCTTCGGTATGTATTTCCTGGAGCACTTCACCAAGCTTTTCATCATCTGCCTTATTCTTCGTAACAATTGCAACCCTGTAACGCGGAGATGGAAATTTTATCGGGTCAACGGTCACATGTGAACTTTTTCCATTCAGCGTATGATTTGTAAAAGTATTTTTCAGTTTTAATGTACACCCGATATCGCCAGCTTTTAGACGGTCAATAGGGTTCCGGTTTTTACCATCCATAATAAAAAGCTGGTTAATACGCTCTGATGTATTTGTTTTTTCATTGGTGAGATCCATGCCTGAAGAAACCTCGCCCGATAAAACCTTAAAAAATGTTAACTTTCCAAGATGAGGTTCGATCAAGGTTTTGAAAACAAATAATACTGTTGGTTTTGCCGGATCACAAACTACATCTTCCCCTGCATCTGTTTTTTCAGGCGGCATTTCTACAGCAGACGGAGCCACATTATCAATAAATCCCATTAAACGTCCGCTGCCCATATTTTTCTTCGCTGAAAGGCAAAACACCGGGAACACATCATGTTTCATCATTCCTGTTTTGATTCCCATTCTTAATTCATCCTCATCCAAATTCCCTTTTTCAAAATACAATTCCATAAGTTTCTCATCATTCTCCGCAGCTTTTTCTACCAATTCATTGTGGAGTTTTGTCGCGCGTTCTTTTTCATCGTCAGGAATAGGCAGCTTTTCGGGCTTGCCTCCTTTTTCAGGAAAGCGGTACATCACCATTTTGAGCAAATCAATGATCGAATTAAAACCGGCTCCTGAATTCACAGGATATTGCATCACTGTAATTGCATTTCCAAAAAATTTCCGCGCCTGCTCCACGCATTGATTAAAGTTTGCATACTCGTGATCCATCTGGTTTACCGCAAAAATTGTCGGCTTCTTGTATTGATCCACATAATCCCAGATAAGCTCTGTACCCACTTCCACTCCATGCTGGGCATTCAATAACATAACGGCCGTATCACAAACGCGAACCGAAGAAATCACTTCACCAATGAAATCATCTAGTCCGGGTGTATCAACGATGTTAATTTTAAAATCGCGCCATTCGCTATGCATGGTGGTAGCATAAACCGAATTTCCACGCTCGTGCTCTATTTCATGGTAATCTGAAAGAGTATTCTTTTCTTCCACAGTCCCTCTCCTGTTAATTAACCCGGCTTCAAATATCATGGTTTCGGCAAGCGTGGTCTTGCCGGTTTTCGCAGCTCCAACGAGTACCATGTTTTTGATATGTTTTTCATCGTATGCTTTCATATGAATATTTGTTTTACAAGTTTATGATTTATTATTATAGTTTTAAAGTTAATATTCTCCGATGGAGTCTTCCGGACAAAGTTAAATAACATTCAGGATTACAGAATACCTGATTTAGTTTTTAAAAGTAGGAATTTTTTCTTAAATAACAATGAATTAAAGAGGTTGTACCAGTTAAATGCGTGGCAACGGTTTAACAATTTAATGATGAACATCCTTTGGAACAACTAAAAATTTTAATTTGCATTTATGAGAAAACTCACCATGCCGGAATTAGGCAGAAAATCCGTTTCAGAATTCAGGAATTCAGAAAAAAACTCTTTGATAATTGTACTGGATAATGTTCGCAGCGCACACAATGTGGGATCAGTTTTCAGAACTGCGGACGCATTTCTTGCAGAAGCGATTTATTTATGCGGAATTACAGCTCAGCCACCTCACCGCGAAATTCAAAAGACAGCGTTAGGAGCTACCGAAACTGTTACATGGAAATATTTCCAAACTACATTGGGTGCAATTGAAGAATTAAAAAAAAATAATTATAAAATTATTTCCATTGAACAAACCACACAGAGCATTCAATTAAACGAATTTATTCCGTCTTCCAATTCAAAATACGCGATTATTTTTGGTAATGAAGCTACAGGAGTCGAGGATGCAATTGTCAAAGCGTCTGATTTTGCAATTGAAATTCCCCAGACCGGCACTAAGCACTCACTGAATATAGCGGTGTGTGCAGGAATTGTAGTATGGAGTTTTTTTATAAAATATAGAACAGATCATCCACCCAAATAAAAATTTTAATTTCCTGTTTCAGATTAAAATCACTTCCGTTGCTCCGAAACCATATTTTTCAAATGGTGCGTCTATATAACGCACACCGGAGTAGGAGCGAAGCTCGCGCAGAATTTCTGTGCGCAAAACGCCATTTCCCACGCCATGTATAAAGACAATTTTATGATAGTGGTTTTTGACGGCATGATCCATTTCTTTCCGAAACTTTTTTAATTGAATCTGCATTATTTCTGCATTGGAAAGATGCTTATAATCATCCACCAGATGCTGTATATGTAAATCAACCTCTGCATCATTCCTGAGAATCGCAGAAGAATCCTGCTGAGCCGGAGATTTTCGTGGTGGAATTTTTTCTTTAGGTTCTTCTTTGATTTCTTTTGAATCTTTTTCAAATTTCTTTTTTAATTCTTCCAGGTCAATGTTCTCTTCTTTGCCAAACACTAATAGTTTTATTGTTTTCGAATAAGATTCCATTCCCTTCAATTGACTAAACTCTGCTTTGAGATCAGGCAGAAGCAATGGTAATTCTTTATTGACTGGAGCAATAATTTTGAATTCATCTTCTTTAAATAAGATAAGCTGCACAATAAAATTTTGCCAGTCAATCATGTCAGATCGCTTTTTATTGATAAGGAAATATTCAGCTTGTGGTTTAATTCCTGCGGAAGCAAGTCCGAAAGTTTTATTTTTAATCTTTATTGCAAATGCAAACTGGATATGGTAATCTGTTTTATTAAACAGATAAAAATTTACTCCTCCTGTAAGCACCTGCATGTCTTCCGAGGGCATGCTTGTAAAATGGACTGCATCATTTTCAAGAACAGAAAATAAATCTGTGTTTAATTTGGTAAGGGGTTCAATAAGCGGTTTAATGATTTCAATAGCAGCCGGTATTTCAGAGCTTTCGGCCTTGCTTACAAGCACTAACTCCTTTTCATTTGCATCGATTTCAAAACCGTCATCGGTTTCTACCCTGCAAACCAGGTCATCAATAATGCGTGTAACTCTGCCCGAGAGTCTTTCATTGAGAAAGCTTACTCTGTCACCAATACCGAATTTCATTTATTGAATAATGAATCGTCCGGTACCAACAACTTCTTCTTTATTACTTACTTTAAAGAGATACATTCCGGCAGATGCATTTTTCCTGTTAATGATCAGCTCTGTTCCGGAGGATTTCCTTAAAGAATACGAGAAGGCTTTTATTTCTTCGCCTGATAAATTATAAAAATAAACATTGAGATCATCAGATGATGAAACTGAAGGAAGAGAGATCACAGCTGTTGAATTAAAAGGATTAGGATAAATATGAAATGTTACACCGCTGTTAGTAATTTCAAAAATTCCGTTTGGCTCACTTACTATTGTGCTGTCGCATGACTGGCATGCATGTGCATCGGTTACGCACAGGTAATAAGTTCCGGCAGAAACCTGGTTAGTATCTGTTCCCAATGGTGTAAAGAAATAATTGTAAGGAGGCGTTCCACCCGTGACAGTTGTGCTAAGTGTTCCGTCATTACATCCCTGGCAGGTGGCATCAGTTGAGGTTAAAGTGACAATCAGTGAATCAGGTTCAGTTACGGAATTGGTAAATTGATTTGTGCATCCATGAGAATCTGTCACCGTAACGGTGTACGTTCCCGCGCACGCATTAAATAAATCTGGTTGCGTACTTCCAGTTGACCATAAGTATGAATAAACAGGTGTGCCGCCACTAACGTTCACACTGAGAAAGCCATCGCAATCTCCATTACATGTAACGTTAAGCGTGTTGCCGGAAGTAAGCATGAGTGTATCCGGTTGTAAGACAAGAACAGAATCCATTGTTGAGCAACCCGCACTATCTGTTACGGTAACCCCATTCCAGCCAAAACATGCATTAGTAATAGTTGAATCAACTCCACCGGTCGTCCATAAATACGTAAAGGGTGCGGTCCCTGATGCGGAAGCATTTACAATTCCATTACAATCACCATAGCATAAAGGTGAGGTGTATGAAAGATTTACTCCGGGGGGAATGGGTTGGGTAATAAAAACTGACCCGATTAAGGAACAATTGTTAGAATCGGTAGCAATAACTGAATAATTCCCGCTACATAAATTTGTAATGGTATCAGTAGTTGCTGAATTAGACCAGATATATGTGAATGGTGCGGGTCCGGATGCAAAAGCCGAAGCGGTTCCATCGCAACCTGACCCGGTGCATGTTACATCTGTTGAATTTACTATGAGAGACAAAACAGGATCAGATATAATTACTGAATCAATAGAGAAACAACCCAGTGTATCCGTTACAGTAACCGAATAAGTTCCTGCGCAAAGAGCAATGGAGGTGTCAGTAAATTGAGGAGGGGTTGTATTCCAGAAATAAAGAAAGGGTCCATAAGGAGAGGAAGAAGATGCATGTGCTGTACCATTACAATTTCCCGGGCATAGCGGTGATGTGCTTGTGAAAGTTAATGGAAATTGTGCGGGATCACTTACTGTTACGGTGCTGTCAACAGTACATCCCAAAGAATCGGTTACAAAAACGATATAAATCCCTGAGCAAAGTGAATCTGCAGTGGAGTCGGTTTGTAAAGGGACAGTTGACCATAAATAACTAAATGGGGGAAATGCTGATGAGGTAGTTACAGTTGCGGTTCCATTACAAACTCCCTGGCAAAAGGTTTGCGTGGTGGAAAAACTTAGTACAGCTTCGGCAGGATCAACAATATTGATTGAATCTAAAACAGAACATCCGGCTGAATCAGTTACTGTAACATAATACCATCCTGCACAAAGCAATGTGGCTGTATCAGTTGTTTGCATCGGAACTGTTGACCATGAATAAGTAAAAGGCGCGCGTCCCGTTGCAGCTACAATTGCACTTCCATTACATTGGCCGGGGCAGACGGGAGAATTCCCTGTAACGGAGGTAACGGGTAACGCAAATTCTATTATTGAAATACTATCTGACGCAATACACCCTGAAGAATCTGTAATAGTTATGCTATACGTTCCAGGACATAATGAAGAAACCATTTCAGTTGTATCTCCTGTTGACCATAAATAAGTGAAAGGCGAATTACCGGCCGCATAAACAGAAACTGAACCGTCACATGCTCCGATACAGCTGATATTTTGCCCGGATACAGCAGTAGCGGCTGTACATCCTGAAGACCATTTTGCAACTTTGCCTATTCCTAATCCACCCGCATCATCAAATGCCCCTCCGACAAACAATTCACTACCATAGGGTTCAAGTGCATCCACCTCCTGATCGCAGCCGGTTGTAAGTGAATCCCACGAGATTCCGTTATAACGTGAAATGCGATTTGCAGGAAAGCCATTTACATCCGTGTAATTTCCGCCAACATAAAGTTCACCATTGTAAGTAGAGAGAACAGCCCCATAGCCACCCCCTCCGCTTAAACCATTGCCGAAAGCAGACCATGATGTTCCATTCCATTTAGTAATGCTGTTGATGGTATCGGTTCCCGCGGTTTCAAATGACCCTGTTGCATAAAGTTCGTTATTATATAAAGCAAGATCATAAACGCCCTCATTAAAACCTTTTAATCCTCCATTTACATCATTCCAGTTTGTTCCATCCCAACGGGCAATATTATTTACAGGTATTCCTCCTGCAATTGTAAAATTGCCTCCGGCATACAGTTCCCCATTATAATTTTGAATGGCCAATACGCTTGTTCCCGTCATACCGCTTCCCAAAGAATCCCACGTTGTTCCGTTCCATTTTGCAATATAGTTGGCTGGATTCCCGTCTGCAAGAGTGAATGCACCTCCGGCATAGAGTTCTCCATTGTATACATGCAGGCATCCAACGGCATCATTCATCCCTGATCCGACAGGCTGCCATGTGGTTCCATCCCATTTTGCAATATGGTTGCAATTGTTTCCATCACCGGAAAGAAATTGTCCGCCTGCATAAAGCTCACCATTATACATTGCAAGTGAATAAACATCCTGGTCCATTCCGGTTCCCATCGCTGTCCAGCTTGTTCCATCCCATCTTGCAATGTGATTTACGTTCAGAGCGCCAACATTGAAGAAATGCCCGCCAGCATAAAGAACATTATTCATGGTATCGGTAACAAAACAAAAAACGTTGTTATCAAATACATCTCCTGCAGCACTCCAGGATTGTGCTGAAGATCTATTGAAAGAAACTGAAAATATGAATACAAAAAAAAAGATTGTGTTAATTTTTTTTAAATAGCTGTTCATGTGTTTTAAAAATCTAAAGAAAAAGGCAAAAGAAAATTTAAAATTGTTGGATTTTCCTTGCAAAATTGATACAAAAAAATCAAGAAACTTAAGGAGTGTTAATAACTATTGGTAAATCCCGGAGAAAAATTGCATTCGTGCTTCAATAGCCATATTTCTCTCTCCACAGGTTTTTCAGAAAAATTCTCAGTTCATTTTCGCGGTGATTATTTCCAGGATCATAAAATTTTGTTCCTTTTATTTTTTCAGGAAGATATTCCTGCTGAGAAAAATTTTCAGAATAATCATGTGAATACTTATAGTTTTTTCCATAATCCAATTCCTTCATCAGCTTTGTAGGAGCGTTTCTTAAATGTAACGGAACAGGCAGATCACCTTTTTCTTTCACGGCTTCAGATGCATTCATAATAGCCACCAGGGATGCATTGCTTTTTGGGGAGGATGCGAGATAAATTGCGGTTTGAGAAAGTATGAGAGAACATTCAGGGTAACCGATCACATCTATGGCCTGGAAACAATTATTCGCCATTACCAGTGCGGTGGGGTTTGCATTTCCAATATCTTCAGAAGCAAGAATCAGCATGCGTCTTGCAATGAATTTGGGGTCTTCGCCCCCTTCAATCATCCTGGCGAGCCAATACACAGCAGCATTAGGATCGCTGCCCCGCATGGATTTTATGAAGGCTGAAATAATATCATAATGCTGCTCACCGCCTTTGTCATACAAGGCAATTTTCTGCTGTGCGATTTGTGTAACATATGCATCTGTTATTTCAATTTCATCTTTGTTTAATGATGTCACAACAAGTTCGAAAAGATTTAAGAGCTTGCGTGCATCACCGCCTGATAAGCGAAGCAACGCTTCATTTTCTTTTACAACTATTTTTTTTGATCTGAGAAAAGCATCCTTTGCGATAGCATGCTTAAGCAATTGCAATAATTCATTTTTTCCTAAACTCTCAAGAATATAAACCTGGCATCTTGAGAGCAACGGTTGAATGACTTCGAACGAAGGATTTTCAGTTGTAGCTCCGATCAAAATAATAGTTCCTTTTTCAACAGCTCCCAACAATGAATCCTGCTGTGATTTGCTGAAGCGGTGAATTTCATCAATGAATAATACAGCTTTTCCTTCATGTGATGCTTTTTGAATGACTTCACGTACATCTTTCACACCTGAGTTAATAGCACTGAGGGTATAAAAATTTAATTTAAGGTTGGATGCAAGAATGAATGCAAGTGTTGTTTTTCCGACTCCGGGTGGCCCCCAAAAAATCATGGATGGAAGCTGACCGCTCTCTGAAATTTTGCGGAGAACTTTATTTTCACCGACAAGATGGGTTTGCCCGACAAATTCATCCAATGTTTTCGGACGAACGCGTTCGGCTAAAGGAGCAATCGAATCCATTTAAAATCTAATTTTTAATTCAGAAATTTTCTTTTCTCTTCTTCAGTGACAGGTACTCTGCAAATTTCTCTTTTTCCAAACCATTTGTAACGATTGTTTGCAATAAAATTATAAATACTGTCCCGTATAAATTCAGGGAAAATTATAAATCCAAATAATAATGAAAAGGGAAAATTCAACTTTTTAGCAATTCTTAACCCTGCCTCCGATTTAAAAAACATCTTTCCATTTTCGATCAGCATTACTGAATCAGGAATATTTTGGGAGGAGAAAAAATTTTGTTTTAAAAACTTTTGACCGGTTTCTGATTGAATCGTTGCAAAACGGAAATGATCTTTTCCGTCATATTTCATTACAAGATTAACCCAACGTGAACAATAATTACAAATACCATCAAATAAAATTATTCCGTGATTGCGAAACGGAATGTCCGGCATTATTTTTCGATTGCAATGGAATACGGATCAACAGAAAGTTCAGGTTTAAAATCGGGAACCACCTCAAGTGTATTCAAATCTATTTTTAAAAGATAACCGTTATTCTCATTCGGATCGCAAACGGATGTATGATGAGGAGGAGGGCCTCCGGTAGTTTTAAGGTTCCTGTTTATAACATAACACACTCCTTTGTTTTCATCAACTGCCACACCATGCGGCCAATAAAACACTTGCGGTGTATTTATAGTTTTTATCAAAGTGGTATCCAAATAATTAATGATGCTTACAGCATTTCCCGTCATACAGCTTACAAATAAATATGGTTTCCCGGGAGATTTGGAAAAAGCCATTTCGACAGGTTCAATACCTACATTATTAAATTTTTTTAATAACATGTCATCAGACACTCTGTAAACCAGTACACCACAATTATTACCCGCTACTCCCTGGCAAGTCACAAAATAAATAGTACCATCAGGAGAGAATGCAATTTCATGAGGATTGGTATATCCAAGAGGAAAAGTACTGATTGGACCAGAATTGCCTAGGTCAGCAAGATCAACCTTAAAAATAAAATTGTCATCCTGTGCTGTTAAATATAAATAATGGTCATCAGGCGACATAAAAGAGCCGTGTGGTTTCGGGCATCCTGTCGGTAAGGGGTTTAGAGGTGGAGGGCTTTTTAAAGTCATTGTTTCACAGTCTATAATGGCAACCCTGCCTTGAGAAGAAGAGTAATCAGGAATGTAAGCCAGTTTAGAATCAGAGCTGAAGGCAAATGTGTTCCACGATCCAAACCCTATTTCAACCTGCCCAACAAACGCATCATCACTTATGCGATACTTCTGAAAATATCTTGCATTGAGCCCGGTAAACGAAACATACCAGTTAGCTCCATCAGGGGAAATTCCAACTTTGTGAGGTGACTCAATTAAGTTAGGATCACCTCCTACCTTAATGTATTTCATGATGACTTGCCTGTCAGCATCCCAAACAGAAACAAGATCACATCCCTGGTTGGTGATATAAAATTTCTTCCTGTTCGGAGAACTGTCTGTAAAACGATGCCCCTCGCAATCCGGTGCTCCATCTTTAACCCAATTGATCACGGTTGTTACATCCTCTCTTGAAAGTGGTGTCTGGTTATAAGGCATACTTGGAGCCTTGACTGGACCTAAATCACTGTATGTATTAATAAAATGCAGAAGGAAACTGTTCTCAACGTCATAGGCAATAACAGCAGCGCCACCTCTTGATCCGTTGAACAATTTATCCCATGAGCTTAAATCCAGCCCTGCAGCTGCATCTTTACTTTGTGTATTATGACAGCCTGCAACAGCGCATTTTGTAACAAAAAGTTTTGCAACCTGATCGGGATAGCAGGAACTGTCAATAAGCTGTTGTACCAAGTCAGGAACTATAATTTCTTTCTTGTCGTTAGCGCATTTGGAAAAAAGAAAAATAACCAAACAAAAAACAGGAAAAAAAATTAATGAGAAATTACGATTCATTTTTTAATGGCGCACCACAAATTTCCTGTTGTTAACAATTCCATCTTCAACAACTTTACAAACATACATTCCATTGCTCCATTTGCGAAGATCAATAATTTCAGTAAACGAATTTTTATAAGAAGAGAAAACAATTTTACCTAACATATCCGTGATAATAATTTCGTGCCTCGATGATTTTTCAAATTTGATATAAAGCATGTCTTTTGCCGGGTTCGGGTAGACATTAAAATAGTTATCCGGTTTTATTTCATTGATAGAAACTGTGCTTCCGTTTGAATACCATGTTGCCCCACCGGAAAAATTACCAATCAGGAAATCAATTTTTCCATCATTGTTAATATCCGTTCCAGTAACGGTGGAACGAATCGGTTCGTAGAAAAACATAGAATCAACCAGATGAAAATTGCCTGCAAGGTTACCGTCAATGTTATCAAACTTATAAACAAACCCGCTCAATGATCCCACCATCAACTGGTAATGCTGGAGACTGTCATAAATAAAAGGAGCACTGTATCCATAAATATCATATGCTGTTTTTGTAACATTTACTCCTCCCAAAGTGTTTGTAACATAGGTGAAAGAAAAATTCGTAACCGTGCCAGTGTTTTCATAATAATTTAAGTTTCCCGCTTTTTCACCGATCACCAAATCTAATAACCCATCTCTGTTCAGGTCAACTATAAGAGGTGTGGCAAAAGTTCCGCAATTAATAGGGTTGCCATTGGAAGCGTTAATGTGCACTTGAGTCATAATATAGTTGCCACCGATATTTTCGAAATAGTCAAGGTACCCGTCACTGCTTCCTATAATCATATCCTGGTCTAAATCATTATCAAGGTCTCCGAATGTCGGAAAAATTGCAGTTAACCCCGAGCTGCTCATATTCGCAAAATCTGAAGTCATAAGATTAAACGAAGGGGAAGTAGCCGTTCCGGTATTCCTGTAATAAGCAACTGCCACATGAGTTGCGGATGGAATTTGGGTGTCATTGTATGTCAAATTTCCAATAATCATATCCTGTAAACCATCACCGTCAATATCTGTTAGCGCAACATTGGCACCCGATCCCAGCTCAATCATGTTATCAACAAACAGGCTGTTTTTAATATATGAGAAATCATTTATCGAATTATTAGAAATGTTTTTATAGAAGAGCACATTATTAAAATTTTTTGAATTCACCGCGCATGGAGCAACAATGAGATCTTTATTACCATCATTATCCACATCAAAATAATGAGGACCCATTTGTGATCTGCCTAAATCTGCAGGAGGAGTTCCGATAGGATGCTGTGAAGGATATAGGGTATCGCACGAAACCATATTTGCGGAAAGTAATGTGCCGCCATTAAAAAAGCATTGCAGGTGCATGCAATTAATGTCACCATTTATAAATTCCTTATCAGCATCTCCATCCATATCAGCAGAAATGGCGCAGAATCCTGAGTGAAGATGTTCTAATTTGGACACATCAGCAATGACGGGTGGATGATTTGCCTCACGGCAGGTTATTCCATACACGGCAGTACAGGAAGTGTCACCTGTTAAACCGAAATTACCCCAGCAACCTGTTGCCATGTTAAAAACAAGCGTGTCACAGCGGCCAAAATTTTCTTCGGCAAGGTTCTGATGGTATTCAACATTATAGCTTGCAATTGCAAACGTCAGCACGTCAAGATCGCCATCATCATCTACATCTACAAAAGCTGGCTGGCTGTTAGACGCAACAAATAAATTGGCAGGAAATCCGAAGTATGTTGAATATACCAGATCAATTTCTTTGTGAAATTTCAACCCGGTTGATACATCATAATCGTTATGGTAAACAGTCATACCACCGATGTAATTATAAGTGAAAATATCTTCCAGGCCATCGCAGTCATAATCTACAAGAACTGCCCAGTCATGCATTCCGGCTGGAAATTTTTCCTTGTACTCAGGAGCATAACGATAATTTGGCTGGTTGGGTGTTCCAAGATTAATATATGTAGTGTAACGGAAGTAGAATTGTGAAGCGCCTTCCTTTTCAAAAATAAAAAGGTCTTTTAACCCGTCACCATTTATATCTATTTGCGAAAAAATTGGTGAGTCAAAACCGCCTGTCCATGCATTTGCAGAAGGTGCCACAGGATTTCCAAATTGCGTAACCGGAATGTCCAGGTAATATTTATAGGGCTGAGCATACCCCGCAGAAATAAACATTGCAAACGCAACAGCGGAAAGAAGTAGTTTTGTTTTCATTCGATTAAATGTTTTATGCCGGTAAATTAAGAAGGTAATTTAAAATAAATTTGCACCTGCAAACAAAAAGATTGATTTTGAAATACAAATGTAAGCAAATTAATATTCACTTAATTATAGACGCTCAGGATCATAAAAAGTTGCATAAATATTCATTTTCATTTAATTATTAATTGATTCATGCCTTCCTTTGATATTGTGAGTAAAATTGACCAGCAAAAATTGGATAATGCCATTAATGTGGCGAAAAAAGAAATTTCCACTCGCTATGATTTTCATGAATCAAAAACAGAATTGGAGCTGGATAAAAAAGAACTGATGATTCATATTGTCACCGAAAACGATATGCGCATGAAGTCCATACAGGATATAATTATTGCACGGATGGTGAAGCAGGGAGTGGATCCTGCAAGTCTTGATTTTGGCAAGGAGCTTTATGCCGCAGGTAACATGGTTAAAAAAGACGTTAAAGTGAAAGAAGGAATTGATAAAGAAACCGCAAAAAAGATTGTGAAGATTATAAAAGATTCAGGAATGAAAGTGCAGGGTTCTATCATGGACGACCAAGTGCGTGTGCAGGGGAAAAAGCTGGATGATCTTCAAAGAGCCATCAGCATAGTAAAAGCGGCTAATATCGGAATGGCATTGCAGTATATTAATTTCAGGAATTGATTTCCACAAGTTTATTTCTGAATCACAATTTTTTTTGTGAATGATTTGTTTTCTGTTATTAGTTGAAGCAGATAAATTCCGTTATCGAACTCATTTAAATCAATTTTGAAGGAATTGAATCCGTTTACAGATCTTAAACTTTTTTCAAACATTCGCTGACCCATAAAATTTTCTAAAACGATTCTTGTGTCACTGGCCTTCCCTTTGTTAACTTCTATCGTTAATAACCCTGAATTAGGATTAGGGAATACGTTAAAATATTCTTCTGATAAATTACTTTCCAAAATACCGGTTGGATTCTGAGTATAAATGGTTAATCCACCTGCATAATTCCCCACTGCAAGATCCATTGTACCGTCACCATTAATATCAGTTCCCGAAACAGTAGCATGAATGGGTTCATAAATATTTCCATAAAGCGTATCAAGCAAGGTAAAAGTTCCACCAAGATTTCCTGAAATATTTCCGTAATGATAAATAAATCCTCTTAAACTTCCGACCAATAATTCAAGCGAACCATTTTTCAAATAAATAAACGGGGTGCTGTACCCGTAAATATCAAACGCGGAAGCGGTCACATTTACTCCTCCCCAAAAATTGCTAATCAAAAAGAAAACAGGATTTGACGCAGTTCCTGTATTTTCATAATAATAAATTTTACCAAGCTTAGTTCCACATATCAGATCTGTCAATCCATCCTGGTTCACATCAAAAAGTTGCGGAGTGCTATATACTGCCGGAACAGTCAGCAAATTATTATTTGTAAGGACAAAATTTGCAGGATTTCCTGCACCGGCCGTATTTGTATAAAGCAATATGTTTCCACTTGAGCTCCCGATAAGCATATCATCATCACCGTCTCCGTCAAGATCACAAAAAGTCGGGGCTAATCCAAGTATTCCGAGTGAATGGGTATTTGCAAAATCATTTGTTATAAACTGGTACGCAGGGTTCGCTGCAGTGCCGGTGTTACGGTAATAAGAAAGAGATGAAGTGTCGCTACCATATATTTCTTTCCTGCTATAATTTCCAATTATTAAATCCTGCAAACCGTCTTTATCCGCATCAAAGAATTGCACGTTTGCTCCTGCACCCACATCAATCATATTATCTCCAAGAAAATTATGGTTAACGAAATTAAAATTGTTAACGCCTGTCATGGTAATGTTTTGATAATACTCCACATTGTTTATATTTTCTGAATATGGAAGATGTGGAGAAACGAGCAAATCTTTTTTGTTGTCGTTATTTACATCAATATAAAACGGTGATGCATTATAAAGCAGGTTTGCAGGAATATTATAACTCGGAAAACTATCGTCAAACAAAACAAAATTTGCTGTTTGCGGTGTTCCGGTATTTTCATAATAGTGCAGATAACCGTTATACCCATCTTTGTTTAAAAGCAAATCCTTATCACTGTCTCCATCATTATCTAAAGCAAGAATACTTTCTTTTCCCGGACTTGAAATTAAAGGCAAAGTATATGTGGTATCGAGAGTAAATATTAAAGAATCGCAAATGCCATAATTTTCCACGGAATGATTTTTATGAAATTCCATTTGACCAGAAACACCGTTCGCAAAAATATCTAAATCACCATCGCCATCAAAGTCTGCAAATGCTGCTAAATCACTTGCAGCAATATAGAGATTTGCAGCAAACCCAAAATAATTTGAATAAAGAAGTGAATCCTTTAAAGTAAATTGCAAATTACTACCGGAGGAAACATTTTTGTAAACTGTAACACCTCCATAGTAACTATAAGTAAAAACATCTTCTTTACCGTCACAATTATAATCAGCAAGTAAAGCCCAATCATGCATACCATCAGGAAATTTAGAAATGTATTGCGGTGCATAATGGTAATCCACCTGGTTTGGAGCGCCCATGTTTAAGTAAGTAGAGTAACGATAATAATTTTGAGATGCCCCCTCCGTTTCAAAAACAAAAAGGTCTTTAATTCCATCACCATTCAGATCAATTTCAGAAAACTGCGGAGAGTTTAATCCCCCTGCCCACGGATTCACAATTTGATTTCCATTTACCGTTACAGGAATGGAAAGGGCAGGAGTAAAAGATTGTGAATTTGTTTTTTCAGATGTTATTATCAGAACAACAGCAATGAGAATCAGATGCAGTTTTTTCATTTGATGGGTTTTTAAAAACAAATAACCATCAAATGTAACAAAGAATTTACTGAAAGTCTTTTGAAATCAATTTAAAATATTCCTGGCTTTTTCCAAAGCCAATTTAATCCCTGCCGGGTTCTTTCCTCCGGCAGTCGCATAAAAATTTTGTCCGCCACCGCCACCCTGAATTTCTTTTGCAAGTTCTCCAATGATTTTTTTAGCGTCTAAGTTTTTTTCCTTTACAAGATTGTCTGAAATGATTAGAGAAAGAAGCGCTTTGCCGTCTATTTCAGCGGCCAAAAGCAAAAACAAATTATTGACTTCTTTTTTTAAATCGAATGAAAGATTTTTAATTGCATCAGCAGAAGGCAGATCAATTTTTTCGGCAATCAGGTTCATTCCGTTAACTGAAGTTACTTTTGTAATCAATTCGGATTTTACATCCCGGGAAATTTCCCGCGCGAGTTTGTCAATTAATTTTTGAATCGCTTCTTCTTTGTTATTGAGCGAATCGGATGAACTGATTTCTGATAAAAAAAATTTTTCAAAATCATTATTTGCCCGCGTTGAAATTTTAGAATAAAAGCTTGCGGCTTTCAGTTTCAGCAATTCAATTTTTTCTTTCAAAGCATTTTCAGATGCGGCTTTCTTTTTATTTTGTTCCTCAAAGTATTTTTCAACGCCTTTGCCCGTGATGGCTTCTACTCTTCGCACTCCTGCCGCAACAGAACTTTCAGAAATAATTTTAAACAACCCGATTTGTCCCGTTGCAGGAACATGAGTGCCTCCGCATAGTTCAACAGAATAGTTTTTGTCAAATGTAATCACACGCACAAACTCTCCATATTTTTCACCAAACAAGGCCATCGCTCCCATATTCATAGCTTCCTTTATCGGCACATTTCTTTTTTCATCAAGCGAAATGTTTTCACGGATTTTTTCATTCACCATTTTTTCAATCTTGCTCAACTCTTCATCTGTCACTTTTGCAAAATGTGAAAAATCAAAACGAGTGACATTCTCATTTACTAAAGAACCTTTTTGCGCAACATGTTTTCCCAAAACAGATCTCAAAGCAGAGTGCATCAAATGTGTTGCGCTGTGATTGCTTGTTATTTCTTTTCTTCTTGCACCATCAATCTTCGCAATAAATTTTGCACTCACATCTGAAGGTAATTTGTTTGCAAAATGAATGATCAGATTATTTTCTTTTTGCGTATCAGTGATTTCAATCTTTTCTTTTTCGTTTGATAATATTCCAGTATCACCAACCTGTCCTCCGCTCTCTGCATAAAAAGGAGTTTTATTTAATACAATCTGGAATTGCTCTTTGCCTTTAGATTTTACTTTCCTATACTTGATAATTTCTGCTTCACATTGCAATTCATCATAACCCACAAATTCAGTTGGCTCTTCTTCTTTCAAAACGATCCAATCTTCTGTATCAACAACTGCAGCAGCGCGTGAGCGTTCCTTCTGTTGTTCAAGGCATTTGCTGAAAGCTTCCATATCAACCGTCATAAACATTTCGCGAGCCATTAATTGGGTTAAGTCAATTGGGAAACCATAAGTATCATATAATTCAAAAGCAAACTCTCCAGATAGGCTCAAGCTTAGATTACTTACAGAAAATGGTTTTTCTATTATTGGAAAGATATAATTAAATAAAAATAAATCTTCGAAATAAATTATTTCGAGTCTAATTCCTTTTTCTTTAAAATGTGCTTTGAGTTCAGAAAGCTTCTTATCATTTTCAGATTTATCTCTCTTTATTTCTATCGCAAGGTTAATTTTGGGTAAGAAGAAATCCAGCGTGAATGATCCCGACTTATAATCTAATTGCACTTCATAACCAAGTTTCATTAAATATTTACCAATCTCTTTATTAAAAGATGCATAGTAATAATTATTGAAGCGTAATAATCCCTCACTTAAAGTATTTAAGAAAGAAGCTTCTTCCTCCTTAATAACTTTTTGAATAAAATCCTGCTGAGAATTTAATTCAGGGAAAACATTTTTGAATTGTTCAGCAAGAACCGAAACTAATTTGTAAATAAATGGTTCCTTGAAATTTAAAAATGTGTAGCCATAACGAACAGCTCTTCTTAAAATTCTTCTTATTACATAACCTGCTTTATTATTAGAAGGAAGTTGATCCTCAGCAATAGAAAATGAAATAGTTCTTACATGGTCAGCTATTACTCTCATAGCAACTCTTTCTGCCTCTTTTTCGATTGGTGGAATCCCAAATTTATTTTTTTCATAATCATAAGAAATTCCACTGATTGACTCAATGGATCGTATCAATGGCTGAAAAACATCAGTATCATAATTTGATTTTTTATTTTGTAAAACCATGCACAATCGTTCAAATCCCATCCCTGTATCCACATGTTTGGAAGGAAGTGGTTCTAATATTGTTTGCTCAGACATTTGTTCAGCTAAATCCTTCTGAAGATTATTCCCAGTATAAAATTCCTCGAAAGCTGCCACTTTTGCCGCAGAATTTGGATATTTCCATTTACGATTGAACTCCATAAACACATTATTCCAAATTTCAATCACTAACGGATTTCCTGCATTCACCAGGTTTTTTCCATCCAATTTTTTTCTTTCATCATCATCTCTCAGGTCCACATGAATTTCGGAGCACGGTCCGCAGGGCCCAGTGTCGCCCATTTCCCAGAAATTATCTTTTTTATTTCCTTTTAAAATACGCTCTTCTGCAATGCATTTTTTCCAATGGTCATACGCTTCCTGGTCAAACGGTAATTTTTCTTTTTCATCACCTTCAAATACTGTAACGTACAATCTGTCTTTAGGAATTTTATACACTTCTGTCAAAAGTCCCCATGCCCATTCAATCGCTTCTTTTTTAAAATAATCTCCAAAGCTCCAGTTGCCAAGCATTTCAAACATGGTATGATGATATGTATCCACACCCACTTCTTCAAGGTCATTATGCTTTCCTGAAACACGCAAACATTTTTGGGTATCAGCAACACGTTTATATTTCGGTACAGCATTACCAAGGAAAAAATCTTTAAACTGGTTCATCCCGGCATTGGTAAACATCAGCGTAGGATCATTTTTAATAACCATCGGAGCAGAAGGAACAATTTCGTGTCCTTTGCGTTTAAAAAAATCTAAAAACGTATTTCTTATTTCTGATGATGTCATTTACACTTGAGGATATTAGCTTTCATTTGTTAGTATTTCAGAAAACTTTCATAAACCACCTGTCGAATTTTCCTTATTTTTGCTCGAAAGCGCACAAAATTAAAGTTTCTTATATAGTACCGAATGCCTAAGGCAAAATATTATTTTAATACTCATTCCCTTAAGTACGAAAAGGTAGTCATTTCATTATGGAAAAGGCTGCTCCGCATATTAGGATGGTGCGCCACCGCACTTGTATTCAGCGTGGCGATTGTTCTTATTGCATATTCCTATCTTGATTCTCCGAAAGAAAAGCAGCTCAAAAGAGAAATCAATGACCTCACCTTGCAATATGAAATTCTTCAGCAACGGGTTCATCAGTCAGAAGTAGTGTTGAAAGAACTGGAACAGCATGACGATAATATTTACCGTGTAATTTTTGAGGCGGAACCAATTCCTGAAAGTGTGCGTGAAGCGGGATATGGCGGTGTAAACAAATACCAGGACCTGCAGGGATTGGAAAATTCTGAACTGGTGGTCGAAACTTCAAAAATGGTTGATAAGCTGACTAAGCAGCTTTATATTCAGTCAAAATCATTTGATGAAATTTTTGCTCTGGCAAAAAATAAGAACCAGATGCTTGCATCCATTCCTGCGATTCAGCCATTGAGCAATAAGGACTTGGGCAGGATTGCTTCAGGTTTTGGTTATCGTATTCATCCCATTTACAAAACTTCTATTATGCACACAGGCCAGGATTTCACGGCTCCTGTCGGAACAGAAATTTATGCAACGGGAAACGGAGTGGTTGAAAAAGTTGAATTCTACGGACGCGGGTATGGAAACAATGTAATCATCCGTCATGGCTATGGTTATGAAACGTTGTACGGACACATGAGCAAGATTAATGTGCGTGAAGGACAAAAAATAAACCGTGGTGATGTAATCGGGTTTGTGGGCAGCACGGGTACAAGCACGGGTCCGCATTTGCATTATGAAGTTATAAAAAACGGGAATAAAATAAATCCGATCAACTTCTTCTACAACGATCTTACTCCTGAAGAATATGAAAAGATGCTGATTATTTCTGCACAACAAAATCAATCGTTTGACTAAAAACGGTTTCTGGTTTAAGGTTTCTGGTTGGCTGACGCGGCTAAGAACCTTAAACCTTAAACTTTAAACCATAAAAAAATGCCTTACAAAGAATTCGAAGATGTAAAACTCTACTACTCCATCAGCGAGGTAGCTGATATGTTTAAAGTAAATGCATCACTTATCCGTTTCTGGGAAAAGGAGTTTGATATTATTAAACCGGCAAGAAACAAAAAAGGCAACCGGATGTTCACCAAAGAGGACCTGGAAAATTTTAAGCTGATTTTTCACCTGGTAAAAGAAAAAGGTTTTACGCTTGATGGCGCAAAGACCAAATTAAAAGGTGACAAGCTTGAGCTTTCAGGACAGGCTGATCTTCACGATTCACTGAAGAAGGTGAGAAATTTTTTGGTGGAGCTTAAGGAAACTCTTTAAAATAGCAACTTTTTTTCTGATCAGTTTTCTGCTTCCTCTTTACTTACTTTAAAAGAAAACACTTTGTGAATAGCAAAGCTGAGAAAGCCTATTACAACTGCTGAAGTCGCCCGTGCTATGGTAGGAAACCATTCCATTGTTTTTATCAGGAATGACATGAAGCCATAATTCAAAAATAAAATCAGCACTGCAACCATTACATAACGCATCAGTTGGTGATGCCCGCGTAAATCAGATTCGGTGAAAACAAAATATTTTGTAATGGTGAAATTGGTGACTAATCCGCAGGAATAAGATAATACGAGCGAAACAGTCGGGGCGCCCACCACCAGGAAATCCAACATGTGAAAATCCTGTTTTTTAAAAATGTAATTGAAGGCGATAAAATAAACAGTTACGTCTACACATGTGGCAATGGCGGCTGCCATTCCGTAACGGATGAGTTTGAATTGAAAAACTTTTTTGATCATGTATTAAAAATATTTTTGAGTCAGCAAATAGTTTTTAACGTAATCATCTATTCCTTCTTCAAGAGCGCTGAAGGGTTTTTTATACCCGATCCTGTTTAATTTTTCCATTTTTGCTTCCGTAAAATACTGGTATTTTTCCCTGATGTCCTCCGGAATCTCAATAAATTCAATATCTGTTTTTTTTCCAATTGCATTAAAAACAGCGGCCGCAAGATCGTAAAAAGTTCTCGCTTTTCCTGTACCGAGATTGTAAATTCCTGAGTCATTTCTATGATGTAAAAAAAAATAACAAACATCCGTTACATCTTTTACATACACAAAATCGCGAAGCTGCATTCCGTTTTGATAATCAGCCCGGTAAGAACGGAATAATTTTACTTTTCCGGTTGATTGAATCTGGTCGAATGCATGAAAAATTACAGAAGCCATTCTTGCCTTATGATATTCGTTCGGGCCATACACATTAAAAAATTTTAATCCCGCCCAGAAATATGGTTTTTTCTCTTGCTGCAAAGCCCATTTATCAAATTCATTTTTTGATTCTCCATAAGGATTAAGGGGCTTCAGGTTATTAATCAGGGAATGATCATCAGTATAATCAAATTCACCGGCCCCATAAGTTGCAGCGGAAGATGCATATACAAGCGGCAACCCAAATTCAACACAGGCTTTCCAGACTTCTTTTGAATAATTCAGGTTAAGCTGATCAAAAATTTCTTTATTAAATTCAGTTGTATCTGTTCGTGCACCAATATGAAAAATAAATTGTGCTAAGCGGTGATTATTTTTGAGCCATGAAATAAATTCTGATCGTTCGATTTTTTTTGAAAAAATTTTTCCATCGAGGTTTTTATTTTTTTTCTCATCACTGAAATCATCTACAAGAACAATATCAAAAAAAAGTTCGTCATTCAACTTTTTTACGAGGCAACTTCCGATAAAACCTGCTGCACCGGTGACAATGATCATTTTTTAGAGGTTAGAAGTTGGAGATTGGAAAGTTAAAGATTGAAATTTTCAGGCAACAAAAATCTTATCGGGAATTTGAGGAAGAAGACCGGCTTCATTTCCTTTTTTTAAGAGAAGTTCGATTGCTTTTTTTCCTTCGTTGCCCAAAGCTAAAGAAAATTCATTGACATATAGATTAATATGCTGTTGCATTACTTTCTCCTCCATTTCTTGTGAATACTTTTTTACATAATCCATCACTTTTCCCGGATAATCAAATCCAAATTGAATGCTTTTATGAATAAGAATATCTATTTTTTTTTGCAGGGAAATATCAAGAGTTTTTTTAATAACAATGCAGCCTAGCGGAAGATGAGTTTTTGTTTTTTCTTCCCACAACTCTCCCATGTCAACAATTTTTTTCAATCCCTTTTGCTGGTACGTAAAACGATTTTCATGAATAATCAATCCGGCATCAGTTTTTTCATTCAGCACGGCATTTTCAATTTCAGAAAAAATCATTTCTGTTTTATTTTTCGCATTCGGAAAAAAAATGCTTAATAGGAGATTTGCGGTAGTGTATTGGCCAGGAATTGCAATTTTTAAATTATCAACTTCATGAATTGAAGTTTCTTTTTTACTGATCAGTAACGGTCCGCAGTTTTTTCCTAAAGCGCTTCCTGAATTTAGGATCAAATAATTTTTAGCCACCTGTGCATAAACTCCAAGACTCAGTTTGGTTACATCCAATTCACCTTTCAATGCTTTTTGATTCAATGTTTCCACGTCATCAATAACAGGTTCAAACTCTAACCCTTCGCAATCAATCATTCCATTTATTAAAGCACAGAACATAAAAGTATCATTAGGGCAGGGAGAAAAGCCAATGGTGATTTTTGGATTCATAATTTAAGATTGCGAAAGTAGCTAATTGTTAATTTTGGTCAGAAATAATAATCAGATTATGACCGGATATTCAGCAACACCCCTTGTAAAAAAACTCGGAATCAAAGAAGGATTCAAAATAAAATTAATCAACACTCCTGAGAATTATTTTGAACTACTTGGTCATTTACCTGCCGAGGTTCATGCTTTAAAAGCTAAAAATGAAAAGGCTGATTTCATCCATTTGTTTGTCAATAAAATTTCTGAGCTCGAAAATCAGCTTAAGCAATTGAAAGAAGAAATTAAAAAAGATGGTATGATATGGGTTTCGTGGTACAAGAAATCAGCGAAGCTTCCCACAGAAATTACTGAAGATATAATCAGAGATACATCTCTCCCTTTAGGTTTAGTAGATGTGAAAGTTTGCGCAGTGAATGAAAAGTGGTCGGGATTGAAATTGGTTTGGAGAATAGAAAACCGGTGAATTGTTAATTTATTCAATCACAAGTTTCTCACTATACTCCTTTTCTCCATCTCTCACCTTCACAAAATAAATTCCTGATTCCACATTTTTGAGATGGATTTCTTTTTGAGAAACATTTAAAATGGTTTCATTAAAGATCTTTTGGCCGATTAAATTATTGATTTCAATTTTGCCGGAGAGAATAGTATTGCCAAACTTAATTATAAAATTTCCTGAAGAAGGATTCGGATATATGCCGCTTATAACCATGGCAGTTTCATTAATTCCGACAGGATTGCAATTCATGATTACAGAACCACCGTACCACCAGGTAGTATTCGGCTGAAAAATAGTTCCGCCTGCAGACGTCATTGTTGGGGGCATAGAAATTAAAGGAACCGGAGTTGTGTTTAATGTCGGAGGATTCCCTTCATTGCAGCTGCTGGTTCCGTTATTATCGGTTTTAATTAAATAAAAATCCGCATGAACAGGCGAAAAGCTGAATGAAATTCCGAACACTGCAAATCCGCCATCAGTTGTCTGATCGAGGCAGTTGCCAAAGTCGTAACCCGAAAGCGTACCATAAGTTTTAGACCATACATAATTTCCAATGCTGTCTGTTCTGATTAAATAAACATCTTCAGCAGCCAGACCAAAGCTTCTTGTTTGCCCCGTAATAATGTAACCTGCATCGGGAGTTTGCTGAACAGTGGTTCCGAGGTCATCATTATTTCCTCCAAACGTTTTTTGCCACTCAATACTTCCGTTGTCATCTGTTTTGATGAGGTAAACATCTTTTAATCCGGAACCATAACTTGCCGTGAAACCATTTACAACATAGCCGCCATCACTAGTTTGGTAAACCGAACGCGCCTCATCATCAGCAAATCCGCCAAATGTTTTTGTCCAGACAATATTTCCCGCATTATCTGTTTTAATTAAATAAATATCATGGGCGCCCGCTCCGAAACTTGAAGTATACCCGGCAATAATGTAACCGCCATCTGTTGTTTGCTGAACTTCCGCTCCTTCATCATTACCCGCTCCTCCAAAAGTTTTTGTCCACAGAAGGTTTCCGCCTGCATCGATTTTGACTAAATAAACATCTCTGTTACCTGCACCAAAACTGCTGGTATAGCCTGTTACAATATAACCGGAATCAGCAGTTTGCCTGACGGAACGTCCCATATCATCGGCTGTTCCGCCAATAACTTTGGACCAGGTGATGGCTAAGTTATCGTATGTTTTAAGAACATATACGTCATTCCCTCCCGCTCCGAAGCTGGAGCTATAACCCGCCACAATATAACCGCCATCTATAGTTTGACGAACACAAGAACTTCCGTCAGCATTTGCTCCGCCAAAATGTTTTGGGACAAAAATGGTTCCTGACGCATCGGTTTTGATCAAATACACTTCACCGCCTGTACCGAAACTCAGGGTTGGTCCTGTCATGATGTAACCGCCATCGGCAGTCTGCATCATATAATTTCCATAATCTGAACCCGTATCACCAATTGCTTCCTGGAATCTGAACTGTGCAGGGCAATTGATGTACATGGCGAATAACATTAGCCCGGTAACGAGTAGTTGTTTTTTCATGACGATAAAGTTTAATTTGGTTTTATACTTCTGCTTTGGAATGTAAATGTAAAGTTTTTTCTGCAATGGTATTATATGCATGTATTAAAAAACTCAAACGGAAACATGTTGCAGTTTTTTAACAAAAAAAACCAGGAAAAAAAAGTATGATTTATTCAATCACCAATTTCTCACAATATTCCATTTCTCCGTCTCTCATCTTCACTAAATAAATTCCCGCATTAATGTTTTTAAGACGGATTTCTTTTTGAGAACCATTTGAAATATTTTCTTCAAAAATCTTTCCCCCCAGAACATTATAAATTTCAATGCTGCCTTTATTAATGGTGTTAGGAAAAGAGATCGTGAAATTATTTTTAGTCGGGTTTGGTGCGAATTTTATGATATCATTTGAATTTTCCCCCACACTTAACGGGGATGTCCATTTTGCAATATGATTTACAATGATGCCACCGGCAGTTGTGAACCAACCGCCCGCACAAAGAGATCCATTATATTCAATGAAAGAAGTTACCGCATCATCCATACCTGTACTAAGGGAAGACCATGAGGTGCCGTTCCATTTTGCTATATTATTTGCAGGGCTTCCTCCGGCAGATGTAAAATATCCTCCGGCATATAATTCACCATTATAAACTTTCAATGCATACACGGAAGCAAATGGACCTCCGACTCCATTTCCGACCTCACTCCATGAGGTGCCATCCCATTTGGCAATTCCGGCTGCAGGACTTCCTCCTGCCATAGTAAATCTGCCTCCTGCGTAAAGTTCACCATTGTAAAAAGCAATGGCGAAAACTGCATCATCCATTCCGTTTCCGAAACCGCTCCATGTGGTGCCATTCCATTTTGCAATAAAATTTACGGGAATGCCACCGGCATCATAAAATTCCCCTCCTGCATATAATTCCCCGTTATAAACCACCAGCGTCCACACAAAAAATTCCATCCCGGAACCAATAGAATCCCATGACGTGCCGTTCCATTTTGCAATGTAATTAACAGTGACATCACCGGCAGTATAAAATTCCCCTCCTGCATAGAGTTCTCCGTTATATTCGGTAAGGCAAAGCACCCAGTCGTCCATTCCAGAACCTACAGTATCCCATGTAATTCCGTTCCATTTTGCAATTTTGTTTGCAGGAAGATTACCGGCATTATAAAAAGCGCCACCGGCATACAGTGCACTGTTATATTCAGCAAGTGCCCACACAAAACCATCCAACCCTGATGCGACAGAATCCCAGTCAGCCCCGTTCCATCTTGCAATGTGATCAGCAGGAATTCCGCTTGCTTCGGTTAAATAACCCCCTGCATACAGTTCGCTGTTATAAATTGCAAATGCTGCTACTTCAGCATCCGTTCCAGAATCCAAAGCCGTCCAGGTTTGAGCATTAGTAGGCTGCCAGCCAGAAATAATAATAGTTATCAGTACAAATGTTTTATTTTTCATGGCGATATATTTTTAAAATTGTTTCACTGATTATTTCAATTTATTCAATCACCAATTTCTCACAGTACTCCTTTTCTTCATCCCTCACCTTCACAAAATAAATCCCGGCAACATTTTTAAGCCGGACTTCCTTTTGAGAAACATTAAAAATATCTTCTATAAAAATCTTTTTCCCAAGTACAGTATAAATTTCAATGCTGCCTTTATTAATGGTGTTTGGAAAAGTGACGATGAAATTGTTCGTGGTTGGATTGGGCGAAATGGAAATAGAAATGGAATTATCGGGTACTTGAAAAATTGAAGTCGTTGCAGAGGTATCGCAGAATTTTATAATCCAATAATCTGCGGTAATTCCGCTGGAATCCTGGTTAGGCTGTGATTTATAACCTCCGGTTCCGGCAGATGTCTGGCAGGCAAAAGCGTAGCAGCCATCATGTGCCTGTACTCCCATTCCCTGTTCATCATGACCTGTGGTGAAAATGGTTTTATCCCATTGCTTATTACCAATTGAATCTGTTTTTAGAATCCACATCTGTTCAGGCCCCAGGTTATTTTCTGTTTTATTCCCACTGACAGGGGAGTAAGAATCTCCGAAAAACAAATATCCTCCGTCAGCAGTTTTCCTTATATCATACATCTCATCTATGTCTGTTCCTCCGAAATCCTTGTCCCATTGCTTGTTGCCGTACATATCCGTTTTAACAATCCAGTAATCATTACCACCCCATAAAGCCTGTGTTTTATCTCCGCTGATTCCGGATTCAGAAGTTCCACCCAGGATATAGCCTTCGTCAGATGTTTGCTTCAAGGAAGAAAGCGCTTCACCATCTGTGCCTCCGAAATCTTTATCCCATTGTTTGTTACCCATTGAGTCTATTTTCACAATCCAGTAATCTGCATTACCCCATGTATTTTGGGTTTTGTCACCACTGCTGTCGGAGAAAGAATATCCTCCGCCAATATATCCTCCCTCAGCAGTTTGCTGAATGGAAAAAAAGAAATCATATCCCGTTCCTCCTAAATCGATATCCCATTGCATATTTCCTGATGAATCGGTTTTTACTATCCAGTAATCACAAGTACTTCCGCTTGTATCCCAGTTGGCCTGCGTTTTATCTCCGCTGATCCCAGAAAAAGAATATCCTCCAAGAATGTATCCACCGTCATTCGTTTGCTCCAGGGCACGCAGAAAATCAAAGTTGAAACCTCCAAAAGTTTTATCCCACTGCTTATTACCGTTAGCATCGGTTTTTACCATCCAGTAATCATAACCTCCCCAACAGGATTCGGATTTATCTCCGCTGATACCTGAATTGGAATAACCACCAAGAATATACCCGCCATCAGGAGTTTGTTGTACAGAAGAAAAAATATCATCTAGGGTGCCTCCGAAATTTTTATCCCATTGCCTGGTGCCAACAGAATCTGTCTTGACGATCCAATAATCATATCCTCCCCACCTGTTTTGTGTTTTATCACCGCTGCTGTCAGAAAGAGTATACCCGGCAAGAATATATCCATTATCACCAGTTTGTTGAATGGAATACAGCAAATCATTATCGGTTCCGCCAAACCTGTAATCCCATTGTTTTACCAGTGGATTTTGGGAAAACGTAAAATGAAATATGCAGCAAGTAAAATATGACAGGAGAATTATTCTTTTCATACAACGAAGATACGTTTTTGTAAGGGCTTTTATTTAATCACCAGTTTCTCACAGTACTCCTTTTCTCCATCCCTCACTTTCACAAAATAAATCCCGGCAACATTTTTAAGCCGGACTTCCTTTTGAGAAACATTAAAAATATCCTCTGTAAAAATCTTTTTCCCAAGCGCAGTATAAATCTCAATGCTGCCTTTATTAATGCTACCTGGAAAAATGATGGTAAAATTATTTGTTGTTGGATTAGGAGAAATAAATAGTATATTGTGATTAGTTATTTCAGGTATGAATAAAGCGCAAGGATTGGGTGCGACCCCTGATTCAAAAATATCACAAGTTGGATGTGCACCAGTTACGGTACTGTCAAAATCAAGAACCTTTGTATAGGTATTATTAATAATATCGTAACTAAAAATTACTCCGTGTCCGTTTAGCCCGCCATTCATCGTGGTTCCGAATAATTTTCCATTACTGCATTGAGTCATTCCGCGCTGAGGATTTGCGCCATTCAAACCATTGAAATTTACCAACACTGTTCGGATGCCGGTTACTATGTCGTAGCTGAACAACGCACCTTCACCACCGGTGCCGCCCGTAATAGTCATTCCATAAAGCTTATTATTATTCGCCTGTACAAGCGTTCCAAAAGGGCGTGAGCCATCAATTGAATAATCAAAGTCATGGAGGTTGGAGTAAATATTTGTTGAAATATCAAAACTGAAAATAACACCATCTCCGTTTGTGCCACCATCATAAGTCATTCCATACAGTTTCCCGTTATTGGCCTGTATTAAGTTGCCATAAGCCGGATTGTTTCCTGTGGCAAAAGTGAAATAATGTAAAACCGAATAGACATTATTTACAGGATCAAAGCTGAATAATGCGCCACCATCAGTGGGTCCTCCATAACCTGCCATTCCATATAATATTCCGTTGCTTAACTGCAGCAATTCTCCAAAAGGTCTCCGGCCTGTTGAATCTACAAAATCATAAATATCTGTATAGTTGTTGGTAGAAATATCATACGAGTAGATTACCCCGTCCCCGTTAGCTCCTCCATCGAATGTCATTCCATACAAAATGCAGTCATCTCCCATTATTAAGCTGCTGTAAGGAATAGCGCCATACTGCGGAGCTGACATAAAATCATACACCTTTGTAATAATATTTGCAGTGGTATCAAACTTGAAAATAACACAACTGTTTGCAATGCTTCCTCTTCTGGTTGCTCCGTAAATTTTACCGTCTCCTGCAATAATAAATTTTCCCTGGGGATATGATCCGTTTGAATAGTTAAAAGAAGCTACTGCCTGGAAATTATTTCCTGAACTGTCGGCTTTCAGAATGGTTCCGTAGCCCAACGCACCTCCATAACCTGCTGATGCCCACAAATGTTTGGTTTGTGACTGTAGCAGGCTAAGGTTTAAAAATGAAAAGCTGATGATTAGAGTAGTGATTTTTTTCATGTCCTGTTTGATTTTTAGTTAAAGCAAAATTATTTGCATTGAGCCTGCCAAACAATAGTATAATAGTATGATTTTATACTAGTCTAAAAACAATAAAACATCAGGGAATTAAGAAAAACTGTTTGCGCCCGCTTGTTTTAATGGATGGCTTGACCAGACATGAGAAATTAAAAAATAAATTTTGATTTTTAATCCATCTTACCTTAAAGAATTACCCTTACCTTGCGCTCATCTAAAAACTAAAAACTGATAACATGAAAAAAACATTCTCTTCCGTAATGATGGCAGTTGCCATTATGATGATGATGCCTGCGGGTGTATCTGCTCAAAACAATCAGCCGCCATTGAACACAGTAAACATGCAGAAGCTGAAAATGAAATGGCCCGAAAAAGGAACCATGTCACAGCGCGATTCGCTCATTGCCATCTACAATGAAAATGTGACTAAAAAGAACGAGTATATTCTTTCGCACCGTGAGTACTCTCACTGGTTTACTGCCGATAATAAAGATTATATAATTATGGAAGAATATAAAGATTTTACTGCCATGGAAAAATCATTTGAAAAAAACACGGAACTTGAAAAACAAGCCTGGCCCGATGAAAAGAAACGCAAGGAATTTATGGATGCCATGAATGCTTATTTTGAAGACTGGCATGGCGACATGGTATTCCGCAGCAATCCAAAACTTTCAAAAAATTAATTTTTTGTTCTAAAACCCCGAAACTGCCTGTTGCTGTTTCGGGGTTTGTGTTTTAAAATTATTTTCCGAAATTCCGTTCCAGGCGCATCATGCTTTTTGCTGCAAATGATTTCATTCTTAAAACCTGGATATTTGAAAATGGAATATTTTTATTTCGGGTTGTTTTGTGTATTTTCATTTCATTATAAATCCAGCGCACGGCATAGTCATAATACTTTCGGGGATAGAGACGTTTAAAATCAATTTGCCGGTCGGTGGAATTTTCCCACGGTAGCTGATGTATAAAATTACTTTCCACTTCATCGTAAAGCGGGGTTCCTTTAATGGGATAGGCAATGGTGATAGTAAAAAAATCGGGATCGGACATTTTCAAATGTTCTAAAGTTTGACTTATGTCATCTTCAGTTTCTCCCGGGTAGCCAACCATTATAAATGTACCCGATTGAATGCCATATTTTTTTGAAAGCTGAATCATCTCACGCACCTGCTCCACTTTCACCCTGCGGTCCATAGCATCAATCACTTTCTGTGAACCGCTTTCAGCGCCAATCCATACGCGGAAGCATCCTGACCTTCTCAGAAGCTGAATAATTTCTTCATTCATCCGGTCAGCACGGGTTATACATTCGTATTTTATATTCAGTTTTCTTTTTTCAACTTCCTCTGTAAACGCTTTCATCCATTTATGTGAAATCGTAAACACATCATCCACAAACCATATGGTATCAACTATATAATTTTTCTGAATCCATTCCAATTCATCAACGACTAATGAAACGCTTCTTCTCCTGTAGCTTAATCCATACACGGCACGACTGCACCATTTGCATGTATAAGGGCATCCGCGCATGGTGCTCACAGAGATAGCACTTTCGCCATGTTTATTTTTCCATGCGTCAAAATATAATTGCAGGTTTACTTTTTTCCGGCCAGGAAAAGGGATCTCATCTATGTTTTTAATTTTTGTTCTTTCAACAGTATAAATTATTTCATCATCCTTGTTTTTAAAAGCAATACCATTAATGTTGCCGGGAGATTCTGAAATTTTCCCTGAATAATGCTGCACAATTTCCAGCATAGTTTCCTCACCCTCTCCAATTACAATAATATCCGCGCCATACTCAAGAAAATTTTCTGCATGATTAGTTACTTCCGGCCCTCCTAAAATAATTTTTACTTTTTTTAATCCGGGTGCGTCTTTAATAAAGCGGATTATATTCAACACATTCAGCTTAGTCATCAGGTTTGTATAAATGCCGATGATTTCTGGTTGTGTATTAAGCAGATGCTGCTTTAATTTTTCAAAAGAAGAAAAAGTGGAATCAAAAATTTCATTATTGTAACCATTCTTTTCAAGAAAAGAAGAGATATATAAAATACCCAGCGGCACATACGGCCTCATGATCTCTTTTTCCTTGGGATCTTCTTCTAGAAAATAACCGTGTGTGAGAAGAATGTTCAATGTGTCTTTTTCTTTTTTCTTAAAATCCAGTACAATCCTTTTACATCAGTCTGCCATTCCGGTAACAGCGAAATGAGAATAATTTCTTCCACAAGGTCAATTATAGTAACTCCTGCGGCTGTGTAAAATAAGATCAAAAAAGGCTGCGGAAGAAAAAAAATACTCAGCATGAAAAAGCCCTGCAGAACTGCGGCTATTTTTGCAATATATGTATGAAAGCTGGTTTGCCTGCGGTACCTGGCATATGCAAAAATATTTTGCAAAACAAATAATGTAAGTAGAATACACACAAGAATTACTTGACTGCTGATAAATTCAGGTTTGATCACAAATAAGCCAATAATGGCTGCAGCAATTGTTAAATCATCTCCAATCGAATCAAGCCGGGATCCAAACCGGCTGGTTACTTTGTATTTACGTGCTAAGTAACCATCAACTCCATCCGAGAGAAAACTTACTGCGAGCAGCCATTTAAAAAGCACAACTTGGTGGGTAATGATTAATACAATCAGCACGGGTGCTGCCGCTATGCGGTACATGGTTATTAAATTAATAATGTAATAGCTTCGTTTAAGCATAGCAGCGATGATCGCAAGCGGTAAATTTACTTAATCGCGATAAATTTTAATTTGCAAAAAATGTAAAACAGATGAGGCTAGCGAAATTTAAATAATAAATTTTGAGGCTTGTTTTATTAGTGGCAAATTATTTGGAGTGGTTGTTTTTTTGATTTTTTCAAAAACAAAATGAAATGCAAAACGAAGTCCCGATTAAATATGAGAGGTTTTTTTTCTGAAAATGATGTGTAAAGTATTTTAGGAATTCTTCCTTTTTTAAGGTTGAAATTAATTTTTACAGCCCCTTTTTGTTTAAACATTACAACAGTGTTTTTGATTTTTCCTGGCTGTAAAAAATTTGTGAATTAGCACTAGCGCACATTTGGTACAGCCTGTTGGAGAAATTAACGCTGTTTTTCCGGTTTCTTTTCTTAAAACCTTACAAAGAATGTTTTGCAGCATTAATTCAATGCAGTTCCGGCTGGTTGAACGTATTATTGAAACTGTACAAACACTGAAACTTGAAGACGCTGAAACAAAATTTCGATTTAAACGAATAAATCCTGTTCGCATGAATAAAAAACTACAAAAAAAATTTATTGTAAGTCTCCTGGTTGCTCTGTTAACGTGTTTCATTCAGAAAACCTATGCCAGTCACTCTATGGGTGCTGATCTGACTTACGAGTGTCTCGGGGGAAATACCTACAAGGTTCGGCTTTCATTTTACAGGGACTGTATAGGTATTGCTGCACCTACAAATGCGTATGTAAACATTGCATCCGCTTCCTGCGGGCAAACACTTGGTGTGACCTGTTATCCGATTCCCGGAACAGGTCAGGAGGTAACACCCATTTGCCCTAGCGCTACATCCACGTGTAATGGCGGAAATTTTACAGGCATCCAGGAATGGGTGTACGAGGGAATTGTAACACTACCAATGCAGTGCTCTGATTGGATGTTCAGTTATAATTTGTGTTGCCGGAATGCTGCGATCACAACAATAAGCACCCCCGGGGTAAGCACTTTTTATATTTACGCAACGCTTAATAATACTGTAACTCCATGCAATAACTCCCCGACATTTTCTAACAAACCTGTTCCATTTATTTGTCAGGGACAGGAATTTTGTTTTAACCATGGTGCCTTTGACAGTGATGGCGATTCATTGGTTTATTCGCTGATTACACCACTTCAGACCGGTACCACAACAGTCAATTATATCAATCCATATTCGGCAACCAATCCGTTGAATTCAGTTCCAGCGATGCAGTTTAATTCTCAAACAGGAGATATTTGCATGACTCCTCAGCAATTGCAGGTAACCGTAATGGCTGTGTTGGTAGAGGAATACCGGAATGGAGTGCTTATTGGTTCTGTAGAGCGTGATATACAGATTACGGTTATCACATGTACCAATACACTTCCTACCTTAACCGGAATTAACGGAACAAATAATTTTACCGCTACTATCTGTGCAAATCAGCAATTCTGTTTTGATATATTTTCCAATGACCCTGATGTAGGACAAAATGTTTTTGTGTCGTGGGACAATGGAATTCCTGCGGGAACATTTTCCACGAATAGTGCTCAACATCCCACAGGAACTTTCTGTTGGACACCCACAACTGCTGATATTGGAGGAACGTATTGCTTTACAGCTAAAGTGCATGACGATGCCTGTCCCTATATGGGATCACAGATTTATTCGTATTGCCTTACTGTAATCGGTGTGACAGCAGATGCAGGTCCTGATCAATATATAGCCTGTAACGATTTTGCAACAATATATGCGAATGGAAGTGGAGGAAATCCTCCTTATACTTATTTGTGGAGCACCGGTGCAACACAGCAGGGTATTACGGTTCCATCAGGAACATATGTCGTTACGGTAAGTGACGGAACATGTTCAGGAACTGACACAGTACAAATAGTGGATGCCTTTATTCCTATTGCAGATTTCACGGCAAACCCTGGATGCTTTAATATGCCTGTTCAATTTACAGATCAGTCTACCACACCGGGCGGAACTATTAACTCATGGTCATGGAATTTCGGAGATAATACAACTTCTAACCAGCAGAATCCTATTCATATTTATGCTTCTCCGGGAACTTATAACGTTACACTTATCATAGGAAATAGTTATGGATGTGTGGACACTATCACGATGCCAATTACTATACTTCCTATACCTGTAGCCAATTTTACATTTCCGACTATTTGTGCAGGAACATCTGTACCCTTTAATAATACCACAACTCCGGCAGGAAGTACATATAACTGGAATTGGAACCTAGGAAATGGCCAGACATCCAATGGGCAGAATCCTACAGGTGTTTATATTAATCCGGGAACATATACTGTTACTCTTATTGCAGGTGATTCGCTTGGATGTGCGGATACTGTTTCACAGCAGGTAACTGTTAACCCGGCACCGGTTGCGGGGTTCACTTTCACTGGCGGAAGCACTTGCCAGAATGGAACAGTAACTCTTACTAACACTTCAACAGGAGGGATTACTTATAATTGGAATCTGGGTAATGGACAAACGTCTACTCAACAAGATCCGACTGTCACGTATAATCAGCCGGGTAATTATGATGTTACGCTGGTTGTCACAAGCGCGAATGGTTGTGTGGATTCCATAACACAAACAGTAACTATTTTCCCGTTACCGGTAGCTAATGCCGGGCCTGACCAGCATGTCTGTCTCGGTGGAAATGTGACGCTGATTGCTTCAGGTGGAGTAACTTACCAGTGGAGTAACGGTGCATCAACTGATGTTACCTCGGTTTCTCCTACTAATAACACAACATATACTGTAACTGTTACTGATGCCAACGGATGTACAGGAACCGACCAGGTTGCTGTAATTGTTGACCCGTTACCTGTAATTACTGTCAGCCCTGATCAATCTATTTGTTTGGGACAAAGTGTAACGTTAACGGCTGGAGGCGGATTAACATACTCATGGAACCCTACCGGCAGCACTACCTCTACGATAACTGTCAGTCCTGCGAATTCCACGACCTATGCTGTAAACGGAACCGATGCCAACGGCTGCACAGGAACTGCATTTGTAAATGTGACGGTTCATCAGCTGCCGCTTGTTAATTTACAAAACGGATTTGTATGCAGCGGGCAAACAACCATACTCGATGCAGGAAATCCGGGTTCTACCTACTACTGGACACCTGGTGGTCAGACAACTCAAACAATTTCTGTGTCAAGTGCAGGAACATATGGAGTTATAGTGACTAATGCTTTCGGATGTACAGCTGCCGATTCAAGTATTATAAGCCTTGGCGGAACAATAACTAATAACCTTTCAAACGTTGCTTTTTGCCAGGGAGGAAGTGCTGTACTTGATGCAGGTAATCCGGGAAATACATATCAATGGTCACCTGGGGGCCAGACTACTCAAACTATCACCGTAAACAGTTCAGGTACTTACAGTGTGGTAATTACCGATCCTCAAGGATGTAGCGGCACCATTTCCACAACAGTGAATGTAAACCCTTTACCACAGGCTAACTTCACTCCGAATGATGTTTGTATTAATGATCCGATGAATTTCTTTGATATATCAGTTGTAAATGGGGGAACCATAACAGCATGGCAATGGGATTTTGGTGATGGAAACGTATCACAGCAGCAAAATCCTGTGCATGTTTATGCGAACCCGGGAAACTATATAGTGACATTAACAGTCACATCTAATTCAGGATGTACAAGTACTATTGTCAAATCATTTAATGTATTTCCTCTTCCGACTGCTAATTTTAATTTTAATAATAATTGTGTTGGAAATACTATAAACTTTACTAATACATCTTCCACCAGCGTAGGAAATATTGTTTCGTGGAGCTGGAATTTTGGGGATGGCGGAACTTCGGCACTCCAGAATCCTTCTCATCAGTACGCAAGTTCGGGAACATATCCTGTAACTCTCTTAATCACTACCGGTGGAGGTTGTACAGACAGTATCATAAAACAGGTAACAGTATTCCCATTACCCAATGCAGACTTTACGGCTACAACAGCATGTCTGCATGACCTTACAACCTTTACAAATAATTCCGGTGTTCCTAATGGTGTAATGTCAGGCTGGTTATGGAATTTCGGTGATGCAACTACAGCCGGAGTCCAGAACCCTGTACATGCATACTCAACTTCTGGTACATTCAATGTCAGTTTAATTGTTACTTCTACAGATGGATGCAGCGACACAATTGTAAAACCTGTAACCGTAAACCCACTGCCTGTTGCAAATGCCGGAATTGACCAGGCAATTTGCACAGGTACTTCAGCAACTTTAACAGCAACGGGTGGTATTTCATATTTATGGAATCCTGGTGGTGCCATAACTTCAAGCATTACAGTAAACCCGGTGACTAACACATTCTATGGTATCGTTGTAACAGATGCTAATGGCTGTACAGATACAGATTCAGTTCTTGTAACTGTTAAAACACTTCCTCCTGCAAATGCAGGACCGGATATGGCGGTTTGTGCCGGATCAAGTGTTATGCTTACAGCTACTGGCGGTGTTACATATTTATGGAACCCGGGCGGGGCGACAACTGCAAGCATCACAGTTAATCCCGCTGTAAGTACGTCATATATTGTGACTGTAACTGGTGCTAACGGTTGCAGCAATACAGACACAGCAAATGTCACAATAAATCAATTACCTCTAGTCAGTGCCGGACCTGATGCAACTATTTGTAATGGTGCCACTACAGGCCTGACGGCCAGCGGAGGAGTTTCTTACTTATGGTCACCTTCAGGTGATACCTCTGCTACAATCTACGTAAATCCGACAGCAAATAGTTCCTATTCTGTACTTGTAACGGATGATAGTGGTTGTAAGAACCGTGATACGGTAAACGTGATAGTGAACCCAACTCCTGTAGTTAATCTACAACCAACATTTATCTGTGCAGGAAATTCAACAACGCTTAATGCCGGAAATCCGGGGGCAACATACCTGTGGACACCTAATGGCGAGACTTCCCAAACAATTGCTGTGACTGATTCCGGAACGTATGGAGTTGTAGTTACGAATGCTTTCGGGTGCCAGGGAAGCGGATCATCAACAGTAACAGTAGGAGGAACAGGTATTATGGGGAATTTGGGAAATGTTGCTTTCTGTGCCGGTGGAAATGATACACTGAATGCAGGTAATGCAGGATCTGCTTATTTATGGTCTAATGGTGCAACCTCTCAAAGTATAATAGTAAGTGCAGCAGGAACCTATACTGTCACGGTCACAGATCCCACGGGCTGTACAAATAGTTTTTATTCTAACGTAACTGTTAACCCATTACCGTCACCGGATTTTACAACTTCACCAACTTGCTTAAGTTCACTTGTTCCATTTAATAATTCCTCTACCATTTCAAGCGGTAATATTATTTCGTGGTCATGGGACTTTGGTGATGGATCTAGTTCTACACAACAAAACCCGACACACCAATATGCAACTTCAGGAATTCATGTTGTGACTCTTCAGGCAACTTCCGGAAATGGTTGTACAGCCTCAATAACTCATAACGTAGGTGTAGGTGCAGAGCCCACAGCAAACTTCGGAAGCAATGCATCCTGCTTTGGAACAGTTACAGACTTTACTGATCTTTCAACGATCTCCAACGGAATTATTTCATCATGGGATTGGAATTTTGGTGATGGTTCAACATCCACTCAGCAAAACCCATCGCATTTATATAATGCACCGGGAACTTATAATGTAACAGTGACTGTGGCTTCAGGCGGAGGATGCACTGCATCAATCACCGCATCTGTAACAATTAATCCAAAACCTGTAGCGGACTTCACAACTACTTCAGTATGTAAAAATGCAACTACGGATTTTACGGATATGTCTTCCATCCAAAATGGAAACATTAGTAACTATGCATGGGCATTTGGTGATGGAGGAACTTCCGGTGTGCAAAATCCTTCACACACATACTCTAATGATGGATTATATAATGCAACTTTAATTGTTACTTCAGATTTGGGATGTATAGATACAGTATCACACCCTGTAAGAGTTCATCCGTTACCTGTGGTCAACTTCACAGCGCCTTCTGTTTGTCTTAATACTCCTACCCTCTATACAGATGGTTCAAACGTATCCTCAGGAACAATTAATGGATGGTACTGGGAATTCGGAGATGGAATAAGCACGAATCAACACAACCCATCTCACACCTATAATAATGATGGAACTTACAATGTGATACTTGTGGCAACAACTGATAATGGCTGTAGTGATTCAACCATTCAGGCGGTTGTTGTTTATCCATTACCGGAAGCTGGTTTTGTTACACAAAATGTTTGTCTTAACAATGCAACACAATTCAATGACACTTCGAGCGTAAACAGTGGAACCATTTCAAACTGGTCATGGAACCTTGGAGATGGAAGCAGTTCTGGTTCGCAAAACCCTTCACACACGTATACTAATGCAGGAACTTACCCCATCAGTCTTGTTATTACAACTGCAAACGGCTGTAGAGATAGTATAACTGAAAGTGTAAATGTATTTCCGCTACCTGTTGCACAATTCAGTTCAGCGAGTGTATGCTTTGGAGCAGGAACAGCATTTTATAATCAGTCTACTATTAATGGCGGAGGAAATGTTACCTGCACGTGGAATTTTGGAGACGGAGGAACAGATACATTGTTAAACCCTGTTCATGCTTTTGGCGCTCCTGGAACATATAATGTCAGTATGATCGCTACCTCATCAGAAGGTTGTATCGGAACTATAACACAACCTGTAGATGTTTATGATTTACCGTACGCTCATTTTACCGGATCAAATGTTTGCCTTGATGTTCCCACGCTCTTCAATGATCAGTCTTCTGCTCCTGCGGGAGGAAACCTCGTTTCATGGAGCTGGGATTTCGGAGATAACGGTCTTTCCAATGCTCAAAACCCGATACATATATATGGGACACCAGGAGTTTACAATGTTCAGTTAACTGTCCTTTCAGATTTGGGTTGCAGTAGTTTATTTGAAGACTCTGTAAGGGTATTCGTCAATCCTGAACCTGTCATTGCTGTCAATTCCGGTTGTATTACCGATCCTGTCACATTTATAAACCTTGAAGACTCAACAAATGCAAGCGGAAGCTCAATTCTCTGGACTTTCGGAGATGGAAATACCAGCGTTAATGCTGCTCCTTCTCATATATACGCTTCAGCTGGAACCTTTACGGTGACATTTGAGGTAACAAATTCCAGCGGATGTAAAGCGATCGCAACAACCAATGTTGATGTTGATCCGGCCCCTAATGCAGGTTTCACTGCAGATAACGGATGCGAAAACGAGGGCATACAATTTACAAACACATCATCAATTCCTTCTGGCTCAATCACAGGATACACATGGACTTTTGGAGACAGTTCGGCTGTTTCAACTGAAACAAACCCGGTCCATATCTACCAGCACAGCGGAACATATACGATTACTTTAATTGCCACATCTGGTTTGGGATGTACAGATACAGTAACTATGCAGATTACCATTAATCCTCAGCCTGCAACTGCGTTTATAAGCAACATTGCAGCAGGCTGCGGACCATTGCCTGTTTTGTTTACAGATGCATCATATATACAATCAGGCAGTATTGTTTCATGGTCATGGAATTTTGGTGATGGTGGTACTTCAACCGACCAGAATCCAGTTCATATTTACACTCAAAGTGGTGCATACCCGGTCTCACTAACTGTAACTTCCGATTCCGGCTGTACACATACAGTTACGATCAGCAATATGATTACGATTTATCCTCAACCGGAAGCTGAGTTTATGCCTGAACCTTCCAATGCAAATATCTTAAACCCTGTTATTAACTTTAATAATTTGTCTGTAGGAGCTGCTTCTCAATCATGGAATTTCGGTGATGGTTTCACTTCAACTGATGAAGAACCTTCTCATGCCTATGCTGATACCGGAACATATCTTGTAACATTATATGTTGAAAATACATTCGGCTGTTGGGATACAGTATCTCATTTAGTACATATTGATCCGATTACTACCTTTTATATTCCAAATGCTTTCAGTCCTAACAGTGATGGCAATAATGAAGTATTTACCATAAAAGGAATTAATATTCTTGCGGTAAAGCTGAATATTTATAACCGTTGGGGAGATAAAGTTTTTGCAAGTGAAAACGGATTTACCAAACCCTGGGACGGCAGCATTATCGGGAGCAGTGAACCAGCAGTAGAAGACGTTTACATCTATGTTGCGGATATTAAAGACGTATTCGGTCAATGGCATAACCGGAAAGGAAGAGTTACACTGATAAGATAATTTCAAAGGATGATAAAATGTAAAGAGGTGGTCTTATAAGACCACCTCTTTTTAATTCCGGGAAAATAATGCGAAAGCTTTATATGACTGTTTTCTTTTTTATTCTATAACCACCTTTGTCTTTTTCACCTGACCTTCAAATTGAACTGCGAGCATATGTTTAAGTTATTGTTAATCTTTATTTCCCGGAACCGGATGTATATTCTTCGAAAGCAATGGTGTTCAGATCATAGTAAGAACCCCTGTCCTTATAATAAGTGATCTTTTTTGGTTCAGCATTTAAAGTTTTTGATTTAACAGCAGTAAAACTTTTTTTACTGACTGACCTGTAAATATTTTTTAAGGTGATTACGCTTTGCCCCTGTTTCTGAGCATGAGCCATATAATTATCGGCAGATGAAAATTTTAAAATAAAAAGTCCCGTAACCATTACGGCTAAGGCAACAAAAAAAGATTTTCTTACCTGGCAATAAGTAAAAATTGTCATGCAAAGGGTGGTTTTAAAGGATTTTAGTTGTAAGATTTTCTGAGAATACTTCAATTTTCAGACCATTATAGGTTCTGAAAGCCTTTATCTATAAGGTTTTTGGGGTGATTACAAATAAAAATGGGTGAAATACTATAAATAATTGGCAAAAAAATTAATTTACAGGAGTGAAAAGGCATCTTGCGATAATGGTGAAGACAATGAAGAGACATAAGGAGGTTCTTCGAGATAACCTTAAACCCTAAATGTTATATTTGCTTATAAAAGAAATTTAAAAATGAAACGCATCATTATCCTTCCACTGTTATTAATTATCAAAATAACATTTTGCCACGCGCAATATAATCATGAAAAGCTGACCGAAATATTAACGGGGGGTAACATAAAAACATGGATCGTGAAAAATACTAACGCAGCGCATTCCGAAAAATCGTACGCATTCAATAAAAATTTCAGTGTTCAGGTAACGAAAGATAAGGGAGCTATTCAAACCGAAAAATGGACATTAACTTCTGCGGACAATATACGGTGGTTTATTTCAATCGGCAAACAAAAATACGAGCTTATCGTGAGCTACGACAAAAGCGGGAAGCAATACGTGAAGCTTACAAGCGAAGGGGGTGATAAAACATCGATCTATAACGAAACGTTGCTTTATCCTTCCAAATAAACGATGATACAAAAGGTTGAAAAATTTGTAACCATTTTTATACCGGTGCTGGGTTTTGTGGTCACGGCTGCGGGATTGATCATTTCAGTTCAGAATTTTTCAAAAGATCAGCGAACCAAATCGGCTCTTGAATTCAAAAGAGATTTCTGGACCAAGCAATCCGAAATATATTTAAGAACATCCCAGGCAATCGGAACTATTTGTGCTGAGGTAAGCAAATCTGATCCTGATGATTTTGATAAAAACAATTTTTCCAAATCAAAAGCAACTTTCGAAACATTGTATTGGGGTGAAATGAATTTTGTCCAGGATTCTATTGTTATAGCTGACATGAAATCATTTGATCAGTACATAAAAGATTTTAACCCGAATGTTACCGATAATGAATACAGGCAAACATTAATCCGGCTGGGGAATAAGATCATTGTAACGTGCCGCAATTCGTATATTAAATCTTTTGATAATCTCCAACTCGAAACTATAAAGGAAGACAGCTCCAATGACTATCTTTTGAATTCAAGGTAGGCGGTCATTCTGGTAAGCACTATCTATATTTCCTGCCGGATATTTTTGTTCTCTCACCACCAGCCATTTACATAATTCTTTTATACATAATTGTTAAATACATAATACTCTTATGTATATTTGCGTTATAACATTAATTAAATTCAAATGATTTACTCATCCGAACTTATTAAAGGAACCTTAAAAACCATTGTCCTTAAACTCTTAGCCGACAATAAAAAGATGTATGGCTACGAAATGACGCAAAAAGTAAAAGAGCTTACGTCAGATAAAATACAGATAACGGAAGGAGCGTTATACCCTGCACTCCATGCACTCGAGGAGGAGGGGCTGCTCACCACAGAAATAGAATACATCGGCAAACGTATGCGCAAGCATTACAGGCTGAGCCCGACAGGCAAACAGGTATCAAAGGAGCGGGTGAGTGAGCTGGCCGATTTCATGAGCACCATGCGTTTCCTGCTGGACATAAAAATAAAAACCGCCTGATATGTATTATCTCAGTGAGGAGCAGATAGAATTTATCCGAAACGACATCGGCCGTAACGGAATCGAGACCGAGGACCTGCAGTCAAACCTCCTGGATCATATCTGCTGTATCATTGAACAAAATCTCGAAGAAAACGGAGACTTCGGGAGTTTTTATTTCGCAACGCTCAAAACATTTTATAAAAAAGAGCTGCGCGAAATAGAAGAAGAAACAAAATCTCTGCTCATGTTTAAAAACTATTACACTATGAAAAAATTAATGATTGTAAGTGGAACATTTTCCGCTATCGGGTTTATTACAGGTTCGCTCTTTAAATTTATGCACTGGCCGGGAGCAAATGTTCTGATTGTGCTTTCCATCGCCAGCGTGGCCTTATTATTTCTTCCCCTGTTAAGCATTTTGAAAATAAAGGAAGTAAGTGCCAACCGTGACAAACTGGTTATCACAAGTGGAACACTGGTCGGAATTCTTTATTGCACATCTGTTTTATTTACCATACAGCATTGGCCGGGATCACGTACAGGAGTGTTATGGCTTGTTACTACGGCAACGTCTATGTTCATTTTTATTCCGATTTATTTTTTTAACGGTATCCGGAAACCTGAAACAAAAGTGAATACGATTGTCTCAAGTATTTTACTCATTGTGGTAACCGGCTTGCATTTTACAATGGTAAGCCTGAGACCAACCAGCCCCGAAATAAAAATGTATTCATATATACAAAATGAACGTTTGCTGCAGCAAATGGAGAAGGGAGGTATAAATGTTACAGGTCATGTAATTTCAGAAAAAAATAAGCTGGCATCTGTTATTCAGAATACCTGTGTAGAAATTAAAGGGTTGATTTTGCGGCAGGACATCGGGCAAACAACATTACCGGATGATTTTGAAACAAAAAATATTATTATCAATGAACGGAATGTGGGTAATGATTTTTTCAATGACGGGAAAGGAATTAAATTATTAGCACAACTAAAAGAGGAAATTATGAAATATAACGACTCCAAAAGAAGTGATCAGGATGGCTTAATTCCCGTCAGTCATTCCATACTTTCCATTGAACCGGATAAGCTGAGCAGCTACAGCAATTTATTTATACTGAACGGCATCACTCAATTGCAGATGTATCTTGTCAATGCGGAAAATGCATTGCTTGCTTCAAAATAAAGATTTTTTAACTTTAATCCCCGTCTTAAAGATAAAGGAGTTCAGAGACGGGGATTATCCATTTATTTGATTGTCTGTTGCTTTACCGGGTGCATTACTGTCAGTCTTACTTAATAGGTCTGAGCAAGAGTCACTGCTGCAGAAGCATTTAAATTTCCATAACCCCTGCTTGAATTAGGAGTAGGATAATACTGGGCAGTATTTTTCATGCAGGTATAAACCTGATCGCGGGTAAGAGAAGGTTTTACAGCCCACACAAGTGCAGCTATACCCGCTGCAGTGGCGGTGGCGCATGAGCTGCCGCCAATATAAGTGGGTATGCTTCCGCTTAAAGGAAGTGATAAGGAGTTGCGGTTGGAATTTGTGCTGCGTTCCATCGGAATCGTAAACTTAACCTGGCTTCCATCATGACAGGAAGTGCAGGTGCTTCCATTTTCCTTCACACCCGTTATTGCATAACATTGTGAATAAGCCGCAGGATAAATTACTCCCCACCAGCTTGTCCAGCTAAACGATGTGCCTGCTGCGGCAAGCAGCATTTTGCCTTTACCATAAGCATAAATGCAGCCGTCCTTAAGAACATTGCTGGCAAAAGGATAACCCACTGACATGCTTACGATTTTTACATCGGCAATGTCGCCCATCCGGATAAGAGCATTTTTTACTCCTGTTTTTTCTGCTGACTGATCCAATACCACATCTTCACACGCATGAATAAAATGAAGGCTGGCTTTATAAGCTACACCTGTAACGGCATCCTGGTCGTTTCGGGGTCCGGCAGCTAACCCTGTCATGGAAGTTCCGTGAGTGCATGAAGTATAGGCGGACGATCCATACGTATAATCAGTGGTTACAGTCCTGGATACGTTAGAGTAACCATTGGTAAACTGGCTGCCCAGCAAAGCTTGTGTGGAGCTGATACCGCCATCAATGACCCCGATTTTTATTCCTTCACCTTGTGAAACACTCCATGCAGCTGGAATATTCACATTATTGTAATTCCAAGGAAGGCGGCAGTTAGGAGCTATGATGGTCCAGTCGGCAGCATTAAGCGGCTCGGTGCTGGCGCTGCATCCCGATGTGGATTCGATTCGAAAGCGTGAATCTGCAGGATAATACCCAAGCGGTTCAAGGTACCGAGTATTCTCAAGGTTGTATAAAGATGTTATTACGTTCCTGTTCGTCATTTTAAAAGTAATGATGGGAAGCTTTTTATCGTCTTCTGCGAGTATCTGTTCAAGTGTTACAGGGTTGGGATTGTTTTTATTTATTCCATCAAGGACAAGTTTTATTATTGCATCATGCACATTCTTCCATTTTCTCTCTGTAATATTAATTAGATGAAGTGTTTTTTCCACATCCATTACACCTAAAGGCTGGTAACCCACTGCAATAGTATGATCGCTGTTAACAACAGCGCTCCAGATGTGTTGCAATGAGGCATCCTGCCAGCTGAACGTATTTTGCTCATCCATCTTTTTTGCAATCATTTTATCAATTTCTTCCACAGCGAGTGGATCTCCAACCGGCACAGGAGAAGGGTTTGCTTTTTGCCTTAATACTTCCGATGAGGAAGAGGCCGGGTCTGAAGTTTCCATTTCTTCTTTATTGCAGGAAAGAGTGAACAGCACAATGGCTGAAACAAGGAGGGTAGTTTTTTTCATGGGATTAATTTTTATGGGTTGAAAGAATGATAATTATCAGTTAAAGACAGACAAATATATATAAAACGATCGGTTCTCTGGGTTTTGGAAAAAGAAATGGAAACTGGGGTGATTGCCTATTTCCGCGGCTCTTTCCCTGTCAGGTAATGAGCTTGAAAAAATATTAACTGCCGCCTTCAGGAAGAAACAAAAACAACTTTTTTAGTTTCGAAAAAATCTTCTGAGAAATAATTTTTTATTTCAAAAATAGTTGCCCTGTTAATGAATTTTTTCAATTCGTCAGTCAAATCACCGCCCTTCAGACAAATTAATCCATTGTGTATTTTATGACGATTGCTTTTTTTATATTTTCCCTTTGTCCATCTTAATAATTCATCGATTGTGGCAGTGGCGCGACTGACGACAAAATCAAAAGTGGTTTTAATTTCTTCAGCGCGTGAATGATGAGTTTCAATATTTGTCAAATCGAGCTCTGAAATAATTTCATTCACAACTTTTATTTTCTTGCCAATAGAATCCGCAAGCGTAAATTTTGATTCCGGGAAAAAAACAGCAAGCGGTATTCCGGGAAATCCTCCACCTGTTCCTAAATCCATAATATCAGAACCTTTTTCAAATTCAATTATTTTAGCAATGGCAAGGGAATGCAATACGTGTCGTTCATAAAAAAATTCAAAATCTTTTCTTGAAATCAGGTTGATTTTTTCATTCCACCCCGTGTACAAATCAAACAACGAAGCAAATTGACTTTTTTGCTTCTCATTAAGGCCAGCAAAATATTTTAAAATGATGGAAGAATCATTCATGGTTTGAAGTTTGAAGTCAAAAACCTTAAACTTTAAACCTTAAATCCTCATAATTTATGCTCCGAGTTTTTCATGATCTGGTACAAAAATTCCCGCGCACGAAATAATTGCGCTTTAACCGTTCCGAGAGGAAGGTTTAACTGCTCTGCAATTTCTTCGTAAGAAAATTCCTGGAAATAACGCAACTCGACCAATTCTCTGTAACGGGGTTTGAGCTTTTCCACCACTTCTCGCATCTTAACTACTTTTTCTTTTTTCATTAAGTCTTCCGCGGGATCGGGCAATTCAGAACGAACGTCAAGTTTCAATTCACCGCCTTCATCTGTATCAAATCCTTTATCAATGCTCATGGTCTGCTTTCTTTTCTTTCGGATAAAATCAATACAATTATTGGTTGCAATTTTAAACAGCCATGTACTGAAAGCATAATCAGGCGTATATTGTTTAATATTCTTAAATGCTTTTCCAAAAGCTTCAATCGTAAGATCTTCTGCATCATCCCTGTTATTCACCATTTTAAGCAGCATAAAATAAATGGAATCTTTATACAATGACATCAGTTCAGCATAAGCTTTCTGATCACTTTTATCAATTGCTGTTCTCACTAACATGTAATCCCTGACAGCTTTATCTGACAGGTTGGGATTCACCTTTATTTTCGGAGCTTTTGATTTGGGTCGCTGTTTCACTTCCATTTTTTATTTTTTATAAACAGGTTTGAAGTTGCTAAAATAGGATAAATTAAAATAATGCACACATCAAAGAAAGGTGTCAGCCAAAGGAGGTCAAGCTCTTTTAGTTTTTGCATACACTTACCGAAAATAAATAATTGAATAAACAAACGCACAAGATAAATTGAAATTACAATTTCAGGTTTAATTTTTAAAATCAGCAAAGCTGCAAGTGTAAGATAGAAGAATATATGGCTGAAATAAAATAATCCCAGCATGAACCTGTGCTTTAATTTGTAAAAATTTCCTGTGCTGATATGACGTTTTTTCTGAGTGAGCCATGCAATAAACGATTCTTTTGGTTTTGAAAAAGTGAAAGATTCCGGAAAAATTTCTACTGCAACATTTTTTGAAGTGGCGGTCTCATTTACAAATAAATCATCGTCACCTGAAAGAATATGATAATGGCTTGCAAAACCTTTATTTTTAAAAAACAGGGTGCGGGTGTAACATAAATTTCTTCCGACCCCCATGTATGCGTTTGCACTCATTGCACACGATAAATATTGAACAGCATTAAAGACAGTATCGAAACGAATCCATTTGTTTAAAAAGCCTGCTTTTTTTTCATACGCTCCATAACCAATGACAATATTTTTTGTTTCACTGATATTTTTTGTCATTTCTTTCAGCCAGTTCTTTCCGGCAGGGCGGCAATCTGCATCTGTAAGTAAAAGTATTTCATGCGTAGCGGCTTTAATGCCGAGTGCAAGGGCGAATTTTTTTCCATGCTTATAGCGTTCCTGTTCCTGAAGTGTAACAACTTTCAGATGGGGATAGGCATCTTCATACTCTTCCAGTGCTTTACCCGAATCATCCCATGAGCAATCATTCACAACTATTACCTGGTAGTTCTCATAGTCCTGGTCAAGAATTAAAGGCAGGTTGGCTCTCAGGTTTTTCAATTCATTCCGCGCACAAATAATTATTGATACAGGCAAATTTTTTGAAATTGCTTTTTGTTTTTTGTAAAAGGCGAGCCGGCTGAAAATAAACAGGTAATAAATTATTTGAACCAGGAAAAAAGAAGATAGTAAAGCAAGCAGAATTTTTCCCGCGATTTCAGCACTCATTGATATTTAAAAAGAGTTTTTTACAATTCTTCTTTCATGGCAAAGCTAAAATGAAGCGCTGATACAATATTTCTACCTTTGACAAGATATTAACACACACAGTGTTTATAAAAAGGTATGCAATTTGAACTCTCCGCAAAAGATAAAAACTCAAAAGCCCGTGCAGGAATACTTCACACAGATCATGGCGACATTGAAACTCCCATTTTTATGCCGGTCGGAACGGCAGGTTCTGTAAAAGCAGTTCATCAGAAAGAATTGGTTGAAGATGTTCACGCACAAATCGTTTTAGGAAATACGTATCATTTAAATCTTCGTCCCGGAATTTCAATTTTAGAGCAAGCAGGGGGTTTACATAAATTTATGAACTGGAACAGACCGATTTTGACAGACAGCGGAGGTTACCAGGTTTTTTCAATGGCTGAAATCAGGAAGATCAATGAAGAAGGGGTCACTTTTCAATCTCATATTGACGGATCAAAACTTTTTTTCTCTCCCGAAATTTCCATAGACATTCAGCGGAAAATTGGTGCGGATATTATAATGGCTTTTGATGAATGTACTCCACATCCGTGTGAATTAAAGGTTGCACAAAAATCCATGCATCTTACGCATCGATGGTTACAAAGATGTTGTGATCATTTTGATAAGCAAAAGCCTTTGTACGGACATTCACAAACATTATTTCCGATTGTGCAGGGAAGCACGTATAAAGAGTTGAGAAAAGAATCAGCAGAATTTATTTCTGAAATGAACCGGGAGGGAAATGCGATTGGAGGATTATCAGTCGGTGAACCCGCTGAAGTGATGTATGAAAATACAGAACATGTTTGTGAAATTCTTCCTGATCAAAAACCCCGTTACCTGATGGGAGTGGGGACACCGATAAATATTCTTGAATGCATTGCTCTCGGAATTGATATGTTTGATTGTGTAATTCCCACACGAAATGCGCGAAACGGGATGTTGTTTACAAAAAAGGGAATTATAAATATACGCAATGAAAAATGGAAAGATGATTTTTCACCGGTGGATGAGGAAGGAACTTCTTTTGTTGATAGGTACTATTCAAAAGCTTATTTGCGACATCTTGTTATCAGCAAAGAAATTCTTGCTTCTCAAATTGCAACTTTGCACAATCTTTCTTTTTATTTATGGTTAGTTACTGAGGCCCGAAAAAAAATAATTGAAGGGAATTTTCTTGAATGGAAAAATAAAATGGTGAAAGAACTAGGAGAGCGGTTGTGAGTTGTTATTAGTAATCAGTGATCAGTTTGGAGTGAAATAAATGGAATGCAGTAAACAATTTAGCAATAAAGCAATTTAACAATTTTTTCTTTGATGTTTAAAATTCTTGACCGCTACATAATTCAAAAGTTTTTAGGAACCTTTTTTTTCGCATTGGCTCTGATTCTTTCCATTACGGTTGTTTTTGATGTTTCAGAAAAAATTGATGACTTCCTGGAAAAGCAGGCACCTTTCAGGGCAATTGTTTTTGACTACTACCTGAATTTCATTCCCTATTTTGCAAATCTTTATTCACCCCTGTTTGTTTTTATTTCAGTGATTTTTTTCACCTCACGAATGGCCGGCAATACAGAAATTGTTGCCATCCTCGGAAGTGGAATAAGTTTCAAAAGACTTATTCTCCCATATATGGTGGCAGCAACTGTGATTGCTTCGCTGGCCTTTTATTTTAATAATTGGGTAATTCCACACTCAACAAAGGTGAGGCTTGAATTTGAAAACCGGTATATTAAAAACCCATTTAAATTTATTTACCGGAATATTCACAGGCAAATAAGCCCGGGCAATTTTATTTATTTTGAAAGTTATAATAATGCTGAAAATACCGGCTACCAGTTTTCGTATGAAAAATTCAAAAATGGAAAATTGAATTACAAACTAATGGCGGATCGGATAGTCTGGGATTCCACACTTGCAAAGTGGAGATTGGAAAATTATATCATCCGTGAAATTGACGGAATGCATGAAAACCTTAAACAGGGTGTCCGGTTTGATACCATTTATCCTTTTAAGCCGGAAGAATTTCAGCGAAGAGAAAATAATATTGAAACAATGGATACTCCGACACTAAGAAATTACATCCGCGATGAAAGGCAGCGCGGGGCTGAAAATACTACATTTATGGATGTAGAGCGCTATCGAAGAACAGCATTGCCCTTTGCAACTCTTATTTTAACAGTAATCGGAGTTTCCGTATCAAGCAGAAAGGTGCGTGGAGGAATTGGTATGCAAATTGGTTTTGGAATTTTGTTAAGCTTCACTTATATCATGTTTATCCAAATCAGCCAGACTTTTGCGATCAATGCCAATTTTCCCTCATTGCTTGCAGTTTGGATTCCGAATATCCTTTTTGCGGTCATTGCTGTTTTTCTTTACAGGAAAGCTGTAAAGTAATAATAATCTTTACTGAGAATAAAAAATTATTTTCAAGTTTTTATTAATCTAATATTCCTTCGTAAACGATGTTTTTGTTAAAATCATTTTTATTGTAAATAGTTTTTTCAAAAATTCCATACACGGCTGAACCGCTTCCGGTCATAGATGCATAGATGGCTCCCTGTTGATACATTTTGCCTTTTATTTCACCAATTACCGGGAATTTCTCAAGCACATATTTTTCAAAATCATTTTTGAGAAATATTCTCCATTCATGCATTGGCATTTCAATAATCGCTTTCAATGATCTTTCCGGTCGCTGAGGTGCAACCATCCTGTAAGCATCGGCTGTTGAAATCTGCACCCCCGGTTTTACAATTAAAATAAAAAGACCTTTAAGGTTTAGATTTATTTTTTCCATTAATTCTCCTTTCTCTTTCGCCATCACGGGAACATTTTCCATAAAAAACGAACAGTCGCTTCCGATTTGTGCAGCATAATTTTTCAGCACATCTTTATTTATTTTCAAATCAAAAAGCTCATTGATTAATTTCAATGTAAATGCTGTATCGGATGAACCTCCACCCAATCCTGCGCCCATTGGAATTATTTTATGCAAATGCATTTTTAAAGGAGGTAACTGAAAGTCTTTTTTTAAAAATTGGTAAGCCTTTAGACATAAATTATTTTTTATTTCACCGTCTACATTTAATCCGCTTGCAGAAAATTTTACTTCTTCTTCAGCTTTCTGACTTTTATCTTCGACAACTTCCAGCACATCACACCATTTAACAGGATAAAAAACAGTTTCAATATTGTGGTAACCATCACTTCTTTTTTCAAGGATGTTCAATCCAAGATTAATTTTTGCATTTGGAAAACAAACCATTTATCAGCGAAATACGAATTTTTACGAATGTACGAATACCTTCAATTTTAAAAAAATATTTTTTGCAACATTTAAAAAAATTATATTTGCAAATGAGTGATTTATTTTTTTAACCATAACTTTAAACCTTAAACCTGAAACCACTTTCTTATGTTAGATTTCGAAAAGCCCATTGAGGAATTGGTAGAGCAATTAGACAAGGCAAAACAAATTGGTGCCAAGGGAAAAATCAATACTGAAAAACTTGTAAATGAACTGGAGAAAAAAATTGAAGAGACAAAAAAAGTCATTTATACTCACCTGACCGCATGGCAAAAAGTCCAGTTGTCTCGACATCCCGACCGGCCTTATTCTCTTGATTATATCAATGCTATCACCGAAGGAAATTTTATTGAATTATTTGGCGACCGAAATGTGAAGGATGATAAAGCAATGATTGGCGGCTTCGGATCGGTGGATGGAAAAACAATCATGTTTATTGGCCAGCAAAAAGGAAGAAATACAAAGGACCGGCAGTACAGAAATTTTGGAATGCCAAATCCTGAAGGTTATCGAAAAGCATTGCGACTGATGAAACTTGCTGAAAAATTTGACAAGCCTGTAATTACATTTATTGATACTCCGGGTGCATACCCGGGCCTTGAAGCTGAAGAGCGTGGACAAGGGGAAGCCATTGCCAGGAACCTTTATGAGATGTCTATTCTTAAAGTTCCAATAATTTGTTTTATAATCGGAGAAGGTGCATCGGGCGGTGCTCTCGGAATCGGAATAGGTGATAAGGTGCTGATGCTGGAAAATACATGGTACTCTGTAATATCGCCTGAATCATGTTCTTCGATTCTCTGGAGGAATTGGGACAACAAAGAAAAAGCTGCTGAATCATTAAAACTCACTGCACAGGATATGCTCGAACAAAATTTAATTGATGGAATTGTAAAGGAACCCCTGGGAGGTGCGCATGCAAATACTGAAAAGGTTTTTCAAAATGTTAAATCCGAAATTAATAAACAGCTTCCTGAACTTTTAGAAATGGATTCTGCCGAAAGGGTGAGGCAACGGATTGAAAAATTTTGCTCCATGGGAGTTTTTAATGAATAATTTTTGTCCGAGTTAAGAAATTTTTATAATAATTTTTTATTATTCCGCGAATTTGTTGATAAGTTTTTCCGAAAGTTTCTCTCTTGTTTTCCCTCTTAAAATTTCTAATTGAATTTCCAAAAATTGTTAACAACTATTTTTAATTTTTTTTTTCGTCTACGATAAAATCTATTTGTACTTTTGAAAACGAAAGTTTATCACCAATTTTTTTACGCGATTAATTAATTAAATAATAACCCGGAGTTTTTTAAAATGAGTGTAAGTTCTTCTTCAAATATATCTTCCCGCAAAAGACCAACATCAAAAACAATAACAAGCCAGCAAGTATTATCAGGACTCGGTAAATTACCCCCTCAGGCAGTTGATATTGAAGAAGCGGTTCTCGGAGCATTGATGCTGGAAAAGGATGCATTGACAGCAGTCATTGATATTTTGCGGCCTGAATGTTTTTATAAAGAATCACACCAGAAAATTTTCAACGCCATCCACACCCTTTTTCATAAAGCAGAGCCGATTGATATTCTCACAGTAACACAATCACTAAAAAAAAGCGGTGACCTTGAAATTATCGGGGGACCTTATTTTATAACACAACTCACCAATCGTATTGCATCAGCAGCGAACATTGAATATCATGCCCGCATTATTCTTCAAAAATACATTCAACGCGAGTTAATCCGGATTTCAAGTGAAACAATCAGGGATGCTTATGAAGATACCTCTGATGTATTGCAAATGCTGGATAATGCTGAAAAAAGTTTATTTGCTATTGCTGAAGGAAATATCCGCAGAAATTTCCTGGATATGCCATCGTTGATTTCAAAAGCAATCAAGGAAATTGAGCATGCCAGCAACCAGGTGAGTGGTGTAACGGGCGTACCCAGCGGATTTACCGAACTCGATAGGGTAACATCCGGCTGGCACAAATCGGATCTGATTATTATTGCCGCGCGGCCCGGTATGGGTAAAACGGCATTTGTGCTTTCACTTGCCCGCAACGCAGCAGTGAAATTCAAAAAACCGGTTGCTTTTTTCTCTCTTGAAATGTCCTCCATTCAATTGGTGAACCGTTTGATATCAAGTGAAACAGAAATCACATCCGAGAAAATCCGGAAAGGTCAGCTTGCTCACCATGAATGGGAACAGCTTAATGCTAAAATTGTCCCTATAACCAACGCTCCTATATTTATTGACGATACTCCTTCGCTTTCCATTTTTGAACTAAGGGCGAAATGCAGGAGATTGGTTGCTGAGAAAAAAATTGAACTGATCATCATTGATTATTTGCAATTAATGGTTGCGGGTATTGATACCCGGAGCGGAAACCGTGAACAGGAAATCAGCGCAATTTCAAGATCATTAAAGAGCATTTCCAAAGAATTGGACATTCCTATTATCGCATTGTCACAGTTGAGCCGCGCTGTCGAATCCCGTGGCGGAATCAAACGCCCGCAACTTTCTGATTTGCGTGAATCGGGAGCTATTGAACAGGATGCAGACATGGTTATGTTTATTTACCGTCCCGAATATTACGATCTTGACCAGGATGAAAGTGGTAATTCAACACTTGGTGTTGCGGAAATTATAGTCGCAAAGAACAGGAATGGCGCTTTAAAAAATGTGAATCTCAAATTTACAGGACACCTTACCAAATTCTCTGATTTGGATGATTACCAATTTGCCGAAGAGCACATTGGAATTTCTGCCCCATCAGAAGAACCAGAGCGTATTACCCGCAAATCGCGCATGGATGATGTAGATGAGAATGATCAGGCTTTTTAAAGGACCATTCATTTCACTTTCATTTCCTTCTCTTTTCTTGCATGCAATAATCAGCTTGAATTATTGTTTTAATTTTGAATAAACTTAAAATCATTTTTTTCGTAAACGAAATAACAATGAAAGTAAAATTTAAATTTCTTATTACTATCTTTCTTCTCCTGGTGTCTTTTGTTTCAAAAGCAGGGTATATTTTGATCCCAATGGATAATACGCAGACCAACCACCTCAAAGCGTATGGTATTGCATATTGGGTTTTGAAAAATGATGTGACCATGGAGTGGCTTTTAAATTATCGTGGCGGAAGTTTTTTAATACCTCAATCACCTACCATAGAAAAAGAATGCACCATTCGCGGAGTATCATTTTCAGTTATTGCAAACGGGCAGGCCGATGCTATCCGACAGGAGATAGCGGATCCACAAGTAAACATGGATGTAATGAAGCTTGAGAAGGCTCCGAAGATAGCCGTGTACTCACCTAAAAATAAATTACCCTGGGATGATGCCGTTACACTTGCTTTGACTTATGCCGAGATTCCTTATGAAGTGGTGTATGATGAAGAAATTGTAAATGGTATTTTGCCGAAATACGATTGGATGCATTTGCACCATGAAGATTTTACAGGACAATATGGAAAATTTTATTCAATGTATCATAATGCTCCGTGGTACCAGGAACAGGTGAGGAGTGATGAAGCAATGGCTCACAAATTGGGTTTCAGCAAGGTTTCACAGCTCAAATTAGCCGTGGCTTTGAAGATTCGTGATTTTACTTCCGGTGGTGGATATCTTTTTACCATGTGCTCGGGTACAGATTCTTATGATATTGCACTCGCTTCAGAGGGTCTTGATATTGTCGAAAAAATGTATGACGGTGACGGAAGTACACCCGATTACAATTCAAAGCTTGATTATTCAAAATGTTTTGCCTTCAAGGATTTCAGGTTAAGCAGCAACCCAATGGAATATGAATTTTCAAACATTGACATAAATCCGATTCAAAAAGGAGTAAAACGTGACGAAGATTTTTTTTCATTATTTGAATTTTCCGCCAAATGGGATCCTGTCCCCACTATGCTTTGCCAGGATCATGAACAGATCATAAAAGGATTTATGGGACAGACAACGGCATTCGATGAGCGGTTTATTAAACCGAATGTTCTTATTATGGGTGAAAATAAACCGGGTGGTTATGCAAAATATATTCACGGAGAATATGGAAAAGGAACCTGGACTTTTTATGGTGGCCATGATCCGGAAGATTACCAGCATATGGTGGGTGATCCGCCAACAGACCTTAACCTGCATCCCAATTCACCGGGTTATCGTTTAATTTTAAACAATGTTCTTTTTCCGGCAGCGAAGAAGATTAAGCAGAAGACCTGAACTGAAATTCATAAAAAAACAGCGAGGTTTTATAAACCTCGCTATTTTATTCGTTAATTTTATTTTGTTATAATTAATTTTTCCGTTTTCAAAAATTCTCCCGCCTGCATTTTCAGAAAATAAATTCCTGCATTTATTTTTTCTGCATTGAGATCAATATGATGTTCTCCGGCTTCAAAAAATTTATCAGCAAGAGTTTTTATTAATCTTCCGTTTACATCAAAAATTTCAAGTGAAATATTTTGTGATTGTGAAAGAGAAAAGGAAATGGTTATTGAATTGCTAAGGGGATTCGGGAATATGGCTACTGATAATGCAAGGTTTGTTGTAAATGATGAAATACGAAGTGAAGCGGTCGTAAAACTTTGCGTCTCTGACCAATCAGACCATGTTAAAGGATTATCAAGGCATTTTGTTTTTACGCTCCAATAATAAGTTGTTGATGGTTGAAGTGTGTTCACGGTTACGCTTGTATTGTTGGTATTGATGCTGTTCCAGTTTGAAGTATTTGAAGCACGATATTTAATTTGATTCTTATTTGAATTTGAACAATCACTCCACAGGAACGTTGCGCCTGACGCAGTAACGTTTGATATGCTTACCGGGGTTGGTGGCGAACATTGAATCGCAAAAAATTTACCTGTTGAAATTCCAGTAACAGATGGACTGCTGCTCACAATTCTCACAGCATAATAATTTCCCTGAGGCAAGCCTGCCGGAATTGAGCAGACAATAGTTCCTGATGATGTTGCATTTAATGAACCGATGCTGACAGGATTAGAAAAATTAGAAAATGCATCAGATAGTTGTGCAATGAAAATATTTCCTGCATTGAAAGTCCCGCGTGTGGAGAATGACATAGAAAGAGCAGTTGCATTGTTGTTTGGGCAAAGCAGTGTCTGTGATAGTGATTGTGTTGAAATAGCAAATGTATCGGCAGGATTCATTTGCAATTTCAAGAGCCATATTTGAGAAGCACTTGTATTGTCAACATTAAAACCAATCCCTGTAAAATTTGCAGAGTCAGTCATTGCGGAAACTACTAAACTTCCATCCGGATTTATTAATGCTGCTGAAAGATTCTGATAGCCGGTCTTATTGAATATTTGAGAACCTAAAATATTTCCAGATGCATCAAGTTTCAGAATCCACAAATCAGTAGGATTGGTCGCACTGATGGTTCCGCCAATGCAATCGAAGTCATTTGACCTTGTTCCGCTCGGTGCAATTAAATCTCCGTTGACAAGTTCGAATACCTGGTTATGAATTGCCTCGTGACTTGTTCCACCGTAATGCCGCGACCAGATAACATTTCCAGTTTGGCTTATCTTACAAATCCACCAATCGAAACCGCCATAACTAAGCGCGGCATCTTTGGAAGATTCGGGAACATTAAAACCACTGGCAATGTAATCTCCCGTACTTGTTTGCATTATATTTTCAAACGCATCAAAAGCGGCACCACCAAAACAGTTTTGCCATGTGATGTTTCCGTTTACATCTAATTTTACGAGCCACGCATCGCCCACCCAATTTGAAGGACCGGGATGAAATCCTGTAACCTGACCGTCAACAGATGTGGTATATGTATAAAGCATATAACCTCCCTCTGCACTTTGCATAATGCCCGTTGTGTGATTGTAAGCATCGTCCCGATTACCGCCATAACATTTTTGCCATATAATGTTTCCGGAAGGATTTAATTTTACAACCCATGTATCGTACTTGCCGTGATTACCTGACACATCGCCATTGTTGCCGTTGGTGAATCCTGCAATAAGATAATTTCCCTGGTTGTCCTGAATAAAGGAGAAGCAATTATCGTCTTTGTCGCTGCCTAAAGTTTTCTCCCATTCGATGCTGCCTGCATTATTTAATTTAACAACAAAGATGTCGCCTGCGCCATGATTCCCGCTTATATTTCCGTCATTGGAAGTGGTTTGACCGCCAACCAAAATTCCTCCATTACTCGTGACAATAATATTCTTTCCGTAATCATCTCCGGTTCCTCCAATACATTTTTGCCATTGGAGAATTCCGGTTGCATTCGTTTTTACAACCCAGCAATCAACCGCTCCGTGATTTCCTGAAACATCTCCATCATTGCTATAAGTCATGGCAGTAAAAACGTAACCGCCATCGGGAGTTTTGGCAATTGTATTTCCCATGTAGTCGTTGAATTCAACACTGCTGCCACCGTAAGTTTTTTGCCATTCGATGATAAAAGGTTGTGCTGTTGAATAAATGCTGAGTGTAAAATTAAGGATGCAAAATGTGAAGATTGATTTGATGTGTCGCGTTTTCATATCATTAATGTTTTTAATTTATTTCGTTACAATTATTTTTTCTGTCTGTAAATTTTCTGCTGATTGAAATTGCAGAATATAAAGCCCTGCATTCACATTAGCAGTGTTCCATGCTAATTCATTTTCTCCTTCTTCAAAAATTTTATCGGCAAGGTTTTCAATCAATCTTCCATTGAAGTCAAAAAGTTTGAGAGAAACTTTTTCAGATTGTTCAAGTGAAAAAGAAATTATTGAAGAACCGGAAATAGGGTTTGGATTTACTTTTACAGAAATTGTTTCAACAGTAGTTTGCTCGTTTGCCAAACGAATAGGGCTTATGCAGGAATGACAAGTGCCACAAAGATGCCATCCATGATAAGATTGAACCATACTTGTGAGTACACATTTTGATTTAGTACCCTTGCAGATGCGGGAGCATTGAGCATTTGCAAATTCTGTCAGGCAGGAAAACATTATTGTAATGATGATGAAAGCTGATAGCTTTTTTAGGAATTGATTTTTCATTTTGATTTTTGTTTTAAATTTTGGGCAAAGTTGAAGCGATTAATAATGATGCACAATTACTGAAATATGGTATCTTTCGGTTTACCTTATGAAAGAGCAGAGTAAAAACTAACGTGTTTCAGTTATATGAGTGCATAGGCAGGCACATTACTTTTGCAAACGCGGGTTGAAAAAGATGAATCGTAATCTATGCCTATTTTGTTGAAATTAAATATTAAGATAATGCAATATTTTTATAAAACTCTGTTCGTGTTTTTTCTGAATGTTGCTTTTTTTATTTCAGCGCAGGCACAGAATCAACATGAGATTGATTCGCTGTTGAATGTTTTGAAGATCGCAAAGGAGGATACCAGTAAAGTAAAACTACTGAACCGGTTAAGCGAGTTGTCTTACTCCAATAACCCTCCAATAGGATTAAAGTATGCTACCGAAGCATTGGACCTGTCTTTAAGAATTAAATGGATAAAGGGAGAAGCAGCATCCAATTATCACTTAGGTTGGTGTCAGATTGAAATTCCTAAGCAGCTTGAATATTTTTTGAAAACATTAGAGGTTCTTGAACGTCACCCGGAAATTAAAGACACTCAGGGAGATCCTTTTCAACGAGGAGACCCTTATCAAGCTGTTGGCAGCGTTTATAAAGGTATGGGTGATTATGACAAGGCGTTAAAATATTTTTTAATGGCGAGAAAATACTACTTAGAATTTGATAAAAATTCAGGACGTGCTCTATCAAGCATTTCAGATGTGTATTATCATCAAAAAAATTATCCGGAGGCATTAAAATATCTTCCCCAGAGGTTACTGAGCTATCCCAATGGTTATAGCATTGACATGATTCGCGTTGGCAAGATTTACATGATGCAGCAGAAATACGCTGAGGCAGATTCGTTCATTACTATGGCAGTTAAATTATCGAGAGAGAGAAATGACGAGCGGAATCTGGGAATCGGGTTACAGATACTTGCCAAAGTATATTTATTAGAGTTCAATGATCACTATCCGATCAAGGAAAATCTAAAAACTCATTTAAAAAAAGCGCTTATTCTTGCCACAGAATCGGAAAGTATTTTTAAGAGAATATCTGATTATGATATAATAGAAACACACCAGATTCTAATTAATATTTCTTTGGCTTTGCAGGATTACAAAGCGGCTATCAAGTATTATGAATTATTATTAAGGGATAACGACAAAATATATAATGAAACATCAAGCCGGCAATTGGCAGCGTTGCAAACTAAATACGATACAGAAAAGAAAGATAACGAAATAATATTGCTTAATAAAGATAAGGAAATTCAACTAACTGAAATTAAAAAACAAACGCTTTTAAAAAATTCTTTAATCGGTGGGCTGGTATTTGCACTTGTTTTATTTTTTTTCATCTACAATAATTACCGGACAAGAGAAAAACTGAAATTAGAAACCATCAGAAACAATATCGCAGCTGATTTGCATGATGACATTGGTTCCACGCTTAACAGCATTTCTCTTTTCAGCGAGGTAGCAAAGCAAGAGGCAGGTAAGCCCGTTCCTGCTCTTGACCAGATTGGAGTGAGCGCACGTAAAATCATTGATGCAATGAGCGATATTGTCTGGACGATTAATCCTGAGAATGATACTTTTGAAAATGTAATTGCACGAATGCGCTCGCTTGCTTATCTGACGCTGAAAGCAAAAGGAATAGAATTTGTTTTTAAAGCGGATGAGACCTTGAATCAACTTTCTTTGCCGATACCGGTGCGGAAAAATGTCTACCTGCTTTTTAAAGAAGCAATAAATAATTTAGTTAAATATTCAAATACTTCCCGTGCCTCGTTTCATATCTCTCTTGAAAACAAAAATGTAAAAATGGTTATCCGTGATAATGGTATTGGCTTTGACATGGAGCACGCTCAAATGGGGAACGGAATTAAGAATATGAAAAGAAGGGCAGCAGAAATCGGAGCGCAACTGCTGATTGAATCAGCTGAAGGAAAAGGAACTAATATTGAACTGAGTTTTAAAACATAGCAGCATGGAAATAAAGGTAGCGATTTTTGAAGATAATAATAATATGCGTGAAGGGTTGTATCAACTCATCAACGGTTCGAGCGGTTTTGTCTGCACCGGTGCATTTCCAAATTGTGATGACCTTGTAAAGCGGATTGAAAAATCAAATCCGGATGTAATTGTGATGGATATTGAAATGCCTGGGATAAGTGGAATTGAAGGTGTAAAACTGGTGAAAGAGAATTTTCCGGAAATGAAAATATTGATGGAAACAATTTTTGAAGATGATGCAAAAATATTTGATTCGATTTGTGCAGGAGCGGAAGGATATATTTTGAAGAACACTGCTCCGGTGGAAATACTTTCTGCCATAAAAGAAATTTATGAAGGCGGAAGCCCGATGACACCAACAATTGCCAACCGTGTTTTGAAAATGGTAAAGAGCCAACGCGCTAAAGATTCAAAGAATATTTTCAATCTCACTGACCGGGAAAAAGAAATTCTTTCCTGTCTTGTTGAAGGAATGAGCTACAAATTGATTGCTGATGAATGCACCATCAGCATTGATACGGTGAATGTGCATATCAAAAATATTTATAAAAAGCTGCAGGTTCATTCCAAATCGGAAGCGGTGGCGAAGGCGATAAAGGGGAAGATTGTTTAGAAAGTAAAAGAGTTCTTCCTTTTGGGAAAGAACTCTTTGAAATATTGATGAAATATTTATTTTGTTATAATTAATTTTTCTGTTTTAATAAAACTTATTTCGTCAACACCATTATTTTACTTTCAACGGCCTTGCCATTTACAATCAAAGTATACGTGTAAGTGCCGGCAACCATTGTACTACCGGAAATGCGCACTTCACCATAACCGGGTTTGCTTATTTGCTCTGCAAGTACCTGGTTTCCTTCAAGTGTCATCACTTTTAACACCGCTGTGCTGTTAGATGGAAGGTAAAAATGAATAGTGGTTTCATCACTGAAGGGATTTGGAGCGTTTTGTTCCAAGCTTGCTTTATCCGATGGGATAGCTGAACTGCCTGCATCATTTTTTTGCGTTGAATAATTTGAGCAACACTGTGATAAAGCAGCTTCAAGACTTTCAATTTTCCGTTGTTGCTCCTGTATAGCTGCTGTAAGCACAGGAATCATACCTGTATAATTTACAGCTTTAAATTCGAATGGCTCAGCACGGTCGCTTTTATCAGTTGCTTTTTTTACCAGTTCAGGAAAAACAGTTTCGAGCTCTTGTGCTATAAATCCGGTTTGCTTGCCTTTTGGGAGATTCATATTATCATATTCACTTTTAAAATTATAATTTTTAACTTCCAGCTTCATCACTTTATATAAGGCATTTTGAAAAGGCTGAATGTTTTCTTTTAAGCGCTCATCCGAACCCGACCATACACCCGATGAACAATAGGTTGGACCGCTAAAAAAACCTGCAAAACCTGTTGAACTTTCACCAAAGATTCCGTATGCACCACCTCCAACATTGCAAATACCTGAAACGCCATTACCACTATTCATATCTGTCTGCCCATATATTGCAAAATTATTTGAAGAATATACATCTAATTTGTGGCCTGGCGTAGTTGTTCCAATACCAACATTACCACTTGCAGTGATTCTCATGTGTTCAGCAGTCAACGAACCTGAAAAAAGCAGCCCGTTAGTTGCGCCTGTAATCAGTGGTCCGCCTATACTCTGTATGCCTGTAGTATTGGCACTTCCTTGCCCTGCCCAGTATGTCCCCGCTCCGGTAGTTCCATAAGTGGCAATGTAATAAGATATATTAGATGATGTATTTCGAAGCACCATCGAAGTTGAAACCACATTACTTCTTTCTATATGTAGGTTCTGAGTGGGATTTGTGGTTCCTATGCCAACATTACCATCTCCATTTAGATTTAATTGAGTAACTGTATTACCTGCATTTCCCACACCAAAACCCAGCAGTTGTGTTGAAGCTGAAGAACCTGCTGAAAAGGTGGAAAAGCCATCCGCTGAAGAATTATCACTTCCCAAAATAATTTTAGTGTTCCCATTAATGGTGCTATTAGAGAAGCGGGCAAGTACAGGTGTAGTAATGGGTGTTCCTGTTAATGTTTTCTGAATGTGAAATGGCGAAATAGGCGTAGAGGTTCCAATACCAACATTTCCTGTGTTAGTTGCAGTAAGCACCCTTCCGGCTGATGTATTCATAACCACATTGCCAATGTCAGCACCTATTAAAATATCATTATCACCGGTGCCGCCATCTCCAACATAACCAATGCGTATAGCGGCACTGTTGCGAAATGTCATATATGCATTATTGTTAACTGTGTTAGATGTTCCCTGGATACTTATACCCTCCGCAGCACCATTTATATGTAATTTATATGCAGGAGTTGTTGTTCCGATGCCGACATTGCCTGTGTTAAAATCCAGTGTCATTAAATCTAAAACACCCGGGTTTGTAAAATTAAGTTTGCCCATCGTTCCCTGGTTGATTGAAATGGTTTTACCACCAGTATTTGTGTTAGTGATCGCAAGTCCTTGATAAGCATCAAAACCACCTACGCTAAGATGTAATTTTGCAGTTGGAGTTGTTGTTCCGATGCCGACATTGCCGGTTGCGTTAATGGTCATTCGATTAACATTCTTTGTTCTGAATCTTAAGGCTACATTATCTGTGGTTCCAATAAAATTTGTTGATGCTGTTGTTCCGGTATTGCCTGTAAGTGACCATGACTGCGCCTTTACATCTGTGTTCATAGCAATAAGCATCCCGCTTATTGCAATTAATTTGAGAATTGATTTTTTCATTTGCTTTGAATTGTATTTAATTGTTTGAATTGATTTGATGAAGCGCCTTTTTGCTATCAAAATTTTGATGGGGCAAAGGTGTGGCTGTCAGACCCCTCCTGTCAATCACCAGGACACGAGAGATTCTTTATAAAATTGAATTATCTGATTTTACCTAATTTACCTGACTTAATATAAGAACCGGCTATTAACTTGTAAATGTATAAGCCGCCAGGCAAATCCGAAGCATCATAAGTAAACAGGTTCAATCCCGGAGGCTGGCTTGCGTTATCCAATAGGCGCGCTATTTCTTTCCCTTGTAAATCCATTATAACCAAGATAACATCTGTTCGATCAGGTAACAAATACCTGAAATGAAAATCATCGTTTGATGGATTGGGATAAAGAGCAAACTGTACAGTAGGATCACCTGTATAAGCCGGCAGGAGTTCTTCATTTGAAATATCTTCCTCGTCTTCATCGCGGTTCACACCATTTGTGCAACCGCCTACTGTTGAATTAATGCCCGCATAAAATGTAGAGCCGTCATGCACTTTAAAACCGGGTGAAAATACAATGTTACCTGCAGCAACCATTGTAATGTAGGTTCCCGGTTCAATGTCAAATGTCGATGAAGCAGGACAATTAATATTGCCCGCTGAGTTATATGCTACCGAAGTTGCTGTGGGAACAGTATAATCTATCGGGCCATTCAGGTTCATATCAAGTGATGAACTGATGAATTGATGCTGGCTGAAATCAACACGTGAAACATAATTTTGCCATTGACCGGTACGATCATCATTCCATGCAACATAATTGTGATTTGCCCAGGCTGAGTTGGCTATATAATCTCCGCAGTAACCCGGGGCAAAGCCAGGAATGGCAGCAACGGTGTGACCGACATCACTTACTATAATATTGCCCCATGTAGAGCCTCCGTCAAATGAGTAAGCAAGATAGGTGTTGGTAGTAAATCCTGTTGTTTGATCCAATGATAAATAAGCTACACTTACGGTTGCGGTTGCATCATCCACTGTTATCCAGGGAAACCAATTTTGACGACCATTAGAAATGCTTACTTCAACTGCGTTTGACCAGTTTGTTCCCTGGTTATCGGATGAACGAACAAGTATAACCGCTTTCCCACTTCCATTTTGCTTAGCCGGATATGCAATATAAATACGCCCCCTGTGACCGGTTGCAATACAACTTTTATCAACCGCCATGGATGGGAAATCATTGACGCGCGTGCTGTTAAATAAAGGATTTCCGCTATTGGAAATTCGTATGCCTGCATATGAAAATACGGGGGTAAGATCAGTAAATGAAGAACCCCCATTTAAAGAGCGTGAAAACCCTATTCCATCAGCAGGTAAACTTCCCGACCCATAATTTGCCCAACATATATATACCTGGCCGTTTTCACCAGTCTGCACATTGGTTCCCTGTCCATATCCACTATGCAAAATTATATCCGCCTGGTAGGTCGCCCCTCCATCTGTAGAACGGTTAAATCTTACTGTTGTGCTGGCTCCGAAATCTGTCCATGCGGTATAAATATTGTTGCTGAAAGGACTAAAAGGAATATTATCTATTGCCATCATTTCTTTATCAAAATTCATAGTGCTGTAGGTGTATTGAACTGCTGTCCCCCATGTGTTTCCCTGGTTAGTGCTTGTATAAACCCGGTAGCCGGTTGTACCTGTTGTCATGGTTTCCATAAAGATGTCGCCCTCCACATTCATAGCATCTGTGGGATCGCCAGAGCATGGCGCACCATCAGGCAAAAAATTGGAGCTGATGGTACTCAGCCAGGTTGTTCCCCCATTTTGGCTGATGTAATGTCCCTGGTTGGTAGTATTTGAAGTAAGGATAATATTGCCCGGGCGGACTTTACTCACTGTCATGTGTTGTTCAGATTGAGCAGTAGCTGACGGAAACACCTGGACATCTGTATTGTCGGTTACTGACATTGCAGAATTGCCATTACCTGAATTTTTTTGCTGTTGAGGGCGGTAAAGAAGAATAGGTTTCACTTCAACTTTGTCCCAGTCAAGTTCTCTCTTTTCATTATCGAAAAACGGTACCGCATATTTTTTATAATCCTCGGATATTTCTGATGTTGCCTGGCAATATCCTCTGACTGTACAAGCAAATAAGATTATTGAAATAACTGATAATATATTTTTCATTTTGTTTTTGTTTGTTTGAAAAGAATTTGTTTTGCTATTACCTGGTTGCATTTAAATTTATCTTAATATCACTAATTTTTCAACTTTAGTTTTTTCATTGGTCTTCAAGCTACAGAAGTAAACGCCTTCGTTTAATCCTGATAAATCAATTTCGATTGAGTTTACTGAACCTGTAAATGCTTTATCGTTATTAAATGTAAGCCGCCTCACAATTTTGTTGCTGGCATCTTTAAGTTCGATGAATGGTTGCGCTTCTCCTGCTTCAGGTATAAAACTTACCACCACTTTATCAGATGCCGGGTTAGGATAAAGTGATAACCGGTTGTTTGATGGCTGAGCATGATTGAATCCAGGCTCATTTGATATTTTACTCAGAGCTCCTGTCCATATTCCCGAAACAGGATTTACAGGGCCGGCAGGCGGAGCCGGGCATCCGCTTATATAAGCCCTGAATTTAGCACTTCCGATACCATCAAAATGAAATCCCGGTAATAATTGGATATTAGCTCCTGCATTATAGCTTATATCAGTGCCGTCTCCACCCAAATACTCGCGCGTGCTTTCAATGTGATTCGAAGCTGTATATCGCTGGAAACCTCCGGAACCCGGGTTATTTGCCGGAGTGAGATAGTAGTCGGCAATGCATGATGAATAGAGATCAGAAGTCCATATTCCTCTCCCGAATGTTCCAGCGGTAATTTTATATGCGGCCACATTTATATAGAGGCTCATTACGCGTGTATTAGGCAATCCATTGCGAAAAGGAACCCAGTAACCAAGGTTATCATCTCTGTAATAAACTCCCAAATCTGTTCCGATATACAGAGCATCAACGGAACTTCCCGGTTCAAACGCAATGCAGTTAACAGGAATATTAGGGAGTGTGCCTGAGATATTAGTCCAGGTCGCACCGCCATCTGTGGTTTCAAATATTTTTGTTCCGTTGCTATATCCCCGAAATCCCACCCAGGCTTTGTTAGCATCAATAGTTGAAACCTCGATACAATTAATACCGGGAATAACCGGGAGTGATCCGGTAATGATGCTCCACGTAGTGCCGCCATTAATTGTTTTTCTGACAACATTTCCTGTTTGCACGGCATACACATAGTTTGTATTATTTGTACCAATAGCCATGGCTCTCTGTTCACCAACATTGTTTAGTACATTAGTCCAGTTGGTTCCCCGGTTAGTGGTTTTATAAATGCTGCTGTAACCAACATATAAAGTATTTGGATTAACAGGATCCATTATAAATGGAATAACGTCATTACCTCCGGTTGGAGAAATAGAGATGTTGGTATCGCTGCAGCCACCATTAATCGATCTTCTAAGAGAACCACCATTCTTAGTTGATGTGTAAATAATATCAGGATTGGTGTAATCAATTAAGCAGGTTGTTCCATCACCATCGTCAATTGCTTTATTTAAATTGGTTCCGTCATCAAATACGCAGGTGCCATTATCCTGCGCGCCATAGCAATAGAAATTGCTGTTTTGAGGAGTACCTTTTATATTATATATTTCTGTGATTTCCATTCCGTCTGTCAGCCTGGAATATACATTTCCTCCGTCCGTGGTTTTATAAATGCCTCCATCGTTCGCAATGTATATTGCTGAACCATTAAATTCGATGGCATGATAGTCAACGTGGGTTGGAGTCGTTTCGTTCCAGGTTGCTCCACCGTCAATTGATTGCCAAATACCCAGGCCGCCAACATAAACAGTGTTAGGATATAAAGGATTAACAAACATGGCTAAAGCATATTTAAATTGTCCGACAACTGCAGGTACAGGCATAGCCATAGGGCTGAAAGTTATCCCGTTATCTGTTGAACGGTATAATCGCGAAGTTCCGTTACCACCCGCATATAAGACGTAGGTATAATTGGAATTAAAAGCAGAAACAGCAACAGCCATCCGGTCAGAGCCGACACAACAGGGCAAATTGGATGGTTGAGTCCAGGAAACTCCATTATCAACAGAGCGCCAGTATTGTGAATCTGTGGTAGCATACATAATCATATGATTGCCGGGGTTAAATTCGCAGTCAAAAAATCCTCCGGATATTACATAAGTCCAAACTTGTCCCCCGTCAATAGTTCTGTAGATACCGACACTTGTAATGGCAAATAAAATATTGCTGTTTGTGGGATCCATCAGCAGCTTATAGCCTTGTACAAAAGGGATTGTTCCTGTTGAAACCCAGGTTATACCTCCATTTTCGGTTTTTAAGACCCCGATACCCTCTATATCACCATCACCATCACCGGTAAGAATATAAATCACATTTGTATTATTGGGATCAATGGCAATACTCGAAACTCCCAGTTGAGGAATGCCATCGGTCAAAGGTGTCCAGACACCTACTCCATTATTTGAATTCTTCCACAAACCTCCTGCAGGTGTACCGCAATAAATTATATTTGAATTTAAAGGATCAAAAGCAATACAATTTATTCGTCCTAAACCGAACGTCCAAACATTGCAGGGATTAGAATAATAATTTGTTAGACCTGCAGAACTCCAATAGGCATTGGTACTTAAAACTCTGTCAGCCGGATTGCCGGCTGGTTTATTTCTTTCAAGCTGCCATGCTTCAAAAGTTTTTGCGGTTGCATTAATCATCTTGCCCGAGGGATAAACCCCGCTTTTCATCAACCCTTCCCAGCGCTTAAACTGGAAATATTCTCCTTCGGACTCTTCTTCTTTAACTTGTTTATCTCTACCTGGTTTTTCATCAGCGGTTTCTTTTTCAGCCCAATATTTATAAAATGCTTTTTGAATATCATAGAAGTTTGCGTTTGTGTCTTTCATCATTTTCTTGTAATCCTGCGCACATAATGAATGACACATGACAAGCGCAAGAATTGTTATCAGCGCTTTCATATCAATTTCCTCCTTTCGCTACAACTGAATTTATTTTATTTTCTAATGCCGAGTTTTGAAGTTTTAGAGATTCTATTGATTTTTCCTGCTGGATTACATATAACGTTAGCTCTTCAATTTTCTTAATCATCTGAGCAGAAACTTTTCCAACTTCTAATCCATCTGTCTCAATAACGCTTCCCGCAGTTACTCCCGGCAAATGTTTATTTTCTTTAATGTATGTTTCCACTTCATTTAATGTAGCAAGCTTATAATCATCAGCAAAAACATAATCGCACCAGCCGGTTTCAACTCGCACTTCTTTACTCCGAATGGTTCCGCATACGTCCAGTTTATAAGCTGGTGATGTAGTTCCTATTCCAATATTACCATTATCAAGATTCATGGTCATTCCCCAATTGCCAAGAACAGACGCATAAAAACCCATATGATTTAAATCTATAATACCCCAGAATGCAGCATCGAAGCTATTGCCCGGATCCATCAACCAGATACCTGCATTTCCACCGCCTGTTTGTACTCTCATTCTACCTGCAACATCAAGTTTATGAGCTGGAGTTGATGTACCAATGCCCACATTGCCATTGTTTGTGATACGCATATGCTCAGCAGTTAAAGAACCAGAAAAAAGTAGCCCATTAGTTGCGCCAGTAATTAGAGGTCCGCCTATATTTTGTATGCCTGTAGTATTGGCACTTCCTTGCCCTGCCCAGTAAGTCCCTGCTCCCGTAGATCCATAAGTGGCAAGGTAATAAGATATATTAGATGATGTATTTCGAAGCATCATCGAAGTCGAAACTGCATTACTTCTTTCTATATGTAAATTCTGAGTTGGACTTGTGGTCCCTATACCAACATTACCATCTCCATTTATATTTAGTTGAGTGACTGTACTGCCTGCATTTCCTACACCAAAGCCAAGCAGTTGAGTTGAAGCGGTGGAACCTGCAGTAAATGTAGAAAAGCCATCCGATGAAGAATTGTCACTTCCTAAAATAACTTTAGTGTACCCATTAATTGTGCTATTGGAGAAGCGCGCAAGTACAGGAGTAGTAATTGGTGTTCCTGTCAATGTCTTCTGAACATGAAGTGATGACAGAGGTGATGTGGTTCCAATACCTACATTGCCGGATGTGTTAATGGTCATACGATTAACGTTTTTTGTTCTGAATCGTAAGGCTACATTATCTGTGGTTCCAATAAAATTTGATGCTGCTGTTGTTCCGGCATTGCCTGTAAGTGACCATGACTGCGCCTTTACATCTGTGTTCATTGCAACCAGCATCCCGCTTATTGCAATTAATTTAAGAATTGATTTTTTCATTTGATTTGAATTATTTGAATTGATTTGATGAAGTGCATTTTACTATCAGAATTTTGATGGGGCAAAGATGTGGCTGCTCAGGCCCCTGTGTCAATACCACAAACAGACCGTTTTCAATAATTCAAAACCCCCCGTTTATGGGGTGTGCTAAATCGCAATGCTTTGGCTTACTTTGCCATTATGTTTTCATCATTTCCAAAAAAAAGTCTTGCAGTTTTTTTTCTTTTGAATGCTTTCATTATTCAAATGCTGAAAGCGCAGGAGCAGGATTTTCCTTATCAGAATTTTCAAAATATTACTACAAGAGAAGGATTGCCTCACAATGAGGTACCTTCACTGATACAGGACCACAACGGGTTTATGTGGTTTGCAACGTATAACGGATTGTGCCGGTACGATGGTTATGATTTTAAAATCTACAGCTATAACCCTTCCGATTCAAATTCCATTTCACCGGGATGGTATTATTGCATGTTTGAAGATAAGAACGGAATCTTATGGATGGGCAGCACCACGCAGGGATTTTTTTCTTTTAATCCGTTAACCGAAAAGTTCAAACGGTTTCATCATGAGCCGGGCAATTTCCATTCACTTGCAGCAGACGGCAATGAAGGCGGCTTTGTGCAGGATTCGTCAGGAATAATATGGATTTCAACTACAGAGGGATTGAACTCTTTCAATCCGCGCAGCGGTAAATTCGGGTTATACACTCATCACCCGGATGACAATGCCTCGCTGAGCAGTAATAATTTTTCGTGGAGCTGTATTGATGAGGAGAATATTTTATGGCTCACCACTTTCGACAATACGATTGATTGCTTCGACACGAAAACAAAAAAAGTCATTAAGCATTTTTATGCCGGAAGCAATGAAATTCCCGGGTATAAAAAAACAAGCTCATTAACACTCAGCGACCAATCACGAAATGGAAATATTTTAATTGCAACGGGCGATAACGGGTTTTATAAATATAATATTCATTCAAAAATATGGGTGCATTTCACGCATGAAGAAAAAAATCCTTTTTCGTTAAGCAGTAATAATGTTTCATGCGTATATGAAGATAGTCATGGAAATTTTTGGATAGAGATAATCAGCAACGGCTTTGATTTTTATGAAAGTAAAACAGGTAAATTTTATCATACAGATTTAAAAAGTCTTGGTCATTCCTCTACATCTGATGTTGTTAAGTTTCTTGAAGACAAAGAAGGCAAGGTATGGATAGCAACACAAGGTAATGGTATTATTACCTGCGACCCGGTTTTCAGGAAATTTAAAAGTGTACGGCATCGTGACGGGGATAAAAATTCTATTGCATCAGATGATGTGGCTTCCATATTTCAAAAGCAGCCGGGCGAATTATTCATCTCATGCGGGGGTGGTATTTCTATTTTTGACGAACGTACAAGAACCATAAAGCCTTTTGAAATTATTGAAAACAACAGAAATGTTTTTGAAAATAATTTCACCTGGAATTTTTATTACGACCGAAAAAAAACATTGTGGCTTAGCACCCTTAACGGTCTTTTCTCTTACAGTGAAAAGACAAAGCAACACCATTCGTACCGGAGTGATGACAAAGATTCCACTACGCTTGGGTCACATTCGGCAACATCTATCCTGCAAGATTCATCGGGAAATTATTGGATAACTACTTTCGGTGGAGGATTGAATTACCTGTATGCAGGTACAGGCAAAATAAAACGATACCTGGTGAATAATGGCAAAAATTCGCTGAGCAGTAATTCGCTTGCATTTATTCTGAAAGATGACAATGGAATTTTTAACATCGGAAGCTGGTATGGAGGTTTGATAACTTTTAATCCGCAAAAAGAAATTTTTAAAAACTACCTGCACAATCCTCTTGATTCAACTTCTGTGAGTTGTGACATAACGCATCCTTTTTTCCAGGACGAGCAGGGCACCATCTGGCTGGGTACAACCGGAGGTGGCTTGAATGCTTTTAATCCTGCAACGGGCAAATTCAGGGCGTTTACGGTTGCAGATGGTTTGTCGGACAACAATGTAGTAAGCTTAATCAGGGATGGTGAAGGCAAAGCATGGGCAGGCACTTTCAAAGGATTAAGCTGCTTCACTCTGCCAAAAAATCCATTTGATCAAAATTATAAAGTCACATTCCGCAATTATAACAGCAGTGACGGGCTACCCGGGAATGACTTAATTTACTGGTGTGCATTATATGGAGATGACGGCAATTTGTATTTCGGAACATCCAATGTCGGGTTTTTTTATTTTAATCCGAAAGAATTCTCCAACAACAAATTTATTCCACCGGTTTACATAACAAGTTTAAAGCTGATGAATAAAGAAGTAGGTGAAAACGATTCGGGAAATGTTTTGAAAACATCAATTGAGTTTACTAAGGAAATTATGCTCGATTACAGGCAGAATATTATCTCATTCACTTTTGCTGCATTGAATTTTATTCACCCTGAAAAAAATAAATATGCTTTTATGCTGGAAAATTATGATAAGGATTGGATATATACAGATGCCTCAGAACGATTTGCAACTTACACCAACCTCGACCCGGGTGAATATGTTTTTAAAGTAAAGGGAAGCAATAATGATGGCGTGTGGAATAACACTGCAACAGAAATAAAAATTATCATTACTCCGCCTTTTTGGAAAACAGCCTGGTTTAAAATTTTAGTAGCATTGGCAGTGACAGGTGCAGTTTACGTGTTCTATCGTTATAGGGTTGGGCAGATATTATTGTTGCAGAGAATCAGGAATAAAATAGCAAGCGACTTGCATGATGATATTGGTTCAACACTTAACAGCATTTCCATTTTCAGCGAAGTGGCTAAGAAAGATTCATCACGCAGAGACCATGCACTGAATATGATTGGAGAGAGCTCGCGAAAAATAATTGAATCCATGAGTGACATTGTTTGGACCATCAATCCGGAGAATGACAGCTTTGATAAAATAATTTTTCGCATGAGGTCGCTTACTCATAACCTTCTTAAAGCAAAAAAAATTGATTGCACTTTTCATGCTGAAGAAAGCTTGAATGAGTTGAAATTAAAAATGGAGATAAGAAGAAATTTATACCTCATCTTTAAAGAAGCATTGAATAATCTTGTGAAATATTCTGATGCTCAACGCGCTTCTGTTCTGGTATCACATCAGGATAAAAGTGTAACATTTATTATTCGTGATAATGGAATAGGTTTCGATAATACAATTGAACATGCAGGCAATGGTTTAAGCAATATGAAAAAGCGCGCAAAAGAAATGGGCGCAATACTTTTAATAGAATCGGCTTTAGAAAAAGGAACAAGCATTGAACTAAATTTGAAATTATGAAATCCATTAGAGTCACAATTTTTGAAGACAACTCGCAACTCCGTGATGGACTTTATAATTTGATAGAAGCCACCGAAGGATTTTTATGCGCGGGAGCATTTGCAAACTGCAACCGCGTAGTTGATAATATTGAAGAAACAAAGCCTGATGTGATTTTAATGGACATTGAAATGCCCGGCATAAATGGAATAGAAGCTGTGCGATTAGTGAAACAAAAATTTCCTCAGGTAAAAATTTTGATGGAAACAATTTTTGAAGAAGACGATAAAATATTTCAATCCATCTGTAATGGTGCTGAAGGATACATTTTAAAAAACACTCCGCCAGAAGAAATTCTCGAAGCCATCAAAGAAATTTATGAAGGCGGTGCGCCTATGACTCCTGCCATTGCATTAAAAGTGATGCGAATGTTCAAGGAGAATCTTTCTTCGGGAAAAACAAATTCATTCGACCTTACAGCACGCGAAAAGGAAATTTTGAAATTGTTGGTTGAAGGTATGAGTTATAAAATGATTGCCGATGCATGCTTTATCAGCATCGAAACAGTGAGAGGGCATATTAAAAATATTTATGAGAAGCTGCAAGTGCACTCTAAATCAGAAGCGGTGGCGAAGGCGATTAAGAGGAATATTGTGTAACGGGAAAAATAGTCTAACACATGCCTGGATACTTACAGCTGCAAGTTTTATTTTCATTTATTTTTTTATTTCAATTTTCATTCGCGCAGCAGGAATCTTATAAACCTTTCCGTGTAGGTGAACACACCACTATTATTATTGACGGAAAATTAAATGAACCTGAATGGGAGCAGGCTGAAGCAATAAATGATTTTATGCAAATTGACCCCGTGCCCGGTGCAGCCGCAACTGATAAAACTGAAGCCCGCATTTTATATAATGATGAATTTTTATTTGTTGCCATTCATTGTTTTGACAGCATACCTTCTGACCTGATTAAAATTTATCTTGACCGTGATTTTACTGTTGGCGAAGAAGACGGCAATGGATTTTCAATTGACACATGGAATGATAAACTTAATAGTGTAACGTTTATTTCCAATTGCCTGAGTGCACGCTGGGATGCGCAAATTACAGGAGATGGAGCAAACGAGATTGAATCCTACAATACGTTCTGGGATGTTGCTTCTCACATTGATTCAACAGGATATATTTCTGAATACAGGATTCCATTTTCTTCGCTGCGTTTTGAATCAAAGCCTGAAATTAAAATGGGGATTCGCATCACACGGCTGAATAAAAGAAAATCAGAATTTGTTACTTATCCGTTCAGCGATCCAAAGACTGAAAATCTCGGGGCTAATGTTTCTTATGCACGCGAGATGGTTTTCTATAATTTAAAAAGTAAAAAGCCATTTTATATTTCACCCTACTTAATTGCAGGTTATAACGAAGCGTATTTGCTGAATAGCAGTGGAACAGGATATGAGAAAAATTCGGAACTTATTACGCGAAAACATTTTGTAAAGAATGAAGGATTTGATAAAGTATTGAGCAATGCCGGGCTTGATATTAAATATGGTTTAACAAAAAATCTTACCCTTGACTTAACAGTTAATACAGATTTTGCACAGGCAGAAGTGGATGACCGTATCATTAATTTATCAAAGTACGAAGTAAATCTTCCTGAAAAAAGAAGCTTTTTTCTTGAATCAGCAAATAATTTCAGCTTTGGTTTTCCTTCGGGCAATGAATTATTTATTTCACGCAGCATCGGAAATGAAAACGGAATTATTGTGCCCATCATTGCGGGAGCAAGGCTTTCGGGAAAAAGCAACGGATGGCAAATGGGTTTATTGGATATGCAAACCAAAGCAATGGCTGATGAAAATATTGATGCGCATAATTTTTTTGTTTTCAGAACGCGAAAAGATATTGATGCCCTCGGAAGCTTTGTGGGCGGCATCATCACCAATCGCCAGAATACGAATGCAGAAAATAATTCGCGCCAGGCATTCGGAGTAGATTTTGTAAAGCGATTTTCGCAATTGCTTCTATTAGAAGGCGGGGTTGCGGTATCTGCAGACAATGCAAATTTTAAATCATTGGGTCAAAGCAGCTATTATAACATCGGATTATTTCGCAATGTTACTGAAGGTTTTAATTACAGCGGCAGCATTGATGTTTCAACAAAAAATTTTAATCCGGTGATGGGTTATCTTGACGAAAACGATTATGGACTGGCAAGCGGAAGCCTCGGTTATCAATTTAAAGCGGGTGAGAAAAGCAAACTGGAATATTGGTATATCAATACGCACGAAAATTATCGCTGGAAATTGTCAGCAAACAAACGCGAAACATTTTCATCAGACCTGATACCGGGATTAACTTTTAAAAACGGAGCATATATTGAAGTATCACTATTCGATTATAAAATTGATTCTTTATCTGAAAATTGGGAATTGAATGAGCATAATGCTATTTCATCAGGCACATTCAAAATGTATAATGCTTCCTTATCTCTTGGCGCACCCTCTAATTCAAATTACACCGCAACTGTTTCCTCTTCTTATGGAGGATTTTACGGAGGTAAACGATTTTATCTTTCCCCGGATTTAAAATATTCTTTTAATAAACATTTTAATGCCGGATTGACTTACGAGTACAACCACATTACATTTCCTTTTTACTTCGATGAAAATACCTCAACACTATTTGAATCAAATCTTGTGCGTTTGAGGCTTACGTATAATTTTTCAACAAAATTTTCCATCAGGGCTTTTATTCAATATGATGATTTAAGTGAACAGGTGAGCAGCAATCTCCGCATTCGCTATAACCCGCGTGAGGGAACTGATCTCTATATCGTGTTGAACCAGGGGCTCAACTCAAATCGAAACAGGCTAGAACCACGCCTGCCTGTTATCAATAATGAAGCGGTGACTTTGAAGTTTGTGAAAACTTTGGGGCTGTAAATAACTATTGCAAAAGTTTAATAACAAGCGAGAACACATCCGTAATATTTATGAGAAGTTGCATGTTCATTCTAAATCGGAAGCGGTTGCAAAAGCGATTAAAGGGAAGATAGTTTGAAAGAACGATTCACGCTCTGTTGCTGGCAAATTTTTTAATAATACAAAATGTGAAATTTTGTTTTGTTAAGAGAATTAAACTCTATAGCCGGAGCCGGTAATTTTAAAAAGCCAAACACGCCAAAAAGCGAATGCAAAAATTTTGACCTGATTTTTATTTTCGTGAGATCAATGTCGGGTGAAATATAATATTGCCGGTAACGGTCAAAGTAGGGTATGGGCTTGCCGTTGTACTCCAATACATTTTCATTGGCCCCTGTCAAACCTTCCACACCATAACCGACAGCAAGATTCAGCCATTTAGGAAATTTAGAATCTTTTTTCAGGAAAGAATGAATATTTCCGGATAACCATGTTGTTGTCCCGTTGTAGTCTTTGAACAGGTGTTCAGGAAAAGATGTTCCGAATTGATCAGGACGGTATTTGGCAAATTCAGATGTATGGAATGAAAATTTTATGGTGATTCGCTGCTCATCCCACAACAATTCCTGCGACATTAATAAAATATAACCTGAAGTATTGGCAATCATATCTCCCCATGAAAATCCCCATTGAGATGAATACCCGTCAAAAATTTCGATGGATGTTGTAAAAAGCATCCCCAGCGAACCTCCGATCCAGACAGCTTTTTTGTGATTCATACCGGTCCAGTCATACAAGCCGATACCCCACTTACCAACATAATACGCAGAACCGAAATGCCCGATTTTATCATATTGCAGCCATTCATCATTATCATCGAAATAATGAAATTTTGTGAGCGGATAATCTTTATACCATAATTGGTAAAGCCCTGCCATAGAAGCCGCGTAGGCTCCTGCAAGCGAATAAGAAAGCAGTTTTACTCTTGACTTGTTGTATTCTGGGGAGGGTGTCCAGAATGAAATTTTATCCTCTTGTGCGGAAGAATTGAAAATTAAAATTGTCAGAAAGGCGAAAAGAATTAAAGGCTTTTTTATTTCAATTAAAAAATATTTTCTTTTCAATTTCCAATTTCTAACTTCCAACTTTTGTCAAAAATCAATTCATCAAAGTTTGTTCACTCGCTTTCAGAATATCGAATGCTTTTTCTTTCGTGGAGGACTCAGCATACGTGCGCAATACCGGTTCCGTGCCTGATGCGCGGATCATAAGCCAGTCACCATTTTCAAAAAAGTATTTATAGCCATCGAGGTCCTCCACTCGGGATACTTTATAATTTCCAAAAGATTTATATTTTCCGGATTTGCAGTTTTCCAGGACACGTTGTTTTATTTCTTCTTTGATCTGCAAGTCAATCCGCTCAAATGAAAATGGCCCGACTATATCATAAACTTCTTTAATCAGATCATTTAATGATTTCCCGGACTTTGCCATAAATTCCCAGATCACAAAACCCATCCAGAGGCCATCACGTTCGGGAATATGATTCTTGATGGCAATTCCACCCGATTCTTCTCCGCCCAGCAGCACGTCTTCTTTAATCATGATTTCGCAGATCCATTTGAAACCAATTTTGACAGTTTCTATAGGAAGGTTATAATATTTACAAAGTTTTTCGACCTTCGGAGTGGTTGAAAATGCTGTACAAACTTTCCCGGTCATTCCTTTGTATTTATGCAAATAATGAATCAATAATAAAATGATGTGATGCGAGTCCACAAAATTTCCTTTGTCATCATATAAGCCGATTCTATCTGCATCTCCATCAGTCACTAAACCGCAATCAATTTTACCAGAGTTTTTAATGAGATCAGAAAATTCTTTCAGGTTCTTATGAATGGGTTCAGGAGCCTGTCCTTTAAAAGACGGATTGTAATCGCAATGCAGCAAAGTAATATCAGGGAACAGTCGTTTCATTACGTTTTGTCCTGCACCGTACATGGCGTCATATGCGAGATTCAATTTGGAATTTCGAATTGCATCGAGATCAAAATTTTTTTCCACCTGCCTTATATACATGGTTTCCATGTCCACCGCTTCAAGCAATCCTTTTGATTTGAAATCAGTAAGAGATAATGAATCAATATCAACAGTCGAAACATCTTTAATAAGATCTTCAACTTCTGAAACCTGTGCGGGAAGCAGTGGTCCGCCATACGAACCCTTTAATTTAAATCCATTGTACGCAGGTGGATTGTGACTTGCTGTTATGATAATTCCCAGGTCTGCTTGTAAAGTAACAGTTGTCAGAGAAATCATCGGTGTGGAGACAAAGTCAGTTCCGATATAGGTTTTAATTCCTTTTGAACATAAAATTTTTGATACCGTTTCAACAAACAGGCTGCCGCCAAAACGACAATCATATCCTAAAACGACAATTGGATTTTTCTTTTTTTTCAATAACCATTCTGCTGTTGCTTCGGATACCCTTGCAACATTATTTACTGTAAAGTCTTTTGCGATGATGGCTCTCCAGCCATCCGTTCCGAATTTTATTTTATCTGCCATCTTTAAAAATTAATTATTTACACTCTTTAATAATATTTTACATACTCTGTAAGCTTCTTCCAGTCATAGGTCATCAAAGCTTTGTAATAGAGATAAGATTCTTTTCTGCTTATTTTTTGGGAATTAATTTGTGTGATTACAAATGAATAATCTTTATCGCTGAATAATTGCAAAACACTTTTTGAGTTAATATCCATATGAAAATCATTAAACTCATTAAAGGAAATTGTACTCAATGACGAATCATTCACAAAGATCTTAACCGTTTTTGGCAAATAGTAAATTCCGTCAATTGATTTTTTCCAGATTTCATTCACTTCAATTTTTGTAACCTTAATTTTATTTTTTCCGATATAGTCTGCAAATTTATCACCTCCAAGGTTATAAAAAATTTCCTCGTTGACGATCAAAAAATTCTCGACCTGCTTGATCAGTTCACGACTGTTTGCTGCTTTCGGATCATCTGTGCTTTTATTATTTTCTATTGAATACATAATATTCTTATCAGGAACCGCAAGCAGGTTAACCAAAGGATTAAACTCAAGATTTCCCACAAAATCCGCTTTGATATTTTGAGATTCACCACCGGAAGTGACAGGCCTTCCTTCAAACTGAACTATGTTATAATTGAATAATTTTTTGAATAAATAAGTGGAATAATTAACGCTGTAAACCCCATCCGCATTGGTGCCGATTTTGTTTTTTGCAAAAATTTCTTTCAGATCGTTATAATCAACAAAGCCATAAGAAACATCTTCTGCTCTCACATTTTTATTCAGAAAAGTAAAACCGATAGTATTGGTATTGATTCCTGTTTTGGTCTTCTGCCATTTTTCATAAATGAAAAAAATTTCCTGTTCCGTGAATTTTGTATCAGAGCTTTTTTCAAGTTCAATTAATGTGGGGCCCGTAATCTGAATCTCTTTTCCGGGCGCATCCCATAGTTTTACATTGCCCGCTAAAATTTCCTGGTAAACGAGTTTGGTTACTTCTTCTACAAAGTTGCAGCCCAATGTATCATGCTGATCGGCTCTTGGTACCCGGAGTAAAACAGGAACAATATCTGCTGCCAAAACAGTTGTGCTGCATTCATAAAAAAGAATGGTTAACAGGAGAAAACGTTTTCTTGTCATATCAGAGTTTCGCGGGTAAAAATACCAAATTAACCGCAAGGCTGGATAAATGAATTTTGAAGATAATCTTTAAATATTAAGGCTCGTATAGAACCAGTATTTGAAAGATGACTTTTATCTTTTACTGCTTAAGGTCGCGCTTATAATCATGCATATTAAACTTAAAATAAAATATTTCCAAAAAAGTGTGGTTTTTAAATTAGGTTTTGGAGATTGCTTAAGAGTTTTTAAAATATTCTTAATTTTTTTATTTTTTAAAAGCAAATGATAATTTATAAATAGGGAATACCAAAAAATAAAATGATGAAATATAACTTATTAAGATCCAATTTTAAATAACCAAAATGATTTATTAACATCCACAAACTTGCGAGATTCACTGCATTCAATAAAGAACATGCATAATAAGCACTAATGTGAGCGACTTCATTTTGCCCTACTTTTAAATAAAAATTATGTGTATGAAGGTAAATATAATAATATCTTTCCAGTAAATTCATTTTTTAATATTAAAGCAATTTATGACTTAATTTTTCTTCTGTTTAACTCTTTCTGAAACCGTTTTGCATTCAGTAAATGTTCGGGGTATGTTTTTGCATAGCAATGATAGCCCGAAAAATCATCCCGTGCGCAGAAATATAAATATTCATGTTTTGTATAATTAAGCACTGCATCAATGGATGAAATGGAAGGAATACAGATTGGGCCGGGAGGCAGGCCTGCATACATATAGGTATTGTAGGGTGAGTCAATTTCTTTGTACTGGTTCAAAACGCGTTGTATTGAAAAATTTCCCAGCGCATACACAAGTGTCGGATCAGCCTCAAGTTTCCAGCCTTTTTTGAAACGGTTTATATAAACGCCTGCAATAATTGGTTTTTCATCATCACGATGCGTTTCCTGTTCAACTATAGAGGCTAAAACAGAAACCTGTGCCTGGGTAAATCCATTGGTTTTTGCTTTTAATTTTCTTGAAGGATTCCAGAAAGCTTTGTATTCTTTTGCCATCCTGTCCATTAATTTTTTTGCAGAGGTATTCCAATAAAATTCATAAGTATTGGGAATAAACATGGCTATACAATTCTCAGAATTGAACCCATATTGTTTCAGGTACACATCATCATTGAACAAATTCATCACTGAAGTAGAATCTGCTTCAATGGTCTTTGAAATTTCGGAAGCAAGTTCAGCCGGTAATCTCAAGTTATTAAAAATAAATTGAACGGGTGTTTGTTTCCCTGAACGTAAAAGTGTAATCAGATCTTTGTTACTCATACCGGGAGTTAGTTTATAATGCCCCGGATGAATATTTTTATCATATTTCATTTTTCGGGCCAGCCAGTCGAAGGATGATTTATCTTTTACAATATTTTTTTCAATAAGAATTGTAAGAACGTCCACGTAGTTGGAACCTGTCGGAATGTTTAAATATAATTCTTGTGGAAAAACGTTAGGTGCAAAAATTCTTTTATAAATGTTGTAACCATAATAAGCTCCGGCCAAAACAAAAGCCAGCAGAATAAAAACGAAAATTTTTTTAAAAGACATTTTGTAAGCTAACGAAAATTATAAAGAAGAAATTGAATTTAAAATTTGTTTTGCTTTTTTATCTTTCGGATTTCTTTTTAAGACATAATTCAAAACCCTTTTTGCTTCAACGAAATTTTTCTGATACGCATACAAGCCTGCTTTGTTATACCATGCCTGCCAATAATCAGGGTTCAATGCGATGGCCTTATCATATAATTCCCGTGCTTTTGCAGTATCACCGCTCTCAGAAAGATATATATAACCCAGATTCGATAAAGCAGCAGGATACTTTGGATATTGAGAAACGACAAATTCAAAAACTTTTTTTGCTCCTGCAGGATTGCCTGATTGCATCAACAATGTCCCATATTTATTTTGAAAATCCAATTCGTAGGGAGCAAGTTCGGTGGCACGCTGATAAAAACTTAATGCCTTTTCCGGCTGCCCTGAATATTCAAGCGCTTCACCTATCCTGTAACATGTCCACGAATCGGAATTTGAAAATGATTTTTTATTTAAAAAGCTTAGCGGATCAATGATTTGATTTACGTAGTAAAGAATTTTCGAATAATCGTTTTTTAAAAAGTAAACCTGGACAAGTGAGGAAAAATTTTTTCGAATATCTTCTTTAGTGTTATCTGAAAAATATTTTAAAGCCGAATCAAGTACTGATTTATCATAGTTAAATTTTTCAAAGTAACCAATATACGCTTTGCCCTTTGTCTCGTCAGACGGGTTTGAATTATTGATGCAGGCAATGCCGATAAATTTTTTCACTTTGTCAACTTCTGAATCTTTTAACGGAACCCGGATAAAATGATCGGTCACCCTGACATGCGGAATATCTGTTGCTCCTGAAGTTACCATATGGCATTTTACACAATTGTATTGTTCCTTAACGAGTATTTCAGGCTTTTCAGTACATTCATTATGCTTCACAGAAGTATGGCAATTTTTACAGGCATTATTGAAAACATTATTTTCGGTAACTCGTACACTCACATGCGGGTTGTGGCACGTAACACAGGTCAGAGCATGTTCATACGGGCGTAACGTATTTGAAGAATTATTTTTATCCACTTCTTTTAATGTTTCCGTAAAGCATCGGCTCATCTTTAATCTTTCAGCATGTGAAGCCATAATGTGTTCATCAGATCTTCCTGCATACAAAGGCATGAATACATTCATCACATCCGCCAAATGCATTCCGGGACGAAAATCAAAAAATGATTTGCCTTCATTAAGCACAGCGTTTCCCTGTATATGGCATCGCTGACAAATATCCAGCTGCAATGCAATGGGAAGCTTGGCAGGATTGACAATCGAATAATCTATTTCTTTTGAAACATCGAGAATTTTTCCTGAACGCTTATCTGTAACGTGCTTTTCTCCCGGGCCATGGCAGCGTTCGCAATCAATTCCGTTTTTAATTTTATCATATTTATTTTCTGATCCCATGGCAAATTCAGGATAACCATTATGACAGCTCATACATTCCAGGCCAATCAGCCGGCTGAAGCGGGAGTTACCGCCATTTTCAAAACCCGGGGGCAAATCCCAATGGCCTTTCTGCGTGTAAAAAGTCATAGGAGCCTGGTTGAGATAACCATTTGTATTGATGATGTGTGAATTGGTATGTTGTCCTGAACCCACAATATAATTTATGGTTTCAATTCTTTTATGAACGGTATCTTTTCCTTCGAGACGAAATTCCACAAACTTCAGGCTATCATTTTCCCAGAACGCTTTATAATAAAAATCCTTGTCTTTATCATAGATTACAGAATGCGCGTCAAATTTTGCCGCGCTTTTTTTCTTTGACGCCACATCAAAAGATGAACCCATGCCGGTATGAATAAAAGTTTCATATATAGATTCATGACACTGGCGGCAGGTATTTATCCCGACATATTTTACTGTGTCATTCAGGCTTGCATAAGTTTTTGTTTCCGTAACAGCAGTTGATGTCCTTGAATTGCACTGTGCAAGAAATAAAATAATTAAAAAGAAAAACAACACAATTAAAACACTGAAAAGCTTAAATTGCTGCATGAATTGAAAAATGAATTTTGAAAAATTATTCTTCCGGTTCATTATCGTTGAACAGCTGCATCACGAGCACATTTTCCCATTCACCATTATTAATGATCCAATCCTGTAAAATTCCGGTTTGCCTGAATCCGGCACCTGAAAATAAATGGATGCTGCTGTGATTGGATTCGTGAACATGACAATAAAGCTGCCGGAGGTTCAAAATATTAAAAGCATATTTAATTAAAAGAGCCAATGCTTCTTTTCCATAATTTTTTTTACGCTCGCCTTTGTCACCAACGAGGATTCCCACGCCTGCCTTTTGGTTATGCGGATCGAAATCATAAATATCAATATACCCGATGGTTTTTTTACTTGCATCTGACAGCTCTATGGCAAGGCGTAATTGCTTATTAGAATAAATATCACGCCTGCAGGATTCGATATATTGTTCGATTGTATATTTTGAAAACGGGGATGTGGTACCGCTGACATGCCACACTTCAATATCATTTTCCCATTGATGCATCAGGTCAATGTCCTTTGGTTCTATGGCACGCAATCCTACTAAAGTTCCGCTCAGCATAAAATCCTGTTTACATTACAAACTTACATGATTTTTATAAAAATCACTTTTGTTGCTGAAAATAGATGATATTTGAATTAATGAAAGCGACTATTTAAAAGATACTTTCCGCTAAAAAAATATAAAAACTTGCTGTAATATAGAAAGCAAAAAAATTAATGATTGATTATGAACGTTAAATTTTCAGTTGTTTTTGCCGAAGAGATTTTTAAATAATATATGCCGTCAGACCAGTTTAAAGTTTCCATTTCCCAGCCTGCTGTGGTGACCCGATCTGATAATAACTCGTGTCCGAAACTATCATAAACTTTTAAATCAGCCGGGGGACGGAAACCGGAAACGAAAATTTTATTATGTACAGGATTTGGAAAAATTTCAATTTCACTTGCGACATTATTTTCTTTAATTGAAACCAATGCCGGATCAATAACGATCGGATTGCTTATCGTATTAAATAAAACAGGTGCAGTGCTGTTAGTCAGAGCATAGAAAGAAGAAATCTGTAAATTAAAAAGCTGTGGAGACGTTATGTTGCTGCTTGCTTTAAGTTCAATCACGCCAAGCGTATCATATAACTGAATTGCATTTACATGGTCCGTTCTGCAGAACATTGTAAACATCTGACCGGGATAATGGTATGTTGTAGTAAATAAATTTGTTGCGGGATCTCCCAGGCCGCTGTTATAAAAATTTACATTCATAACAGAAGTATCGCTTAAATAAAAATCATAATCGTTTACAAAAGCAATTCCAATAACACTGTCCACAGGCATTGAACTGCTGCCGGCAATTATGTAAAAGCGCATAATTTCTCCGGGAGCAACAGAGTCTTTTTCAGGGATCAACATAAAATCTGTTATTGATGATGTTAAAGAATTGCCGGGTTCTGATCTGCAATAAAGCGGAGAAGAATACCAGAAATACTGCACGGGAAGAATCGCATTCAAATCTGAAGTATTAATAATACCATCACCCTCTAAGTCAGCATGTTTGAAATTCACTCCGTTGCCAAAAGACTGGGACCAGTTAACAGCATAATTCTTATGAGTCCAATGTTCATAAAAAACCATTCCGGGTAGTGTATCTCTTGCTGAACCTGTTGCACCGGATGCAAGAGCCATAAACAAATAATCACCGATGTCTAATAGGTGATTATCATTTGCATCTCCGTTCCACATTTGACTAGTGCTGTCCAGTACTCCATTTCCGGAAGAGTCAAGAGTTGCAACAAATGCGGAGCCTACTATTTCATATTGAAAGTAATTAGAACTCCTCCAGGTCCCCGAAGTAATATATTTTCCAGGTGAATATTCTTTAATGGAACTTAAACCAAATAGAGGGAATAAAAAAGTATTATTCCAGGAAATATTTCCTGATGAATCTATTTTTATCAGACCTCCGTTCATTGATAGGGGTGGGGGAGTAAAGTGCCACCAAACAAGAGGATGGATTCCAATGGAAACAATTACTCCATCATCTGAAGTAGCATCTATAGCAGATATGTATGGAAAAGGAAGAGTATCAGTCCACAAAACAGTTCCATTTGTTACATCAATTTTCTTAATGACCGACAATCCCGTTAAGGTATCGCTTCTGCAAAAAAATGCAGTTGTTGAAGCAAATGCGGCTAAACTATAATCATCATGAGTATCCTGGAATGCCCACGTTAAATTACCCGCTAGATCAGTCCTGACAATTGAATCATTATTTGCGGAGTTTCCTTGTATATAAACCAATAAATCATTTGGAGCAATTTCAAATAATTTATCACCGTGTACAGCCGTAGTTGAAAACACCAGAGAACCTGAGGCATCTAATTCAAGTAGTGAGTCCGGAGCAGACCACCAATGATCTGTAGTTAATACATAGTAATTACCGGATGCATTTAAAACAATATCATTTGTCCAACTATTATTGACGGGAGAACCTCCCATGGTATGCGTCCATTCTAATATTCCCCCGCCTGAATATTTTTTAATTTCAGAATCTTCATAATCGCCATATGCATAATGATTCGTTGCAATAATACAACCCGAGTCGGGTGTTGCTTTAACAAAAGATGTCATGACTATATTCAAACTACTCCAAAATCCGCCAGCAACACTCCAAATTTCCTGGTGGTTTGCCGCATCCATTTTAAAAAGTCTTGAATCACCATCCAGGCCATCTTTTGTAACAAGATAAAAATTACCGTCTGCTCCAATGACGGCATCATATATTCCACAGACTGAATCATTATGCATAGAACCACCACCTGGATTCCAGCTCAATCGTTGAATCCAGGTAGGTTGAGCAATACAAAACGTACAGAAAGAAAAAATAAATAAAGAGAATACAATTGTTTTCACAATGTGAAATTATATCAATTCTTAAATTAAAACAGAGAAACCCTATAAAATCATATTAAAATATGAGATTAAAAAATGATTGTTTTAAAATCAATCAAAATATCAGATATGAAAAATAAACTTCTTTTAAATTTCAATTTCCCCATCAAACACAAAAGTTGCAGGCCCTTCTAAAAAAACATTTTCAAAGCCATCATTTATTTTTTCAAAGCTCACAGTGAGGTTTCCGCCTTTTGTAATAAGAGAGCCTTTCTTTTTTTCATTCAACAAACCTTTATCGGCAACAGCAAGCACGGCAGCCACTGCTCCCGTTCCGCAGGATAATGTTTCATCTTCCACACCGCGTTCATACGTGCGTATGTAAATGTTTTCGTTTTTAAAGCTGATAAAATTAACGTTCGTTCCTTGTTCTTTAAATCGCTCATTGTAACGGATTTTTCTTCCTTCCGGAATTACATCAACTTTTTCAGGGTCATCCACAAACCTGATGTAATGAGGTGATCCTGTATTCAGATAATAATAGTCATTTCCTTTTTCTATGCCATTCACATTATTCATTTTAAGGTTCACAATGGCATTGAAATTTTTATCATCATATGTTTCAACTCTTGCGTAATGGATTCCGTCTGTTGCATCAAAAATTGCCCCTTCATGAATTAATCCCACTCGTTTTGCAAAAGCGGCAAGGCATCTGCCGCCATTACCGCACATAGAGCCCAAATTACCATCTGAATTGAAATACTCCATGTTGTAATTATATTTTTCAGATGTGTTAAGCAGCAGTAATCCGTCAGCGCCAATTCCAAATCTTCGGTCGCATAATTTTTGAATCAATGAGAAATTTTTTGCACTAAAAATTTTTTCACGATTATCAATAATGATAAAATCATTTCCTGTTCCTTCGTATTTACTGAAGTGAAGATGCATATTAACTAATTAGCCAATTACCCAATTACCAATTTTCAAAGGCAAGTATAACAAAACTTCCTGTCACACGTTATAAATTAACAGTGACAACATGGCAATAATTTTAACAAAAAATTAACAGCGTGATTCACATTTCATTCATAAAGACAGAAATAATTTTGCTGGCAGATTTTTTGATCGGGACACGTTAAGAAATCATCATGGGAAACAAATTAATTCAGGATAAAAAATTCAAATTATATAAGAGATATGAAAACGCTTAAAAAATTTTTAGGAATCATTTTAATTGCCTCCATGGGAGGATTCAGTGGAGTTGCTGTTTATAAAGCAACTGAAAAGGACGAAATAAGTAATGCAAAAAACATTACGGATAAGCAAAAGTTCAGCTTTGTGAATTATAAAGCTGACATGCCTTCTTCAGCATTTAATTTTACGGATGCTGCTGTAAAAACCGTTCCGGCTGTGGTTTATGTGCGAACTACTTATCCCCAGAGAAGCTCAAATTATTACAATCCGTTCCAGGATTTTTTCTTTGGGAATCCGCAAAATCAGCCTGCACCGCAAGCTGCCGGGTCCGGTGTGATTATCAGCGAAGATGGCTACATTGTAACTAACAATCACGTGGTGGATGAAGCAGCAAAAGTGGAAGTGACATTGGATGATAAAAGAACATTCACTGCAAAAGTGATAGGTACTGATCCGTCAACCGATCTTGCTTTATTGAAAATTGATCAGAAAAATCTCTCCTATATTCCTTATGGAAATTCTGATGATGTAAAAATTGGTGAATGGGTTTTGGCAGTGGGCAATCCGTTTAATCTTACCTCAACAGTCACTGCGGGAATCGTGAGTGCAAAAGGAAGAAACATTCACATCCTCGATAACCAGAGTAAATTTCCTCTCGAATCATTTATTCAAACAGATGCTGCTGTAAACCCGGGAAACAGCGGGGGCGCGCTGGTTAACACAAGCGGTGAGCTGGTAGGAATCAATTCTGCAATTGCTTCGAATACGGGATCGTATGCAGGATATGCATTTGCAATTCCTGTAAATATTGTTAAAAAAGTTATGGATGATTTACTGGAGTACGGAAATGTGCAGAGGGGATTTATTGGCATCAACATTCGAGACATAGATCAGAAACTGGTGGAAGAAAAAAATCTTAAGGTATACAGGGGAGTATATGTTCAGAATTTAACTGAAGGAGGAGCAGCGGAAACCGCAGGAATAAAGAGTGGAGATATTATCACAAAAGTAGGCGGTGTTGGCGTGAGTTCTTCAACAGAGCTCCAGGAACAGGTTGGACGTTACAGGCCGGGTGACAAAGTGGAAGTTTCTTTGTTGCGCGATGATAAAGAAAAACTGGTGGATGTTGTACTTCGTAATAACCAGGGAAATACACGGCTTGTAAAAAATGATGAAGTGGTCAATATGCTTGGAGCAGAGTTTTCGCAACCATCAGAGGATGAAGTGGACAGGCTCGGTATCAACAGCGGTGTTAAGATCTCGAAACTGGGGCCTGGTAAATTACGCAATGCGGGTATTAAAGAAGGATTCATCATAACAAAAATTGATAATCAGAAAATTAATTCGGCCGATGAACTTCAGCAGGCACTCGAAAATAAAAAAGGCGGAATATTGATTGAAGGAATTTATCCGAATGGTATGCGTGCTTATTATGGTTTTGGAATGTAAAGAATAGTTCTGATAATTTTTTTAAAAGGCTGGTGTAATACATCAGCCTTTCTTGTTTATGGTTTCGCCTTGTTCATTAAAATTTTTTAGTATGAAATACCATTTTTATTTTTTATTACATACATTTGTATTTGCACCCCAATGCTTAACCCATGAGACAATTAAAAATTTCTAAATCCATCACCAACCGCGAGAGCATTTGCCTTGAGAAGTATCTCCAGGAAATTGGCCGCGAAGGAATGGTTACTGCCGAGGAAGAAATTCAACTTGCAAAAAAAATAAAGGAAGGAGATCAATCTGCGCTTGACAAACTGACCAGGGCTAATCTGAGGTTTGTTGTTTCGGTTGCCAAGCAATACCAGAACCAGGGGTTGAGCCTCCCTGACCTTATCAATGAAGGAAACCTTGGCTTGATAAAAGCGGCTGCACGTTTTGATGAAACACGCGGCTTTAAATTTATTTCTTATGCCGTGTGGTGGATCCGCCAGTCTATTTTGCAGGCTTTAGCTGAACAATCACGGATAGTAAGATTGCCATTGAACCAGGTAGGGTCGCTTCAAAAAATAAAAAAGGCATTTTCAAAATTGGAACAGCAATTTGAAAGGGAACCCTCTGCCGATGAAATATCACAGTTATTGGAAATCCCGATTGATAAAATTGCAGATACATTAAAAGTATCAGGCAAATCTGTTTCGATGGATGCCCCGTTTTCGAATGGTGAAGAAAGCAGTTTGATGGATGTTATTGAAAATCCTGATGCACCACGGGCTGATATCCGGCTCATGAATGAATCATTGCAAAAAGAAATTGAGCGTTCATTGAGTACACTTACTGAAAGGGAAAGGGATGTGGTGAGATGTTTTTTTGGAATCGGAATGACGCATGGTCTTACGTTAGATGAGATAGGAGCCAAATTCGAACTGACTCGTGAGCGCGTTCGACAGATTAAAGAAAAAGCCATCCGAAGGCTAAGAAAAGACTCAAGAAGCAAATTACTTAAATCTTATTTGGGTTAATAATTAATTTTTTAAAACTACAGGTTATAAAAAGGGTAAAAAAATAATTTTATAAAAATATAATGTAAAAATCCGGAATACGTTTTCCGGATTTTTTATTTGATTAATGGTTGCAGGGTGGCTTATTTTACAGGTGTTTCCCCAAGAACTTTTTATTACTTTTGCACCGAGATCATTTCTAAAACTTATACTTATGGCAGATACATTAACCGCTCCCGAAATTAAGCACACCTATGAATCGCAGCTAAATGAATGGATCAAACAGGAAAAAGCCGCGATAGAGCTTATCCATATTATTGGCACACTTTGGTTTGATAAATCCGTTGAGCTTATCATTTTCCGAAACCAGCTTGTTGATCGTAGTGCGAGCGAAATATTAAATCTTCACCAGTATGCAAAAGAGATTGTTAAAAAGCCGATTACCGTTTTTGATACACTTGCTCTGACAAGGGAGTTAAATGCTATGGATCTTGCCCCTTCACGAATTGATATTGGCCGGTTGGCTTATGAATGGGTGACTGAAAAAGAAGGGTATAAAAACAACACTGCTGATTTCGCAAAAGACAAACTCAAAAATTTTATTGGAAAAGAAAAGCGTCCTTTAGTTCCTATGGATGTTGTATTATATGGCTTCGGACGTATAGGAAGAATAATTGCACGCGAATTAATATCACAGGCTGGAAAAGGAGAACAACTAAGATTAAGAGCAATTGTAACGCGTGATAAATCAGATGATGATTTAATTAAACGTGCAGATTTATTAAGATCAGATTCCGTTCACGGACCTTTTCCGGGAACAGTAATTGAAGATTTTGCCAAGCGTGCATTGATAATCAATGGCCATACAGTTCATATGATTTCTGCAAAAAATCCGGAAGATATTGACTACACTCAGTATGGGATTAAGGATGCACTGATTATTGATAATACTGGAATAGCCCGGGACAGAGAAGGTCTTGGGAGGCATTTGAATGCAAAAGGAACAAAAAAAGTTTTGCTTACTGCTCCGGGAAAAGGAGATATTCCCAATGTGGTTTATGGTGTGAATCAAAATGACTGTAAGGAGGACGAAGTTATTTTTTCTGCTGCGTCATGTACAACGAATGCAATTGTTCCGGTGCTTGCTGCAATAGAAAAAACAATTGGTATTGAAAGAGGGCATATTGAAACCATTCACTCTTATACGAATGACCAGAACCTGCTGGATAATTATCATAAAAAATTCCGCAGAGGTCGCTCGGCTGCTTTGAATATGGTCATTACCGAAACGGGCGCTGACAAAGCAGTTTCAAAAGCATTACCGCAGCTTGCGGGAAAAATCACCGGGAATGCGGTCAGGGTTCCCACCCCTGATGTTTCACTTGCCATTTTAAATCTTACTGTCAGTAAGCCTTCATCTAAAGAAGCGGTAAATGAGATTCTGAAAGATGCTGCATTGAAGGGCGATTTAATCGAGCAGATTCAATACTCTTATTCTAATGAATTGGTATCAACGGACCTGGTAGGTAATCCCTGTGCTGCAATTGTTGACAGCCCAGCTACGATTGTTTCTAAAGACAATAAAAATGTAGTGCTGTATGTCTGGTATGATAATGAATATGGTTATAGCAGGCAGGTTATTCGTTTTTCAAAATATTTATCGAATGTAATCAGGCTGACCTACTATTAAATTTTGATATTTTTATTTACCTGAAAATAAGCTGCGATTATCGGATAGAAAATCCCCCACTTTTATTATTGAGGTTCCAACCCGGTAATTTTAATTTCCGTTCTGTTGTTAATACGATGGTCTTCTTCAATGCAAAGAATTCCATTTACACAACCATTTAAAAGGCGCGTTTCTCCAAATCCTTTTGTAACAACTCTTCGAGCAGGAATTCCCTTTTGTGATAAAAAATTTGAAATTTCTTCAGCACGTTTTTGAGTTAAAACAAGATTGTCTTTATCGTTACCCCGCGAGTCGGTGTGACATGAAACCTCTATTACAATGCCCGGGTTATCTTTAAGCCATTGAGCTACAGAATCCAATGAAAGAGCGGAAGTGGCATTAATTTTCCAATCGTATCTTGAAAATAACATACTATAGGTAATGACAGGCTTGCCTACAATGATTTTATCAAGACGAAAATTTTCTTTAAATTCATGTGAGTTACGCAAACCTGAAGTGTTGACAGAAGCACGGGTTGTATAATAACCGTTCCTGCTAACAGTTATTTTATAATTTCTGTTTTGCTCAAGTAAAAAATTATATTTTCCGTCAGCAGAAGTGATGGATGTATCTTTACTATATTGATCTGCAAGGCGTACTTTAGCCTGATTAAGCTGCATGGAAGTAACTTTATCGGAAATAATCCCGCTAACTATAATTTTGGGAGGATTTTTTGTAAAGCTGAAGATTTTGTCAATGCCACCAATTCTGTCTGAAGAAAAATAACCAAACCTTTCAGTACTGTCAATGATAAATGAAAAATCATCATGAGATGTATTTATCGGGTAACCCAGGTTTACCGGGTCAGTCCAAAAATCTCCGTTAAAAATTGTCACAAAAATATCCAAACCCCCCAGGCCATAATTTCCATCTGAAGCGAAATACAAAGTTGAATCATTCAAAAGAAAAGGAAACATTTCATTCCCTGGTGAATTTACTCGTGAGCCAATATTTTGCGGGTTTCCCCATTTTTGATTTTCCAACGATACCACGTATATATCGGTTCCTCCGTAACCCCAGGGCATATCAGAAACAAAAAACATTTTTGATCCGCTGCTGTTGATGGTCGGATGTCCGCACGAATATTCGTTGCTGTTAAAAGGCATTTCAGACGTAAGATTCCATTCACCATTGATAAAATTCCCTTTATAAATTTTAAGAAGATTAAAATTCTTTTTGTTTTTATTAGCAGTAAATCCGGTGTAATCATTCCTGGTAAAATAAACCACATCATAATCTTTATTAAACGCTGCGGGCCCTTCATTATACAATCCGTTAATATCCCCCCTGAGCATTTCCGGCTCAAGCCAATTTCCTTTATCAGATTTTTTAGCATAAAAGAGATCCAGGAATTGTCTGCCTGTAAAATCAGAACGAATGTGGCTTTTTTCAGGAGCGGGCCTGTCAGAAAGAAAAACGATTCCTGAACGATAAAATACTCCGCTAAAGCTTGAAACCCCACCAAGATTTACAGGCAGCAGAGAAATATTATATTCTGTTGTGTCACGAAAAAAAGTTTGGACTGTATCGCAAGAGGCCAGCTTTCGTTTGGCTTTTTCATCATTAGATACGATCTGCAGATACTCACTGAACCATTTTTTCGCTTCATCATATTTGCTGTTCTCCATTAAGGCCTCCGCATAATATAATTTGTATTCAGGATTATCGACCGGAAGCTTGACTACTTCTTTGTACCACTGTTCTGCTTTAACTGAATTATTTGTTTGCCTGTAACAATCCGCCAACTTGATGATAGCGTCAGGAATATATTTTTTAGCCAGAACCGCTTCGTAATTTTTAATGGCATCCGCAAAAGCATAATCATCATAATAACTGTTTGCTGTGCGAAGCTTAACAGAAAGACATCCTGACAGGAGAGCAAGAAAACCGGCAAAAGCGAAAATAATTTTTCTCTTTGATTTGTTTTTCATGCTAAATAAAAAGAGCTCAAAAATAACGAGGAGTTTTCATTTTTAATACATTGTATCCGAAATCATACCCTAACATAATTTCATGAGATCCTGAAGAATAATTTTTTAGCTGTGATAAAGTGTAGTCGTAGGAATAACCTATTCTTAGTTTGCGGTTTACCTGGTATTCAAAAATACCTGTTATCGCATCGCCTGAACGGAATGATGCTCCTACCCAGAATATATTGCTCAAAAGAATATTGAGATTAATATCATATTGAATCGGTGCATTCTTTACATATTTTACAAGGAAAGATGGACGAATAACAAAACTCCGGTCTACTTCAAGGATGATTCCTCCATTGACATAAAAATGCCTGCTGAGATGATGAATATTGTTTTGATTGACATGAAATGACTGAATAGAATCATAACTTAATAATTGCGGTACTGATATTCCAAAATACAAACGGTCCTGGTAATAATAAGTGCCAAATCCAAAATTGGGCTGAAGTGTAGTCAATGTGTTAGTTTCGTAAATGGGATCATTTGCATCCCAAACTGTCAGCTCAGTGAAATTAGATTTGAGATAAGAAAATCCGCCCTGCAAACCAAGAGACAATTTTGAATTTCCCTTTCCCATAGGTATATGATATGCATAGCTCGCAAAAACATCGGTTTGATTTGTTATCCCGATTTTATCATTTGAAATCATAAATCCTAATCCTACTTTCTTTTTGCGGAGCGGGCCATGTATGCTGGCATTTTCTGTTAAAGGTGCACCTTCATATCCGGCCCACTGCTTACGTACCATCAGTGTTGTGCTCATGTAATCTTTGCTGCCGGCATAAGCAGGATTTATTACCAGCCCGTTAAACATATACTGGCTCATTACCGGTATTTGCTGTGCATAACTTTTCATAGTTAATACCGGTAACAGTAGTAAAATGATTTTAATTAGTTTTTGCATTTCTGTATTAAGATTGATTATTAATCATTATCTTCTTAAATCAACATACCCGTTAAATATTTTAGAAATAGAATTTATTTTTAATATGACAAAGTAAGTTCCTTCCGGCAGCAATTCGCCTTTTTGATTTGTGCCCCCCCAATTATTCAGATAAGGGCTCTGTTCGAACACTTTATTTCCCCAACGGTTATAAATTATTATTGCGTTTTGAAAATAATCATCCAACCCATGAACTAAAAAGACGTCATTTTTCCCGTCCCCATTTGGAGTTATACCTGTAGGCATTTGAATGGCCTCAAGGCAGTCATTAGGATCTCTTAATGTGATTGTTACTAATGCAGAGTCTATGCAGTTTCCGTTCATAACGGTCCATAAAAATTGATTTAGCCCGGGACTTAAAGAAATAACGGAGGTTTGTGCAACTGAGGAGTCAATTAAAGTGCCTCCACCGCTGACGACTGACCAGAAACCTGAACCAAATTGAGGAGCCACAGCGGTAAGAACTACACTATCAATGCAAACAGAACGGTCAACTCCGGGAATAGCAGTAATGGCTGTATTTACCCTGATAATAATTTCTGAGGAAACAGAACAGAAATTATCACTCACAATCCATTGGAAAGTGTTATTAATGCCAGGAGTTAAATTAGTTACAGCGGTAATGGGTGAATCCGGAAATAAGATTGATGCCCCACCCTCAACTACCACCCAATTTCCTGTTCCGTATGAAGGAGTATTTCCGTATAGTGTATCAGTTGATTCGCCACAAATAACCAAATCAGTCCCTGCATTTGAAATCAATTGTGGTGGTTCAATTAATGTGAACGCTGAATCCTCAGTACATCCGTGTGAATCCGTAACAGTAACGGTATAAGTGCCGGCTGGTATATCAACAAGGTTCTGACTCAGGGTTGCATTATATGACCAGATATATGAATAGGGGGGCGTTCCGCCAGTTGGAATAATGGTAATAGAACCATCACTTCCTCCATGACATTTTATATGATAGATTCCATTTTGCAAGGGAATACTTGCGGGAATTTCAATAGGCAGAGGTTCGAAAATAGTAATGTTTCTCACTGCAACGCAAGTGTCGGAATCTGTTACGGTTAACGTGTAAGTTAAACCATTGGGAGGAGGGAGGCCGGGAAGATTGCTGATAAGCGGCCCTGTCTGAGTTGTAAATGTCCATGAATAAGTATAAGGATCGTTTCCTCCCGTAACATTGACACTGATGAATCCATCATTTGCTCCATAGCAGCTTACCATTCCTGAATCAATTACCTCAATAGAAGGTGCAGAGATGTTGCTCAAATTGGCTATGGCAGAATCTTTACACAAGTTTGCATCCGTAACCGTCTTTCCAGCACATTGGGATCCTAAGCTTAGAATTCCACGTGGACAAGTTGTCGCG
>JADMIO011683240.1_pt1 | contig 103648 bp, 88 predicted proteins | sample 8958161 | NCBI WGS metagenome assembly JADMIO01 (sample SAMN16585339, study PRJNA669376) | soil metagenome | isolation source: Crop rotation soil | place: USA: Cullars Rotation, Alabama | collected 2011
TATGGTGAAAGTTGGAACCTCTTACGTGCCGATCAGATTAAAACGAAAGGCCCAGTCTTTCGACTGAGCCTTTCGTTTTATTTGACCATGTTGGTATGATTTAAATTAATACGACTCACTATAGGGTCAGTGCGGCCGCGACTTCAAGTCACGTGAATTCCAAGCTTCGGATCCCACTGTGCTGGAAAGATAAATTTTACAACGAAGAAGAATTAAAGAAATGGTCTGCCGTATGTAATTCCATCCCCGGTGATCTCATTTTAGTTTTGGCGGGGGGAGAAGATAAGACGGTGAAAGCAATGAGTGAATTGAGATTGGAAATGGGAGGAAGACTGGGATTGAGAGATAAAAACAAATTTTCTTGCTTGTGGGTCGTAGATTTTCCGTTGTTGGAATGGAACGAGGGCGATCCGAATTTGTTAGCTTCATTGGCGGGAAGATGGCATGCCAAGCATCATCCCTTTACTTCTCCTAAACCCGAAGACATTGCCATGCTGGACAAAGATCCTGGTTCTGTAAGAGCGAATGCGTACGATATGGTGATCAATGGAGTTGAAGTTGGCGGAGGAAGTATTCGTATCTATAATAAAGACCTTCAAGCGAAAATGTTCAAGATACTTGGATTTACCGATGAAGAAGCGGTGAAGCAATTTGGGTTTTTGATGCATGCCTTTGAATTCGGGGCACCGCCTCATGGGGGAATTGCTTTTGGATTTGACAGATTATGTTCATTGTTTGGCGGAGAAAATTCCATTCGCGATTTTATCGCTTTCCCTAAAAATAACGCGGGAAGAGATGTGATGATCGATGCTCCCTCGGAAATAAGCGAGGAGCAATTGAACGAACTCAATATTCAATTAAAGAAAAAAACAAAGTGAACATTGTAGGATACATTCTATTTCTTTTTATTGGACTGATACTCGGTTTGATTGGAGGAGGCGGAAGTATTCTGGGAGTTCCGGTTTTGGTTTATGTGGACGGTTATACTGCCGATGAAGCCACAGCTTATTCACTTTTTATTGTGGGATTAACTTCATTGATCGGAGCGCTGAGTTATTTAAGAAAAGGAGAATTGAGTGCGGAAGCAATGTTACAGTTCGCTATCGCTTCGATGATCACGGTTTTTTGTGTGAGAAAATTCATTTTACCTTCGGTACCTCAGCAATTTGAATTGATGGGAATTTCAATGACCAAACATATTTTCATTATGGTTTTGTTCGCTATTCTCATTTTATCTTCGTCCTATACCATGATCAAGAAAAGAAAAGCGAATCATTTAGCGAAAGTGAAGTGGGTAGAATTTTTCAGGACCCCAATGGGATTGCCATTTATTATTTTATTGGGAGTTGCGGTTGGATTCATCACAGGATTTGTTGGTGCAGGAGGAGGATTCATTATCGTTCCTGTTTTGATACTCGTGCTTCAGCTTCCTTTCAAAAAGGCGATCGGAACTTCTCTTTGCATCATTGCGGTTAATTCGCTGGTGGGATTCTCGGGAAATATCGGAAATCAGAATATTGACTGGAAGTTCTTACTCATCATTTCAGCCATTTCCATTATAGGAATTTTGATCGGCAGCAGATTATCGGGAATGGTGTCGGCCAAAAAATTAAAACCCGCTTTTGGCTGGTTTACTTTGATCGTAGGGGTTTTTGTGTTAGTGAAGGAATTGGTGATACATTAAAGCATCCTTCTACGCTTAGGAAGTATGAGGCAGGAAAGCAAGAATCAAGACACTTCTTTCTTTTCCCCTCTTAAAAATTGTAAAATCATTTATAAATTTCATTTGTTACAGATCAAAATAATCGTTTTCGCGGCACTCTTTGCTGCATTTTCGTCTGTTGGTCAAACTTTAGCGGACAAAAACATTTTTTTTGGAAAAATTGAAGACTCAAATAACAATATGATTCAAAATGTAGCGATCAAAGCCAACTACAAACTAGAAAAAAAGGAGAGTTTTGATTCACCTGATGGGAAATTCCGTATTGTCATAAACGACACTTTCAACCTTGAATCCGTTTCCTTCATCCGGATCGGGTATGAAACCCTGGTCATTAGCTCGAAGAAAATATTTTCTCACCTGCGAAACAATAAAAATGAATTTACTGTGACACTAAAGAAAAAAGAGGTTAATCTATCGCAGGTTGAAATAACAGCAAAACTTCCTTTCTATCAAAATGAAAATGCAACGTTGCTTGATTATGAGATCACTCACGAGGGAAATTTGATTCTTGTGATGGAAAAATTGATATTTCTTATCAGCCCGAAAGATTCTATCATAAAATCAATAAAAAATACCCAAGGAATCTCCAAGATCATAAAGGCTTGTTCGGGCCGCATTTTTTTCCTCAACTCAAATTTGATCTTTCCCACTTTTATTTCCACCAAAGATCTACTGATATCGAAAGATCCATTAGAAATAGAGTATCCTTTGGATCAGATCAACGAACTAGTTGCTTGTGATTCCATTATTAAAATAAAAGAATCTATTGGTCCTCACAATCAAGCGTTGATCTATAGGATCCAATTAGCTTCCGAACCTGAATCTGAAATTACATTCTATATCGCAAAAAATAAGGACCTCATGAAATTAGCTCGGGTAGAAAAAAAAGAAATTGATAGAGAAAAGGTTCCAGATAGAATGAAGGCATATTTGACAGGCGATGAACTACAAAAGATCCGTAATCACGATAAAAAAGTCTGGAAGTACGAATTTTTCACTTCAAAATTACTATACTCTCCCATATTCATTAAGAATGACAGTATTCTGATCTTCGATTACGGAACAAAAAAAATCATGGGTTTTAGTTATTTAAAAGAGGGCAGTCAATTGAAACTAAAGACCATCATTAGCGACACATTGAAGAATGTAAAAAAAGACTCCCTTTCCCGCCTAATTGTGCAGGATTCCCATACCAGAGAATTATTTTCAGTATTAAGAGAAGGGTCGGTAACACTGACTCACGTTGTTTTCGGGAACAGTAAAACTCACCCTTCTATAGAATTACCTATAGAACATAAGTTTGTAAGCAATATTAAAATGTACAATCATGTGGTATATTATTTATGGAGGGATCCCAATAGTCAAATAGGTACCAAAACGTTACACAAGGCCTTCGTGATAAAAAACAATTAGAAGTCACAAAGAGCTGACCCTGTAGGACTCTATGCCCACTTTAATTTTCGCTTTGTTACAATTCATCCCTATGGGACCGCGAATATTTTGTGTAGAATTCAACCCCTTCAGGGTTGTGATATCTTTCTTGCAATTTAACTACGAAATTCAACTCCATCGGAGTTGGCGGGAATTATTCAGACAAAAAATTCTAGCAACACTCGCGCGGTTTCTATAGAGCTTGTCGAGTTTGTCTCGTCTGAAATGCATTCGGTACAAGCTGTTCGATGTGGCAAACCATTGAGAAGTCCATTTGCCATCTGCCATTTTACATCTTCCATCCTTCTTTAAACTCTTATCCCCACTACCGTCACATCATCCGTCTGCTCAAAACCTTTCTTCCAATCTTTAAATGTCTCTTTAAAAACAACCGACTGTTCTTGCATCGGTAATCTCGCGCTGTCTTCCATTACTTTTCTCAATGCAGCGAAGCCCATTTTCTTATCCTTCGTTCCTCCAAATTGATCGGCAAATCCATCCGTAAACAAATAGAAAGTAGACCCTTTGACCAATGGCATTTGAAACTGTTCGAATTTTTTCTCAACAAAGGATTTTCCAATGGAATGTTTGGATGGCTTTACTTCTTTTAATTCCTTATCAAAATAAACCAAACGGTTATTTGCCCCGCTCCATTTCACTTCATTGTTCTTAAGATCGATCAATAACAGTGAAATATCCATTCCGTCATTTACATTCTTATTGTTCTTTCCAAAAGTCTCGTTCACCAATTCATTTACTTTCATCAGTACATCTTTTGGTTCCGACAGGCGAAATTCATTCACCGCTCTGTTCAGCGCGTTGATGCAAACCACACTCACCATCGCGCCCGGAACGCCATGACCTGTACAATCCGCTGCAGCTATCAGCAGAGATTCTACCGTTGTTTGTCTGCTCCCAAGCACAGACTGTTCCCCCAAAAAATGCCACCAATAAAAATCTCCTGCCACAATATCTTTCGGTTCGTAGAGAATAAAGAATTCCGGAAAATATTTTTTTAAATGCTGCTCGTCCGGTATCAAAGCGTCCTGCAAATTTCTCGCATAGGTGATGCTTTCTCTGATCTCACGATTTTTTTCCTCTGTAATTTTCTTTTGCTCTTCAATTTCCAATTTTTGTTTCTGGGTCATCTTGTACCTTCTGAAAGCGATCAATCCTAAAATTCCCACTATCACCAGACCGCTTCCTCCCAATAAAGAAATTACTTTTTGCTGCTTTATCTCCAGATCCCTTATTTCCAGGTTCGAAATATTCTGAAGACTGTCGGCAACAACCTGTCTGCGGAAATCGCTTCTCATGTCCGCGCTTTCTACTTCGTCCGATCTGCTCACACTGTCCAAATGCAGTTTTACCGCATAGGTAAGTCTTAAATACTTGATCTCTTCGTTCACCAAACTTAATCTTTTACTAACGAAAGCGAGGGATTTATAAATATCGAATTGATCTGAATCAGGGTTTTTCGTATCCGTATATTCCAAGGCTTTCAAAAGAAATTCTCTTTGTTTTGTATAGTTCTTTTCTATCGCGTATATGCCGGAATAATTTTTGTAGGCATCGGCTTTCTCTTTGTTATTTCCATAATTGATCTTCAGGTCAAAGGCAATTTGCTCATACTTCCTCGCTTCCGCCATCTCATTTGAATTCATATAAGTGTTGGCGATGTTATTGTAGATATACGCTCTGGTGATGGAATCTTTTAAGGGATCCATTTCATAGGATTCACGAGCTTTTAGGAAAAACGATTGGGCGAGCGACAATTTATCCAAACTTCCATACATGCTTCCCATATTCAAGTAAGCATTCGTCAATTTCGTCCAATATGTCGGAGTATTTTTTTGTTCCTCAAGAAGTTTGAATGCCTCCATTTCAGTCGCGATGGCTTTCTCAAAATTCCCCATGTAGTAATAAACGTTGGAAAGATTGGAAGTACTCAAATAGGTTCCTTTTCTGTCCTTTCTCCTCGCGGCGATCTCCAGATTTCGTTTGAACATTTTGTGGGCATCGGCAAACAGATCCAGATCAATGTAGATCAAACCCAGTCTGTTCTGACACAAATAAATGAGCGCGCTGTCCTGAACAAGTTCCGCTTCCTTTTTTACTTCGTCAATGAATTTTCGTTCGAGCGGCCTTGAAATGTAGTATAGACTATCCGTTGTTTTTACAAAAGAAGTTTCTCTTTCTTTATAAGGAAGCTTTGGATCGAAGAATTTCGCTTTTTGAGCCGGTGATAATTGAGCTTTTGCGGAGAAAGAAAAAACGAGGGAAAAAAGTACTATTCGTAAATAAAGACCGCTCATGTTTACATCATTTGTTTGAACATGTCGTTGAAACGCTCTCTCGTACTTTCAATAAAATTAGCATCGATCTTTTTTTTGAGATCTGCAATGGAACCAACTTCAGCGACTGTGAATTTGAATGTTTGTTCCATCGGACCTGCTTCAAACTTCACCATGTATTTATCGTTCATTTGAAAAATGCTGATGGTCATGCTTTCGTGCGGAATGCTGTCGACTATTCTCATTCGCCCTTCTTAAACGCTTTTTTGAAATTGAGCATATTGGTCATTACTCCCCAAGGACTCGTTGCTTTGTCCCCGTCTTCCCGAATTCTATATTGGATGGCCAAAGCCAATCCGATGAAATAAATTTTGTCCGCTCTTTTTAAAGCAGCTTCCGCCTTTTCATCTCCGTTAATGATATTGGCACAAGCGGCCCAATCGTATACTTTCAGATCAATTAAAAACTTGAATGCTTTTGCATCCTCCCAAATGGCATTGACGAAAGCTGCGAGCTCAACGTGTTTGTTGTCCATTAAAAATTGAAAAGCTTTTTTATCGTCGCGTATCGCATCCAGCACGGCAACCAGCTCTTTGTATCCATTGGTCATCAACCAATTTCCGGCTGCAACATCCTTTTGACAATACCTGGTAAAAGTTTGGATAACCTCTTTTGAATAAGCTTTCATGATCCTCTCTATCTTACTTTAAAGATAAGGAAAAAAACTAAAATCTAAAAGTGACTTATAGTTTTGTTACGAGGGCAAAATTCCCTTCGATCTTGAATTTCCATCCCTGTTCAAAGATCTTTGGAAGGAAACGACGATAAAGTACCATTCTTGCATTTTCCATGCTTTCATCTTCTCCGTCTCGCCCAACCGCATTGAATTCATAGATATTCACTTTAGGATGTTCCTTCATGTAGTTCTTAATGATCTCGGCAATGGTATTCATCACCTGGTAAACTTCCCCTCTATTGGTGGTCACATATTCTTCTCCCTCAAATTCATCGTTCACCACTCCAAAAACAATGTTCGCGTGCAAAATATTATCCTGTAATCTTCCGAAGCGCACTTCATATCTCAGACCGCTATTGGTATTAAAATAATACACACCAGCACTTGGAATGTTGGGAAATTCGATGGGGAGGATATTTTTGTAAGCTTGTGCCAAGATGTTAAACGCTCAGTTCAACTTTTTTTTTAAATTGAGAGGAAACTACCAGATCCTTTCCTCCGCCACTGTAGTCGTAAAATCCTTTTCCTGATTTTACTCCCAGGTGACCGGCAGTGACCATATTCACGAGGAGCGGACATGGAGCATATTTTGGATTTCCGAATCCGTCTTGCAATACTATAAGAATATTCAGACAAACATCGAGTCCGATAAAATCCGCTAATTGTAAAGGACCCATTGGATGAGCCATTCCTAATTTCATTACGGTATCAATTTCCTGAACCCCGGCAACACCTTCGTAAAGAGTGATGATCGCTTCATTGATCATTGGCATTAATATTTTATTCGCGACGAATCCGGGATAATCGTTCACTTCTACAGGAGATTTTCCAAGTTTAGAAGAAGTTTCCATAATAAGGTCGCACACTTCGTCGGAAGTATTGTACCCGCGGATCACCTCTACTAATTTCATTACAGGAACCGGGTTCATGAAATGCATTCCGATCACTTTATCAGCGCGTTTGGTAGCGGCAGCGATTTTTGTGATGGAAATAGAAGAAGTGTTACTTGCAAGAATTGTATTCGGAGGACAGATCTCGTCAAGCTGTTTGAAGATCTTTAATTTGATGTCTACATTCTCACTAGCTGCTTCCACCACTAGGTCAGAAGAAGGAGCAACTTTAGTGATGTCGGTGTGTGTTGTGATATTTTTCAGGGTCGCGTCTTTCGCTTCTGCGGTCAGACTTCCTTTTTGAACTTGGCGATCTAAATTTTTTGTAATGGTCGCCAATGCTTTTTGAAGCGCCGCTTCGCTAATGTCCACCAAACTCACTTTGTAGCCGAATTGCGCGAAAGTGTGAGCAATTCCATTTCCCATTGTTCCGCTTCCTATTACTGTGATGTTTTTCATTTTATTTCCTGTGCTTTTTATTGATCGTCCGGAAACACCGAACTATTGTGTCAAGATTTCTTTACTAAAACTACTGCTGAATTTTGGTTCCACCAAGGGAAATTCAATAAAAAAACCCTAAAGTTATTTAGGGCTTTTTATAAAATTAGCTGCTGATACTGATCTTCTTCTCAAGCTCATCAATGTAAGCTTTGAATCTCTTGTCAGTATCCATAAGGTTATTTACCGTGCGGCAAGCATGTAATACCGTAGCGTGGTCTTTTCCACCGCAATGCATTCCGATCGTTGCCAATGAAGATTTGGTCATGTTCTTAGCGAAGTACATAGCTATTTGTCTGGCTTGCACCACTTCACGTTTACGTGTTTTTGATTTCATGGTATCGATCGCCAGATCGAAATAATCGCAAACCACTTTTTGGATGTAATCGATAGAAACTTCGCGTGCAGTGCTTTTCACGAACTTATCGATCATAGCTTTTGCAAGTTCCAATGTAATGGTCTTTTTGTTGAGGGATGATTGGGCCAATAAAGAGATCAATGCTCCTTCCAATTCTCTTACATTAGAAGTAATACTGTAAGCGAGGTATTCGATCACTTCTTTAGGAAGCTGAATTCCCTCGTTGTAAACTTTTTTCTCAAGGATACCAATTCTGGTCTCCAGTCCCGGAGCCTGGAAGTCCGCGCTTAATCCCCATTTGAAACGAGAAAGCAAACGCTGCTCAATTCCTTGGATGTCAACCGGGGCACGATCAGCCGTTAAGATGATCTGTTTTCCTAATTGGTGAAGGTGATTGAAAATATGGAAGAATACATCTTGTGTCTTTTCTTTCCCCGCGAAATATTGTACATCGTCAATGATCAACACGTCTATCATTTGGTAGAAGTGCACGAAATCATTTTGATTGTTGTTTTTGATGGACTCGATGAACTGAGTGATGAATTTCTCGGACTGAACATAAAGAACAGTTTTGTTCGGATAATTCTTTTTTACTTCGATCCCGATAGCTTGAGCTAAGTGAGTTTTTCCAAGTCCAACTCCTCCGTATAACAATAATGGATTGAAAGCATTTCCGCCCGGCTTTTGAGCAACTGCGAAACCCGCGCTGCGAGCTAAACGGTTACAATCACCTTCCACGAAATTATCGAAACTGTAATTTGGATTGAGCTGTGATTCAACCTGAACTTTTTTAAGACCCGGAATAACGAATGGGTTTTTAATTGAACTTCCCACTTCAATTGGCATTGATACGTGAGGGTTCTTTAAGTTCGTGCTGATATTCGGTAATTTGAAAGTAATGGGAGTTTCAGTTTTACCTGAAGCATTATCCATTATAATATTGTACTCCAGTCTTCCCTCAGGCCCGAGTTCTTTACGGATCACCTTTTTAATTAAAGTGATGTAATGCTCTTCGAGCCATTCATAAAAAAACTGCGAGGGAACTTGTATGGTTAAAACATTGTTGTGAAGTTTAATTGCTTTGATAGGCTCGAACCAGGTCTTGAAATTCTGCTGGTTCACATTATCCTTCACTATCTCTAAGCAACCATTCCATACTTGCTCTGCCGTCTTTTCCTTCATCATAATTCTAAATAAGTTAAATAATATTGTGTGTGTAAATGTAAATTAACAAGAACGTGTTTGTAAATATAATGCAAGTATCTGTGTTTGCAATTTTTTTTCCAAAAAATATTTTTTTAAAAATTTCATATAAAATTTGGAAGTTTGAAAAATTCCTTATTCCCCTATGAAACTCGCTCATTTTTGGAGCGATGAAAAATATTTTTTTTGTCGGATGAAAAAAATAATTCTATTTTCCCCAGCCAAATTCCCGCCCATCCAACTTGTGTGATCGTCACCGGCATTCCCGCTTTATTACTTAAAGTAACAGGCTCATCTAAGAACGTATGTGTATGACCGCCAATGAAAAGATCTACATTCTCAGTGAGCGGCGCCAAAGAAACATCCGATATTTTTTTGGAATCGTACTTGTATCCCAAATGAGAAAGACAAATAACATAATCGCACTTAAAGTCGTACTTTAAGATCTTCGCGTATTTATTTACCGATTCCGTTGGATCAGAATACAGCACATCCTTAGCATATTTTTTGTCCACAAGATTCTCTAGGTCAATTCCAATTCCCAGTACACCAATTTTTAAATTCCCCCTTTTGTAAATTTTAAACGGTGCAACACGCTTACTTCCTTCCAGCGCTGTTCCTTTAAAACTGTAATTGCAATTAATGAAATCAAACTCCGCATAAGGCATCTGCTCAACAATATTCCCGCATCCCAGATCAAAATCGTGGTTCCCGAATGTAGTGGCGTCGTACTTCATCATGCTCATCAATTTGTATTCCACTTTGCCTTTAAAATAATTGAAATAAGGCGTTCCCTGAAAAATGTCACCCGCGTCTAATAAGAGAACATGCTCTTCTTCCTTGCGTATCCTCTCAATGAGCGAGGCTCTTTTAGCAAAACCACCCTCTCCACTGTATTTTACGTCGTTATCAGGAAAAGGTTCTATTCTGCTGTGCTGATCGTTCGTGTACAGAATGGTCAGTTTCTCCCCATCCCCTGCTAAAACGCTCCCAGAGGCCTTTGAACCCACTCCGGATAATACAGCAGCGGTCGTAATACTGTACCTGAGGAAATCCCTCCTATTTTGCCAATTCATATTTCCCATCTATATGCGGCGCTAAAATTTTTCTGTCCAATGTTAAATGGTCGCAATACTCAATGATCGCGTCCCTGATCTTCAAACTAAATTTCTCTAAATGCTCGGCTCCTTGTAAAAAGGTCAGACCATCTCCCCCATTGGCCAAATAGTCACTGGTAATCAGGATATATTCTTTTTCGTCATTGAGAGGAACACCGTTAACGATCATGTTCTCATTGGGGGAACGGAAACCGGTTATTTTCATTCCGCTGAAAGGATGACGTTTCTCCTTTAAATGCTCCAACAACTCTCCTAATTTTTTCCCTTTCAATTTTAAGATCACCAATTCATTGTCGAAAGGCATCAGTTCAAAAATGTTCAGCACTTTTAATTCCCCCTCAGGTAAATTCGCTCTCAATCCTCCTCTGTTCGCCAATATAAGATCGGGTTTTATCCCCTCAGAGTATTTATTGGCAGAATATTCGAGGGCATCGCAAACAAAATTTCCCAATGTACTTTCGTCGCCTTCTTTGGTCAATTCTCTTACCGACATACACAGCACGCGTCCGGTCTCAGAGTCCACTTTGGCTTTGTAAATACTTATTGAATCAGAAATTTTTTTTTGATCCTTCTCTTCTTTTACCGAAAAATGCTTGAAATCCTGCTTGTAGCTTACATAGTGCCGGCTGCAAGCATTGATCAATAGGACCAAAAATATGCCGACAAAATACCGCTTCCTCATGAAATAAAATTACATTTGTAAAGTTAGGATTTTATGATAAAAGCGGAAACAAAAATACGCGTTCGTTATGGCGAGACCGATCAAATGGGTTACGCTTATTATGGAGTTTACGCGCAGTACTATGAGGTTGGACGTGTGGAAGCTATGAGGAAGATCGGCTACAGTTATAAAGAAGTGGAGGAAAAAGGAATATTGTTACCGGTAGTTAATTTTAGCATTAATTACAAAAAGCCCGCATACTACGATGACGAAGTTACAGTTGTTACTTTCATTAAGGAAATGCCGACCGGAGTTAAATTGCCCTTTGTGTATGAGTGCTATAATCAGAAGGGAGAATTGCTGAATACGGGAGAAGTAACACTTGTTTTTATACAAAAGTCTACAAATAAACCAACTGCGGTTCCCGACTGGTTTAGCACCGCTTTAAAGCCATTTTTTAAATAGCGAAGGAGCCAAATTTCTTCGTAAATTCACGTTTTCTCCAATAGCATAATGGAACTTACCAAAAAAATTCAAATGGTCGACCTCAAAGGTCAGTACCTCAAGATCAAGAACGAGATCGATAAAGGCATTGCTGAAGTGATCGATAATACCGCTTTTATTAACGGACCACAAGTAAAAGAGTTTGCGGCGGATCTCGAAAAATACCTGAATGTAAAACACGTTCTCCCTTGCGCGAACGGAACCGACGCGCTTCAAATAGCGATGATGGCATTGGGTTTGAAACCAGGGGACGAAGTGATCACCGCGGATTTTACCTATGTCGCTACGGCGGAAGTGATAGGATTGCTGGGATTGACTCCCGTATTGGTGGATGTTTATCCTGATACTTTTGATATTGACATTGAAGCGATAGAAAGAAATATCACTCCTAAAACCAAAGCCATTGTTCCGATCCACTTGTTCGGTCAGTGCGCAGACATGGAGCGCATCATGAAAGTCGCGAAGAAGTATAATTTATTTGTGATCGAAGATGTAGCACAAGCGATAGGAGCAGATTATACATTTAGCGACGGAAGAAAAATGAAAGCGGGAACGATAGGAGATGTTGGATCTACTTCTTTTTTCCCAAGCAAGAATTTAGGATGTTACGGTGATGGGGGAGCTTTGTATACGAACAACAGTGATCTGGCCGCGAAAATAAAAATGATCTCTCATCACGGTCAGAGTGTACAGTACATTCACGATGTTTTGGGAGTGAATTCCAGATTGGACACTTTACAAGCGGCGATCTTAAAGACAAAACTCAAGCATTTGGATGAATATGCGGCGGCGAGAAATAAAGCGGCAGCGTTTTATGACAAAGCTTTTGCCGGTCATCCAAAAATAAAAATTCCGAAGAGAGTAAAATTCTCCAATCACGTTTTTCATCAGTACACAGTACAATTGAACGGAGTTGACAGAACGAAATTAAAAGAGCAATTGGCTGAAAAAGGAATTCCCGCAATGATCTACTACCCTATTCCGCTTCACTTACAAAAAGCGTATTCGAGCGAAAGATACAAAGCAGGAGATTTTCCGGTCACAGAAAAATTGTGTGCAAGTGTACTCTCATTTCCAATGCATACGGAATTAAGTGAAGAGACTTTAAGTTATATCACTAAAACAATATTAGAATTAGTCAATTAGACAATCTGACAATTCGGCAATTTGCGAGATGGAAGAAAAAGAGAACGCCATATTAAAACTAACGATAGAATTTTCGGTGAAAACCATAGTTTATACGGAATTATTAGAGAGTCAGAAAAAATTTGTTGTCGCGAAACAGCTTTTAAGATCTGCAACTTCCATTGGCGCGAACGTACATGAAGCCCAAAATGCTGAAAGCAAATCGGATTTCGTTCACAAGCTAAAAATTGCGCACAAAGAAGCGGATGAAACGATGTATTGGTTAACAATTTGCGAACACGCCGTGTCCTATCCAACACATAAAGAGTTAAAAAATGACCTTCACATTATTATCAAAGTTCTATCAAAAATAATATCTTCAACCAAGCAAAGAATGAGAACTTCGGCAATTTAGTAATGGTGATAAACCTATTGTCACATTAACTAATTGTCTAATTAACTAATTAATAAGTATGAAAATTACTGTAATAGGAACAGGATATGTTGGACTCGTAACAGGCACATGCTTCGCTGAGGTTGGTGTAAACGTAACGTGCGTTGATATTGACGAGAAAAAAATAAACAATCTTAAAAAAGGCATTCTCCCCATTTACGAACCGGGACTGGAAGAGATGGTGACCAAGAATACTCAAAAAGGAAGATTACATTTTTCAACTTCTTTGCAAGAAAGTATTGTTGACGCTGATGTTGCATTTATCGCTGTAGGAACTCCTCCTGACGAAGACGGGTCGGCCGACCTAAAATACGTGTTAGGAGTTGCCTCTTCTATTGGACAACACATGCAAAAACCATTGGTGGTTGTTACAAAATCAACCGTACCGGTAACTACGTCTGAAAAAGTCAGAGGCGCTTTAAAAGCTGAATTAGAAAAAAGAAAATCGAATTTAGAATTTTACGTAGCGTCCAATCCCGAATTCTTGAAAGAAGGAGCGGCGATCGATGATTTCATGAAACCGGATAGAATTGTAGTTGGAGTGGATCATCCTGCAGCGGAAGAGATCATGAAAAAATTATATAAACCATTTTTGATGAACGGACATCCGATCATTTTCATGGATATTCCGAGCGCGGAAATGACGAAATACGCCGCTAATAGCATGCTCGCTACGAAGATCAGTTTCATGAACGACATTGCTAATTTGTGTGAGATCATGGGAGCTGATGTGAACATGGTGAGAAAAGGAATTGGCAGCGACGCGCGTATCGGGAATAAATTCATTTATCCCGGCGTTGGCTACGGTGGAAGTTGTTTTCCCAAAGATGTCAAGGCATTAATTAAAACTGCAAAGGAACAAAAGTACAATATGCGTATCCTGAATGCGGTGGAAGAAGTGAATGACGCGCAGAAGGAAGTTCTTTTCAATAAAGTGCTCAAACATTTTAAGAACGATATCAAAGGAAAGACTTTCGCTTTGTGGGGACTTTCTTTCAAACCAAAAACGGATGACATGCGCGAGGCTCCAAGTCTCGTCATCATTGACAAACTATTGAATGCCGGAGCAAAAGTTATTGCCTATGATCCGGTGGCAAAACACGAAGCGGAAAGAATTTTAGGGAACAAGATCACTTATGCTTCCGATCAATATTCTACTCTCGACGGCACAGACGCTTTATTAATTGTTACGGAGTGGCCGGAGTTCAGAGTACCGGATTTCACTGAGCTTTCGAAGCGATTGAAAAATAAAGTGATCTTCGACGGAAGAAACATTTTCGACAAAGCGGATATCGAAAAACAAGGATTTGATTATTATTGCATTGGGATCAGAACAAAATAATTCAGTATGAAAAGAGTTTTAATTACAGGAGCAGCAGGATTTTTAGGATCACATCTTTGCGATCGTTTCATTAAAGAAGGATACGCGGTTGTTGCAATGGACAACCTGATTACAGGAGACCTGAAGAACATCGAGCATCTTTCTAAATTAAAACAATTCGAATTCTATCATCAGGATGTTTCCAAATTCATCAATGTAGAAGGCCCGATCGATTACATTCTTCACTTCGCTTCTCCCGCCTCTCCCATCGATTATTTAAAAATTCCCATTCAAACATTAAAAGTTTCTTCTTTAGGAACTCACAATGTATTAGGGCTTGCTCTCGTAAAAAAAGCACGTGTTCTCGTTGCATCCACCAGTGAAGTTTACGGAGATCCGCATGTTCATCCTCAAACAGAAGAATATTGGGGAAATGTAAATCCTGTTGGTCCCCGCGGCTGCTACGACGAAGCAAAACGTTTTATGGAGGCTATCACAATGGCTTACCACGATTATCATCAATTAGAAACAAGGATCGTGAGGATCTTTAATACTTACGGACCAAGAATGCGTCTGAACGACGGAAGAGTATTGCCGGCATTCATTGGACAAGCTTTGAGAGGAGAAGATCTGACCATGTTCGGTGACGGAAGTCAGACCAGAAGTTTTTGCTATGTGGATGATCTTGTAGAAGGAATTTATCGCTTGCTATTGAGCGATTATCATTTACCGGTGAACATTGGAAACCCGGATGAGATCACGATCAAAGAATTCGGAGAAGAAATATTGAAACTTACCGGAGCAAAACAAAAATTGATCTCGCTCCCGCTTCCCAAAGATGATCCAAAACAAAGAAGACCGGACATCACCAAAGCCAAACAAATTTTAGGCTGGGAACCAAAAGTAAAACGTGCGGAGGGTCTGAAGATCACTTACGAATATTTCAAATCATTGAGTAAGGAAGATCTGAATAAAGTGGAGCATAGGCAATTTAAATAAGTTCAAAGTTCAAGGTTGGAAAATTTAAAGTTTCTGCAACTTTGAACCTTGAACTTTCAAACTTTGAACTTACTTCTTAAACCTTTCATCGGTCAGACTGATCAAAAAAGCCTCTAGGTCCTTTTTCTCTTCTGAAGTTAATCCCAATGGCTTATTCAACAGTGAGTCACGATTAATACTGTTCGAAACAAATTTATCGGGTTCATTATAATACTCGATCACATCCATCAAGGTCTTGTGCATTCCATTGTGCATATACGGCGCGGTCATCGCGATATTTCTTAATCCCGGAACCTTAAATCTCCCAAGATCTTTTTCATTGTGTGTGATCTCGTATCTTCCTTTATCATTCAGATCCTTTCCATTGTATAAACCAAGATTTCTGAACTGATCATTTCCTGTAAAATCAGTCCCGAAATGACAATCAAAACATTTCGCTTTTTTCCCGTTAAATATGCTCAACCCCCTTTTCGCGCTTTCAGAAAATTTGGTGGCGTCCTCACCTTTCATATAAAGATCGAAAGGACTTCTGCTTGTCTCCAATGTTCTTTCATAAGAAGAAATAGCTTGAGCCAGCAATTCCCGTTCAGGTTTTTTTCCGTAAACGTTTTCAAATGCACTTGAATATTTTTCGCTTTGCAGTAATCTTCGAATAGCAATACTCAATGGAAGATCCATCTCTACGGGATTTTCGATCGGACCCAAGGCCTGATCTTCTAAAGTTTCAGCCCTTCCATCCCAAAAATAAAGATTGCGATCACTCATATTCATTGCCGAAGGTGTATTTCTATTTCCCATTCTTCCATAAACTCCTTTACTCATTGGAGTAAGATCCGCAAAAGCGTGATCGGGACGATGACAGCTTGCGCAGCTGATACTGCTATCGCGGGAAAGCATTTTTTCATTGAATAAAGCTTCCCCCAATTGAATTTCGGTATAGATGCTTTTTTCTTTGTCCGTCGACATGCAAGAAGAAAGTAAAAATGTAACGAAAGCGATCGAACTTATTTTAAACCCTGTTGAGCCCATTTTTCTCTTGCAAAATTACTATTAATTGAAAGATGCAAGGCAATTGATACAAGATAAATTTTAAATTCTGTAAAAAAAATCGGCTTGATCTAATGCTACTTTGTAAAAAGAACTTGTACTCATTTAAAATCGAGAATTATGAAAACTATTTCCAAATCACTGCTATTACTGGTCTCTGCACTGGTACTTTTTACATCTTGCCGCGTTTGCTTAACCAAACGTCATTACAGAAAAGGCTATCACTTTGAATACATTGCTAAGAAAAATGATATTCGTCATGAACAGGAAAAACGATCGGCGGCCCTGCTTCCAAAAATTGAAACCAAAACTCCTGAAGAAATAGAAAGGGTTGTCATAGCGAAAGCGGAGCAAAACAATGAAGGTTCACCAAAGGAAACGACTCCTTCTAAAAGATCTTTTCCGCAAACACTCAAAAAGATCGCAAAAAAGATCAGCCTTCCCGTCCCAACTTTCCCTCGAATGGAAGCAAAACGCGCACCTAATAAAGCGGACGAATTCTCCAAAAAAGATCCGTCGGCTGACAGCGGAGATGACGCCAGAAGTATTTTGTGGACCATTGCCGTCGCCATTTTTGTGATCTGGCTCATTGGAGTTTTGTTCACCGACAGCTGGGCTGTGACCAGTTTGATCAACATTGTTTTATTGATCGCCATTATCGCATTTGTACTTTGGCTGATAAGAATAATTTAACGAACTGTGTTATTTTACAGAGAACTTAGAACAGAAAAGCATGAAGTCCAGTATTGAGAAAAAATATAACGCCTTCCATAAACCAAAAGAAAATCATAATAAATTGGGAATATGGATGGATCATTCGAGTGCGCATCTGACTGAATTCTCCACTGAACCGTCAACGACCACTATCCTATCGGCACGGCTTGCCAAAGCCGGATCAGTGGACACTTACGACAGAGGAGAATTCCTGATGCACACGAGAGAACAGCAGCAGGATTCAGAATATTTCAAAAAACTGGGAGAGATCATTAAAAATTATTCAGAAGTTCTATTGTTCGGTCCAACGGACGCGAAACTGGAATTGTTCAATCTACTGAGATCCGATCATTCTTTTGAAAAGGTGAAGATCGATGTGATACCGGCGGATAAGATGACGGAACATCAGCAGCATGCCTTGATAAAAAAGCATTTTTCGAGGCATTAGTTTGGTTCGAAAGGTCTTATTTTCCCTTGTATCCATTGTACTTTTTTACATTATACTACTTATAACTTTAGGGTATAGGAGCAGGAATTAGTTTTATATTTGCGGTAATGACAGAATCCGGTTCTGAGAAGCCTGCTCTTCCCTTCAATAATTTATTTCTGAATGCGGGGGCCATCACCGGCTTCAATCGTCCCTGGATGTATCTTTTCGGTTTGTGCGGTGCCATGTTCGGCTATTTCGTTTACCAGATCATCTTACAAATTCCTCTCATCGCGATCGCTTTTAATAACGGAATTACTTTGGACGATATTGTCGCGAATCCGAACATCATTTTCGATCCCGACAAGTTAGGCATCAATAAAAATCTTTTACTTGTATTGTTATTCGGCATGTTCATTTTCGCTTGTCTCGGACTTTACATCGTCATCAAACGCGTACACAAAAAACCATTCCTCACAATAGTTACCGCTTATGATAAAGTTCGCTGGGGAAGAGTGTTTTTTGGATTCACCGTTTGGGGAGCACTCACGGTGATCTCCGTTCTGGTAAGCAAAATAATTTATCCGGACAGCATGACCTTTCAGTTCGATCCGCTTAATTTTTTCATTCTTGTTATTGTCAGCGTTGTGCTGATGCCTATCCAAACAAGCACGGAAGAATTTATTTTCAGGGGCTACCTGGTGCAGGGACTTTCGCAAATTTTTAAGAACGGTATCGTTCCTGTTATCATCACTTCTCTTTTTTTTGGTGTTGTGCACTTGGGTAATCCGGAAGCGAGAATACATGGATGGATGATCATGCTTCCCTATTATTCGGCTTTCGGATTATTTTTAGGAATATTAACGCTTTTGGATGAGGGATTGGAATTGGCTTTAGGAATTCATTGTGCAAACAATTTACTCTCCAGTTTAATGGTCGCTACACCCGACGGAGTACTGAAAACGGACGCCTTATTTGTGGCAAAAGCGGAAAATCCATCCGGGGAAATGATGTTGTGGTGCTTTTTAGCCGCTCTCACTTTTATTATTTTTTGGCTCAGATATCGCTGGAAAAACTTTAACTTAATCGTAAAATAAATGCTTCGCCTTTCCCTCATACTTTCTCTTCTTCAGCTCACACTTATCAGTGGAAATGATTATCGTTATTTCATTGACCTTAAAAAAGTGGTTGATGACAAAGTCTCTGTTCGTCTCACTCCTCCCGATCTAAAGGAAAAAGAAATTGAATTCGCTTTTCCGGCAATGGTTCCCGGAACTTACGAGGTGTATAATTTCGGAAGATACATCACCAATTTAAAAGTGAAGGGGAAAAATGGAACGGCTATTAAAGTAACGAAGACAGATCTCAATACTTACAAAATTTCTCCTGCGGATCAAATTGAAGAGCTCAGTTATGAAGTTGACGATACATTTGATAAAATGAACGCGGAGGAGGACAGAGTGAAAGCCATCTTCGAGCCGGGAGGATCAAACATCAGCGCGGATAAGAATTTTTGCATTAACACACATTGTTTCTTCGGTTATTTTAAATCTCACACCGATAATAATTTTGTTCTCGAATTTGATAAACCAAAAAATTTCTATCCGGCAACCGGAATTTCAGATGTAAAAGTTGGCGATGAAAAAGATGTGGTTTCCGTTTTTGATTACCACAATCTCATCGACTCCCCTATTCTTTATACCATTCCCGACACTGCTTCTGTAATGGTGGCGAATACTCAGGTCCTTGTTTCTTGTTATGCACCTAATCATAAGATCAGCGCTCGTTTCATTGCAAAAACACTGAAAGAATTATTGAATATTCAGAAAGATTATTTGGGAGGGACTTTGCCCGTTGATAAATATGCTTTCCTTTTTTATTTCGCTGATCGCAATACAAGATCAGGAGCTTATGGAGCATTGGAACACTCCTACTCTTCTTTTTATGTGATGCCGGAGATAGACAGTATGTACACTCAGCAAGAGATCAGAGACGTCGCGGCTCACGAATTCTTTCACATCGTTACTCCTTTGAATATCCATTCGCACGAGATCGGAGAATTTGATTTCAATAAACCTGTGATGAGTGAGCACCTTTGGTTGTACGAGGGAATGACAGAATACGCGGCCCATCACGCGCAGGCAAAAGGTGGAATTATTGATATTGAGGTATTGCTGAATACCATGATGGAAAAATACGAGAACAGTCTGAAGTCGTATGTTGACACTATGAGTTTCACCTGGATGAGTAAAAACGTACTCGATGAAAAGATCCATAAGCAATATAACAACGTGTACGAAAAAGGCGCGGTGATAGGAATGTGTCTGGATATTTTACTTCGTCATTACTCCAATGGAAAATACGGAACACAGGACATGATGAAGGACCTTGCAGGGAAATACGGGAAGAACAAATCTTTTAACGACGCGGATCTTTTTAATGACATTGAAAAATTCACTTATCCTGAGATCGGAGATTTTTTGAGAAGATATGTGGGCGGACACGAACCATTGCCTATGAAAGAAGTGTTTGATAAGATCGGGATTGATTTTATGAAAGAATACATTCATTACGAATTTACTTTTGGCAGCCCAGACCTTGATTACAACGAAAGAACTCAGCGCTTGGTAGTGAACGGGACCTGGAGCTTGGATGAATTCGGAAAAGAATTGAAATACAAAAGCGGAGATGAGTTGAGTAAGCTGAATGGAAAAGAATTGAAAATGGATACAGCGAAAGAGATATTTGCCGACTATTTTAAAACGGTGAAAGAAGGTGACGAAGTGAAGATCGAAATTTACAGACCGAAACGCAAACACGGAAAATACAAAGTAAAAACACTGACGGCCAAAGCGCACAAAGTAAAAATTGCCGAGTACAATAAACTCACATTGAGGGATAATATTACGGAGAAAGAAAAGCATATTTTGAGAAGCTGGCTTGGTATGTAGTTATGATTTATGAATTATGAATTATGAATTATAAATTGCGGATAATTTTCTTTTTAGTTCTAGTGACAGAATTTGTTTTTGGGCAAATGCCTCCGGGTTCTTATACAACTCAGAATAAAAAAGCGATCAAACATTACGAGGACGGAAGAAACGCTTTCGATGCACGTAAAGACGCGGAGGGAGAAAAATTATTGAAGAAAGCCATTGAAGAAGACCCCAATTTCGTGGAGGCTTATCTTGCATTGGGCTCGGTGAATCAAATGAATAAAAAGGATGAAGCAGCGGTCCATTATTTGAAAAAAGCCATTGAGATCAATCCAAAATTCTTTCCCAATGTTTATTACTTGTTGGCGGGATCTCAAATGTATTTGGGAGTTTACGACGAAGCTAAAAAAAATCTAGAGACCTTTCTTAAACTCGAAAGAATTAATCCCGATACAAAAGAACGCGCCGAAAAACTTTTGAAGAACGCAACCTTCGGTGCGCAAGCTGTAAAAAATCCAAAACCTTTCAATCCTATCAATGTCGGGGAAGGAATTAATTCTGAATTGAATGAATATTTTCCTGCAGTAACAGCTGATGGAAATCAATTCATGTTCACCAGAGGATTAATTGTCCCTGAAATGCCGGGCTACGAGAACGAAGATTTTTTTATCAGTTATAAAATGGATAATGTTTGGCAAAAAGCTCGTCCCATTAAAGAAGTGAACAGTATCGGGAACGAAGGTGCCCCTACTCTTTCTGCTGATGGAAATATTATGTTCTTCGCGTCTTGCGCAAATGAAGGAGGAGATTACGGAAGCTCGGAAAGAAAAGGATACGGAAGCTGCGATATTTTTTATTCTCAAAAAATCGATGGGAAATGGTCCATGCCTCGCAATTGCGGAAACGCGATCAACACCAATCATTGGGAAACTCAGCCAAGTTTTAGTTCGGATGGAAAAACACTTTATTTTATTCGAGGTTTGGTTGGAAGAGGAGGAATTAAAGATCAGGACATTTACAAGAGTGAAATAGTAGATGGAAAATTCCAAGTGGCCGTAAAAATTTCCTCTGTGGTGAATACTCCCGGAAAAGAAGAATCTGTTTTTATTCACCCGGATAATCAAACTTTGTATTTCAGTAGTGACGGACATCCGGGCATGGGAGCTTTGGATATCTTTGTAAGCAGAAAACAGCCGAATGGAGAATGGGGAGAGCCGGTGAATTTGGGTTATCCATTAAATACTTTTGCGGATGAAAATAGTTTGTTGGTTGGTCCCGATGGTAAGATCGCTTTTTTTGCCAGTGACAGAAAAGGAGGAATGGGAGGACTCGATATTTATTCCTTTGAATTACCGGAGAGTGTTAGGCCGGAAAAGATCACTTATGCAAAAGGAAAAATTTACAATGCTGTAACGAAAGAACCACTGGAAGCGAATTTTGAATTGATCGATCTTGCGACCGGAGTGAATGTGACCAGATCTTATTCCGGAAAGAACGGAGAATTTTTTGTGACGCTTACAGCCAATAACAATTACATAGTGAACGTGAACAAGCCCGGCTTTTTATTTTACTCCGATAATTTTTCTTTGAAAGGAAAGGTCGCTGATTTCAATAAACCATTTTTGTTGGATATTCCTTTACAACCGATAGACACCGGAAACGTTGTGGAATTGAAAAACGTTTTCTTTGATGTGAATAAATGGGATCTGAAGCCTGAGAGTAAATCTGAATTAGATAAACTCGTTGCTTTTCTCATTGCAAATCCGAAAATGAAAATTGAGTTGGGTGGACATACCGATAGCGATGGAGATAAAAAAGCGAATGTTACTTTATCAAATAACCGTGCGAAAGCAGTGAATGATTATTTAGTGACCACAGGGAAAATTCCTCAAGCAAGATTGAGTTTCAAAGGATACGGAGATTCTCGTCCTAAAGTGCCAAACACTTCCGTAGAAAACAAAGCAAAGAATCGTAGGACGGAGTTTAAGGTATTAGCTTATCAGTAGAATTACCCGTTACTGTCACTTCGAGTAGTCCCGATCCTTTATCGGGACGTATCGAGAAGTCTCATTAGCTAATAGCGTTTCTACACGTTTCTCCCATCGTCCAGGTTATTCGACGTAATATCTCAGGGCGTCAAAGCGTAATTAACCAGCCCCCGTTAATTTCCTTCTCCAATTTCTTAAAAGCTTCATCTTTTCCTGATTAATTTTAATAAACTAATTTTCCATGAAAAGAATTCTATTCTTAGTTCTCCTCATTTCCTTAAAACTTCATTCCCAATCTTTTTACCGCGGCGCCGCTGTTTTAGATGTAGGAGGGGGATTCGAGATCTACAATACCAAACTTAAAGTCAGTAATTCACTTACGGGCAGAGATACGACGCAACTCGACAGAGCCGGTAACAGTCACTATTATATTTCGGGAGAATACGGGCTGGACAAACGTTTTGGTTTGGGACTCACCTTTCAGGGAAATAAATATTTTGTCGGGAAGGATACAACGAAAAAAACTCAACCCACTGTAAACGGATTTGCTTTGATGCTGAATGTAAATACACACGCGGTGGTTAAAAATAAATTCGATCTGGTAATCGGCGGAAATTTCGGTTACTCGAAAATAAATTTCAATACGGGAGATTCTGTTCGTACTATCATTTGGGGAAAAGGAATGGCTTATACCTTTTATGTGAATCCAAGAATTTATTTCGGAGTAGTGGGATTGAATATGAAGATCTATGCTCCATTCTTCTATTATCCAAAACTTAATTCCAGCAATCCTGAATTTACAAAGGATCAATCCTATAAATTCAGCGGGGTTCCTTCGTGGGGAATTAATCTTGGGATACAGTTCAATATTTTTGAAATGAAAGGTATTAGAGGGGAACATAGCAGGAAGAGAAGGTAGTTGAGGATGGAAAATGTAAGAGGTAAGATGGCAGATGGCAGATGGAAAGGCGGGATGTAATGGAACGCAGATAACGCGGATTTTTCTGATCAGATATGATTTTATTTATGATTGATTCGTTAACTCGCAACTCATCTTATGATCTCCGGATGATTCCTTCGGAATCGGGTTTTGCTTAAACAGAGTTACGGAGAGAGGAGGCACTGTGTTTTCTTCACCGCAGAGGTTCAGAGAGATTTTTAATGCCAACCCCGGAGGATTTGAATCCATTAGCAGTCCGTGGAGTGAAATGTATTAGAGATAATTTACGAATAAACATTGTAAAATAAACAATGTAATGTCATCCTGAGCGTAGCGAAGGACCTCCTTAGTAGATTCCTCGCGGTGCTCGGAATGACAGTCTGATGTTTAATTTTCTTTAACAAATTACATTCTTGCTTTATCAACTTTTATTTCCTTCCTTTATTCTGTTATCGCCAAACAAAAATTCATAGACGAGATCGAAAGTTGTCTGCATTACAAAGATGCCAGTCTGCTTACGCGGCGTTTAATGGATCTTTGCGAAGAATTCTCAGTGGGAAATGAACAAAAACGCGAGATCTTTGAACTCCGAAAAAATTATTTGAATACGGAACTTTCTTCCGCTGATTTTTTCTCGGTGCAAACGGAGGAAAAAGTTAGAAAGATCACAGGCATCATTCCGTCCTTAGAATTAAAAGAACAGAATACCGACAGAACTCTTCCTTTATTAAGCGCGGAAAAGATCTCTAAGCAGTTTACGCGAGGAAGAACTCCATTTTTTTTACAGTCATTGGACGTTCAATTATTGTGTGGACAAATTACCGGTGTTGTAGGTGAGAACGGGAACGGGAAAACAACTTTATTGAGAATTTTAGCGGGACAGATCAGCAGCGACACAGGAAAAATTACTTTTCCGGCATTGACTCCTGAGGGAGGGAGCTGGTATTCCGTAAAAAACAAAATGGCCTTCATTCCGCAGCGAATTGATAAATGGCATGGGACTTTGTTGGACAATTTAAGATTTTACGCCACTATTCACGGATTTACCGAGGAAGCGAATGCGGAAAGAATTGATTATATACTTTTCAGATTGGGATTGGATAAATTCCGTGATTTGAAATGGAGCGAGATCTCCAGTGGATATCGTTTACGCTTCGAATTAGCGAAAATGCTTTTATGGAAACCGAAGTTATTGATCCTGGATGAACCACTGGCGAACTTAGACATCAATGCCCAGCAATTGTTTTTACAAGACCTAAAATTCTTTACGCTTTCGGAATCACATCCGATGGGAATTATTTTAAGCTCTCAAAATCTTCACGAAATCGAAAAGATAGCCGATAATTTAATTTTCATTCGTCAGGGAAAAACAATTTACAACGGTCCGCAAACAACTTTTGCTTCGAGCAGAGACAAAAACAGCTTTGAAGTCTCAGGAAAATTCGATCTGGAGAAATTAGCAGCTTGTTTCAGCGGAATGCAGGGAGTTACAGTGGAGAACGCGGGAACTTCCTTCATCATTAACGCACAAACAGATATTGGAATTTACCACGTGACGGAATTGCTGAAGAAAAATAATTTAGAATTAACTTTTATCAGAGACATAAGTCAGTCGACAAGAAAATTATTTCACAAGGATATTTAATGTTCAAAGCGATAAGTCCCATATTCATTAATAAACTAGATGAGAATTTACTCCTGAAGCATCCGATCATTTGGATGAGCAAGATCCATTACGTTCTATGGCATGGAAGTATTTTGTGGGCCATCTCTTTTTTATTGGGAATGGTGGTTCCGATCGACCTTAGACAGAGAATAGAATCGGAAGTCTGGTATTTCTTATTCACAGTACTTTCAGTAGTTCTACTTTGTTTCTGGATCTATCGTTATTTGATCTTTAATAATGAGAGGAATTACGGGAATAGAAATTTCACCGATGAATATTTGAATTGTTTCCTCGTTTTCTTTTGTGTGGCTTATTTTTTATTGGTACCGGCCCCATTCGTAATAGGATTAGAACACCGGATTGCTTCTGCGCAACCGGATGACGTTGTGTTGAACGATCTCAATAAATTAAACGAGATCGATCCTTATTTAGCTCATTCCGGAAATAATTTCTTCAATTGGTATGACTCCACAGACAATCAGCAATACTGCACACTAAAAAAATTAGCCCCGTATGGAGGAACTTTCTACACCCCCTATTACATGCGCTATGATTCGGCCCATTATCCCATGCTGAAGAGCGAATCGCAGATGATGAAATTGTATCATCCGATTTACGACAAGCAATTACTTGTGCAAAAAATAAACGAATACATCGCTATCGCGAATAAATACGGAGTGAATGTGGATGCTTCCGCGAGTGAAATAGCCGACAATTATTTAGGATTTCTGAAACAAGATCGAGTAAAAGTAAACGAGTTGTACAGTCACGGAAGTTATCAGTACGAATTAACAACTGTGATGAATAATTTGTGTGAGGCGAAATTTAAAAAACTTTTTATTTTCACAGAAGAATATTTGTGGACGATCTTTTATTTTTCGATGGGGATCACATTATTCCTGTTACTTTTTAAAATGACCTACTGGCAGCAATTCTTAATCATGATCGTCGTGATCCTGCTTTATCCTTTGATCATATTCATCTTTTCTCAATTGATGCCTTACAGCGGATTTTTCAGAGGAGGAAGTTTCTTTCAGGGAAGTATCATCGCTCTTCTGCTTTATTCCGGAGTGTCTTTGATCTTTTCGATGAAACAAGATCATCACTTTCAAGCCATCCACAATATATTTAATCAGATCTTTTATATTTCACTTTTGTTCGCTCCTATGCTCATTCTTTCCTTTCTGGATGACACGACCAATATTTTTCACAAAAACGATTACTACTCTTACGCCACGGCGTATGATGCGGAAGCAAACGTAAATGTAGTCAACGCAGCGAAAGTTCGCCTGGAGCAGCAATTAGAACTTTACAATTACCAATATTGGAGAGATCAATTTAAATTGTGGATACACGGAATGCAGTATTTCGGAATTGCCATTACCATCATCCTGCTTCCATTCTTTAAAGATCTATTTGTGAAACAGATCTCATTGCCTGAGAAATCTTAATCACCATCACGTTTGCTACCGTTTATGATAGCGTCTCGATACGCTTCTCCTTGCGTCGAAGCTACTCGACGTGACAAGGCTTGGTTAAGTAAAAAATATGATCGTCACTTCGAGTAGTCATGATTTTTCATCGGGACGTATCGAGAAGACTCTTTCCAATTGGATCTCGACTTTTCCTAATCAATTTCGGGACAACCTACTCGGCGCGACAAGTCTGAATAAAAAATAAAACCATTTGTGAACCTTCGTGCACTGTCGCAAAAAAATCACTTCAATCCATAGCAGATCAAAGCGATCAAGATCGCTGCAATAAGAAAGGAACTTGGATTCCCGAAATTAAGAGTCATGCCAATACCGAAACGTTTGGGGACGAACAATCTTTTGTCCGTCATATTAAAGTAGAACATTCCCAGTTTCCAGAATTTTGGATCTTCATCATTTTCTTCGCGTTCACTCATAGGGTTTGGCTTCTTTGGGTTTCACTTTTTTATAACACTGGTTACTATCGATTCGAATCCTATTTTCATCCCTTACAAAAGAAATGAGCTTTCCTTTCTCAATCAAAAATCTTAATTCTGCATCTGTTTTTTTCCAAGGATCGGCCATCATTCTTCCCTCAAGATCGATCACGATCAAGGTGTCTTTATTTATTCTCCACTTTCCTCTCGCCTCTATCCTTCCATCACATCCACCCGTTAATACATTCGAATAAACTCCGTCCTTCTTAATGAAAATATGTCCGCTCGCCGGTTCATTTTTATAATACCTGCGATAGGCGCCAATGACTTTTGGATCATGAGAAGAAAAAGAAAGTAGAAAGAGACCAACGGGAACTATAATGGCACACTTTTTCATGAGAAGCCTAAGATCATTTAAAAAGAGTTTTCGACTGAATATCTACCATCAATCCGAATTTCAACTGCAGAGCCGGATCTAAAATTGTGTATTGATAATTTCCATGATATGGACTATAAGGAGATTCTTTGGTCGTATAATGACTAAACCCTCCTCCAATTATCAAATAGGGATGCGCTCTTTTAAGCATGGTTCCTCTAATCCCTATTCCAATTGTATTCGTAAAATCCTGTACCCTGAAAGTGCTCATCCCGTCATCAGGATACTTTGGACGGTAGTTGTACTTGATCATCCATCCGGTTCCGTAAGCATATTGCGAATACAAGAAATTAAAATTCAAGAACACATTGAATCTCTTCAGGGGGCTTCTTAAAAAATAACTGTATCCGATCTGGTAACCGGGAATATTTTGCGAGCGCGATGAGAAATTGATCCAATACAGATCAACAGCAGCATAAACTAAGTGCTTTTTCTTCGAATAATGAAGGGTCAATCCGTTTCCCCAATCCGCTGCACCCATTGTAGCGTGGGTATTAGCGCCAATACCAAAAGTTACGGTGCTATCTTTTTGTCCGAAAATAGGATTTGAAAGGACACATAGAACTATAATGGCACGTTTAAACATCTAAAAACTCTGTGTTTCTCAGTGGTCTCCGTCTCTCTGTGGTATAACTCGGATCTCAGTTCACCACTAATTTTCTGGCAGAAGTTACTCCGTCAACTGTAATTCCCACCAAATAAACTCCCTTAGATAATTCGTTGTTCTTATTGAAAGAAATTTCCTGAACACCTTGATTCAATTCTTTGTCGGCAATCAACAATACATTTCTTCCCGAAATGTCCGTCACGTTTATTTTCGCTGTAGAATTTTTCGTCAAATTAAATCTCACTGTCGCTTCTCCACCGGAAGGATTCGGAAATAATTCAAATCCCATATTCGAAGTAAAAGATCCTATTTCTTTTATTCCAACAGCTTCGTCAGCTAAATTAATATCATCCAAATAAATATTATTTCCAACCGAGTTTGGATCCGCTTCAAATACCCAGCGGAACAATGAACTTCCATTGATCCAGGCAGTAATTCCGTAAGAAGTAAATTGCGCAGCAGTAGGGACAAAAGGAATATTTGAAAGCGCGGCAACACTGGCCAGGTCACTTCCTTGTTTTGACCAACGAGTAGCCCAACTTTTTCCGCAATCAGTAGAAACTTCCAGACTCAATTTATCATTGTTGTTCGCATTCTTTTGCTGATAAGCTACTTTAAAATAAATTCCCGGACTTTGTGTCTGATAAAAATCGTAATTCTCCATTCCCTGTAAAATACTTACATGGCCCGGAGTATTTGAAAAATTGTCGATCATAATAGATTTTGATCCGCCGGAGGCAGCTTGAGAATTCACTGTCCAGTTCGCACCATTTTGCGCAACAACAGGCACCCATTGATCAGCGGTGATGTTTGGATTCTCAAATCCTTCTACCATCGGAATCACTCCTGAGTTGTAAACGTTGAACGTGTAAACAATTTGATTGTTCGCGTTGTTCCCGTCGGTTCCGTTGTTCGGACTTGAAGTATAAACTGTCATCGTGTGAGAGCCGGGTGTCAAAGTATAATTCGCCAACGAAAGATCAACAGCCTGACCTGTCACCATGTTTCCGGTCCAATTAACAACCTGAACAGTTCCGTTATCTAATTTATAATTCACATTGCAGGAAGTAAGATTCGTACTTCCGAAATTTCTCAATTTAAAAACCGGAGAATATAAATTATCGGTACAGCTAATTTCACTAACACCACTTACGCTCACCGCTGCCGCATCGACTGACGCGCTAACGATCGGAAGAATTCCAAACAAACATTGTTCTCCTCCTGTAAAATCCATTCCCGAGGGATTCAAAAGATCAATACTAAAATAACCGTTCGATGATCCGCCCCATCCCCAATTCATGTGAAAGTAATCCATGTTATCATAACCGTCGCATACCCATGTATGTCCACCTTGATTTCCAAATCCCACATATTGCATTGGTCTCCCAATATCAATATCCGCTTTCATTTTCGCGTACCAAACCGCATCCTGATAATTGCCTCTATACAAACCTTGAATAGTGTTCGGATCGTATCTGAAAAAATTAACGAACGAACCTTGAGCTGAAATTGGATTATCGGCAACAATCACCCAAGCAGAACTTCCTGACGGATCATAATTCATTTCCACGCTCACTCCACAATGGTAATTTAATTTTGCAACGTCAGCATTCGGGCCCGTTAAAGCATTTGGCATATTTTGCCAATTGTAAGTTGCTGCTCCGTAATTAGCCGAAAGAGTTCCAAAATCATTTTGATATCCGCTCGCTGTACAGCAGCAATAACTGCTCGATCCGTTACCGGTTGCCGGATAATTCCAGAATTTCATGATCTGTGCCATCGCGGTTGCTACGCAGCCTGTCACTGATCCGCCCGGACAATCTGCATTGTAATAAGGGGATTGATTCCAGCGGGTGCTCAATAAATAACTTGAAGGAACTACACTTGTTCTATTCGCTTCGGTGACCTCATGAGAATATTTTTCCCAACTTGCTTTTATTTTTGTGTTGTCAGAAATATTGTTTGCTCTTAAATATTCAACTTGTTGACTTTTGTTATTGAGAAATAAGTCAATGTTCGATTTAGCGACCGGTTTTACAAAATTCTCATCCATTGAATATCCAATGATAGGATTCGCCGCATCATCCGCGCTCACGATCACAAATCCCTTGGCGTTCTTAAAATTGAAAGCGTAAAAAGTTGGCTTTCCGCTATTATCATAAGCTGTATAAGCCAACTCGGGTTGTACTTGTCCCGAAATTCTCGACTCAAAAAAATTCTCGGCAGTTGAACTCGTTTTTTGAAAAGGCACTTCCTTTGCTAAGAGACTGCCCGAACAAAGAGCCGCTATGGCAAAAAGTGAAAATTTAAGATCAGCAGAAGTATATCGCATAGTGAAGGTTTGAATTCTATCAAATATAGTGAAAGGAGGCTTAAATTCCTTACCGTTTAACTCTGCAAAATGCCATATTTACTCACTTTTTTAAGTTAAAATACCTTTGTTAACAGGAACTCAACATTTTTAGGGAAAATTTACCTGAAATCTTAACTTTGCGGGAAGAATTTCAAATTGTGTTCCATTTTCTTTTAAGAACCATTCCTCGTCCCATTCTCATTCAGCTGAGTTTGCTTTTTAGTAAGATCGCTCCGCTGGTTTATTATGGAAAAAAATACGAGGATCCTATCACCGGAAAAACGTACAGGAAATTTCTTCCTTACGGTTACAGCGGAAGGGCAAAGAGAAAAAATGTCCTTTGTCCGGGAAGTTTATCATTGGAAAGACATCGCCTGCTTTGGCTATACTTAAAACAGCGCACCGATTTTTTTACTGCGCCTCACAACATGTTACACATTGCACCTGAACAGTGTTTTTACAAATTGTTCCGTGCCATGAAAAATTTAAAATATACTACCGGAGATTACAATAGTCCGATCGCTGACATACATTTTGACCTACACAAAGCACCTTTCAAAGACAATGAATTTGATGTGATCTTTTGCAATCATGTATTGGAACACGTGGAAGACGCGGATCAGTGCATGAGAGAACTTTATCGAATCATGAAACCCGGAGGCTGGGGAATTTTTCAGGTTCCGCTGGATACGACAAGAGAAAAAACTTACGAGGACAAAAGCATAACTTCACCCGAAGAAAGAGAAAAACATTTTTGGCAGAAGGATCATGTGCGTTTGTTTGGTTTAGATTACAAAGACAAACTCACCGCGTCGGGATTCAATGTAAAAGTAGATGATTTTGTGAATACGATCGGTGCGGATTTGGTTGATCGTTACCGTTTACCCGCGGGAGAAATGATCTATTTGTGCCGAAAATAAAAAAGGGAGAAATTTCTTTCCCCCTTTAGCAGCGTGCTTCATCAATTAGGTTTTTTATGTTATTGCACAGCTGCCGATGCAGTAAGATACCCTGAACTTATTGCAGTATAGATCGCACGATTGGTGCTGAAATCAATGTATACCGAAGCATTTGTATTCGATCCTATTGTGTAGGCTGCACAGTAAGCTGTGTTTCCGGATGCATATCCCAAGTCATACATATCTGTTGTAGGAATATTTTTAGCGAACACTCCAACGTTCGCCGCAACATTCACAATGTAAGATGAAACATAATTTGTTGAAGCAGGACTTATGTTCCCGTTCCCGCCTACAAATAGAATTAAACTTTGTGCACGTGAAGAAGATGGTAAAGTTCCCTTTACACGAATGTAATTCACCGAATTGATCGTTGTATCGTAAGCCATGATCGTGCTGATGGAATTCGATGGCGTTACCGACATCGCTGCATTCCTATACGTATCTCCGTTACCCGCGAATTCGATATTTTGGATCTTCGTCCAACCATAAGTCGAACCGGTTTTTTTCACTGTGACATCATATACGCCCGTTGTTACCCCGGTAAAAGTATACATGCCGTTCGCATCCGTTACTACTCCTGCCGGATTCCCGGCGAGATACACCGAATCTCCTGCAAGGTCAGTGGTTACTTTCGCTCCCGAAATATCATAATGATAAATGTAGCCTTTCAGACTTCCGCTGAGAACAGGTCCGGTATTTCCCTGAGGGCCTTGTGCCCCGTCAGCGCCGGCGGGACCGGCAGTTTTTTTGCAAGCGGAAAATAGCGCCGCAATAGCAATTGTGCTTACAATGATTTTTTTCATTTTTCTAATATTTGTGAATTGGACTCCGTAAGTGTTACAAGGTTTAATCACAAAAGGGATCTTTTTTTAGGAAATTGTTTTTATTTTTGTTCATGGAAAAAATTCTTTTTGTCTGTTTAGGCAATATCTGTCGCTCTCCCCTGGCCGAGGGTATTATGCTTCATTTAAAAGACAAACACGATCTCAAATTGCACATTGATTCTGCCGGAACTAATAATTATCACATTGGAGAAGCGCCGGATCCAAGAACTCAGGCGAATGCGAAAAAGAATGGAGTTGACCTGAGTAAATTAAGAGCGAGACAATTCAAGAACTCAGATTTTGATGAATTCGATAAGATATTTGTGATGGACAGAAATAATTACAGAAATGTGACAGCTCTTACAAAAAATGCGGATCATCATAAAAAAGTTTCTTTGTTCCTCGACCTCCTTGACCCCGGAAAACAATTGGAAGTACCCGATCCATATTATGGAAACGAACAAAATTTTGAGGAGGTTTTTCAATTGGTTTATAGGGCCTGTGAAAAACTTGTCTCTCGGGTCGGAATTTAAGATGCACTTTTCAATAACTTGCCGCCTTAAATGCGAAGCGCTCTCTTCCTTATATTGATCTGCTGCAGGTTAGTCTTTCATTCCCAGGATGAAAAACAAATTCAACTCGACTCATTAAAAAAAAATCTGGAAAAAGATTCAGCAAAAATTTTCGGCCCTAAAGAATTTCGTTCTTTTTTTAGATACAGTGAACGCAATTCCATCGCCAATCCTCATCCCGTTAATTTTTTTGGTCCGCAAATGGGTGTCGTCGTCAACGAATATCACATTTTTGGCGCCGGAATTTATTTATCATCGCCGCATACCCGAAAATTTTATGAATTTAAGGACGGGGGAAAGAACGTTACGGAAGGAATCGACATGCGTTACGCTACTTTGTTTTACGAATACATTTTGTTACAAAACAGATTTTACGAATTGCATTTGCCTTTTGAGATCGGTTATGGGTATTATCACGCTGCCTATAAAGACTCCGCTGATTTCATTTACCGGAGTGTAAATGATCATTTGCTTATCGCCAGCGCCGGAGTGCTGGGAATCATTAAACCCTTACGATGGGTAGGCTTCACCGGTTCACTAGGTTATCGAAGATCCAATTATTCGGTGGTCAACGGATTTTATTACAGTATTGGTGTGTGGCTGGGAATAAGAAACCTTACAGGTGATCTTAACTACCATTATGTTCGAAAAAAACGATACCACAAAGCCGTTCAGCAAATTCTGCAGCCTTAGTAAAATCAACAACCGTTTGATGAAAGTCCCTTATTTTAGGCCTTAAATAAAATAAAGGAATTATTAAACTTGTACTATTATTTAGCATCCAAGTTCAATGCGCCGTTTTGCCCTTTTATATTTTTCATTCTGCTGCTTCCTTCTTTCGTCGCAAGAGGATCCTGTTAAACAAAAGCGCATTGATTCTTTGACCGCCAAACTCAGCAAAGATTCGGCCCATATTTTTCGCTTTCAAGAACTGAGACCTTATGTAAATTTTGACGGGAGAAATTCTTTTATCGAAGGAAAACCGGTAACATTTAAAGGCTTTCAATTGGGAGGGATCGCCGATGAAAAACACACGGTCAGTCTTGGCTTTTACAGCATCACGCAAAATTCAAAAAAACCCTATGCTGCAACTGACGGAACACTTTCGATCCAAAAATCCCTTTCCATGCATTACATCACAATATTTTACATGTATGCCCTGATCGAAAAAAAACACTTTGAATTGGATATTCCGATCGAGATGGGTTTGGGTGGATACAAGATCACCTTTCATGACTCTCTCAATACCCATGTAAATAAAGAAGTTCAAGGAGCTTTTATCCCGATCGGAGTGGGAATACAGCCTATTTATAAGCCGGTGCGCTGGGTGGGTATGTCGCTGCTGCTCGGTTATCGCGTGGCCTTGGAGAGGAATCCAAATGAGAATTTTAATGGATTTTATTCCGCACTGGGCATAAGTCTTGATATCAGACAGATCATTCGCGACATCAGGTATAGTTCCAAAAAGAAAAAATACAAGCACGCGGTCCAGGTTATTATCAATGAATAGAGGCCGAATGGCTCAAATACAAAATTCCCTTATATTTGCAGCTCAATATTTTTACCATGAGCGAAATCGTAAAAGGCAAGGGACCTATCTCTAATTTTGTAGCCAATCATTATAAACACTTTAACGCCGCGGCATTAGTTGACGCTGCGAAAGGATATGAAACACATTTGACCGAAGGCGGGAAAATGATGGTAACACTTGCCGGAGCGATGAGCACCGCTGAATTAGGAAAATCATTGGCCGAAATGATCCGTCAGGGAAAAATTGACATCATCTCTTGTACAGGAGCGAATCTGGAAGAAGACATCATGAATTTGGTAGCGCACAGTCATTACAAACGCGTTCCGAATTACCGTGATCTTTCTCCGCAGGACGAATGGGATCTTTTAGAGAATCACTATAATCGCGTAACAGACACATGCATTCCGGAAGAAGAAGCTTTCAGAAGATTGCAAAAACACATTCACAAAGTTTGGAAAGACGCGGATACTGCGGGAGAACGATATTTTCCGCATGAATTCATGTACAAAATTCTCAATAGCGGAGAATTGAAACAATATTACGAGATCGATCCAAAAAATAGCTGGATGTTAGCCGCAGCCGAAAAAAATTTACCAATTGTTGTTCCGGGCTGGGAAGACAGTACGATGGGAAATATTTTCGCTTCCTATGTGATCAAAAAAGAAATTAAAGCTACGACCATGAAATCGGGAATTGAGTACATGGCATGGTTAGCGGATTGGTACGTAAAGAATAGCGGAGGAAAAGGAGTTGGCTTTTTTCAAATTGGCGGAGGGATAGCCGGTGATTTTCCTATTTGTGTTGTGCCGATGTTGTACCAGGATATGGAAATGGAGAACATTCCTTTCTGGTCTTACTTCTGCCAGATTTCAGATTCAACTACTTCGTACGGATCTTATTCCGGAGCTGTTCCCAATGAAAAAATCACTTGGGGTAAATTAGATATCAATACTCCTAAATTCATTGTGGAAAGTGACGCGACGATTGTAGCGCCGCTTATTTTTGCTTGGATATTGGGTTGGTAAACTCGCCGGAAACTTTTTTTGCGCTAAGGGCATAAATCGAAAAGCGATTTTTCTATTATTCCGAGCGGAGTTCCTGTATTTGTCTACGACACGAGGAATCTGCTGGTATGGTCTAAAAATCCTTCTTGAGATCCTTCGCTTTGCTTCGCGTCGATCAGGATGACAGAAGTCTACCTCTCTATCACCACTTCCTTCGAAAGAATTCCCCCATCAGAAAATTCCATCTTACAAAAATAAATTCCGGGGGAAAGACTTTTTACATCAAGAGCAGCTTCTTCTCTACCCTTCTCAATTTTTTGTTCTTTCACTAAAATTCCTTTGATGTCATACATTTTTATAGCTAGTATTTTTTCAGCTGCAATTACAATTTTTTCATTGGCAGGATTCGGATAGAAATATTTTATTTCGTTCAATGTATTTTCTTTCAGTCCAACAGGTTTAATTTGCCATCCTATCTCTCTCAGCAATCCCAACTCCCAAGGTCCCGGTATTCTCACTGTGTCTCCTTGTCCCCAATAATACGACATAATTGTGTTCGCGTAACTGTCGTGAATGTGCAGCAGGTCAACGCCCATTGTATAAGTTCCGGCACCTCCCGACAATCTGATGGGAGTTCCCGAATGAGAAATGTTCGCGTAAAGGGGGCCGCTAAAATAATGCGCGTTGTTTTTGATACTGTCTCCCAATGCCGTTGAATTTTGTGGAGCCAATCCCACTAAATGATTTCCGCTTTGCTTAATGATGTACTTATCAAAAATGCAAGGAATTCCGTCCTGTCCATGCCAGGGAAAAGACGGCGTTAGAGGGAAAATGGCAGACTGAGGAACATTTCCAAATGAACCTTGTCCGCTATTGTTCACATAACCTGTACTGTAAAATCCTAAACCGTGTCCCATTTCATGCATAGCGGTAGAAATAAAATCCGTTTGGTTCGCCGCAGGTTTTCCGGTTCCGAAATAATAATTGGTAGTAAGGTTAAAATAAATATCCATGTCATACTCACCTGAATTCAATTCACTCCCCGCGATTTGATTCGCAAGAGCTGTTGTATACAAGGTATTTGTTACAGGAGCATTGCTGAAACTGCTTCTTCCATTGGCAATAGTGATCGCCGAAAAAGGAGCCAGCGTTGTATTCACTACTCCAACATTCACTTTTATCGGAACATCAATTTGAATGTATTGACTCCATTTCTGTCCCGCAATAGTCAAAGCTGTTGTAAAACCTGCAGGAACAGTTCCATTCACCGTAAAGGAAAATGAATTTACCTGCGCAAAACTAGCGAGAGAAATAACTGACGCAAGGATGAGTAATGATCTTTTCATACACTAAAGATAGGAAAAAAATAACAGCTACGAGTTAGAATCAGGAATCAGGACAAAAGAGAAACATGACCCTAGAGTATCGTATTAAACCGTCGAAATTTCTAACTGAATAGACCCACTTGCCTTCTCATACACAGGTCATGACTCCTGACTCCCTTCAGTCCTGACTCCCTCTTTCCAACAAAATTCCAAAAAAACTTACATACGGTTGAAATTTCAAATTCGTTCAAATATTTTTGAGCTTCAACAGTCTAATTTTGCTCCATAAACTAAAAATAAATCTTATGGAAACCTCTAAATTCACTGCTGCAAAAATGAATTACGTTCATGGTGTGTTACATGTAGAATTCAACAAAGACACTGTTATCGACAGAAAAACACTACTGGAAGAGATCGCCTATCGAAAAACCTTAACCGGAAACGATGATTTCTTTATGCTGGTAGACCTTCGCCACAACGTAACCGTAACTGACGAGGCCATTATGCTCGCCGCTCAAAATCCAAGTCCCGAACACATCAAAGCAATTGCTTTTGTAACGAATCGCGGGTTGGATCACAACAGAGCAAAACTGTATACACTATTTGATCAGCCGAACATCGTAACCAAAGCATTTCTCACTGTAGCCAATGCAATGGATTGGTTCAATGCTTTCCGGATCATTGCAGCCTAAAAGTATTGACGATTGATGATTTACAATTAGCGATTTAAGGGATAAAATCGCTCGATCCATTCGTAAATCGTCATTTGTAAATACCAAAATCTCCCTTTTTTCCTTATCTTCGTCCCTCGTTTTATACTATGGAAGCGAATAAGGTAAGACAAACATTTTTAGACTTTTTTAAAAGTAAAGGGCATCACATTGTTCCCAGTGCGCCAATGGTGGTGAAAGGAGATCCTACGCTCATGTTCAACAATAGCGGCATGGCTCCGTTCAAAGATATTTTTTTGGGAAATGCTCCTATAAAATATCCTCGCATCGCGGATACTCAAAAATGTTTGCGCGTCAGCGGAAAACACAACGACTTAGAAGAAGTTGGCGTGGATACTTACCATCACACCATGTTCGAAATGTTGGGGAACTGGAGCTTTGGAGATTATTTTAAGAAGGAAGCGATCGCGTGGGCTTGGGAATTATTGACTGACGTTTACAAAATTGATAAGGACAGATTATACGTTACCGTTTTCGAGGGAAACAAAGACGAAGGTTTGGCTTTTGATCAGGAAGCTTATGATACCTGGAAACAATTCGTGAGTGCAGACAGAATTTTGAACGGAAATAAAAAAGATAATTTTTGGGAAATGGGAGAAATGGGTCCTTGCGGTCCCTGCTCCGAAATTCATTACGACGGAAGAAGCCATGAGGAAAGAAAAAAAGTAAGCGGCGCTTCGTTAGTGAATAAAGACAACCCTCAGGTAATTGAGATCTGGAACAATGTGTTCATGGAATTTGAAAGGAAAGCCGATGGCTCTCTCGTAAAACTGCCGAAACAGCACGTGGATACCGGAATGGGATTTGAAAGATTGGTGCGCGTTTTACAAGGAAAACAAAGTAATTACGATACGGATGTTTTTGCGCCGCTCATTCACAAGATTGAGGAGCTGAGCGGACTTCGTTACGTTCCGCAAAATGAAGATGAACACAAAAAACAATTGATCGTCAATATCGCGATGCGTGTGATCGCTGATCATATCAGAACAATTTCTTTCAGTATTGCGGATGGACAGTTACCAAGTAATACTGGAGCGGGATATGTGATCAGAAGGATCTTACGCCGCGCTATTCGTTATGGGTATCAGTCGCTGAATTTGAAAGAACCTTTCATGTTCAGGATCGTTCCGGTATTGGCGAATCAAATGGGCCAGGCATTTCCGGAATTGCAAACACAAAAAATTCTGATCGAAAAAGTAATTAAGGAAGAAGAGCAAAGTTTTTATAAGACTTTGGATATTGGATTGAAGAGAATTGACCAGGTTTGTATTGATACAAATGCGGCGAATAAAAAGATCATTGACGGAAAAATAGTTTTTGAGCTTTATGATACTTTTGGATTTCCGGTAGACTTGACCTCACTGATCGCGAGAGGATATAACTTGAGTATTGATGAAAAAAGTTTCGACAAGTATTTAGAAGAACAGAAGACCCGTTCTCGCGCGGCGACAGCTGTTGATACGGAAGATTGGATCTATGTTGAGGAGAACAGGAATTTAAGTGAGAAACAGGAAAAAGAAACCGAATTCATTGGATACGATGAAACGGAATGTGATGCTTCCATCATTCGCTTCAGAAAAGTAAAAGCAAAAAATAAGGAGCAATATCATTTGGTATTGAATAAAACCCCTTTTTACGCTGAAGGAGGAGGACAAGTTGGTGACACGGGAGTTTTAGAAAATGTGAATGAAAGAGTTGTTATCACGGATACAAAAAAAGAAAATGGGGTCATCATTCACTATTGCGATAAGCTTCCCGAAAAGATCGGGACTGCTTTCACCGCAAGGGTGAACAAAGAAAAAAGAACTTACACGTGCAACAATCACAGTGCCACTCACCTGCTGCATGCGGCATTAAGAACGGTTCTTGGGCCGCACGTGGAACAAAAAGGAAGTTTGGTGAACGAGGAACATTTACGTTTTGACTTTTCGCATTTCGCTAAGATCACCGAAGAAGAGATCGTGGAGATCGAGAAAATGGTGAACAATAAAATTCGTGAGAATGTAAAGACGGATATCAAGTTGATGGCTATTGAGGACGCTAAGAAAACGGGAGCCATGGCATTGTTTGGTGAGAAATACGGTGATGTGGTAAGAGTTGTGACCATTGACAAAAATTATAGTATTGAGCTGTGCGGAGGCTGTCACGTTCCGTCTACCGGACAAATAGGATATTTCAAAATTACTTCGGAAAGTGCCGTTGCAGCGGGGATCAGAAGGATCGAAGCGATCACATCCTTAAAAGCGGAAGAATTTTTTGATGAGCAAACACATTTGATCCACGAATTAAAAGTACTGATGAAGAATCCAAAAGATCTTTTAAAGAGCGTGAGCGATCTTCAGACGGAAAAACACGAATTGGAGAGACAGCTTTCCCTTTTCATGAAAGAGAAAGCCGCTTCTATCAAGCAGGAGATCCTTTCTAAAATAGAAAAAAGAGATTCCATCAGTTTTGTTGCCGAAAAGATCAAATTCGACAGTGCTGAAGAAATAAAAAATATTTTGTTCGAATTGAAGAACGAGGTTCCGAATCTATTCTGCGTTTTAGCGGCGGATGTGAAGGGGAAACCAAGCATTTCTGTCATCATCAATGATGAATTAGTGAAAAGCAAAAACCTCAACGCCGGAAATATCGTTCGCGAATTGGCGAAAGAAATTAACGGAGGCGGGGGCGGACAACCTTTCTATGCGCAAGCGGGAGGAAGTAAATTAGAAGGATTATCGGATGCGATCAAAAAAGCACAAGCGCTGATCTGATGAAGTTTGGTTTTATCAATAAAACTGTACTCTTCTCGTCGATTTTTTTATCCTTCAATTTTTATTCTCAAAATTTCAGATTTACCTATCAATACAAAGTAGATTCAATGATCGGTCCTCTTTTAAAAGGGAACGACGAAACTATTGACAGCGTTGTGAATTTCGTTAACAGAACTTTTTCGACGGAGAAAGAAAAAGTTAGGGCTTACTATTCTTACATTTCGCTGACCATCGCTTACGACGTTGCGCACTTGCGTGAATTGGAAATGTACGCTGCTTCCGGATTTGAGAATCACAGCAAATTGAGCATTTCTCAAGCGCCGGAAGAAACATTTAAAAGCAAAAAGGCTGTTTGCGAAGGCATCTCGCGTTTGATGTGTAAATTTTGTGAAGGCTCGGGAATAAAAGCGGAATTGGTAGGCGGCTATGCGAAGGATCTGGATGGGCGTGTGCCAAAAGTAATGCATGCCTGGAATGCAGTGAAAGTGGATTCTGTTTGGAAATTAGTGGACATAACTTGGTCGAACGGATATGTGAATGAGAACGGAGCCTTTGTAAGATCTTTTTCAAACAAATATTTCTTTCCGGAGCCCGACAGAATGATCTACGATCACTTACCTCTTGATCCTATGTGGCAGTTAAGCGACAGACCTATTACCAAGTCTTATTTCGCGAAAAGAGATACCTCGAAGGGGAAATATTATTCAGTCAGTTTCAACTTCAACGATTCGATCAATAAATTCATTTTACTTCCAAAACCGGAAAAGCAAATAGCGGAATACAGAAATTACACCAACTACGACAGCGAAAATATGATGTATGCGCAGGCCCTGGATGTAGAAGTAAATAATGCAGCCGTTATTTACATGGAAAATGCAGGAACTTATTTGAATGAAGCGAATACTTTATACAACAACAAGATAAGGTTTGTTCCGACAAAAAAAGACTGCAATAAAGCGCTGGACCTAATGGATAAAGCGATGAAAGAACTTAAAAAGGCAAAAACGATCCTGGAGAATAACCAGCCGCGTTCAGAGCAATACAAAGCTTCATTGAGCAAAACAAAAGAAGATCTTGCCACAAATTTTAAAATACACGCGAATAATCTTGCCCTGATAAAACAGCAAAAAAAACGAGCTTTTAAGTAGGGGTTATCCTCTTTTTGAATTTACCGGTTTTTTTACTAGTTTTAATTAACCATTCTCCTCTAAATTTATTTACATGAAAAAAATTCTACTTCTGTTTTCAATTATTGGATGTCTCATAGTTCGCTCACAATCCAACATCGTTTCAACAAGCACTCTCGCTGAACAGATCATGCTCGGAAATTACAATCCCACTTTGTTTTTGGCGACAAACGTTATCGATCACCCCGATAGTATCAGCAAAGGAATTAACGCGAGGGTTTCTCCGGATTCTCTTCATTCTTATCTTGAAATACTGCGCGGTTTTAAAAATCGTAATTCGGGTTCGGATACAGTTTCGGTGGTGAGAGGAATTGGCGCAGCGAGAAGATGGGTCTACAAAAAATTCTCTCAATTCAGCCTTCAAAATGAAAATCGTTTGAAACCTTCCTATTTAAAATTCGATCAAAGTATTTGCGGAGCATTGCAGCACAAAAATATTTTCGCTGTCCTTCCCGGGACAGATACCAGCGACAAATCCATTATTATCATTGAGGGACATATCGACAGTCGCTGTGCCCTGCTTTGTGATACAAATTGTTTAGCGGAAGGAATGGAAGACAATGGAAGCGGAACTGCATTGGTGATCGAACTCGCGCGTGTGATGAGCAAATATTCCTACAAAAGAACCATTGTATTTACAACTGTTATTGCCGAAGAACAAGGTTTGTATGGAGCCGAAGCTTTCGGGACTTACTGTCTCATTAAGAATATTAAAATAAGGGGTGTGTTGAACAACGACGTTATCGGCGGAGTGATATGCGGACAAACTTCTTCTCCCCCAAGTTGTCCCGGCGCGGGAAACATCGATAGTACTCATGTAAGATTATTTTCTTCCGGCAGTTTCAATTCACCTCACAAACAATTGGCGCGATTCATAAAATTAGAATACAAAGAATTGATCAAACCTATTGCAACCGTTCAAATGTCATTGAACATCATGACTCCTGAAGACAGAACCGGAAGGAGCGGAGATCACATTCCATTTCGCAGCAAAGGATTCACAGCAATGCGTTTTACTTCCGCGAACGAACATGGCGACGCGAGTAACGGTATGGGTTACACCGATCGTCAGCACACCTCCTCCGATATTTTAGGAGTTGACACCGATAATGATCTCATTATCGACAGTTTTTTTGTGGACTTTAATTATTTGGCAAGAAACACTGTTATTAACGGAAATGCCGCAGGAATGATAGGGATAGGTCCCCTTACACCCGATTTCACGATGACAACGAATGGAAACAATATAGCGGTTACCGTTACAAGTCAAACTCAATATTTAAAATACAGAGTTGGCGTGAGAAGTCTCACCAACGATTGGGATTCTGTTTACACATTTGCGGGAACTCTCACCTATTCTTTTCCTGTTAGTCCCGGACAATATTATGTAAGCGTCGCATCCGTTGATTCTAAAAGTGTAGAGAGTTTATTTTCCTATGAATTGACACTGAGTCCAACCGGACAAAAAGAAAATCCCATTGGAAAGAACGCGATCGAGCTTTTGCAGAACAAACCAAATCCAAGTGATGAAGCAACCACGATCGCGGTAGTAGTGAACAAACAAATAAATTACAAAGAAGCTTACATTGTTATCCGTGATATTACCGGAAAAGAGGTCAGACAAGAAAACATTGATCTAAAACCCGGAATAAATGAAATTGAATATACCCACGGTTATCACATGAGCGGCACATTTATTTATTCTCTGGTGATTGATGGGAAAACAATTCAATCGAGAAAAATGGTCTTCACCAATTAGGGACAAAAAAAATGGCGAGCCCCCACCCGCCATTTATGTTGAATGAACGTATCGTTTTTAGACAAATAGTTCCTAACGGCAATAAAGGTATATTTTTCACTTTTCAGGAATCTTACACAATTTTCAATAAAAGTTGTAAAATTTAAGGATGAGAAGGTTTTGAAAAGCCTGGGTTCGTAACGCGTACTATACTCGTACCTGTTGCTATATAAAACAACTTTTTTGAGTAAAAATTCCCCAATGAAATTAAAAAAATAAGATAGATGGGTCTTACCAATAAAGGAACTCGTAAACCGGCACGCTTAACAAGGCTCCGGTAGCTCCTATGTCCTTTATCTGGTCTATGGCCTTGCCGGCTTTTCTGATCAATTTGATTTTCTTTTTGCGCGAATTAGAAGAGGATTTGCCGGGTCTTTTGTTCATAGCAGGAGATTTGTTTTTGATAAAACTACATCCGAAAAAGCCCTTTTCGAAATTTTGGGTCAAACAAATATCAACACTTTAATGGTTGAAAACCCTTACACCCTTTTTATCAATAAGTTTGAGGTAAGCATCCTTAAACACAATGCTTTTCTGCAACAAATGCCTGCGCAATTGCTGTTGAGGGAAATAAGAACGGATGTTGAACCTCGATTCTAACTCTTCCGAACTCATATGAGTAAGATCCACCTCATCCATTTTGCTTTTAAAGCGAATAGATACAAGGCAATTGATGTATTGCTGTGCTGTTCCGTTATAACCGGAAATAAGATAAATTAAATGATCGGGAATATTGTCCTCCGGAGAACAAAGATTTTTCAGGATCTTGAAAACAGAAAGACTGCTCGAGGATTTCAGACGCAGACGTTTGAATTGAGTAGTGAACTTGAAGTTTTTGGACTTGGTCACGTCTTTGGCTTTATCACTACATCCCAGGATCACTTTTTTGTTCTTTATCAATAATTCGTCCACGATCTGTTTTAAAAAATTTAGATAAGCCGCGGACTTACGATAAAAGAACTGAAGGTTATCAATGAACACAATATCGTGTTTTAAAAAGTATCGTTGGATCTCCTTCTTCTTTTTGGCGCTTGTTGAGAGTTTGCACATTTGTACGATCCACTCAGAAGTGATCACGCAAACTTTTTGCTTGCTCAATTTTACTTTGTTCGCACCCGCGTGAAGCAAATGCGTCACGCCGCTTCCCTTCTCGCCTTTTAACAGCACTAAATTTTTGCTTGGATTGTAAAGCAGGGAAATATACTTGATCACGGTCTCTTCCTGACCGCGGTATTCATTCAATTGATATTGTGAACGGGGAATAAATATTTCTTTGGCAAAATCCTTCAAGGGGTATTAAAAATAGGCAAAAGTGAAGGGGATTGCCAATGAAAAGAATGAACTTTTTATAATTCCTTCATTCTCAACGAAAAAAAATTAGGACCTATGATAAGTGCCTTTTAGCACACATTCTCCAAGTATGTGACCCTTAAGGGCATCGAGTAGATCCTTCTTGCCCGCGTCTTTTGTTAAAGGAAGTAAAATATCCACTGCATATAATTTGAAATTGTAAGTGTGGACACCGTTAGGAGGACAAGGGCCGAAATATTTATTTTGTCCGAGTGTATTTTTCCCCTGAATTCCCGCGGAAGAATTTTCTTCAATTTTAATTGTCTCTGCAGGAATATTGAACATTACCCAATGAACAAACTCTCCGTTTGGCGATTCAGTGTCATCCATGATCATCGCGTAAGAAATAGTTTTTTTTGGGGGATTCTTAAAAACCAAAGCGGGACTTAAATTTTGTCCGTCGCAAGTAAATTTAGATTGCATGTGATTTCCGTTCGCAAAGTCAACACTCTCAATAGTGAAATTCTTTTTTCCGAACAATAGAAGAAACGAAAAGATCAGTATTCTCATGGTTTTTATTTTCTGTAACTAAGGTACGATAAATTCCCTGGGTTTATAGCTGACAGAGATCACACACGTATATGTTTTTCAAAATATTTTTCGGATGGAAGATGCGCCATTTGTATCCTTTTTGCATATTTAATGGAATCAAGGATCTCTTTCTGCTTCGCTTCTACCAATGATTTCTGCTGCTCAACGATTTCTTTTTGGTGCTCAATTACAACTTTTTGCTTTTGTGTGATCTTAAATCGATTGTACATAAATCCGGCGAATATTATTACCAATCCCAGTCCTCCAAACAAAACGTACTGCTGATTCCTTTTCGCGGTTAGTTCGGCTGACTGCCGACTCAATTCAGCAGACTTAATTTCATTTTCTTTTGCAAATGCAACAGAGTCCGCTGCGGCCTGTTTCTCATATTCATATTTTAATTGAGAACGAATGGAGGCTTTTTTAGTTTCCTGGTTATTGATGGAATCCTTCATGCGAATATTAAGTTCATAATTCTCCAGAGCTAATTTTGAATTCCCGGTCGCTTTATAAACCTGAAACAAATTCACCGCGGCATGCGCGATCTCTCGCGGCAAACCCATTTTCAGACTCATTTTTTTACTTTCCTCGCTGTACTCGATCGCTTTTGGATAATCGTGCATCACAACACAGCAAAATCCGGCTGCGTAAAGTGACTGAGCAACTCCTTGAAAATTCTCCACCTCTTCTTCTATTTTCCCGCTTTGTAAATTCAGATCCAGCGCGGTTCTATAATTTCCTTGACGAAGCTCCACATTTGCTAAATTGGCCAATGCGGAAGCATATCCTAATTTGTCACCGGTCTTTCTGCTAAGCGCGATACTTTTTTGAAAAAACTCCCGCGAACTTTTATAATCTTTTTTCTCCATATGAATCAGCGCCATGTTATTCAGAGAAGTGGACATCGATTCCACATCATTCAATTCCTTCGCGATCTTTTCACTTCTTAAATAAAGTTCAATGGCTTTATCGTAATCCCCCTGCTGCTGATAAATGTTCGCGATATTATTGAGAGCCGCTGAAATTCCTTGCTTAAGTCCATATTCCTCCATTGCTTTCAGTGCTTCGTTATAAAGCTGCAGGGCGCGGGAAATATCACCGCGGCTATTAAAATTGTTCGCGAGATTTATTTTGCATGAAGCGATCAACTCACCATTTTTGTATTTCTCAAAAATCCTCATGGCCTTGTACAAATAATTCGCGGCCTCTGAAAGTTTCCCCCTCCTTTCTTCCAGAATAGCTTCATTGTTCATGGCAGAGGCGAATTTTTGTTCGAAAAACGGATAGTCCTTATTTGTATGATCCATTTTTTCCACGATTTTTTTGGACAGAGCGAATAGCTGACGGTTGTAGTCCGGCCATTCAATTTCGTCGGCATTTTCCGACAATTGAAAAAGCACTTCGCATTTTTCTTTGTCATTTTTTACCTTCATGAGCGCCTTTTTCAAAGAGTCGACCGGATCTGTTTTTGGGAAAACTGAAAATGACAAAAACAACGATAAAAAAACAAGATATGGACGTGTTATCGTCATTTCCGAATTAAAACAAAAAAGCCCTAAGAAAAATCTTAGAGCTTTATGCGGACCGGACGGGACTCGAACCCGCGACCTCCGCCGTGACAGGGCGGCATTCTAACCAGCTGAACTACCGGTCCTAGAATTCCCAAATTGAATTGGGAGCGTAAATGTACGAATTTATCTGTATTCAAAAAAATTTAATTTACCCTATGGAGCAATAAAAAAGGCGCCTTTTGAGCGCCTTTTTAAGATGTTATGCAGAAGACTATTCTTCCTCTTCACCGTGGTGTTTTTTAGCCACGTGTTTTTTCTTAGCGTGATGTTTTTTTGGAGCGTGCTTCTTTTTAGGAGCTGCTTTTTTCTTAGCATGATGCTTTTTCTTCGCAGCTTTTTTAGCAGGCTTTTTCTTCGCGTGCTTCTTAGCGGTTTTTTTCTTCGCTGTTTTCTTTGCGCCTTTCTTAGCGGTTTTTTTCTTTGCCGCTTTTTTTGCCGGCTTTTTTGATTTTTTTGCCATATGTGTTTCCTTTTTTTGGTTTTATTTTTGTTTCAAAGTACTTACAGAATGTTTGTAGTTCACACGTTTCACATTTTGGATTTCTCGCTGTACACACATATCTCCCATGTAAGATCAGCCAATGATGAGCCCGTGCAATGAACGTTTCAGGTATAAATGTAATTAATTGTTTTTCACATTGCAAAGGATTTTTAGCATTTATCGTAAGCCCCAAACGAGCACTTACTCTGAATACGTGCGTGTCAACCGCCATGGCCGGTTTATCATAAACCACAGATGCCACCACGTTGGCCGTTTTCCTGCCAACCCCCGGCATTTTCATCAGTTCTTCCACTGTTTCAGGCACTTTGCCCCCAAATTCCCCCACTAAAACCTTGGCCATACCTACCAAATGTGCCGCTTTATTATTGGGATAACTGATACTTTTTATGAAGGGAAACACGGTTTCCTTATTCGAAGCAGCCAGTATCTCCGCAGTGGGAAAAGCCTCAAAAAGGGCCGGGGTCACCATATTCACTCTTTTATCGGTACATTGGGCACTTAAGATCACGGCAACCAATAATTGATAAGGATCGTTATAATGCAGTTCGGTTTCCGCCTTCGGTAAATGCTCCCGAAAGTACTTGATCACCTTTTCATATCTTTCAACTCTGGTCATTGTGTAAAATTAGATTCTTTTATCGTTTTACAAGGTATCTATTGAGTAATTTTACTATTATGTATTCGCTTTACATGAGAGTTCTTACACTTTTTTCACTCTTTCTGTTTTCTTGCGGACCCACAGAGGTAAGGGAAAAGAAAGATCTTTTGAAGGATATTAATCCGGAGGCGGTAAAAAAACAATTTATTCAAGCCAATAAACAGATCGTTCAGAAGGAAAATGATGAAATGGATTATTATGCCTCCGCTCATCAAATGAATTTTGTAAAGACCGACGCGGGCATTCGTTATTTCGTTTACAAAGCCTCGGTCAAAGGCGATAGCATCAGCGACAGCAGCAGAGTGGTATTGGATTATAAAGTTTCATTATTGAACGGAACCAAATGTTACGATTCGGAAACGGATGGAAAAAAGACATTTGTGGTGGGACATGCCGATATTGAAAGCGGTATTGTAAAAGCATTGCATTATTTGAAGAGAGGAGACAAAGCTCTCATTATGATCCCTTCTCACCTCGCTCACGGTCTACTCGGGGATCAGAAAAAAATTCCGCCCCAAATGCCAATTGTGTATGACATCGCGGTCAATTAAATTCTTCATTTTTTCATTGGTGTTCTTACTTTCTTGCAAGCGAGAAGTAAAAGAGTACAAACCACACGCGAAGGGATATTTTTGGAAACTTCATTCCTTCACCAGCGATTCTTCTTCCTACAAAAAAGGCGCGGTTCATTGGGTAAATGCTTGTTTCTGCACCCAAAAAGATTCTGTTTTTTACGACAGTAAACACGATCTGCGCGATCGTTTTTTTGTGAACATCGATTCCTCACAAAATAATTTATTGAGAGCATCCATTTCCCGTTTTTCAGAGGGGGACAGCGCTACTTTTTTAATGCCCGTCCAAAGTTTTTTTGAGCAGCAATTTGGAAGTCCGGTTCCTTTTTTCTCGCAAAAAGACAGCGTCGTAAAAATTAAATTCAGAATAAAAAGTTCGCTCACGGAAGAGAAATTCCAAAAAATGACCAATGAATTAAATATAAATGAAGCCAAGGAGATCGAAAGTTTTTTTGGTTCCCTTGAAAATTACAAAAATGCAAAAGACAGTTCAGGATTTTATTGGGTGGAAAAACCAGCCGAAAATACAGGAGAAAAGATCCATTCCGGAGACATCATTCAGATCAATTACGAAGGAGCATTTTTAGATGGCAGAGTGGTGGATATTTCCCCCAAAGAATTCACTCTTACCTATGGAACCCCCGACCAAGTACTAAAAGGACTAAATTATGTTATAGCCCGCTTAAAACCGGGGCAAGATTCAAAAATTGTCTTACCTTCGCACCTCGCATTTGGAGAAAATGGCAGCAGCAACGGAAGCATTCCCCCATTTACCCCTATGCTTTACAAAATCAAGATCATAAATAAAAAATGAAAAAGATCATCTATTCACTTCCTCTCTTCGCAATTGGATCCTTCGCGATCGTATCTTGCAGCGAGTCTTCAAAATTCAACGGATTCACAAAAAGCGAAACAGGATTGCATTACAAATTCTTTAACCACACCGAAGGGGGAGCAAAACCTCAAATTGGCGATGTGCTGAAATTACAATACGAATTCAAATTAGAAAGAAATGATTCATTGCTCCTGGATTCAAAACAGGGAAGTACTGATGGAACGGGATTCGCGCAAATTGGTTTACAGCGCGTCACATTCGCGGGAAGTCTGGAAGATGGGATTTTAATGATGTGCAAAGGCGACAGCGCGAGCTTCATCGTTCCGGCTGATTCCTTCTTTTTAAAGACCATGCAATTGAACGAACTTCCAAAATTCCTGGCAAAAGGAGATCACATCAAAGCGAACATCAAATTGGGTGAGATCATGAGCAAGGAAATGGTAGAAGCTGATCGCAAAAAGAAAATGGAAGAACAGCAGGCGAAAATGAAAGAGATGGAAAGTCAGGAACAAGGAAAGCTTGACCAATATCTTGCCGATAATAAGATCACAACTAAGCCGACCGAGAGCGGACTTATCTTCATCGAATTGAAAAAAGGAAGCGGAGCAAAACCAAAAGCGAATGACCTTGTGGAAGTGAATTATGTGGGACGTTTATTGGATGGAACTGTTTTTGACACAAGCATTGAATCAGTCGCGAAAGAAAATAATCAATACAATCCTCAGCGTCCTTACGAGCCAATTAAATTTCAATTGGGCGTTCGTCAGGTAATTCCGGGTTGGGACGAAGGTATCGCTTTGTTGAACAAAGGAGCAAAAGCGAAATTCATCATTCCTTCACGCCTGGCTTACGGACCAAATCCTGCCGGACCGATCCCACCATTTTCGACATTGTTGTTTGAAGTTGAGTCAGTGAACTTTGGAGCGGCGCCTCCGCAAGAGCAGCAAACATTACCTCAAGGTCAGGCCCAGGGACAAGATCCGCACGCGGGCCACAATCATTAAAAAATATTAAATTAACTTGGCAGAGTTTTTGATTAGTAAAGTATAAAACCACGATTTATGAATAAATTATTTTTATTAGCTAGCGCAGTTTTAATTCTTGGATCAGGAATGAGCGCTCAAAAAAAGGATAAACAAAAAATAAGTAAAATGGATAAAGAATTTTTAAGCAAACAAGCTGACGGACTCTACGCGAAATTTGAGACCAACAGAGGAAATATTTATTGCGTACTGGAGCACAAAAAAACTCCTCTTACTGTAGCGAACTTCGTTGGACTGGCTGAAGGAACTATTACCAATACTGCTAAAGCCGCAGGCGTTCCGTATTATGATGGATTGAAATTTCACCGTGTGATTCCTAATTTCATGATCCAGGGTGGTTGTCCATTAGGAACTGGAACGGGAGATCCGGGATATAAATTCCCCGATGAATTTGATGAGTCATTAAAACATACCGGTCCCGGAATTCTAAGTATGGCGAATGCCGGTCCTGGAACGAACGGATCGCAATTTTTTATTACTCACGTTGAGACTCCATGGTTAGATGGTAAACATACGGTGTTTGGACATGTGGTGCAAGGACAAGATGTAGTGAATGCTGTACTTGGAAATGATACGCTGAAACATTTGGTGATCTTGAGAAAAGGAAAAGAAGCGGAAGATTTCAACGCGGCCGCGATCTTCAAAAAAGAAATGGATGAATATCCCGCGAGACAGGCAGCAAAAGCAAAAGCTGAAGAAGAAAGATTGAAAAAACTAAGCGAAGAAACATTGAAAAAATTCGCGAGCGGTCAAACAACTGCTTCAGGTTTAAAATATGTTGTGGTGAAAGAAGGAACGGGACGTGCTCCAAAAGACACGAATACAGTTACTGTTCACTACACCGGATTTTTTGTGGATGGAAAAGTATTTGACAGCAGCGTACAAAGAGGACAGCCTGCAACTTTCCCGCTTAAACAAGTGATCAGAGGGTGGACAGAAGGTTTGCAATTGATGAAAGAAGGCGGAAAAACCACTTTCTATATTCCTTACACTTTAGCTTATGGAGAACAAGGTTATCCGGGAGCGATCCCTCCAAAATCAGATCTCATTTTTGAAGTGGAATTGATCAAGGTTCAATAATATTCCAATCAATAATTCATTTAAAAGGCCTCGGTAAAAATTATCGAGGCCTTTTATTTAATTGATATTCAGTATTTTAATTGATTATGGAATTGGTACATTTCTTGCATCTCAATATAAACGAAACAAATGAAACTCAGTCATATTTTAATAGCAGCATTAGTAACTACAAGCGTTAGTATACAAGCTCAAAGCGATAAAAAATGTCGCAAAGAAAAAAACACGAAGACAGAAAAAACTTCGAAGAAGAAAAAATCTGACAAGAACGTAGAGGCAAAAGCTCAACGTTCTGAAATGGCTCAAGCTGCGAAGAACGATGGCAGTGGTTGGTATTGCCCGGCTTGTGGAAGAGGATAAAATTAATTGATCATGAAACTTTCTATCACTACCATAAGTATTCTGGTCCTTGGTTCCGCTTTATACGCGGGGAATCCTGAAAAAACTCAGCAGGACACAACGCGTTTGAAACACAAGAAAAAAGAACCGATCGTAAAAAAGAAATGTACCGCCAAGGATACCACGCGCAAAGTCGCGGCTAAAAAATGGGATTGTCCTCCATGCGGCATGGGATAAAATTTCCTTTCTTATCTTAGCTCTATGAAACCGTTGCTGGGAATTTCATTGATGCATGAAAATGATTTTTTGAATGCAGCACTTCCGCTTTTTGTAAAGGGCGAAGTGGATTGCGTGGAATGGTCGTTCGATACCATTCGCAGCGAAACATCAAAACCAAAATGGCTTCATCAACTTTTATTGGAGTACTCGAAGAATGGCAGACTTATCGGACACGGGGTACGTTATTCTTTAATGAATGCTTCGGTGGGAAAGCGTCAAACCCAATGGCTGAAGGAATTACATTCTGAAATAAAAAAATACAAATACATTCACATCACCGAGCATTTTGGTTTTATGAGCAGTGATAATTTTCACGAGGGGGCTCCCCTGCCCGTTCCTCTCAACAAAACCACACTCTCAATTGGTATCGATCGCTTAAGATCTATTCAAGAAATAACAAAACTTCCAATTGGCATTGAAAATCTCGCTTTTTCTTTTTCTGAAAAAGATGTAAAGGAACAAGGAAAATTTTTGAATGAACTCATCAGACCTTTTAACGGGTTCATCATTCTGGACCTTCACAATATTTATTGTCAAGCAAAGAACTTTAAAATAGATATGATGGAGCTCGTAAAAATGTATCCTCTTGATAAGGTGAGAGAGATTCATTTATCGGGAGGAAGCTGGCAAAATTCCGTCTACACCAAGAAATTAAAGAAAGTAAGACGAGATACGCACGACGATAAAATTCCCAATGAGATCTTTCAAATATTTCCTCAGGTTTTGAGGATCTGCCCTAATCTAAAATATGTGATCTACGAAAGATTGGGCACGACTCTTAATACCGAAAAAGATAAAAAAGATCTGCGGAATGATTTTAAGAAGATCAGAAAAATGATGGATGCAATAAAATGGAAAACAAATTTTCCAAACGAATTCATTCCAAAAAAAATTCTTTCTTCAAAAAAAGTGGAGAGCAATTCATTGAAAGATCAACAGCAATTCATTCTAAAAACACTCAAAGAGAATAAAGACCCCAACGAAGTCTTGAAAAAACTGCAACATCCTATTCTAAAAGATTGGGAGGTAAAAAAATGGAATGTCTCTTTAATTGAAACCGCTATGCAGCTCCTCCGGAAATGGGGCTGATCACTTTCCTTCCTTCTTCTCTTCTCCGTCAAATCCCACCGCGATGATCTGTATCTTCCTTTCACGAGCGGCAAAAGGTGAATAAACAGAATTTCTTTTATCCTTTAAGTCATCACTGACCTTACTTGCCGTTAATTCACCAATGTCAACGTCCTCAAAAATAATTCTACCTGCCGTTGAATCAGGATTGTTCACATACTTCGCGAACCATCCGCCTTTCGTCTCCATAAAATAATTTCGCAGACTGCTGATCCTTCTCTTCGCTAAATTCACATTATAATCAGTGCTGGCAAGCGGACTGCAATATCCTTTCATTGTGATCCTAACGGTTTGTCCTTTCAACAAAACGCTCTGAGTAAGATCAGCGAACTTTCTAAGATCTTCCATTCCGGCATCCACACTGTCCGCAAAAAAATCCTCCACTCTCGCAATACATTCGTCTTTTTCTGTTCCTGTTTGTCCCTTTGGATATTCCTGCAAATATTGCGGCACAAGAACTTTGTATTCATCGTATGTTTTTTCGTAACTCTTCGTTGTCGTAATATTCTTTGTCTTAGGATCCGGTTCGTCATTGTGAAAATAAAGTGTGAGCGGACAAAGTAATTTTAATTTTTCCTTTTCAATTTTAACGGTATCAATTGGTTTTGGAGGATCGGTGAGCGGATCTATACTTAAACGATAAATATCATTGCAGCAATTCAATTTATCTTCAAAAAAACTTCCTACCCTATTGCTTGAAAGATAAGCTCTGTCCCTTGCTTTGTTCACTGAGTAATAAATATCGTTGTAGGAACTGTTGATGGGATATCCCGCGTTCTCCGGCGCTAAAAATGTAGTGTCGTTAAATTTACTTTTAAAAATATCAAATCCTCCCAATCCCTTATGATAAGAACTGCTGAAGTAAAGTGTTTTTCTTTCATTCACAAACCAGGGAGTGATATCATCGTCCGGCGTATTCACCAAAGTTCCCGCGTTCACCGGCTGCTGAAAAGTTCCATTAGGCATTTGTTCCGCGTACCAAATATCTAAGTTCCCGCTTCCGCCCGGACGATCACTCGCGAAAAACAAATAGGTCTTTCCTTTCAAAACACCGTAACTCGGCTGAGTACTGCTAGAACCATTTATATTGATCGGGGCTTCCATTTTCTCCAATGGCATCCACTTCCCTCCTATCAATTTACTCTGAAATAATTCACAAGTATATTCACTTCCGTTCTTCGCTCTGCAGCGGGAAACGATCATTGTTTTATAATCTTCGCTGAAACAAGTATTAGCATTATGTATTATAGAGGAATTGATCGTCGTATCCATCGCTTTCGCCTTCTTCCACTTCATATTTTTCATTTCCGACCTATAGATCTTATTAAAACTAATATCATTCGGATCTTTTTTTGAAGGATTTTTCAGAGAGGAAAAATAAAGCGTGCTGTCCATTTCAAAAGCGGCATACTCACTCACCTTACTATTGATGATAGAATCTAAATGTTCAGGCTTTGGTCCCGCCGGATTTTTCATCAGGATCTGCGCCAGATCACAAGCATCCATTTCCATTTTAGATCTTGTGATAAAATATTCGTATTGCTTTTTCTTTTTTGCTGGGAATTTCATCTTCGAAAATTTGGTGAACCATTTCTTCGCTTCCTTATAATTTCCTTTGTATTTAAAAAGCTGACCGATCCAATAATAAGCGAGCGGATATTTTTTATCGTCATCAAACAACACTACTTTGTTGTAAAGTCTCAACGCGAGATCAAGATCAAAATTCAAACGGCTGGCTTCGGCATATTGGTATTTCAATTCAATATCACTGCTGTCTCTGTCATAGACCCGACTATAATGCTGACTCGCGCCAAACCAATCTTTCTCCGCCATTGATCGTTCCGCATTCCTCAGAATGGCAGCGTTGGTTTGTGAACTTAAAAAGTTCGAAACGAAAACAAAAAAGATCAGATATAGAAAATGGGATCTCAAATTACATGAACACAGGGCAAACGCGTTTTTTTACAGAGTAACTTCTCATTTTTTTAAGTACATAGATCACGTACATTTCAAATGCTCCTCTTCTATTTGTTGCGGGGGTAAAATTACTGATGTTGATGTCGTAAGCTATCCCGCTTTGCAAAGTTCTGTCGGTATAACCAAATCTCACGATCAAAGCGTCTCTTGCTCTCAGGCTCAAGCCTCCAAGCACAGCCCGATTGATATCACGATTGAAATAATATTTTACTGAACTGTGCGGCATCACTTCGTAATATTTCCCTTGCTTATTGATCATCGCGTCAATGATCAGATCTGTTTTATTGGTCATGATCACCGAATATTTTAAATAATTGATCGTTTTAAAATCCAATTTACTTTGATTGTTTCCCTGATAAGTGATAACAGGAGTGGTAATGTGAGTGAAACCCATTCCCAAAGTAAAAAAGTGTTTGTAATTCAATCTGTATTGAACTGCTCCTCCCAAATTCACGTCCGCGTAATTGTAATTCACCCAATTGAATTTTTCTCCTGTAGGAGTTGCCGAACTATATTGCAATCCATCGAATTGATTATCGAAGGTCATTTTATTATAATCAAATCCTACGTGACAATATCCAACATTTGCGCCGAAAGAAATTAAAAGTGAACTATCGCTCTTCACATTCTTGATAAAACTTCCGCTCAAATACAAATGCGTGGTATTGTAACGCGCGTCACCCGCCACATCATTATTGAAAGTAAGACCCACTCCCACCATGTCTTTTTTCATGACCGGAGGCTGAAAACGCCCTTCCCCTGCCATACTAATGGTAGAATACGGAACCGGTACGCTTTGCCATTGACTGCGATAAATCGCTGAACCTCTAAAATCTCCATTGAAAAAACCGGTGAAGGCGGGAGAAATATTCAATAAAGAACCATCGAACTGCGAAAAATGTATATCCTGCGCACGAATAGTTGAAAAAAACGCCGATGCGAGAAGTAAATATTTTAAGCGTTGGTAAATAGTTTTTTCCTTTCTTAAAAATACAAATAATAGTGGAAAAAACAAAGCTTTGTCAAGCCCGTTTTATTGCTAAATTTGCGGGGTAATTTAATTTATATGGCAAGCGACAATTTTCAGGCTCACGATTATTATTTGATGGATGAGCTTTTAACCGACGAACATAAACTCATTAGGGAAACTGCCCGCGCATGGGTGAAAAAAGAGGTGACTCCCATTGTAGAAGAGGCTTGTCAAACCACCAAATTTCCGAAACAATGGATAAAAGGATTGGCTGAGATCGGCGCGTTTGGTCCTTACATTCCCACTGAATATGGAGGTCCCGGACTTGATCAGATCTCTTATGGATTAATAATGCAAGAATTGGAGCGCGGAGACAGCGGATTGAGATCGACTGCTTCTGTTCAAAGTTCTTTGGTGATGTTTCCGATTTTTACTTACGGAAGTGAAGCACAAAAGAAAAAATATTTACCGAAGCTGGCAACAGGAGAAATGATGGGATGTTTTGGATTGACAGAGCCTGATCATGGATCGAATCCCAGCGGAATGATCACGAACATTAAAGATAAAGGAGATCATTATTTATTGAACGGAGCAAAAATGTGGATCAGCAATTCACCTTTTGCGGATATCGCGGTTGTTTGGGCGAAAGATGAAGCGGGAGAGATCAGAGGATTAATTGTTGAACGCGGAATGCCGGGATTCACAACACCGGAGACTCACGGAAAATGGAGTTTGCGCGCGAGCGCGACAGGAGAATTGGTTTTTGACAATGTAAAAGTTCCCAAAGAAAATTTATTTCCGAACATCAAAGGATTGAAAGGTCCGCTCGGCTGTTTGAACAGCGCGCGTTACGGAATTGCCTGGGGAGTGATAGGCGCGGCGATGGATTGTTACGATAGCGCGTTGCGTTACAGTAAAGAAAGAATTCAATTCGGAAAACCAATTGGAGCGTTTCAATTGACGCAAAAAAAATTAGCGGAGATGATCACCGAAATTACCAAAGCACAAATGTTGACCTGGAGATTAGGAGTGTTGAAGAACGAACACAGAGCAAGTCCGCAGCAAATTAGTATGGCGAAAAGAAATAATGTGAATATGGCTTTGCAAATTGCGCGTGAAGCGAGACAGATCCATGGAGGAATGGGAATTACCGGAGAATATCCTATCATGCGTCACATGATGAATTTAGAAAGTGTAATTACTTACGAAGGAACACACGATATTCACTTGCTTATTACAGGAATGGATGTAACCGGATTTAACGCGTTTAGTTAGTCTGTCACTCTGTCCCGAAGCATCGTGATCGTTTCAGAGTCTCGGTTCATTTCGCGCAAAGCTCGTAATGACGACGGAAAACAAAAAGCCTCAACAAAAATGTCGAGGCTTTTTTGTTTTCCTAATTTCATGTCATCCTGAGCGAAACGAAGTGCGGCGAAGGATCTAAAGCCTCCTCTTTGGATTCCTCGCTTCCCGAAACAAGTTCGGGACAAGCCGCTCGGAATGACAGACACACAATTCTATTTCTCAATAACGATCTTCTTCGTTGTCCTAATATCTCCGTTCACAAGATCAATAAAATAAATTCCATTCGGAAGGTCGCCTGCATCTACACCAACCTGATATTTTCCTTCGTATTGTTGTGATACAGTGATGAGATTTTTTATGCGCGCTCCTTTTATGTCTAATAAATTCGCTATAACATCGGCCCTCTTTTTCACCTCATAAGAAATGGTGAACTCCCTGCTTCCCGGATTTGGATAAATGCTTACCTCCATTCCGTTCACATTTATTTCTTCAACTTTAGTTTCCGGAATCGGTTCGTAAATTTTTTCGGGAACAACAGTATCATGCTCTACCGGGATCACCATCATCATTCCTACAGTGTACAACATCGGATCTCTGTCGGTAATGGTCGGCAAATTCGCGATAGAATCTTTCGGAATAGAATTTATTATCGGTTCAGTGCTAATGATCGCGATCGTAGAATCTTCCGGAGCAAGCTCCTGTACGGTTTCAATTGGAAGAACCTCTTCTTTGATCGGCTCTTGTTTTATTGGCTCTTCTTTAATTAGGTGTTGGTTATAATAATCAGGACTCACTTTTCCCTTTATAAATTCTCTCTCTGTATATTCCTTCTCTTTTTGTACAACCGGAGTTTGAGTAACTGTCATTTGACCATTCACCAATTGTTCTTCTTCATTTTTTGCAACATCTGTAGTTGCAGTAGTTATAGGAGTCACAGTTTTCTCATCCACGGTCTCCACCGAAACATCTCCCTTGAGCATAAACTTATCGGTATTTTCTTTTACCGGCTGACGCTGCACCGACATTCTTCCCAATATTTTATTGCTTTGTGCCTTGCAATTGAAAAGGAAAGAACCAAAAATAAAAAACACAGCGGCAACAAAAGCTCTTGAGACACTCACGTTCTTGGGCAAATTATTCAGCTCTAATTTTTGTGTGAGCGGACGATCAACTTGCGTTTTCTTAAAATGTCCGCACATTTTCTTTCCGGCGTTTTCTACAAGGATCATTTTTATTTCCTGATCTGTTTTTCCGGAAAAGTCAACCACTGTTTTACAACATGAGCCGCAAAATTTTCCTTGTGCTTCGGGTGTCATTTTGTTCCAGTCCTCGTGGCAAGGTTCCGGAACGCGGATAATTAAGTCTGAGTTTTTCATTTGGCGAGTTTTGATATTTAGATGCGGCATTCACAGACTTTCCATAAATAATTCTAAAAAAATGCTATAACTAACTGAAATACAGATCAAAACCGAGGACGTATTATTTCAATTTACTTTTTCTACCTCCTATACACCGAAGTTTTGCTTTCAGAAAAAGCGGAAAAAGCGTGTCTTTTAGTAAAATTCAAAATGATAGAGCAAAGGCTAGAAAATCCCTGTGCCTTTGATTCGAATCCGACAGGCACCCTGGCAGAACATTATAAGATCTTAGACTTTTTTAATCGTTTATCAGGTTCTTTACGGCAAGACCTAAATCAGATACACATCCGGTTTTGTTATTTTGACTTTTTGAATTGGACCAATTTTAACCGACCATTTGCCTAACTCTTTTTACGTAGTAAAAAAGGATCTTGAAAATTCCGGTAAGCATAAACAATACTGAAATAAATTCTGAATACTCAACAGAATACTGGAATACTTTAAATGACGCGTCAACTTTAATTTGCTCTATCATCAACCTTTCAAATCCGCCAAATAAAAGGTAGAAAGAAAAAAGAATTCCCGGCGCCAATGTTTTTTTTCTGAGCTTCCATATTAAAATAAACGCAAGTGTACAAATGAGAAATTCGTAGAGCGAAGTGGGAAAAACCGGTCCGGGCAAAACTGTACAGTAATCGTCGGTGCATCCGGGGATCGCGACACCTTGTTTTACTATATTATGAGGATAATTGTGAGCCCAGAATGCGTCGGGCAAAAAACTCAGCCATTCAGGCTTTGGATTGTTGTTGGTAATACCCCAATTTCCATTTCCTGAAAGATAACAACCGAGCCTGCCAATTGCATAAGCAAACATCAATGGCGGCGCAGCAGCGTCAAGAGTGTGATATTTATTTAGACCAATGGCATTGGCATAAATGATCACGGCTAGAACGCCAAAAAGAAACCCACCGTAATAAGAAAGACTCGAGGAAGAAAACAACGTAGTTAAGGGCGAATCGACAAATGGTTCCGAGTATTTAATGATCGAGAAGATCCTCGCACCGATAAGCCCGAATAAAAGTGCAAAAAAAATGATCGGCAACGCCTGGTCTTCGGGCCGGCGATACGAGCCTCCATCATTATATGATCCCTTAAGCAATCTTTGCTGCGCTTTTCTTTTTAACTCCTGATTCAGGAATTGGTATGCAACAATTATTGCAAGAAGGAAGAAAAACGCAAAAGTGCTCATCGTAAATGGAGTATCGACGCCAAAAAGATCCTTTATCAAATGTGCGAGCGTAGGGTACATGTTTAACATCACTAAAATAGTAAAATATTATTTATTTACCAAAGCGTTTGAACGTAAAAAGTTCGCCGGTTTTTCTTGAGAAGAAAGGGAAACAGATTTCTGAGTTCAATGATCTGAATTCTTCTCTTCCCTCTCTGTTTTTTCCCGGATAAAAGTAAATGGCAATATCACAACTGATGAAATCAATACCACAATGTTCAAGATAGATCCTGCTATACATAAACTAAAACTAAACGAAAATTTTAAGCTTGTGATCCGTTATAAAGACAGCTGTTACTTACCCCCGCTACCGCGTTTTTACTTTTCGGCACATTAGAAAGCATAAGGTAAATATTTAATATTCTCCCCCTGCTTCAAGGTCGCACATTGGGACCTTCAAACTTCGGCTTCTTCTTTACTCAATTCAAATTAACTGAACATTAGCTCGAACTCTCTCCACTGTGTAAAAAAGGTTCTTCATTATGATCAGTATAAAATAATATAATGTAGTGTCCAATTATCCAGCACTTTTTCTATATTTATATCCTACTTTTATACTATGAACACTCTCAATAACTACGCTTGCGGACAATGGGTAGCAGGCAGCGGAAAAACGCAGGAATTATTTAATGCTATAACAGGCGAGGCGATCGCGACAGCGGGAAGCGGAGGATTGGATTTCGGCGCCATGTGCGACTACGCAAGAAAAGTAGGCGGACCAAAACTCCGCACAATGACTTTTAATGAAAGAGGCTTGATGATAAAAGCTCTTGCCATGCATTTGCTCGCTAAAAAAGATATTTTTTACAAAGTGAGTTGGGCAACAGGTGCTACGAAAGCAGACAGCTGGGTGGACATTGAAGGAGGAATCGGGAATTTATTTACCTACGCTTCCTTGCGAAGACAATTTCCCAATGAAACTTTTTGTTACGACGGAGATGTCGCAAGATTGAGTAAGAACAATACTTTTGTCGGACATCACATTTGTGTTCCCAAAGAAGGTGTTGCCATTCATATCAACGCATTTAATTTTCCCGTGTGGGGAATGCTGGAAAAAGTCGCGGTGAATTGGCTCGCGGGCGTTCCGGCTATTGTGAAACCCGCAACTGTTACTTCTTTTTTGACAGAAGCTGTTGTAAAGGAAATTATCGCGAGTAAGATCTTACCTGAAGGAGCCTTGCAGTTAATTTGTGGAAGCGCCAACGGAATTCTCGATCATGTAATGAATCAGGATGTAGTGACGTTCACCGGATCTGCTTCTACAGGAAAAATGCTCAAATCTCATCCTCGCTTACTGGAAGAATCCGTTCATTTTAATATGGAAGCTGATTCTTTGAATTGCTGCGTCTTGGGAAGCGATGTGACTCCCGACAAACCTGAATTCGAAATTTTCATCAAGGAAGTAACCAGAGAGATCACAACTAAAGCGGGACAAAAATGTACTGCCATCAGAAGGATCATTGTTCCTGAAAAAATGGTGGAAGATGTACAAATTGCATTGGGAAAAAGATTGGCGACAACGATCATCGGTGATCCAAATGTGGAAGGAGTTCGAATGGGATCCTTGGCCGGACAAGCTCAGCTAAAAGAAGTTCGCGAAAAAGTAGAACAGTTAAGTAAAACACAAAAAATTATCATTGGAGATTTTGAAAAATTTGAAGTGAAAGGCGCCGACAAAAAGAAAGGCGCTTTCATGCCTCCGATTATTTTCCTCAATGATTCTCCTTTCAAAAACACCGATTGCCACAACATCGAGGCATTTGGTCCTGTTAGCACCATCATGCCGTACAAAACAATTGACGAAGCAATTGAATTAAGTAAATTAGGAAAAGGTTCACTCGTAAGTTCAATTGTGACTGCCGACGACAAGATCGCTCGCATGTATGTGATCGGTGCAGCGTGCATGCACGGAAGAATTTTAGTTTTAAATGCAGAATGCGCGAAAGAAAGTACCGGTCACGGAAGTCCAATGCCAATGCTGGTACACGGTGGTCCGGGACGCGCAGGAGGCGGAGAAGAAATGGGAGGAAAACGCGGAGTGTTCCACTATTTACAACGCACCGCGATCCAGGGAACTCCTACAACGATCACAAGTATTCTCAACAATTATCAGCAGGGAGCGAAGCAAATTATTAAGAATGTTCATCCTTTCCGTCAATATTTCGAAGATCTTGAAGTGGGAGAAACGTTGATCACACATACGCATACCGTTAGTGAAGATGATATTTTAAACTTCGCGAATTTGAGCGGAGATAAATTTTACGCGCACTTGGAACCAAATTCATTGGACGGAACCATTTTCAAGCGCACCGTTGCGCACGGATATTTTATTCTGTCACGCGCCGCCGGATTGTTCGTTGATCCTCCTAAAGGTCCGGTATTATTGAATTACGGAATTGACGAATGCCGTTTCACCAAACCAATTTACCCGGGCATGACCATCGGCGTACGATTCACTTGCAAAGAAAAAATTGAGAATGATAAACCCTTGGCTGCAGCTGACGGACAAGAAGTGAAAGTGGGAATTGTAAAATGGTTGGTGGATATTTATGATGCAAGTCCGCAAGAGGTTCGCGATAAATTAGGATTGGAAGGAGCTACCGGAGACACCGGCGGCATCGCTACCATCCTAACTATGGTGAAAAAGAAAAAACAATAATTGCGAATGAAAAAACTATTTCTGGTCTGCCTTTTTATTACATGCGCCACGGTGCTCAATGGTCAGGACAGGAAACTGGATTCGCTTCTGAACTTCCTTTCTAAAAAAGGGACAAAAGACTCCAACAGAGTTTCTGCTTATTCTGAATTGTGTGCATACTATAACAATCGCGACATTGACAGGTGTATCGCGTATGCCGACACCATGGTAAAATTCGCCGGAAAGATCAAACATCTTGATGGAATGATCTCCGCTCACCTTTTTTCAGCGAATGCATTTATTGACAAAGGCGATTTCAAAAAAGCGATGAACAATTTGGTAGAGGGAGAAAAATTATTTGACAGCACTGTGGTGCCTTTTGAAAGATTGGGCGGCCTCTATAATTCACTGGGCCGAGTCTACCTGGAATTAAGAAATCCAGATAAAGCTAAATCCTATTATCGCAAATCACTCAACATAGCTCTCCGCACAAACAATCTGAAACGCATTGCCTCAGCTTACACCAATTTAGGGTCGGTTCACAGCGCGCTTAAACAACTTGATTCGTCTGCCTTCTATGCACGTCTTGCATTATCCATGAAATTAAGAATTGGCGACCCTGTTGGCATAGCATCCGGCTACGCGAACTTTTCACTGCTGTTCTTAAAGATGAACAAGGTTGACAGTTGTCTTTTTTATCAAGACAAAGCCTTGAGAATGTATGAACAAATGGAAGACAAAGTTCACATCCGTCAGATCACTATGAACAAAGGCATCGTTCTGATGCAAAACAAAGGTAAGTTCGATGAAGCCATTCCCTTGTTCGAAAAAAGTCTTGCACTAGCGAAGGAATTGGGAAGTTCTCAGGCACTACTGGAATCTTACGCTTGCCTTTCCGATGCCTACAAATTCAAAGGCGATTACCGCAAAGCTCTTGAAAATTATGTATTGAGTGCCGCCGCGGGAGACAGTATTTATTCAACGGAGAGTAAAAAGATCGCTTCGGAAATGGAAGAAAAATACCAATCCGAAAAAAAGGAAAAAGAAATAGAATTGCTGAACAAGAACAAAGAAGTGCAGGACTCGCAGATCGCCAAGCAGAGAGTAGTGAACATTTCCATCATTGGGGGCCTGGTATTGATCAGCATCTTCTCGCTTTTACTTTTCAATCGTTTGAAAGTAACGCGGGCACAAAAAAGTATGATCGAATTGCAGAAACAGGAAGTGGAAAAGAAAAATCATATAATTGAAGAAAAACAAAAAGAGATCCTTGACTCCATGCGCTATGCCAAACGCATTCAAACCGCTCTGATGCCCTCCGATAAAAACCTTGACAAAAGCATAAAAAAATTGCAAAAAAATAAAACATGAAAAAAAGTTTACTTTCTCTCTGCGTTTTATTGGCAACAACTGCATTGAACGCGCAAAATTTTGTGAGTACTTATGTCGGAAATGGAAGTTCCGGCTTAGTGAATGGAGATACGCTCACAGCTCGCATCAACAATCCTTTCGGAATTTGCATTGACAAATTTCAAAACATTTATATCGCGGACGCGGGAAATAATTGCATCCGAAAAATTTCTTTCACGGGAAGTGTGACAACTTTAGCAGGAACAGGCGTCGCAGGGTTTGCCGACGGTCCTGCTGCAACCGCTCAATTCAATAATCCGACTGGAGTTTACGCGGACGATGCAGGAAATGTTTATGTAGCGGATTTTTTAAATCATCGCATCAGAAAAATTTCGAATACAGGAAGTGTAACAACAATAGCGGGAAACGGCACTGCAGGTTATGCCGACGGCCCGCCCGCTTCTGCTCAGTTCAACTATCCACGGGGAATTGTAAGAAATAAAAAGGGAGACCTTTTTGTTGGTGACAGTTGGAATCACCGGATCAGAAAAATTCCTGCAACCGGAACTGTTTCCACTTATGCAGGTGGCGGAGGAGCCATGGGTGTTGGAAGTGTAGGATCACTGCTGAACGCGAACGATACCGCAGCACGTTTTTATACGCCCGCCGGATTAAGCATTGATCGTGTCGGAAATATTTTTGTTGCCGATGCATACAATCATAGAATAAGAAGGATAGATACTTTCCGTGTTGTGACCACTGTCGCGGGAAGTGGTTCTAGCGGAAATGGTAATGGTGGATTTCTGAATGGTCCGGTTGCTTCCGCGCTTTTGAATACTCCGACTGAACTTTTTGTCGACAGTACAGGAAGTCTTTATATCGGAGATACTTTTAATAATCGCGTAAGAAAAGTGAGCGGAGGAAATGTAACAACTTTTGCGGGAAAAGGAACTCAAGGTTATTTGGATGATCAGGATTCGCTGGCGAAATTCAATTACACGCGAGGCGTTGTCTGCGACCCAACAAGTACAAAGATCTATGTGGCCGATTACAACAATCATTGCGTTCGTAAAATTCAATTCGGAACTTTTGTTGGAATGGAAGAAGAAAACGGATGTAAGATCGCAATGGCCGTTTATCCAAATCCTTGCTCCTCTTCTATTCAAATAAACACGGATCTCGGTTCCAAAGAGAGAGTCAGGCTAAAAATAACAGATGTTTTAGGAAGAGAAATGAAAAGCATTGAATTTCAAACCCAAATTGATATCAGTGATCTCCCCATTGGTGTTTACACGGTAATGCTCTCGTCGAAAAGTTATGTCCTTACAAGAAAATTTGTCAAAAACTGATCGTACGGAAAGGCTATATTGAAAAGATAAGTGATCTTTGAAACAATGGGAAGAACCAGTGAACGTTTCCTTTTTTCAAAAGTGATCATTCTGTTTTTAGGATCGATCTTTCTGTTTTCTTGTACAAAAAATGATCCCAACGAAAATCATCGCACCATTGAACTATCCCAAGAGGTTGATAGTTTATTGAGTGATACGACCAGGATCGATAAATTCACCGATTCACTACGGCACCAGTTTTACAGGATGAAGGAAGATACTCTTGCAATTGACTTCCTGAATAGACTTTTCGCCCGGCTTCCGCGTTCACAGAAATTGATCCAGAAGGAAGCTTTTGATCAAAGTGTAAAATACAACTATCGCTGCGGAAAACTTTACGCACGGATAAATGGTCTGCAATTGGTAATGGCAAAGAGCGATCTTGACTCGATCATGTTGGTGTACGATAGTTTGCTGATCGAAACGCGAAAATTCGGATATAAAAATCTTGAGGCCGGTATTCTCGGAATGATAGGCACGATTTATCAGCATAAATACCAATTGGACAAGGCCGATTCGGTGTTCGATATTTTTCTGAACATTTCAACGAAGTATAATTTGCACGAACAGATCGCAACGGCACTGACAAAAAAAGGTCAGGTATGCCTTGTGAAATATAAATACGAGGAAGCCCTGGATTATTTTAAACAAAGTATAGAAGAAGCAAAACTGGGAAACGACGACAAGACGATCGCGATGGGCTATGGCGTAATGGGAGAGGTTTACAGGATGCAATCCAAAAACGAAGAGGCGATCGCTTATTACAAAAAAGCGGCGCCCTATGCGGAAAAAAGCGGAGCTTATAATATCGCCATTAATTGTATTGGCTATTCGGCAGAATGTTACACCGGCTTGGGTGACTATCAGAAAGCAATTGAGATGGACCAGGAAGCTTTGGCAATTGCGGAAAAATATGGGATAGAAGCGCAAACTATTGCACAGATCATTCGGATAGCACAATTATACGCGAACATGCACGAGGAAGGAAGAGCAGAGGCACTTTATAGAAAAGCCGAAAAATTAATTCACAGCCGTACACGATATACGCCGGATATGATCCTTATATCAATGGGCCTGTCCAATATTTACTTCAATCAAAAAAATTATAAGGAATGTATGTACTATAACAACCTGGCGCTCAAATTATGTAACGACATTGGCGACAAGTTAGACTATCCCGTATTCAAGGCGATGGAAGGAGATGTGTTAAGGATAGAGGGTAAATATAACGAAGCGCTCTCTGCTTTTTCTGACGGATTAAAAGTTGCCGAAGAAATAAAGGCAAAGGCCGCCGTTGCCGCCATTCAGCGCGATCTTTCGAAATTATATTTAGATATGCGAATGCCGGCGCAGGCGAAAAAATACGCCAAAAGCTCTTATGAGAACTCGTTGGAAATGAAAAGTCCAACCTCACTTAATTCAGCTTCAGAAGTGTATTACCGCGCTCTGGAAATGGAAGGCGATATAACTTCAGCGTATAAAATATTAAAGATCCACAAACAACTCAATGATAGTTTTATCAGCGACAAGAATTTTAAACAATTTTCCGCTAGAGAATATGAAGGAAAAGCCAACTATTTAAAAGAAGAACAGGCCAGCAAAGATAAACTATACAAAGCTGAAAAAGAAAGAAAAGACGCCGAGATCAAACAGCAGCGAACTGTTCAGCGCGGCCTCATCATTGGCGCGACAGTTCTTTTGATACTGATGACAATTATTTTCAGGAGTCTCCAGGAAAATAAAAAGAAGAACAGGATCATTACCGAACAAAAACTGGAGGTCGAGAATCAAAAACACATTGTGGAGGAAAAACAAAAGGAGATCGTTGACAGCATCAACTACGCCAAAAGGATACAACTCACTTTATTGGCGCACAAAGAAGTTCTTGACGATAATTTGGGTGAGCATTTTCTGATCTTCAAACCAAAGGACATTGTGAGCGGAGATTTTTATTGGGCGACAAAAAAAGATGATCTTTTCTTTTTAGCAGTTTGCGATTCGACCGGACACGGCGTTCCCGGTGCATTTATGTGTTTGCTCAACATTGGTTTTTTAAGTGAAGCCATCAATGAAAATCACATTCACGAACCAAATAAAGTTCTAGATTACGTGAGAGAACGATTGATCAGAAGTATAAGTAAAGATGGACAAAAAGACGGCTTTGACGGAATACTGGTATGCTTCAATAAAAAATCAGGGGAGATAACCTACGCCGCTGCAAATAACGCGCCGGTTCTGATACGAAACGGGGAATATGTTGAATTACCGGCAGACCGAATGCCGGTTGGAAAAGGCGAACGCGCGGAATCATTCAAACTTTATAAATTAGATCATACAAAAGAAGATACTTTGTACCTTTACACCGACGGTTTTGCAGATCAATTCGGCGGACCAAAAGGAAAAAAATTCATGTATAAACGAATGAATACTCTTGCCGCTGAATTGAGCAGCCGACCACTCGAAGATCAAAAGACCATAATGATCGAAGAGTTTGAAAACTGGAAAGGACATCTGGAACAGATCGACGATGTATGCGTGATCGGTATTAAGATCTAAAAAACGAACCATGAGATCAAAGTTTTTTTTCGTCTCCCTCCTGCTCTTCTCAAAAATTTCATTGGGTAGTTTATCTAAGCTCGACAGTTTGCTTTTGAAATTAGGGCAATTCAAAAGTATAGACACTTCATACATCAACACCTTGATCCTGATCTCTGACGCCTATTTAGAAAAAGATCTCACGAACGCGCGCGGTTTTGCATCAAAGGCATTATCCGAATCCGGCAAATTAAATTATTACAAAGGAATCGCTTCCGCTTATCGCTGCCTCGCCTCTACCCGCTACTATTCTCAAAATTATAAAGAAGCTATTTATTTTTTTGATAAAGCCATTGAGGTCGCAAAAGCTCACAACGCTTCGACGGTTGAAGCCATGTGTCACGGAAACAAATGTCTGACCTACTATTTCCTTGGAGAATTTGACAAAGCGATCGAATCCGGGAACATCGCCATCGCCATGAATAAAAAATTGAAAAATACGGAACGATTGATCACCGATCAAAACAACGTAGGGTTGTCTTTAGAGAAATTAGGGCAAAATTTAAAAGCGGTCTCGCTTTATTCACAATCAGAATCATTGGCCGAAAAAATGCACGACAGCGTTAATCTCGCTATCTGCTGCAACAGAATAGCCGGAATTCAAGTGAAGTTAAAGGATAATGTGAAAGCCGAAGAAAATTTTAAAAGATCATTAAGCATTCACAGGGCGCGCAAGAACAAAAAAGGAGAAGTGAACGCTCTCTCCAACCTCGGTTATTTTTATGGAGAGACCATGAATGCAAAAAAAGGTTTGGAGTATTATTTTGAAGCTCTTTCTCTATTGGGAAAAGAAGGCAGTTTACAAACTAAGTCCTACATACTAGGGAGCATCGGTTACCTTTATTTGAATTCAAAAGATTATGACAAGGCCATCAAATATACGCTGGAAGCAAAAACGATCAAGGAACAGATCGGAGTAAAAAGCAGTCTTGCCAATACCGTACATAATCTTGGGGCCATCTACGAGAAAAAACGTGACTTTAAGAACGCTGTAAAATGCTACAACGAATGCCTCGCCACCGGAAAAGAAGTTTCCGATTTCCAATTGATCCTCGCAACCTATGAAGCGCTGGTTCGCGTTTACAACGAAACTGATAATTGCGTCCTGACTTTACAGAACATGAACGCGTATCACTCTCTGAAAGATTCACTTGAATCACAGGATACGAGAAATCAATTACAAGAAATGAATGTGAAATACGAGAGTGAGAAAAAAGAAAGAGAGATAGCGGGACTAAACAGCGAAAAAGAGATCGATCACCTGACGCTGAAAAAGCAAGAGGAGGAAGTGAAAAGGCAGAATCTTCAGAAAATATTTTTCGGATTAGGATTTATACTCACACTTGCATTGGCTTTTTTCATTTTCAGAGGACTGAAACAACAAAAACTCGCGAACAATATTATTTCCGAACAGAAAAAAGAAGTAGAGCATCAAAAGGAAATTGTTGAGGAGAAACAAAAAGAAATTCTCGATAGCATCAACTACGCGAAAAGGATTCAACTCACGCTTCTTGCTCATAAAGAAGTGCTCGACGACAATTTGGGAGAACATTTTGTGATGTTCAAGCCAAAGGATATCGTGAGCGGGGATTTTTATTGGGCGACGAAAAAAGACGATCTGTTCTTTTTAGCAGTATGTGACTCTACCGGACACGGAGTTCCGGGCGCGTTTATGTGTCTGCTCAACATTGGTTTTTTAAGTGAGGCCATTAATGAGAATCACATTCATGAACCGAACAAGGCTTTGGATTACGTGAGAGAAAGGTTGATCAGAAGTATCAGTAAAGAAGGACAAAAAGACGGATTCGACGGCATTCTCGCATGCTTCAATAAAAAAACAGGGAAGATCACTTATGCATCAGCCAACAACGCTCCCGTGATCGTTCATGATGGACAATACATAGAACTACCCGGAGACAGAATGCCGGTTGGCAAAGGAGAAAAGACCGATCCGTTCAAGCTTTACGAAGTGAATTATCAAAAAGGTGACACGCTTTATCTCTACACCGATGGTTACGCTGATCAATTTGGCGGCCCGAAAGGAAAAAAATTCATGTACAAAAAATTGAATACACTTGCAGCAGATGTAAGTTCGCTTGCCATTCCTGATCAAGAAGTGAAACTCGAATTTGAGTTCGATCAGTGGAAGGGAAATCTCGAGCAGATTGATGACGTTTGCGTGATCGGGATCCGAATGTAGCAATTAAAATTTATAAGTGATAATTGATGAGTGATCAATTGACTTCAGATCATAGCTCACAATTCATCGTTTCCCCTCCTTCCAAATTTCCTTATCTTTATTGTCTCAATTAAATTGTCTCAATTAAACTGATTTGGCCAGATTCACCAGAATATATTTCAGTCTTTTTTTCTCGTTGATATGGGTAGTGCAGTTCGCGCAAATTTCCAACGATAGTTTGATGAACATCATTCGTGGTTCCAAAGACAGTAATATGATAAATGGATGCTACATCAGTCTCAGCGCAAATTTTATGCAGCACGGCGAACCCAATGCAGCGCTTAGATACGGAAAAATGGCGCTTAATTATTTTATAAGAAAAGCGGACACCATTCATCTGATGGATTGCTATGTGAATATTGGCAATGCTCAATCAGAATTAGGCGCCGGCAATGCGGCGGTGTCAAATTATTTTGATGCCATGAGATTGGCTGAAAGCTGTAAAGACACCTCATTTTTACCAACGATCTACAGTTCTGTTGGACCCGAATTGATGCACGAGGGAGATTACGAAAAAGCCAAATATTTTTTGGAAAAAGCGCTGGAACTTGAAAAGAAAAATAACATAAGCACTGCGGGTACATTAAATAATCTGGGGATACTTTACCGCGCTATAGGAAATTACAATTACGCCGAAAGATCTTACATCGAAAGTATCCGCATCGCAAGAAAGACCGGTGAGATCCGTATCGCTATGCAGACCTTCAATAACCTTGCACACGTTTTGGAACTTAGGAACGATCTGGATTCCGCCGAAAAATGCTTTAAGGTCTCGCTCCGCCTTTCAGTAAGACTCAAAGATCGCTTTCAGGAAGAACTTGTATTGGGTAATTTGGGAACATTAGCTGTCAAAAAAAATGAATTTCCGAGAGCAGATTCACTTTTCAAAAATTCGCTGGCCATCGCCGAAGAAGTGAACGACTTAGAAGGTATGGCAGGAATGCACCTTGAGCTGGCACATCTGAATAAAAAAACAAAAAAACCGGAACTTTCTGTTGAGCATTTTGATAGATACCTGAAATTGAAAGAGGAATTGGATAAAATAGACAGTGAAAAAGGGAGGCAACAAGCACAGCTTCGTTACGAGTACGAGAAAGAAAAATTGGAATTGACCAAAGAACAGGAAAAACGATCCCTTATCGAAGAGTCGGAAAAGAAAAAGCAGCGTTACATCCTCTATTCTGTTTCATTGGGATTGATCGTTGTCGGATTCTTCGCCGTTTCTCTTTATAAAAGATTCAAAGTCACCAACGAGCAAAAGAAAATGATCGAAGCACAAAAGAAATTAGTAGAATTGAAGCAGAAGGAAGTGATGGACAGTATTCGCTACGCCAAACGAATTCAAATGGCGCAAATTCCTTCCGAAAAGGCGATCTCAACACTGATGGCACGCCTTTTTAAGCGAAAGTGATCGTTCGGAGGCAGATATTCCATCTTCCATATTACATTTTCCATCAGTCTTAATATTCTCTCACTAATTCTACCTTCTTTACCCCTTTCTCAATTAAATTTTTTCATTAATATTAGGGAGTAAATCATTCTCTTGAAATTTCGTCAAATACTGGCACTTTTTCTTTTTTTGGCGGCCGTACGTTCCTCTGCCACCAACATCGATTCGTTGTGGAAACTCATTCGTTCCGATAAAAGTCCCGATACCGTCAAAGTAAAAGCCTATTACGACCTTGGATGGGAATATATTTATTCTGATCCCGATTCTTCTTTTCGCCTCGGAAAACGCGCGCTCAAACTCACTGCGAATAAAAATTACAAAGTACTGGAGTCAAAGATCAACAATCTATTGGGCTCCTGCAGTCAGGTGAACGGAAACTACATTGAAGCGATCGAATATTATCAAAAGGCGATGGTGATCGGAGAGCAGATCAAAAATGAACAGATCCTTTTGGTCGCTTATGGAAATATCGGTTCTCTCTATATCAATCTTGGACGATTTAAGCTCGCGCTCGACTTCCAGTTAAAAAGTATGCGTATAGCGGAAAAGGGAAATAACCGAGAACGATTGGGAAGCATCTACAATAACCTCTGTTTGATCTATACAGAACTTTCAGACTTTCAAAAAGCCATTGACTACGGAAAAAAGAGTATTGAACTCAATCAAGAGTTTGGCGACAAAGCAAGTCTTTGTTCAGCTTACGGAAATTTAGGAAGCGCTTATCACAGTAAAAAAGGAAAAGAAGATCTTTCCAAGGCGCTGGAATATTATAATAAATGTCTTTCGCTGGCAGAGGAGACCGAAAATGCTTTTGAAACTGCGAAAGCGACCTTGGACCTGGGAGAAATTTACATGAGCTTGAAAGATCACAAACAGGCTTTAAAATATTATAAGGAAGCGGTCGAATTGGCAAAAAAATTAGAGATCGGAGAAAATCTCAGAGGAGGATATTACGGATTGTACAAAGCATACAACGAATTAAAGGATACCAAGAACGCGCTGACAAACCTTGAGTCCTACAACAATATGCTTGCGGTATTGGGCAAAGAAGAGCGCGAAAAAGAAGTGAGCCAAAAAGTAATGGAATACAATTACCAGTTACTGAGTTTTAAAGACAGTTTGAGGAACGCGGAAGAAGCGAAATTAAAAGATCTTACTATACAGGCCGGACAAGCGCAGATCGAAAAAGACAGGATCCTGCAAGTAGCGCTCGTGATCGGATTGGTGCTTGTTTTCGCGTTTGGGGTTTTAATTTTCAATCGTTTCCGTATTGAGGCCCGTCAGAAAAAGATCATTGAGGAAAAGAACAAACAAACAGAAGAGCAAAAACTCATCATCGAAGAAAAACAAAAAGAGATCCTCGATAGTATTTCCTATGCGAAACGCATTCAGGATTCTTTGCTCGATAATTTTGACAGTGTCGGGAAATTCTTCTCCGATTCATTTCTTCTTAATTTACCAAAAGACATCGTAAGCGGGGACTTTTACTGGATCGCGAGAAAAACGCTGACTCAAAAAAACGGGAACGATTCCACGGTGAGCGATTTTTTTTATTTAGCGGTTTGTGATTCAACTGGACACGGAGTTCCCGGAGGATTTATGAGTTTACTCAACATGTCCTACTTAAGCGAAGCCCTCAACGAAAAAAACATTCAGCAGCCTAATAAGATCTTTGACTATGTGCGCGACAGACTCATCAATACCATCAGTAAGAGTCATCAGAAAGATGGATTTGACGGAGTGCTTTTGTGTTTCGAGAAAAAAACATTTTTTCAGGGAAAGGATCTGAAAGGAACGAACCTCGAACTTTCTTATGCTGCCGCCTACAATCCGCCCCTGCTCGTTCGAAACGGAGAAATTAAAAGGCAAGAAGTAGATAAAATGCCGGTGGGTTACAGCCCAAAAAATCAATCTTTTGTTTTGCATACGATCACTCTTCAGCCGGGCGATCTCATTTATTTGTGTACAGACGGTTATGGAGATCAGTTTGGCGGTGCAAACGCGTTTTATCAGATCGACGGGATCAAATCAATTGGAGCCGGGAAAAAATTCCAGAATCGACAATTAGAGTCCTTGCTGCTGACGAATTCCGCTTTAAACATGTCGGAACAGAAAAGACTTTTGAATGATCGTTTCATTGAATGGAAAGGTGATATCGAACAAATAGATGATATTTGCATTGTCGGAATAAAAGTTTAACTTAGTGAATATGAAAATAAGGGTACTATATATTTTTCTTTTGCTTTCAAGCAGTTGTTTAAGCCCCCTTTTTTCTCAATCCCTGCAGCTCGACTCTCTCGAGAAGCTAACGGACGATTCGGTAAAAGTTGAGCTCTATTACAAATCAGCTCTGCAAACTCCGCAAGAAAATACGCTCGAAAGAGTGAAGCGATACAACATCGCCATCGCGCTTTGTAAAAAAATAAATTATCGCAATGGAACTATCAAAGTCTACCGCTCTCTCATAAATTATTTGTTCAATGGCGGAATGTACGCCTTGGCATCAGACTACGGAAAAGAATTCATTTTGTATTGCGAAAGAACGGGTATGAAAAATGACCGTACAGAAATGTACATCATGCTCTCCAATCTTTTTGCACAGCAGGGGAATTATGAAGAAGCTTTAAAATATTTACGTTTGAAAGGCAGCGTTGATCTCGATCGCGAAGATTTTAAAGACTACGGAACCGTGCTTTATCAGATCGGACAGTTGCATTACAACAATGGGATTTACGACAGTGCTTTGGTAAATACTTTATGGTCGGTAGAAATTTTCAAACACAACAACATGTCCTCCGAAATGGCAGCGGCTTTGTTGAACGCCGCTCGAATTTACATTGCTAAGGGCCTGCTGGCAAAAGCGCAGGAAAAAGCGGGTGAGGCAACGGAACTTTACCAAGCGAACGGAAATACGTCCGGACTGATGCACGCCTTAGTTGTTTCCGCTTCCATTTACGCGAAGACGAATAGAACAGACAGCGCGATGATCGCCTATCACAAAGCTTTGAATTATGCTGATTCACTTCACTCCGCTACGCTCAAAAAAGAATGCTACAAGAATTTATCGGATCTTTATGGAGCAGATAAAAAATACAAAGAGTCATATGAATACCAAATTCTCTACAGAAAATTCTATGATACTGCCGAGGCTGAAGTGCAAAAGGCCAAACAAAAAGAATTTGAGCTGCGTTATGAGTTAGCACGTTCCGGCAAAACAGTTGAAAAAAGAGAACACATTTACGAAGGAAGACAGAAAAAATTCATTCTTGTACTATTGACCATCATTGCCCTGCTCACTTTTTTGCTCGTAAGGGAAAAGATGAGAAGCAGGGACCATAGAGGCGATAATTTCACTTATTGATCCCGTTTTTTACAGTTTTTTTAAAGATCGAACACAATATTCGATCATTACTTTTATATTTGTTAGACAATTCAAAACACATGGGAAAAAAAATAGTAAATACCGATAAAGCACCGGCTCCAATTGGACCTTATAACCAGGCTATCATTGTCGGTGATTGTATGTACATCAGCGGCACTATCGCTATGGACCTTCAGAGTAAACAGCTCGTAAAAACAACAATAAAAGACGAGACTAAAATGGTAATGGATTACATTGGAGAGATCTTGAAAGCGGGCGGCTGCACCTTCGATAACGTGGTAAAATCCACCATTTTTTTGAACGACATGAATAACTTCGTTCACGTGAATGAGGTCTATGCTTCCTATTTTACCAAAGACTTCCCTTCCAGGGCCACAATTCAGGCTCAAAGGCTGCCGAAGGACGCTAATGTAGAGATCAGCGTAGAGGCTAAATTATTTTAGGCGGTATTTGGTTATTTGAATATTTTAGTTAATTTTACTATAATATTTCAAAATTAAATTATGAACATTTTTGTAAGCAACATCAGCTTTAAGGTACGCGAACAGGCCCTCTCAGAACTTTTCGCACAGTATGGCGAAGTATCAAGTGTCAGGATCATCAAGGACAAAGAATCTCGTCGAAGCAAAGGCTACGGTTTTGTTGAAATGCCGAATGATTCTGAAGCGAATGCAGCGATCAATGCGTTAAATGGTACCAGCCACTATGAACGTAACATTGTTGTTGCAGAAGCCAAAGGACGCAAAGAGTCAACAGGCGAATAATACATTGCTTACACTCCATATTCTTAACCCCGGGTAAATACTCGGGGTTTTTCTTGCCCCGAAGTGAAAGATCCATTTTTAAAATAGAGCGGATCTTTCTACTTCGGGGCTAGTGTTTTAAATACGTGTCAATATCTTTTCCTTCAACAAACACTCCTTTCACTCTATCTTTGCAAAGTTTGTTTTTTTGTTTCGTCCCTGCGGCTTGAGGAACACAAAATAAACAACGCGAAATAATAAATATTCAAAATGCCAAAAGACAATTCCATCAAATCAGTACTCATCATCGGTTCAGGTCCTATCATCATCGGTCAGGCCTGCGAATTCGATTACTCAGGTTCTCAAGCCGCCAAAAGTTTAAGAGAAGAAGGGATAGAAGTAACCCTCATCAATAGCAATCCGGCCACTATTATGACGGATAAGGTAACAGCAGATCACATTTACCTATTGCCTTTGGAAGTAAAGTCCATCGTAAAAATATTAGAAGAAAGAAAAATTGACGCTGTACTTCCTACAATGGGAGGACAAACCGGACTCAATCTCGCTATGAAGTGCGAAGATCTGGGCATCTGGAAAAAATACAATGTGAGAATGATCGGTGTAGACGTGAATGCCATTAAAGTAACTGAAGATCGTGATCTTTTCCGTCAGAGAATGGAAGAGATCGGTATCGCCATGGCTCCGTCAAAAATCGCTAAATCATTCTTAGAAGGAAAAAGTATTGCTCAGGATTTTGGTTTTCCTTTAGTAATTCGTCCTTCATTTACTTTAGGAGGAAGCGGCGGAAGTGTTGTGTATGAAAAAGAAAAATTTGATGCTTTATTGAACAGAGGATTGCAAACATCGCCTATTCACGAAGTGTTGATCGACAAAGCAGTTTTGGGATGGAAGGAATTTGAGTTGGAGCTATTACGCGATCAAAGCGATAACGTGGCGATCATTTGTTCTATTGAGAATTTCGATCCAATGGGAGTACATACCGGCGACAGTATCACAGTTGCACCCGCGATGACGCTCAGCGATAGTACTTATCAACGCATGCGCTCGATGGCAATAAAAATGATGCGCAGCATTGGGAATTTTGCAGGAGGATGTAATGTGCAGTTCGCTGTCAGCGACGACACGAAAGAAGACATCATCGCGATTGAGATCAATCCCCGCGTATCACGTTCTTCCGCTTTGGCAAGTAAAGCTACCGGTTATCCCATCGCTCGTATCGCAAGCAAATTGGCGATCGGATATCGTTTAGACGAATTGATCAACCAAATTACAAAATCTACTTCCGCTTATTTCGAACCTACTTTGGATTACGTGATCGTAAAAATTCCCCGCTGGAATTTTGATAAGTTCAAAGGATGTAACCGTGAACTTGGTTTCCAAATGAAATCAGTGGGTGAGGTGATGGGTATCGGAAGATGTTTTCAAGAGGCACTGCAAAAAGCTTGTCAGAGTTTAGAGATAAAAAGAAATGGATTGGGCGCGGACGGAAAAGAAATCCGCAATCAGCAGGAATTGCTCAATGCTTTAGAAAGACCAAGCTGGAATCGATTGTTCATGATCTACGACGCGATGAAATTGGGAATTTCGCTGAAGACCATTCAGAAATTAACACGCATTGATATTTGGTTCCTCGAACAAATTGAAGAGATGATCGCGCTGGAGAACGAGATCTCCAAATTTAAATTAGATGCCCTTCCGAGAGGACTTTTATACGAAGCAAAACAAAAAGGTTATGCTGACAGGCAAGTCGCGCATTTGCTGGGCTGTCTGGAAAGCGAAGTCTATAATAAGAGAAATGAATTAGGGATAAAACGTGTTTACAAATTAGTGGACACCTGCGCCGCGGAATTCGAAGCAAAAACTCCCTATTACTACTCTACCTTTGAAGATGAAAATGAAAGCATCGCTTCCAACAAGAAAAAAGTAGTGATCTTAGGGAGCGGACCAAATCGTATTGGTCAGGGAATAGAATTCGATTACTCTTGCGTTCACGGTGTTTTGGCGGCGAAAGAATGCGGTTATGAAACGATCATGATCAATTGCAATCCCGAAACCGTTAGTACGGACTTTAGTACCGCGGACAAATTATATTTTGAGCCGGTATTCTGGGAACATATCTACGATATCATTCAGCACGAAAAACCAATTGGCGTGATCGTACAATTGGGCGGGCAAACCGCTTTAAAACTCGCTGAGAAATTAGATAAGTACGGAATAAAAATTATTGGAACAGATTTCAAATCGCTGGATCTCGCCGAAGACAGAGGAAGTTTTTCTACACTTTTAAAAGACAATAATGTTCCTTATCCTGAATTCGGTGTTGTAAGAGACGCGGAAGAAGCATCCGAGCTTGCGAAAAAATTAGGTTTTCCTTTGTTGGTAAGACCAAGTTATGTATTGGGCGGACAGAGCATGAAGATCGTGATCAACGAACAAGAATTGGAACAGCACGTGGTGAAATTATTGGCGGACCTTCCTGACAATAAAATTTTATTGGATCATTTCCTCGAAGGAGCGATAGAAGCGGAAGCGGACGCGATCTGCGATGGAAAAGATGTTTACATCATTGGTATCATGGAACACATTGAGCCGGCAGGAATTCACAGCGGCGATAGTTACGCGGTACTTCCTCCATTCGATCTAAGTGATAACGTGATCAAACAAATTGAAGATATCACGAAAAAAATAGTTGTCGCGCTAAGGACCGTTGGATTGCTCAATATACAATTCGCCATCAAGAACGAAAAAGTATATGTGATCGAAGCGAATCCACGCGCCAGCCGTACTGTTCCTTTCATTGCGAAAGCATACGACGAGCCTTACGTGAACTTCGCTACCAAAATAATGTTGGGAGAAAAGAAAGTGAAAGATTTTACTTTCAATCCAAAAAGAAAAGGTTACGCGATCAAAGTTCCAGTTTTCTCCTATGAAAAATTCCCGGAGATCCAAAAAGAATTGGGTCCTGAAATGAAGAGTACCGGAGAAGCGATCTATTTCATTGATACTTTGCAAGACGAATACTTTCAAAACGTTTACAGCGAAAGGAACTTGTATTTGAGTAAATGAGAAAATGATGCGCCCCCTCATCTGTCTGACCCTCCTATTAAGTGTGATTCTTTGTTCGGGACAGAACAGAAAGAAGCTCGATTCTCTTTTTAAGCTCCTTCCCTCTCAAAAGGAGGATACCAACGCCATCAAATTACTTTTAAGGATCAGCGCGCAGTACAAAAAAAATGTACCCGACAGCGCGTTGATCTTTTCTCAAAAAGCTTTGCGTTTGGCGGATAAGATCAAGCAGCCTGTTTTCGGAGCGAAGGCACTCTGCGAAAATTTTTACATCATCAAACCCAACGCGAATCCGCATGTGTTAGTGGATACATTAAAGCGATTACTGGAAGATCCCCGTATACAAACGCAGGCAAGATACAGAATGACGGTGTCGTTCGACCTCGGTATCAACTACCGAAAGATCTCAAGATTTGACAGATCGATAAATTACTTGTTGATAACGATCGCTTTGGCGGATTCATTGCACGACAAAAGTCAACACTTCAACGGATACAACAGCTTAGCCAACACCTATTCTCAAATGGGAAGCAGAAAATCTTCTAAGGAAGATATGGAACGCGCGCTAAGATATTTTGATAAGGCAGCTCAATTCATCGATCCAAATGACAAGTCGCAGGAAGGCAATTTGTGGAACAACAGAGGAGTTGGAAATTACAACATAGGGCGCATGACGTTTGATACTTCTTACATTTTTAAAGCCCTTTATTTTTATAAAGGCGGCTTGAAAATTCGCTCAGAATTAAAAGATGATGAGTTGATCCTGAGTTCTTATGGAAACATCGCCAGCTGCTATCACGCGCTTTGTGATCTGGGTAATGACACTTCGTATTGTCGGATCGGAAAGATCACTTTTGAAAAATGTTTGAAGATAAATGAGAAAGTGTATGGTGACAAAAATCTTATGCTTTTCTCAAACTACGGGACACACCTCACCACCATGGGGAAATTGTACAAGAAAAAGAATTTGGTACTGGAAGGAATTGCAATGATAAAGAAATCGCATTTTCTCGCGTTGAAGAACGGCGATCTTGCCCTGGCCACGCAGCTTGCTAAAAATTCGGCCCAAGCCTATGCTTACCTCCCGCAGAATGATTCGGCTGTTGTTTACTACAAAAAATACTTGATACTGAATGACAGTCTGGTTGCTCAGGAAAATCAGGAATTGACCACTGAACTAGCCGCGAGATTTGAATCGGATCTGAAAGATCATGAGAATGCGAGTCTGAAACAACAAGCGACTTTGAGAGAAGAAGTGATCTCAAGAAAATCCGGCACCATAAAAATAATGATCGCAGCTTCGGTGATCATGGGAGGGTTAATAATTCTGGTCTTCATTTCCCTTCAGAATATTCGAAAGTCAAGAGCCCTGATCGATAAGCAAAGAGAAGAAGCCGAAAAACAAAAAGAGGTCATTGAAGGGAAGAACAAGGAGATCATCGACAGTATTAAATACGCTAAGCGAATTCAAACTTCATTATTGCCGACCGAAAAATATGTGGGAAGGATCTTGAAGAAAAAGGAATGATGTTCTTAATATCCATTACTGATAAAAACTGCGGCTCAATCCAACACCCACTACAAAATTTTGATAGGGAACTTTTACATTGAAATTGGTTTCGAACATATAGAATCCTTCCAACAACCAAAATTGGGTCAACTTATAAAGGAAACCTACAGCAACCCGGTTCCTATCAAATCCTCTCTCATAAATTTTCCCATCGAATTTATAGTAGATCTCGTCCGAAATATAGGGTGAGATCCTTTTAGTAAGCATATATCGCATCGAAGCCTTATTACGTAAATAAAAATCCTGAAAATGGTCTCCGTCGTAACTCTTTTGGAAATCCACCAATTGTCCCTCCGTGAGAATACGATCGTAAAACGTAAAGCGCCTAACCTTCTTCCTGAAATTCAAATAAAAATTGTACTGATGACGGCTGCTGTAAGTGCCTTCCAGACGTTTTTTTTGAACAAAAATATAATCCAGATTGACCCGGAAATTTTTTGTGACCTTGTACATTCCCCCAAGATCAATGTAGTAATAAGCAAAGCGAGTTGAATTTTCGGATAGGCGAGTTTGAACTTGAAGATTTCCGAGCCATCTTTTGTCGAGATTATACTCTATCTCAAAATTCTGCCAAACTTGAAAATCGCGGAATACATCCTGGGCCAGGATCTCCTTTACAAACAATAAAAATATTGCAGATAGCAGTACCCGGGAATATGTACGCTTAAGGCCCATTGGCCAAATATACATTTTTTAGTTGGGGAAATTCAGCGCCCTCGAAAAAATGATTGCAGGTTGGTCGGGAAGAGATCCATTTACTAACCCTTGTACGTCATGTCTCTTGCTTCTTGATTCCTAATTCCACTTTTTTTCCTATCTTTATTCCTCAAAGCATTCACATGAAAAAAAATCACTCGCTTTTTCTGCTTCTTTGCCTGTTCTTTGCAGCTGAATTTTATTCTCAGTCACCGAATTCATTTACCTATACCGGTAAACCTCGGTATCAACTAAGCGTGAGAAGAAATAATATACAGTTCGGGATCATTAAAGTGGAATTATTCCCCAACATCGCTCCGCATCATACTCGTAATTTCGATTCATTAGTGAGCGTTGGATTTTATGACACAACTGCATTTCATCGCGTGATCCCAAATTTTATGATACAAGGAGGGGATCCAAATTCCCGCCACGGACCTAAACCAACTTGGGGACAAGGAGAATTCGGTCAACCTACAGTGAACGCGGAATTTTCAGTGGCGAATCACAACCGCGGAATTCTCTCTGCTGCCAGAGATAACAACATTAATAGCGCAACCTCTCAATTTTTTATCTGTCATGCCGCTTCTTATTTCCTGGATGGACAATATTCCATTTACGGAAGAGTAACCGAAGGAATTAAATATGTGGATACCATCGCTCTCGCTCCCCGCGATGTGAACGATTGTCCGAACACAAAAATTGAAATGTTCGTTACTTATCTCGGCTCTAACGACACCATTCCCGTTGCCCCGCTACTCGATGTTCCAAAAAATGATTCTTTGGAAGTCGATACAATGACGCTGACCTATTTGAAATGGAAAAGAGTTCCGGATGCCATTATTTATACCGCGCAATTTTCAACAGATTCGACTTTTGCTACGATCACCTATTCGCTTAACACACCAAACATGCTGATGTCGATCACTGCAGGTTTACCGGGCAGTACAAATTATTATTGGAGAGTGAGAACAAATAACGGAGGACATTTTTCTCCCTGGTCACCGGTCCGTCATTTAAGAACACAGATCAACGATGTAGGAATTAAAAAGAATTCTTTTGAAAAAGAAAACCTGATCGTTTATCCAAATCCAAGTACAGGAAGATTCATTTTTAAAGGAATTGAAAAAGGAAGCAAGATTGAAGTATATGACCTCACGGGAAAATTAATTCTTCAGTCAAATACAAAAGAAAATGAGGTCGGTGTAGATCTTGAATCCAAAGATAAAGGACTTTATACTTATAAGATCATTTCAGCGAAGGGTAAAATTCAGCAGGGAAAATTGTTATTGAAATGACGTTGAACAGAATTTCTGAAATAAAAAAGCCTCGTTACAATAACGAGGCTTTTTTTAAAACTCATCCTGCCCTTCATCTTCAGTACCCGCTTCGTAGGCGTCGTCATTTACATTCGTGGCGATCGTTGTCAGTTCCCTATCCATTGCTTCCTCATCTTGCAAAGTTTTGTCGAGCAGATCTCTCACTTCTATCTTTCGTAATACATCCGCCAATTCGCACAATGATCCATAAGAAGCGATCTTGTAATGAATTCTTTTCTGCGCGCTGATGATCAAAGCTGAATCACGTACCGATCCTTCCTTAAAATCCTTCGCCGCTTTCATTCCTTCCTCCAACAAGCCCTGCATCGCTTTGCACTTCTCCGCTTCCGACTTTTCAATGCCTTTGTGCTTAAAGATACGCTCAAGTCTCTCAATGTGGCGTTTAGATTCTTCAAGGTGACGATTGAAAGCATCCTTCAACTCTTCCGTGTGAACGGATTTAATTATTTTTGGCCAGGCTTCCGCTAATTGCTTCTCGGCGCTGTAAACGTCTTTCAAACCATCTTTAAAAAGACGTGTCAGGTCCTTTCCATTTTCAAAGTTCTTCTTCGACTTTTCTTTTTTCGAAAATTCTTTGCTGCCATTGCCATTTGTAGCTGTGGTCTTGAGTTTATTTTTTATTTCTTTTTCTACCGGCATATGATCTTTTCTATGGTGAATAAATAAATATCGGCAGGCATATTAATTACCTGCCGATATTCTCATTTTTTATTTAGTAATTTCTGTTCTTGCGCTGAGAAGATGAGCTTCCTGTACGTGAAGATCTTTCTCTGTCGGAACTTGAATTACTTCCGCGTCCTCGCGAAGTGTTTGAAGAAGAATTGTTGCTTCTGCTCGAAGAATCTCCCCTGTTTGAATTCTTGTTCCAATCGGAGTCAGAATTGTGGTTACGAGAACTTCTTTCGTAGTTAGTTCCGTAATTATTACGCTCCGGATTGTATCTGTTAGACGATCCATATGAGGAATTGTTCCCTCTTCCGGAATTGTAATTCGAGTTACGATTTCCGTACGAAGACGTACCTCCGTAATTTGAGCCGCTGTCGTTGTATCTGCTGAAATTGTTCTCTCTGTTCGATCCGTTGTAATTTCCGTATCCGCTTTCGTTGTTATAACGTCCGCCGTAACCTTGGTTCTCAGAATAACTTCCTTGTCCTCTGTACCTTCCCGAACGAGATGATCCATTTCCTCCATAGCGGGAAGCATAACTGTCGTCATCACGATCGTATCCTGAATATGAATTGGTATTCTCGTTATCGTATTCATCGCGGCGATTTCCATATTCATCTGACATTCCAAACTCCTCTTCGTCCTCGTCTCTCATCGAATTGTAACCACGGTTGTTGCTGCCATAACGTTCCGCATCATTGTAATTTCCATTACGTTCGTTATTATACCCTTCGTAACCTTGATCATAGTCACGGCCGTTCTGATCGCGGATATCATCTTCCACATCCAGATCTGTGTCATTGCTGTAACGATCGTTATTACTGTAACGCGATTGATTATCGCTGTTGTTGCCGTTAGTGCGGCTGTAAGAGTCCCTTCCTTGCGAACGAGAGCTTCTGTTTTGTGTTTTTGTTGCCATGTTTAGATTTTTTATTTGACAAATGTATGTGTGCATGAAAACGGACACGTTATAAGATTTTTAAAATAAATTACATGATTGGAAAGATTTGAAATGGAAAAAATACAAAAGGAATATTCAAGGGGAAATATTCGCTGGTAAAATCTTATATTTGCTATCTCATGGACTCAGTCTCACACGTTGTTATAGGTGCCGCGATCGGCGAAACATTTTTAGGGAAGAAAATAGGAAGATGGGGAATGCTGCTGGGCGCTGTTGCAAAAAGCCTACCCGATTTCGATCTTTTTTATACAGGCCTGCAGGATCCGCGCGCTTATATGCATGAACACCGAGCGCACACGCACTCTTTATTTTTCGAAGCGATCTATGCCATTCCGATCGCATGGCTTTTGTTTAAATTGTTCAAACAAAAAGTTTCTTTCCGGCGAATGCTTGTCTTTATGCTTGCCTGTTTATGGGGACATTCACTATTGGACTATTGTACAAATTTCGGGACACAATTATTTTTGCCTTTCACTGACAAACAATACTCCTTATATACACTTTCAATAGTTGATCTGCTTTTTACGCTCCCTATATTATTACTTGTACTTATCGCTGTTTTTTTCAGGGATGCGGAGCGAAGATTAAAACTTTCAAAAGCGGCGCTGGTTTGGTGCGGATTATACTTAGCTGTCACTTTTGTGAATAAATACAGGGCGGAAAACATCGCTGAAGATTCAATTGCAAAAAATAAAATTCCAGCCACTGCGCATATCACCAATCCCACCATGCTCAATAATTTTCTCTGGTATTGTGTGGCAAGTAATGACAGCACACTTTATACCGGGGAATTTTCGATGCTTCACGCAGACAAGCCAATTCATTGGCGAGCGTATCCTCGTCATCGTGAGCTTTTAGATAATTTTCCGAACCAAACAGACGCTGCCATTCTGAAATGGTTTGGAGATCCCTACACGATCTCCGATCCGAATGCGGATACATTAAATGTTTACGCGGTAAAATTCGGAAGGACGAAAATGAGCGAGGATTCCATGCGTGAAACTTTTATTTTTCATTACAAGATTTTTCAGAAAGACGGAAAAGACATGATGGGAATGGACGAAGGAAAAAGAAGCGATTTCAATATCAAGGAAGGATTCATTGATATTTGGGAGAGGATAAATGGGCGAAGGAATTAGTGAGATGTCAGATTGAAGACTAATTTTGACTATCCGCCTGAACAAAAAACCACCCTTTTAACCTCAAAATCCTGCCTTTTAACAAATTTCGGAGTCAAATTAGGGGGTTGAAATATCAAATTCATCCTAATTGTTTATCAATTTATCGATAAAAACCCTATTTTTGCGTCGGAATTCAAAGCCTCCATTTTCGATGAAAAAAACAGCGCTCCTTTTATTTGTTTCGCTCTTTCTTTTCTATTGCAAGACCAAGAAAAAATCCGAAAGCAGCCCCCCCGCAAAAACCGCTTCGGCAACAAAAATGTCTGCATTAGAGATCGCGCAAAAAAGATGGGATGGAACTGTGCAATCGGATCTTGATGAAGGAAGAATTGTTTTTACGGGAAAATGCACCAAATGTCACGAAGCTCCCACGATCGTGACACGCAGCGAAAAAAAATGGCTTCACGAAATTGACGACATGTCACCAAGGGCAAATTTAACTCCGGAAGAAAAATCCAAGCTCACCAAATACATTTTGTCGTACAGAGAAGCGAACACAACAACAGAGTGAAAAGACAATTTCAAATACACGTAGATCTTTCTGATTCCCTCGAACTCGTTGGCTTCGTGGCCTTGCTGGTTTATTTGATCATAAAAATTCACGGCTAACTCTCTAAAATTTTACTGTTTCCAGCAATTCACTATCGAACATGTCTCCCGGCGAGATCATTTTTTCGTCGTAAGGAATCTTATCGCCGTATCTTTTTCCCATGATCTCTTTTACTTTGGGAGAAGAAAGATCGAAATCTTTCAGCGGACGAAGTTTTCCGATCTCCAACTTTGTGAATTCATTATAGAGCTTCCAAACGTATTCGCTGCAATATAATTGCTCATCATCCCACGCGAAAAAAATATCATAATCCATTCCTACCTGTGTCCTCGCTTTTGAAAGCATGGAACTTACATTTTCTTTGGTTAGAAGAGACCTATCTTTCAACCTCCTCACCTCGTATTTTCCGTCAGCGCTCATTTCTTTGAACTCCTCCACCGTACTCACGGTCACCGGCTGTACCGCGTGATAAACCATTGCTTTTCCTTTTTCAAAAAAGATCACTCCTACGTGTGTGTATTTACTTTTCGTAGCGAGTTGAATGGCTTTACCCTGTCCGGAAGGATTCACAATAAAAATAATATCTCCATCTTTTAATTTCTCGTTCTGAGAAGAACAGGATAGAAAAAAGAAAACAATAAATAAGCGGAATAAACACTTCATGGTCATATAATCCAAAAATAAAAATAAGTAACGGCGATGTTTAGTAAAAGAATGTGAAAAAAGTACCGATCAGGATTTTTTCCATTTACTTAACATATTCTGCAATCTTTTCTCGGAGGGAATGTGAGCTTCCTGAATTCTCTTGGCGTATTTAATACTATCGATGATCTCCTTTTGCTTCTCCTCTATCTCGTGATTTTTTTCGGCCAAAACTCTCGCGTTGCGTTTATTTTGCTGATGGCTTCTAAAAATAAAAAATATCGCCACAAATGCCAGCAAGAGTGCTATTCCCGAAGCGATGATCATCACCCGCTGCTTTGAATTTTCAGCGGCGCTGGTCTTCAATTGCTCTTCCTTGATCGTTAATTCCGCGTCTTTTTTTTCCGTTTCATACACTGCGGTGAGCTCATTCAACTGCTTGTTCATTTCAAACGTATAGAGGGAATCTCTTACCTGGTTGTACCTGTTGTAATAATATGCCGCGATCTTATATTCCTTTATTTCCATATGGTCATCTCCCAATGAGTTCAATGCATTTTTAAACTGATTCGCCAAGTTATTTTCATAGGAGATCAAAAGGCCCTGTTGAGCCAAATCGATCGCTTTCTTTGTTTCGCCCTTTAGCCGGTAAAGATTACTTACATTGATCATTGTTGTGGCGATGCCCGACTGATCCTTTATCTCCTTTTTCATCTCCAATGCCTTTTCCAAATACAAGATCGCCTTGTCGTAATCCTTCATTTCCCTATATGTCAAAGCAAGCGAATTGTAACTATTGGCGATGTGGCTTTTGTTCTTTCGCCTCATCGCGAATTCCAACTTTTTATTCGCGTACAACAGAGCAGAATCCAGCTGACCATTGTCCCTATAGATGGTGCACATAGACTGGTAGCAAAGGTCGAGCACCTTTCTATCCTCTTTTTTTTCCGCGTTTAAAAACTTAAATGCCATGAACAAATGTCTCTTGGCATATTCCATGTTCCTTATTCTAATGTAAGCATCGGCGATCTCGGAATTTGTATTTGCCGTGAGAGAAGAATCACCCAGTTCCTCTGCTATCTTAAGACATTTAAAAAACTCCGAAATAGAAGCATTGTACTTACTCTGGTAATATTCTATCCATGCGTAACGATAGTACAACATGGCCATACCGATCTTTTCTCCGCTCTTCTCGGCGATCTTTCGTAATTCTTCTTTTAAACTCGCTGTTTCTTTTGAAGAAAGTTTCCTGCGGTGAAAAGCAAAATAAAAAGTGTCGATCTTTTCTGTAACAGTGGATTTTGCATTAATGACCTTATAAATACTGTCAAATTTCAATTGAGCCTTCATATGAAAGCAAAAAAGAATAAAGAGAAATAAGATAGGGGAACGCTTCATTGATTTCGAAATTTCTTGTTCCGGGTTTCGGGTTGCCTGTTCGATCCGAAATAAAAACCCCGAATTAAACAATAATTCTAATCCGCTTGCAAGAACGGATAACGATAATCTGTTGGCGGCACAAATGTTTCTTTAATGGTGCGCGGACTTACCCATCTCAGCAAATTCACTTTCGCTCCTGCCTTATCATTTGTACCACTCCCTCTGGCTCCGCCGAATGGTTGTTGTCCAACAACTGCTCCTGTGCATTTATCGTTGATGTAAAAATTTCCAGCGGCATTTGAAAGTTCTTTCGTAGCTAATTCGATCGCGTAACGATCATTCGCGATGATCGATCCTGTGAGCGCGTAAATAGAAGTTGAATCTACTGTCTTCAAAATATCCTTGAAACGACTTTCGTTGTAAACGTAAATTGTAAGAACAGGGCCGAACAACTCTTCACACATCGTCACATATTTCGGATCCTTCACTTTCAAAATTGTCGGCTCAATAAAATATCCTTTGCTCTTATTGTACTTCCCGCCCGCAACGATCTCCACATTTTTATCTTTCTTCGCTGCATCAATGTACTTCGCCAGCTTATCAAAACTTTTCTCATCAATAACAGCGTTAATGAAATTGGTAAAATCTTCGGTCGGACCCATTTTCATGGACTTTAGATCTGCTTGCAAATATTTTTTTACATCATCCCACAAATTAGCGGGAACATAAGCGCGTGAACAAGCGGAACACTTTTGTCCCTGATATTCAAAAGCGCCGCGAGCGATCGCAACTGCCAATGATTTTGCTTCGGCAGACTTATGCGCCAAAATAAAATCCTTTCCTCCTGTCTCTCCAACAATTTTCGGATAAGACTTGTACTTGTGAATGTTGTTTCCGATCGTTTGCCAGATATTTTGAAACACTTCCGTGCTTCCTGTAAAATGTATTCCCGCAAAATCACGGTGATTGAAAATTACTTCCGCCGCGTCCGGTCCGCTTGGATAAATTAAATTGATCACTCCGTCCGGCACTCCCGCTTTTTTGAAAACCTCCATCAATACATTCGCGCTGTAAACTTGCGTGTTACTAGGTTTCCACACAACAACATTTCCCATCATAGCACAGCTGCTCGGTAAATTTCCGGCAATGGCAGTGAAATTAAATGGAGTCAACGCGTATACAAATCCTTCGAGCGGTCTCCATTCTAATCTATTCCAAACTCCCGGAGAAGAAATTGGTTGGTCAGCATAGATCTCCGTCATGTAACTCACATTGAATCTCAAAAAATCAATGATCTCACAAGCACTGTCGATCTCCGCTTGAAAAGCATTTTTACTTTGTCCGAGCATAGTAGCAGCGTTCAATTTAGCGCGATAGGGTCCCGCAATAAGATCAGCTGCTTTCAAAAAAATTGCCGCACGCTGTTCCCAAGCCAAATTGATCCAACTTTCGCGAGCGGCAAGTGCCGCGCTGATCGCTTGTTCAATGTGTTTTTTCTCACTCTTGTGAAAATATCCAAGAGTATGTTTGTGGTCATGCGGAGGAGCGATGCGCGTTTTTTTATTGCTGCGTACCTCTTTACTTCCGATGTACATTGGAATGTCAAGCTCTTTGCTTCTCATTGTCTTCAGCATCGCTTGCAATTCTTTTCTTTCAGCGCTTCCTGCAGCGTATTGTTTCACCGGTTCATTCACCGGTACCGGTACTTTATAAATTCCTTTTGGCATACTGTTAGTTTAAAGTTAAAGAGTTCAAAGTTTAAAGTAAAATTTCCAAGTGAAAAGAAGGCCGTGAGCCAACTTTGAACTTTCAAACTCTGAACCTTGAACGAGTATTCAAATATAGTAGAAATTCGGGTTTTAACGGATGATTTTCCTAATTTTTAGCTGTTTTAACCCTTGTATTTTAGTAGCTTTACAGTGCATAAAAAAACAGGGCACATACTATCTTTTTGTAGGGATTTTCGTGATCCTGTTCTCTATTTTAAGTGTTTTTATGCTCAAAAGTCTGAAATTCAATTACGAATTCGAGGCCTTTTTTCCGAATGAAGATCATGAGCTCGAACTTTACGACAACTACCGTAAGACATTTGAGTACGACAACGAATTCGTTTTACTTTCCTTCGAAAATAAAAAAGGGATCTTTAAGAAAGATTTTCTTTTAAGAGTTGATAGTATCACGAAAGATCTTCAGGAACTACGCTACATACAAAAAGTAAATTCTCCCACCAATTTAAAGATGCTTCAACTAGGGGGACTCGTTCCTGTTCAAGTGAGAGTGCTGCATTTTGAAAATGATTCGCTTTACAAAAACGACAGTATCGGCATATACAATTCTCCGTATTTGATCGGATCTTACTTTCCGGATAACGCGAAGTCGGTTTCCCTTTTTATAAATACTTCTTTTGGATTAAAGAAAAAACAGTCGGACTCACTAGCAGAAAACATCCTAAAGACCATGGGCAAATATCATTTTGATGAAACGCATCATGTGGGAAGAATTTTTGCTCAAGCTATTTATCTCAAAAATCTGCAAAAGGAATTCGGACTTTTTCTTTTATTGTCTTTCATACTCGTGGTGATCTTTTTGTGGATCAGTTTCAGAAGCGTTTATGGAGTGATCGTTCCAATGTCTATTGTACTTTTTTCCATTTTGTGGACATTGGGAATAATGGGCATGATAGGAAAGAACATTGATATCATGACTGTAATGCTTCCCACGATGATCTTTATTGCGGGAATGAGTGATGTGGTGCATTTCTTTTCCAAATATTTTGAAGAACTCGGTAAAGGAACTGAAAAACAAAAGATCTATCCCCTTATCTTAAAGGAAGTTGGATTTCCGACCTTTCTCACCTTGATCACAACCGTGGTAGGATTTCTCTCCCTGCTTTTCTCCAGTATAAAACCGATCAGGGATTTCGGGATCTACACGTCTATCGGAGTAGTGATCGCTTTCATTTTAAGTTATACATTACTCCCCGCTATTCTTTATTTTTTCCCCCCAAAAAAAATGGTCCCGATGCATCAAGAGAAAGATCGAACTTACGACAGAATGAGAAATGGGTTGTTTTGGATCTTCCGTAATCAGAAAAAAATATTATTGGTCACAGGTTTACTTTTAGCAATTTCAATTATTGGGATCTTTAAGATCAGAGTGAATAACATTCTATTGGAGGACTTAAGTGAGAAAGTAAAGATCAAGCAGGATTTTAATTTCTTTGATAAGAATTACAGCGGTGTTCGCCCCTTTGAGATCTATCTAACGGTAAAAAAAACCGAGGACAGTTTTTGGGATTACAAAATTTTAAAGGAATTAAATAAGATCGACACTTTTATTAAAAGAGAGTACCATGCCGGATTCTTATTTTCTCCTGCCGGAATTGTAGGGACGATCTATAGGAATTCAAACGATGTTCCCGCGAACGCTTTTCCTGACGAAGAAGAAGCGAAGCAGGTCATTGCTCATTTAAAAAATAATAAGAACAACAAAGATCTGAAACGTGTGATCGATCCAAAGGGAAAAGAAGCGCGCATCAGCGGAAAAATAAGTGACATGGGAAGCATTGTGAGCAATGAGCACAACAAAGCACTTTTCAATTTTATCCGAACACAAACCGATACGAGTCTAATTAAATATGAAATAACAGGTGCCGCGCATTTGATCGATAGGAACAATGAATACATGGTGAGTAACATGACACAGGGATTTGTTTTCTCTTTGATCGTGATCGCGATCCTGACTTTTTTCCTTCACCGAAGCTGGAGAATGGTACTCGTTTTTATTTTACCGAACGTCATTCCGCTGGTTATCATTGGAGGAATTATGGGTTTTATGGGAATAGAATTAAAAGCGGCCACGTCATTAGTGTTCAGTATCGCGTTCGGAATTGCGACGGACGATACGATACATTTTATTTCTCGATTGAAAATAGAATTAGGTTACGGAAAAAGTCTGATGTACGCATTTAAAAGAACTTATTTTGAAACAGGAAAACCAATTATTCTTACCACATTTATTTTGATGGGAGGATTCATGAGTTTAATGATCAGTGATTTTAAGAGTACTTTTTATTTTGGATTTTTAATTTGTATTACTGTGATCATTGCGGTGTTAGCGGATATATTTTTGTTGCCTGTACTGTTGTTTTTGATCTACGGGAAGAAGAAGGAGTTGAAGAAAGCTGCGAGTGACGAGGTACAAGGTACGAATGGGAGAGCACCTATGTGAAATAGCGCAGCTATCTATCCGCTAACTGCGACAAACACTATGAAACCATTTGACTATGTGGTCAAAATATCTTGAAATAGTAAAAACTTCAGACGGCTCAAAAACCGTTTTCAACAAAGAATTCAACGCCACTTACCATTCAATTAAAGGTGCGGTGACAGAAAGCAAACATGTGTTTATTGAAGCAGGTTTAAATTACACTGTAAAAGTTTTTGGGAACGAAATAAACATCCTTGAAGTTGGTTTTGGAACCGGACTAAATGCAGCGCTTACATTTGAAGAGAGTGAAAAACAAGATCTGAAAATAGTTTATTACGGAGTAGAAAAATTCCCGTTGGAGAAAGATGCTGCAGACAAATTAGAATACAATTCATTTCATCAAAAAATAGTCGATCTCGAGTGGAACAAAAAGATCGAGGTCTCGAAAAATCTCACTTTCACAAAATTTGAGCTCGACATCCATGAATTAGAAACAGAAATGAAATTCCATTGCATCTATTTCGATGCATTTGCTCCTGAGGTTCAGCCGGAACTTTGGACTGAGAAATTATTTTTTCGATTAAAAGATCTGTTGCTCGAAAGAGGTTGTATAGTTACCTATTGCGCCAAAGGAGATTTTAAAAGAATGCTGAAGAAGATCGGAATGAAAGTGGAAACTTTGCCTGGGGCTCCAGGGAAAAGAGAGATGACAAGAGCTGTGAAAATTACGAATTACAAATGACGAAGTGAGAATGATCAAGCTAACCTTAACCCTGCCCCAGCTCATAAATATCATCCACCTCCAAAATCTGTTTCGGAGCTCCTTTCAAAACGGTATTTATCATCGCGATCCCCACCGTCTTTAACTTCAAAGTTTTTTGAGGATAAACAAGTCCGACGATAGGGCCAAGTATTTTATAGATCGTTTTAATGCTCTTTTGCCCCTGCGTTGGCTTCATTACTCCCGGACGGAAATTGTACACTTTTTTAAAAGGTAATTTCATCAGATCATTCTCGGTCTTTCCTTTCACTCTGGCCCACATCACACTTCCTTTTTCTGTACTATCAGTTCGCGTACCGGAAACATAATCAAAAACCATATTTGGATTTAGTTCAACCAATGTTTTCGCAAATGGAATGACTACGTCATAGGTCAGCCTGAAAAATTCATCTTCTTTTTTCCCTACTGAACTCACCCCCGCACAATAAAAACATCCGTCGTAACCCTTCAATTGCTCAGAAAAATCCTTTAATTTAGAAAAATCACTTACGATCAGCTCCTTTAATTTAGGATGTTTTTTGTCGTAAGGTCTGCGATTGATCATCAACACTTCTGTTACATTCGAATTTTCCAGACATTCGAACATGACCCCTTCGCCAACCATCCCTGTCACTCCTGTAATAATTACTTTCATTTTTTCATACTAAACTTTGAACCTTAAACTTTTCAACCTTGAACTTTAAACTTTGAACTTTTCAACTTCAGTTAACTACAATTCCTTTATCCACTCTTCCGCTATTTTTTTAAACTCCGAATAAGCCGGCCTTCCTATTCTGAAACATTGTTTCCACAAGCCCGTTTTATTCCTATATTCAGCATTGTCAAATTCCTTATAAAATTTCGTTTCCTTATTTCCCGCTTGAACCAATTTCGCATTGAAATCAATGTCCGCTGTTTCCCTTAAAAATATTTCGAGTTGAGCTTTGATATTACTTTTGTAATTGCGTTGTCTTTCCAGATCCGCGTTCGCGCTTTGATTGTTCGCGATCTTTAATTTAACCGCGTTCTTACCCGCTACTTCCGCGACCATTTTAAAGAACTCATTTTTATTTTTTGTATAGAGGTCTTTATTCTCAAAAATAGTTCTTGCTTGCTCAGCCGAACCTCTCATCGTCACAACTTCCACGCTTCCTTCATTCACTTCGCCCATTTGCTGCATGGCCGAGAATAATTGCTGATGCATCTCAAAGAATTGATCATTGATCCCCCCCAGTTTGTCCAGATCCTTCATCACTTTCAAATTCTCCTCATAAGCCATATCATGCTCCGCCTTTAACTCAGGAGAATTTGGATCAGTATTGTTTTTTAATTGATCTAATTTTTTATTAAGTTCATTCTTAAATCCATCCGAACTCACATATGCTTTCGCGAAAAGTCCAACCGCTTTCGCCATCGTTGCCTGATCAGCCGGAGACAAACCCTTCGCGATTTTGATCACATCCAAGGGCAAATAATACGTTAATCCCATGAACCGATTGTCGGTACTTAAACTTAAAATACGATCCTTGAACTCCGTTTCATTCACTTTGTATTTGGAGAGGTCGGAGGCTGTGAAGGCTAAAATGAAAATTGCGATCACGCAAATTAAAATGTGGTTGGATCTTTTCATAGATTCAATTTAAAGATAACAAATTTGTTTCATGCGGATATCATTGTATCATCTTCCTGTAAGACGCGTCGTTGCCTGCTCTCAGTACCAAAAAGAATCTGTACTTCTTTCGTTCCAGTTCTTCCAGTCTGCAGAAAAAAGGGAGTTTGGCTGACCTCATAGAGAGAAAAGTAAAATCAGATATTGTACTAAAGCCCGGATCTTCCATCTTTATTAGCGAAGAGCTCTTACTCGTCGAACCGACAGAAAGCTTTGGAAAATTAAAGCGCGCCGGCTGCGAAAAGAAAGCCGCACTGTAAAATAAAATAGTAAAAAGCGTACAAAAAGGTCTTTTCATATCACAGGACTTAAAAATTAAAGGTATTAAAATATTCCGAACATAAACATTCTAAACCTTCATCATCCTTCTTAAATTTGCATCAACGTATTTTTCACTGGCGATAAGCGCGCGTTGGATCCTCTTTGCGTATCGAATACTGTCGATGATCTCTTTTTGCTTTTCTTCAATGTAATCGCGCTGCCTTACCACTTCTTCTTTTTGTTCGGCAATGATCTTGTTCGCTTTCTTTTTTTCTTTGTAACTTCTGAACACAAGTACCAAAAGCGCCAGCATCAGCGCAAAGCCGCCAATGAAGGAATTGCGCACCACTTTCTCAATTTCCATTTCCTTTTGCACCAGATCATCTTTTCTTTTTTGTTCGGCTTTGGCCAGCGCCTCCTGTTTGTCATAATTTGATTTAGCCTCAATTCTGCCCATCGCCTTACTGTTCTTATCGTTATACACCGAATCTTTCAACCTCACATAGTCTACATGCGCTAAATAGGCCTCCTTGAATTTTCCGATACGAGAATACATGTCGCTTAGTTCTTTCTTTGTCGTTTTCTCCGCATCCACATCACCCAGTTCCTCAAAAATGAGAATGGACTTTAAGTAATATTCTATCGCTTTTTCACTTTTACCCGCGCTGTTGAACAAATGACCGATGTTTGACAATGCATCTCCTTCTTCTTGTCGCACGTGGTACTTTTTTGCAGAATCGATCGCCAGCCTATAATAATATTCTGCCTTGTTAAAATTGATCCCAAATCTTGGATCTCCGACTTTGATCTTTTTTGCACTCAGGGGTCTGGAATACACCGTACCGATACTTCCGTAAACGATCACCATTTGGCTGTGCTTACCAATATCAGAAAATAATTTCAGTGATTCAGAGTACATAGCAAGGGCGATTGAATCCTGATCCCTGTCTTTGTAAATAGCAGCCATGTTTCCCAACACGTTTGCCATGATCTCCTTATCCTTCAACTCCCTTCCTGTGTTCAATGACTTCTCAAAATATTCAAGCGCCTTTTCAGTGTCTCCCTGGTCCCGGAAAGTAAGCCCAATATTCGCATAAGAAACAGCAACCCCTCTTTTGTTCCTCATGGCTTCTTTGATCTTAACAGAACCAAATAGATTCTCGAGCGCGGCGGGATAATTTCCCATAGCGCGATGAGCCAAACCGGCATTGTTCAAACTTAACGCCATAGAGGCACTATCCCGAATAGTGAAGTACGTTTCGTAAGCCATTTGCGAATATTGCACCACCTCTGAATATTTACCGAGTACATTCCGGGTATTCGCTATCTGCACGTAAACGTCGCCAAGGCCTTTGCTGTACTTTATTTTCTTTGCCAGGACAATACCTTCGTTCCCGTATTTTTCAGCCTCATCCAGTTTATTAACGCTTCTGTATTTTGATATAAGGCCTATTAACCTTCTTACTTTCGTTGTGTCTTCTTTCATTTGAGGCAGCATTTTCGCGATACTGTCTGCTTTACGAGAACTTTGTGCATTTAAGATCGCTCCGCCGAAAAAAGAAACAAAAATGATGAACAACGATAACCAAAATTTTAATAGGGAAAAATTCATAAAGAATTGTTTTAGCATTTAAAGATAGGAAATGAAATGCTCGCTGCGAATAGCTGTGTATTTTTATTATCGTAAACCAAACGAAGAATTTAGCTTAAATTCGCAACATGGGGTCAAGATCAGGGCATACGATCGTCATTGGCGGAGGAGCGGCAGGTTTTTTTGCTGCAATAAATTTGGCGGAGAGAGATCCTTCCTCAAAGATCACTTTGCTCGAAAAAACCAACAAACTTCTTTCCAAAGTTAAGGTTTCAGGAGGCGGAAGATGTAATGTCACTCACGCCTGCTTCGAAAATTCAGAGCTCATAAAAAATTATCCGAGGGGAAATAAAGAGCTCTTACAAGTATTTTCTCAATTCTCCACTCAGGATACGATCAACTGGTTTGAAAAACACGGAGTGAAATTAAAAACGGAAGAGGACGGAAGAATGTTTCCGGTGACGGATAACAGTCAAACAATAATTGATCTTTTTCTTTCTCTCGCAAAAAAATATAAGATAGAAATTATCACTTCGTGCGAGGTATTTAAAATTACCCGGCTAAATGTCACTTCGAGTAGTTCAGCTTTTTCAGCGGAACGTATCGAGACGTCTGCAAATAGAAACAATTTTCTCCTCAAAACAAGTCAAGGAGAAATGAGGTGTGATAAAATTATTTGTGCGCTGGGCGGACATCCAAAATCCGGAGCATACGATGTTTTAAAAAATCTCGGACATAAGATCATTGATCCCATTCCAAGTTTGTTCACGATCAATCTTCCTTCCGATAATATCAAGAAAGAATTGCAGGGAATTGCAGTAAAGAATGCAGAAGTGAAAATTAGCGGAAGCAAATTAAATTATAGCGGACCTGTTTTAATTACTCATTGGGGATTGAGCGGACCGGCCGTTTTAAAATTATCCGCTTTTGCAGCCAAGACCTTTTTTGAGAAAGATTATCACTCGGAAATTTTGGTGAATTGGGTCTATCCGTTGAATCAGTCGGAAGTAAACTCTGTAATTCTAAAATTCAAAAATTCTAAAAATAATTCCCTTCCTTACTCCAATCCCCTCTTCGATCTTCCGAAAAGAATGTGGGAGTATTTGTGCGCTGAAGCCGGAATTACCAATGAAAAAGTGTGGGCGGAGGTTCCGAACAAAAACATTATTAAGCTCAGTGAAATTTTAGGCCGCAGTGTCTATCAAATGCAAGGTAAAACTACTTTTAAAGAAGAGTTCGTTACTTGTGGGGGGATAGATCTGAAGGAAGTGGATTTCAAAACCATGCAAAGTAAAATAGTTCCCGGACTATTTTTTTGCGGAGAAGTTCTGAATATTGACGGAATTACAGGAGGATTTAATTTTCAAAGTGCCTGGAGTACGGCTTTTATTTGTTCGGAAAGTTCAAGGTTTAAAGTTTAAAGTTCAAGGTTTAAAGTTCAAGGTTCAGTGTTTGTTGGTTTAAAGTTTAGCACAACTTTCATACTTTGAACTTTCTAACTTTAAACTTTAAACTAAATAAAAAACCCCAACGTTTCCGTCGGGGTTAATTCATAATTCATCATTTATAATTCATCATTTCTTTTTCGGAGCAATTACCATTTGCATTCTCTTCCCCTCCAATAGCGGCAGCTGTTCGGCTTTCCCCCATTCTTCCAACTCATTGGCAAAGCGAAGTAATAAGATCTCTCCTTGCTCTTTAAAAACGATCTCACGTCCTCTAAAGAATACGAAAGCTTTCACTTTACATCCTTCCTGAAGGAATTTCAACGCGTGGTTCTTTTTGAAATTAAAATCGTGTTCATCGGTGTGCGGACCGAAACGAATGTCCTTAATGACGATCTTTGCAGCCTTGGCTTTCATTTCCTTGGCTTTTTTCTTTTGCTCGTACAGGAATTTTCCGTAATCGACTATTTTACACACCGGCGGATCCACATTGGGAGCGATCTCAACAAGATCAAGCTCCAGTGCCTTCGCCATTTCAATTGCTTTTGCAACCGTGTAAACACCCGGAGTTATTCCCTCACCCACAACGCGAACTTCGCGAGCAGTGATGCGTTCATTAATTTTGTGTAATTCTTCTTTGACGCCCGGGCGTTTGAACCCTTCTTTTAATCCTCTTGGACGTTTGAATTCCGGTGGCTTTACTGTGCCCGCTGCATTCTTGTTGAATGGCGTATTATTCCCGGCTGGTTTTTTTGGTTTGTATGGACCTGCGATAATGACCTCCGTTTTTTTGTTTGACTTTGTTTTATTTTTATTTCGAGTTTTTGATTTCGGGTTGATTGACCATTTAATTCCGGTCTTGCTTCCTCCTGTCTTGCCTCTTGATTCTAGTTTTCTATTTTCTTTTTGAAATCATTTTCAATGATCTCATTCACAAATTTAATAAAATCATTGACACTTAGTACACCAATATCGCCTTTTCCGTGTTCCCTAACGGCAACTTTACCTTCCGCCTCTTCTTTCTCTCCCACAACCAGCATAAATGGTATCTTTTTGATCTCATTATCTCTTATCTTTTTCCCTATTTTTTCGTTTCTGTCGTCAATAAATCCCTTTATATCCCTCTCAGAAAGGTCCTTCAGCACCTTTTCCGCATAAGCGTTATATTTTTCCGATACAGGCAAAATTGCAAACTGATCAGGCGTTAACCAAAGCGGAAAATTACCTCCGCAGTGCTCGATCAGTACCGCTATAAAACGTTCCATGCTTCCAAATGGCGCACGGTGGATCATTACGGGACGGTGTTTTTGATTGTCACTTCCTGTATATTCCAACTGAAAACGCTCCGGTAAATTATAGTCAACTTGAATAGTTCCCAATTGCCATTTTCTTCCCAAAGCATCCTTTACCATGAAATCTAATTTGGGACCATAAAACGCGGCTTCTCCTAATTCCACAACAGTTTTCAAACCTTTTTCTTTCGCGCTTTCGATGATCGCTGCTTCCGCTAAAGCCCAATTTTCATCGGACCCGATGTATTTTGCTTTGTTCTCGGGGTCACGCAGACTTATTTGCGCTGTGTATTCTTTAAAATCCAAAGCATTAAAAACATACAACACCAGATCTATTACTTTACAGAATTCCTCTTTCACTTGCTCCGGCATGCAAAATAAATGCGCGTCATCTTGTGTAAAACCTCTAACACGAGTTAATCCGTGCAATTCACCGTGCTGCTCGTAACGATAAACAGTTCCGAATTCCGCATAACGGATCGGAAGATCTTTGTAAGAACGGGGCGCTGATTTGTAAATTTCACAGTGGTGAGGACAGTTCATTGGTTTTAAGAAGAACTGTTCTCCCTCTTGAGGAGTATTGATGGGCTGGAAAGAATCCTTTCCGTATTTTTCGTAATGTCCCGAAGTAACGTACAATTCTTTTTGCGCGATGTGTGGAGTTACCACAGGAAGATATCCCGCTTTTGTTTGTGCGCGTCGCATGAACTGCTCCAATTTATCGCGAAGCATGGCTCCTTTAGGTAACCACAAGGGCAGTCCCATTCCCACTTTTTCAGAGAAAGTAAATAATTCTAATTCCTTCCCTAATTTTCTGTGGTCACGTTTTTTTGCTTCTTCTAACAGAACCAAATATTCTTTTAATTCTTTGTCTTTTGGGAAAGTGATTCCGTAAATACGAGTGAGCTGTTTATTTTTCTCATCACCGCGCCAATAAGCACCTGCCACGCGCAATAATTTTACAGCTTTAATGAAACTTGTGTTGGGAATGTGCGGACCGCGACACAGATCAGTAAAATTACCCTGAGTATAAAAAGTAATTGTTCCGTCGGCGAGACCGTCGATCAATTCTAATTTATATTGATCTCCTTTTTCGGTAAAATATTTAATAGCATCGGCTTTGGAAACATCTTTACGAACATAGTCGCTTTTTTTCTGAGCGAGCTCCATCATTTTCTTTTCCACCGCTTCTACTTCGTCAATGGAAAAAGTTTTGTCCCCAAAATCAATATCGTAGTAAAATCCATTTTCAACCGGAGGACCGATCGCGAATTTAGAGCCGGGATACATCGCTTCCAATGCTTCGGCCATTAAATGCGCGGAAGAATGCCACATGGTTTCTTTTCCTTGCTCGTCGTTCCAGGTTAATAATTGAAGTTTTGAATCGGCGTTGATGGGACGGTTAGAATCCCAAACTTCTCCGTTTACTTTTGCAGCGAGCACATTTCGTGCTAAACCTTCGCTGATGCTTAATGCAATTTGGTGTGATGTAGTTCCTTTCTCGTATTCTCGGACAGAACCATCGGGTAAAGTAATTTTTATCATGTTCTTGTGCCTGCTTACAACACAGGTTTAATTTAGGGGATAAAGATAGGGAAAAAATGGGAAATTTTGCCGGCTGTCGCTTCTAACTGCCATTTAGCAAATCGGATCGCGTCATTTTATGAAGTGAACCCCCATCTATAAAATAAAGTGATTTTGGCAAGCTTTTTGTAATTAACTTCATAAAGGATAAACCATGAAAACAAAACTTATCATAATCCTGCTCCTTGCGTTTGGAGCCCTCCGTCCTCAAACAACTTTTCAAAAGGCCTATGGGGGTGTTGATGAGGAAACTAATTACTGTGGTACCGTTATCAATGGGTATCTGACCAAAACCTCAACAAACGAATACTTAATCACAAGTGGCAGCAAAAGTTATGTGGGTCCTGGGAATGGTATTTCTGCCCAGCTATTAAAGCTGAATTCCTTCGGCGACACAATTTTCACAAGGTACTACTACGTTCCGCCGGGTTCTGGTTCATACGGAAAAACGATTTGGGAAACCCGCGATGGAAATTACCTGATGGGATTAGATGTTGGAATTGGATATGGAACGGGATTAGGAATGATCAAGCTGACAACAACCGGCGGGGTGCTCTGGGCAAGAGGATTTTGTAAGCTGGGAGAACCCAATTATTCGTATACAAAGTGCATGTATGCAGGGGTGTTAAGAAATAACAGTTATATATCCTGTGGCTTTTATGATGGGTACTTTGGTCATAATGCCCTAATGGCCCGTGTGGACTCTCTTGGGAACTTACTGTTTTTAAAAAGATACACCGCCACTTATTCCACTCTTCTCTGTACAAGACAGGTGACTGACGGAAATATTCTTTCGATTGGCTATTGCGGACAGCCACTTAAATTATTTATGATGAAGAATGATATTAATGGTAATGTGATCTGGGCAAAGTCATACGATCTTGGCACTTTCAGTTCTTGTCCGGCCGAATTTAAAGAAGATCCAAACGGAAATTTGTATATAACCGGTTGGCTTAGCAATATTGCTAATGATCCTTCTTATGACGGTGAGTTTTTTATCTTAAAAACAGATGCTTCCGGAAATGCGATTTTCTCGAAAAAGTACGGTGATACGGATAAACAATGGACAACAGATATCCTGGTGGGTGGGAACAACGACACGTACATTTTGGGCAGTCACTTTACCACAACTAACCCAGCGATAGAAAGTCCTTTCTTGACGAAAACCGACACATTGGGCAATATTATTTCAACAAATAAATACAACAATCTAACCAACACAGGAAATATTGTTTTTGCGGGTAATAATCAATTAGCTTTCAGTGGATGGACCGACAAATTTGGGGCCGGCATGGAAGACACTTATTTGTGTAAGACAAATAACACAGGCGATGCCGGTTGTGATATTGAGCCGTTGTCTTATACCTGCACAACTATCAGTGCTTCAGTTACGTCTTTAACTTTTTCAGTGGTGTCGGATCTGACTATGACGAACGTCCCAATAGGCGTAAGATCCGGCGGGATCATCAGCACCAAATGCCAAACGCTCGATGTAACAGGAGTTGATGAATCACATGCTGATTCGGATCTTGAGATCTACCCGAACCCTTTTTCGGAGAACATTGTTATAAGCTCCGGCTCCTATTCCGAAGCCGAAGTAAGAATTACGGATATTAATTCAAAAACTGTTTTCGAAAAACGTTTGAGTTTAGAGAAAAAGAAGGACGTAAACCTTCAAACCCTCGCTCCGGGAGTTTATTTTATTCGCGTTACCTCAGCGGGTGAAAGCTTTACAAAAAAGTTGATCAGGGAATGATTCAAATCCGATCATCAATTGTCCCGTACGAACACTTTCCGTAATAAATCACAGGCTGTATGTCAATCAATTAACAGACTGTTCAAAAATAACTTTCAATTTATTTTGAAAGTTCAGGAACTTGCCATACCTTTATACCATGAAATACAACGAAGCCAAAGACAAATTCATCCAAACTTGGGGTACACTAGGGAGCAGCTGGGGCATCAGCCGTACCATGGCGCAAGTCCACGCTTTGTTGCTGATCAGTCCTGAACCTTTAAGTACCGAAGAAATTATGGAGGACTTAAAGATCTCACGCGGAAATACAAATATGACGGTGAGGGATCTGATCGATTGGGGATTGGTATTTAAAGAGTTGAAAGCCGGTGAAAGAAAGGAGTTTTTCAGAGCGGAAAAGGACATTTGGAAGGTAGCGAAACAGATCATCAAAGAAAGAAGGAAAAGAGAAATAGAACCGGTGTTAAGTATTTTGGAAGAGTTGAAAAAAATGGAAGGAAATAAAACGGATAAAAAACACAAGGCTCTGGTAGATGCTGTGACCAATATAGAAAGCGTGGTAGAGAAAGCGGATTTTGCTTTGGATCGCGCAGTGAAGCTGGATGAAAATGCCTTAGTGGGAACTTTATTCAAACTATTTAAGTAAAAAAATTTGTCTATATGTTTCAATTATTTTTGAAAGTTTAGGAAGTGTGCGTACTGTATCAAACAATATCCTGTCAGTTCGAGTAGTCCCGCAGACTAAAATAGTACCGAAGCGGGACGTATCGAGAACGGTATACAAAAGACGTCTCGATACGGCCTTCGGCGAAAAGCCTCAGTCCTACTCGACGTGACAACGCAAACAAAAAATAAAATGTACACCATCATCGCATACATAATTTACCTTCTCTGCAGCATCTTCACTGTTTTTAAAGTGGGAAAGATCCTGCACAAGAACGGCGAAGTGTTTTTATTCGGAGAATGTCCCGACCGTGCATTAAGTGAAAGTGCGAACAATTTTCTTTACAAGGGATATTGTATGGTGAACACAGGCTTCGCTCTTTTCTTTCTCGGTTTCACAAAAGGAATGAAAGACGTCCAACAGGTAATAGAATTCATTTGCAGAACACAAGGAATTATTTTTTTAAGTCTGGGATCCGCTCATATTATAAATCTTCTCATAGTACCAAAGATCATGAACCACTTTTTAACTAAAAAATTGTCTCACTCTAAAAACTAGAAATCATGGAAACAACCAACTACAACATCATCGCGTACAGCGTGTACATTCTTTCCAGCACATTGGGATCCTAAGCTTAGAATTCCACGTGGACAAGTTGTCGCGGCCGCTTCTATAGTGTCACCTAAATACTAGTGACTCCAGCGTAACTGGACTGGCCACAGTTAGGCCGCAAATGTAATCACACTGGCTC
>JADMIO010897298.1_pt1 | contig 103632 bp, 102 predicted proteins | sample 8958161 | NCBI WGS metagenome assembly JADMIO01 (sample SAMN16585339, study PRJNA669376) | soil metagenome | isolation source: Crop rotation soil | place: USA: Cullars Rotation, Alabama | collected 2011
AGGTGAGCCAGTGTGATTACATTTGCGGCCTAACTGTGGCCAGTCCAGTTACGCTGGAGTCACTAGTATTTAGGTGACACTATAGAAGCGGCCGCGACAACTTGTCCACGTGGAATTCTAAGCTTAGGATCCCAATGTGCTGGAAAGGCTCGCGGGCGAAGAGGTCGGGATCAAGGAAGAACGAGACGTCGACGTCCAGGACGCCGTCGGCCTGGTGGGTCGTGCCTTCCTTGGCCATTGCCACGATCTTCCGGGTAAGGTCCCGGCGAAGCTCGTGCAGCACGGCCTCGTGGCGGTCCTCTGCGGCGGAGCTGCGCTCGATCTCACCCGGCATTGGCGCCTTTCCCCGCTCTCGAAGTAATCACTATGTGATATATAATGGCATTATTCGATAATATACGAAGCCAGCGAAGGCCTGTCAAACCTGGCGAAAAGGGCTCGCCGAGCGGGCGCGAGTGTGCGACGCAAGGACGAAACGATGATCGAGCGAAGGGGAGAAGCGATGGCTGAATTCAGATACGACGGTCGCGTCGCGGTGATCACCGGCGCGGGCAGGGGGCTCGGCCGCGCCCACGCGCTGCTGCTCGCCTCGCGCGGCGCGAAAGTGGTGGTCAACGACATCGGCGCCAACCGGCGCGGCGATGACGGCGGCGATATCGGCCCGGCACAGGAGGTGGTCGACGAGATTCGCGCCGCCGGCGGCGAAGCCGTAGCCAACACCGACTCGGTTGCCACGCCCGAAGGCGGCCGGGCCATCGTCCAGGCCGCGCTCGATACCTGGGGCCGCGTCGACATCCTCGTCCACAACGCCACGATCAACCGCGCGGGCCCGTTCCGCGACATGACCTTCGCCGATTTCGCCGCGATCCTCGACGTCCACCTGATGGGCGCTTTCCATACGGCGCAGGCGGCCTTCCCCCGGATGTGCGACGCCGGCTATGGCCGTATCGTCTTCACCTCGTCGATCGCGGGCCTATACGGCGAGCGCGGGCTCACCGGCTATGCGACGGGCAAGGCCGCGCTGATCGGCCTGGCGAACGTGCTCGCCTTCGACGGTGCCGATCACGGCGTCACCTGCAACTGCATCGTCCCCGCGGCCGAAACCCGGCTCGCCGAAGGACGCGACACGGCGGGCTATCCGCCCTGGGGCCCCGAGCTGGTTTCGCCCGCCGTCGCCTGGCTGGCGCACGAATCCTGCACGGCCACGGGCGAGCTGCTGGTCTCGCTGGCGGGCCGCGTCGCCAAGGCCTATGTCGCCGAGACCCGCGGCGTCTATCGGCCCGACTGGACGCCCGAGGAGATCGCGGCCGAAATGGAGGCGATCAGCGACAAGCGGCAGCAGGTGGTGTTCCCGCCCCATCCCTCGGGCTTCAACGACCACTTGCAATACAGCTTCGAGATGGCCCGCGAGGGCGGCGCGTCATGAGCGTTCGCGCGGCAACGTCGTCCTGAGCCGCGCGGCGGGCGCGGAACTCTCGAAGCACAAAGGCGTTCCCGTATGGGGCGCGTGACGCGGATCGAGCCCAGCGGAAAACGTGGCGGGAGGGCGATGACCAAGTTCCGGATTCTGCTCGCGGAAGACGAGATGCTCATCCGCGAACTCGCCGCCGAGGACCTGGAAGAGGCGGGCTACGAGGTCGTGACGACGGCGACCGGTGACGAGGCGCTGGCACTGCTCGAAGGTGGCACCCGTTTCGACGTGCTGTTCACCGACATCCGCATGCCGGGGCAGGTCGACGGCCTTGAGCTCGCGCGACGCGCCAGGACGCTGCTGCCCGACCTGCCAGTGATCTATGCGACCGGCTGCGACGCTCCCCAGATCGCCCTTTCGCTCCGCGAACATTGCATCCGCAAGCCCTATGTCATCGACGAGGTCCTGCGGGCGCTGGCCGCGCTCGGCTTGTCAGGCGAGACGCGGTGACGGCCGGAAACTCGGCCGCCACCTTCGGCGAGACCATGCGTGCCGATCAGCGGTACGAAGCGTACCGCGCCGAGGTCGCCGCTGGTCCATTCCTCAACGCCGGTGCGGGTCAGGCAGCGGAGGCTCTGCGCCTCCTCGCCGCCGACCGGGATCACCAGCCGGCCGCCAAGTGCGAGCTGGCGCTTCAGCGCCTCGGGCACTTCGGGGCTGCGCGCCGCGACGAGGATCGCGTCGAACGGCGCCTCGTCCGGAAGCCCGCCGCTGCCGTCGCCGGCGATGACGGTGACGTTGTCATAGCCCAGCCTCGCCAGCCGCAGCGCGGCGGCGTCGGCCAGGGACTTGTGCCGCTCCATCGTGAAGACCGCGGCGGCCAGGCGCGAGAGCACCGCCGCGGCATAGCCCGAGCCGCCGCCGACCTCGAGCACGCGGCCGCCCGGCTGGATCGCTGCCGCCGCGATCATGGCGGCGACGATATAGGGCTGCGAGATCGTCTGGCCTTCGGCGATCGGCAGCGCGCAGTCGTCATAGGCGAATCCGGCGAGGTTGTCCGGAACGAAGACTTCGCGCGGCACTTCGCGCATGGCCTGGAGAAGATGCCGATCGGTAATGCCGCGCGCCGCGATCTGGCGTTCGACCATGCGGTCGCGGCGGTTGAAATCATCGTGGGCCATGACGGTGCTCCTTACCAGAGAACGTCGCCCCGGAAACGCGCCCGCCCGCAGCGCGGTTTCGTAATTTTTCGGAAGGCCCGCTGGGGCCTGCCGGCCACTCCTGTCCGGAAATTGCGGAACCCTCGCTCACCTTCGACTTCCGCGACCGGCTGAGACGCGACCTGCCCCGCTCAGCGCGGGGTCTTGCCGAGGTAAAGGTAGGTGGGGTCGTACTCGGCGATGGTCTTGAGCCCCTCGATGTCGTGGATCGTCACGTGACCGCGACTGAAGTCCACCAGACCGAGCTCGCGCAGGTCGCGCAGCACACGGTTGGTGTGGACCACGGTCAGGCCCAGGCATTCGCCGAGCTCGGTCTGGTTCATCGGCAGGCCGAACTCCTGGCCCTCAACGCGGCCGACGATCTCAAGCCGGGTGTAGATTTCACAGAACAGGTGCGCCGCTCGGGCCACGCCGGTGCGCTGCCCCAGAGAAAGCTCCCACTCCCGGTGCATGGCGGCATCGAGATTGGTCGAGAACCACAGCAGCCGGGTCAGGTGCGGGAACCGCTCGGTCAGCCGCGTCAGATCGGCATGCGCCGCATAGGCGACGCGCGCGGGCGACAGCGACATGACGTCGTGATCGAGCTGCTTGAGCGTGAAACCGTGGAGGTCGAGGAAATCGCCCGGCACGTGGAGCGCGGTGATCTGGCGCTGGCCGTTGCGCAGGTCCTTGTGGCGGCACATCAGCCCTTCGAGCAGCAGGACCGACCGGTTCAGAGGCTCGCCGCGGCGGAGGAGGGTCTGCTTGGCCGGCACGCTTTCGACGCCCGAGATGATGTCGCGCAGCGCCTTTTCTTCCTCGGGCGATGCCTCGTCGCGCTGGCGCAGTTTCATCAGCAGGGATTCGATCATTACCTGGGCGTTCCGTCGGGGAGCTTGACTCGGAATGCCTCGGTAAACCCCACGGTGAGCAACAGGTTGCCTGCAGCGTCCTTGACCTCGATCCGGCCCGTCAGGTCGATCGTGCCGTCGCGCGCTTCTTCGGCCACCATCGAGCGGATGCTCTTGAGCGCGACGTAGCGCGCCGCGGCCTGGTCTTCGACGTCGAGGCCCTCGTCGTCGGTGGTCAGGCCGCTTCCGTTGAAAACGTTGAAGAACGATCGCATCCCATCCTCCGGCTGCTGGATGCGGAACCAACGCAGGCGGTCTGCGCCGGTTCCGTCGTGGCAGCCGGCCGGGCGGATAGAGCGAAACTAACTGTGCCTCAGTAACACAAGTTAAAGCCACCCATGCTCACAAAGGTTTAGGGTGTGTCGTGCGACCTGGGTGGGACATGATGAGCCAATTCGATCTCGGCGTCCTGCGGGGCAAGCGCGTGCTGGTGGTCGAGGACGAGCCGCTGGTGTCGATGGCGCTCGTCGACGAGCTCGAAGAGGCGGGGGCCGTGGTCGTCGGGCCGGCGGCATCGCTCGAGGGGGCGCTGGACCTGATCGAGGGCGCGGCAATCGACGCCGCGATCCTCGACGTCGAACTCCAGCAGAAGCTGATCTATCCGGCCGCAGACCTGCTTGCCGCGCGCGGCGTGCCCTTCGTCCTGACGACCGGTCACGATGCCGAGGTCCTGCCGAAGAAGTACGCGAACGTCCCCCGCAGCGGCAAGCCCGCGCCGGTGATCGAAGTCCTGCAGCTGCTGGCCGGCCGGCTCGACCCCTAGGCGGCTTCCCTCGGCTCCGCCCGGAGAGGGCGGTTTGGCGGTTGGGGCCGCAGTTTCACGGCCAAGCCATCTCTGCTTGCCGCACGGGACATGCCTTGCGACTTGCTTCCCCACCCGGCGCGAGTGAGATAGCGGGCATCGTGTCATTGGGAGGTTGCGGTGAGCGGGCGGCTGGAAGGCAAGACGGCATTGGTCACCGGCGCCGCGCAGGGGCTGGGCGCCGGCATCGCCGCAGCGCTGGCGCGCGAGGGCGCGCGCGTGGTGCTGAGCGATCGCAACGCGGCGGGCGCCGGCGAAGTTGCCCAGCGCATCGCTGCCGAATTCGGCGAAGGGACGGCCTTTGCCACCGGCCACGACGTCACCAGCGAAGCCGACTGGCAGAGCGCGCTCGCTTTCGCGGCGGACAAGCTCGGCGGGCTGTCGGTGCTGGTCAACAACGCGGGCATCGTCACGATGGGCACGGTCGAGGACCTCGACCTTGCCGCCTGGCGGCAGGCGATGGCGGTCAATGCCGACGGGCCGTTCCTCGGCTGCAAGCATGCGCTGCCGCTGCTGCGCGCGAGCCAGCCGGCTGCGATCGTCAACATCGCTTCGGTCTCGGCGCTGATCGCCTCGCACAACCTTACCGCCTACAACGCCTCGAAGGCGGCGCTGTGGATGCTGACCAAGTCGGTGGCGCTGCATTGCGCGCGGCAGGGCTGGAACGTCCGCTGCAATTCGATCCATCCGACTTTCGTGCGCACGCCGCTGCTCGACGGTATCGTCGGCAGTCACGAGGATACGGGGATGCTCGCCAAGCTCGCGCGGCAGGTGCCGATCGGCCGCATCGGCGAGGTGGAAGACGTAGCGGCGGCGGTCGTCTATCTCGCTTCGGACGAGAGCGCGATGATGACCGGATCGGAGCTGAAGCTCGACGGCGGCATGACCGCGATGTGAGGCAGGATATGAGCGAGAAGACGATGCAGGCCTTGATGTGCGAAAGTTTCGGGCCGCCCGAGAACCTGGTGCTGCGCGAGGTGCCAATGCCGCAGCCCGGCCCGGGCGAACTGCTGATCCGCATCCACGCCGCCGGGCTCAACTTCCCGGATTCGCTGATCATCCACGACAAGTACCAGATCAAGGCGCCGCTGCCCTTCGCGCCGGGCGGCGAGCTGTCGGGCATCGTCGTGGCGGTGGGCGAGGGCGTGACGCGCTTCGGCGTCGGCGACCGCGTCGCCGCGCTGACCCACTGGGGCGGCTTCGCGGAATACGTCACCGCGCAGGAGGAGCGCACCACGCTCGTGCCCGAGACGATGGACCTCGATACGGCCGCGGCCTTCACGCTGGTCTATGGAACCTCCTTCCACGCGTTCCGGCAGCGCGCCGACCTCAGGCCCGGCGAGACGGTGCTGATCCTCGGCGCGAGCGGCGGCGTCGGCCTGTCCGCGATCGAGCTCGCCAAGGCGATGGGCGCGCGCGTGATCGCGGGCGCATCCACGGCCGAGAAGCTGGCGATAGCGCAAGCCTGCGGCGCCGACGAGCTGGTCAACTACACCGAGCAGGACCTCAAGGCCGTGGTCAAGCAGCTGACCGGCGGCAAGGGCGTCGACGTGGTCTACGATCCGGTGGGCGACAAGCTCGCCGATCCCGCCTTCCGCACGGTGGGCTGGAAGGGACGCTACCTCGTCATCGGTTTCGCCGGCGGGCAGATCCCCGCGCTTCCGCTCAACCTGCCGCTGGTCAAGGGCGCGGCGATCGTTGGCGTGTTCTGGGGCGATCTGGTCGCGCGCGAGCCCGAAGTGCACCACGCGAACATGGCGGAGCTCTATGCGATGCACGCGGCGGGCAAGCTCAAGCCGATGATCAGCGCGCGTTTCCCGATTGCCGAAGGCGGCAAGGCTATCCGGCTGATGATGGACCGCAAGGTGACCGGCAAGGTGATCGTTACCGCCGCGTCCTGAGGCCGCATTTGCTGTTGCCGATTTTGTCCCGCGCGTGTCACTCTGCCCGGGAAGGGGAAGCGACATGAGGCAGGCTGACATCCGGAGAAATGCCCAGTGAACGCTCCGGTGCTCTCGGCAGCGCGCTTCATCGGCCAGCGTCTTCCGCGCAAGGAAGACCTGCGGCTGCTCACCGGCAACGGCACTTTCGTCGACGACGTCGTCCTGCCCGGCATGCTGCATGCGGCCTTCGTCCGCAGCCCGATCGCGCGGGGCAGGATCGTGTTGATCGATGCCGCGGCGGCGCGCGACTATCCGGGCGTGCGCGCGGTCTATACCGCCCCGGACTTTGCGCCGCTCGGCATCAAATTGCTCAGCGGCTTTCCGGTCGAGGGGATGGAGCGCACCGAAGTGCCGCCGCTGGCGCAGGGTGCCGTCGCCCACGTCGGCGACCCCGTTGCCATCGTCGTCGCCTCCAGCCGCGCGGTTGCCGAGGATGCCGTCGCGCTGGTCCAGGTCGACTATGCCGAGGAAGACCCGGTCATCACGCTCGCCGATGCGCGCACCGGTCCGCCGGTATTTCCCGGCAAGGAAAATAACGTCGCCGCGGTCATGGCGCTGCCCGAGGATCCCGAGCTCGCCAAGGTGCTCGAAAGCGCACCTCACCTCGTCACGACGACGATCCGCCACCAGCGCATCGCCCACGCCTCGATGGAGACGCGCGGCGTCGTCGTCTCGAGCCAGGGCCCCGGCGAGATGACCGTCTACATCGGCAGCCAGGGCCCGAAGAGCATTGCCCGCGACCTCGCCCAGACCTTCGGGATGGCCGAGCAGCGCATCCGCGTGTTCAGCAAGGACGTCGGCGGCGCCTTCGGCCTCAAGTCGCGCGCCTGGCGCGAGGAGATCGCGACGATCGCGGCCGGGCTGCTGCTGCGCCGGCCGGTCAAGTGGTTCGAGGACCGGTTCGAGAACCTGACCAGCGCCAACCAGGCGCGCGAGCAGGAATGCACCTTGCGCACGGCCTTCGACGCCGATGGCAAGCTGCTCGCCTCGCACTGCGAATATGCGCTCAACAACGGTGCCTATCCGCACTTCGCCGACGCCAACACCGGCGCGATGATGTTCCTCTGGGGCGCCTACAAGCAGCCGCGCTTCGGCTTCAATGCGCAGGGCTTCCACACCAATACCACCGGCCTTGCCGCCTACCGCGGCCCCTGGGCGATCGAATCGCTGGCACGCGAGACGCTCATGGATATCGCCGCGCGGCAGATGGGCATGGATCCGATCGAGCTCAGGCGGAAGAACCTCGTCACCGCCGCCGATCAGCCGCACCCGACCATGATGGGTATCGCGCTGACCGACATCACGCCGGCCGAATGCCTCGAAAAGCTGCTGACGGTCGTCGACCTCGCCGCGTTCCGCAAGGAGCAGGCTGAGGCGCGCAAGCGGGGGCGCTATCTGGGCCTCGGCATAGCCAGCTACATCGAGCCGACCGCCAACGGCATCTTCGCGCCGATGGCGACCGAGATCGCCGAGGTCCGGATCGAGCCCGACGGGCGCGTCACCGCGCTGATGGGCACGCATTCGCAGGGCCAGGGTACCGAGACGACGATGGCGCAGATCATCGCCGACAAGCTCGGCGTGCGCTTCGAGGATGTCTCGGTGTTCGAGGACGATTCGGCGGCGGGCGGCTACGGCGCCGGCGCCGGCGGCAGCCGCCAGGGCGTGATCGGCGGCGGCGCGGCGATCGGCGCGGCCGAGCGGCTGCGCGACAAGGTCAAGCAGCTCGCCGCGCACCTGCTCAACGCCAGCGCGGACGCGGTGAGCATCGAGGACGGCATGGTCCGCGTCGACGGCGCGCCCGAGATGACGCGCCGCCTCGCCGACATCGCCGCGGTCGCCTACGGCGAGCCGCACCGCGTGCCCGAAGGCATGGACCTGGGGCTCTACGCCCAGTCGCGCTACACGCCGCCGCCGATCACTTTCGCCAGCGCCGCGCACGCCTGTGTCGCCGAGGTCGACGTCGAGACCGGCTTCGTCAAGATCCACCGCTGGGTCTGCAGCGAGGACTGCGGCGTGGTGATCAATCCCGGCGTAGTCGAAGGCCAGATCGCCGGCGGGCTCGCCCAGGCGATCGGCATGGTCCTGCTCGAGGAGATGCACATCGACGAGCGCGGCGCGGCGACGAGCGTGACCTTCAAGGACTACCTGATGCCCGCGATCACCGACGTCCCGGATTTCGAATACACCCACATCGTCACCCCCTCGGCGAGCAAGGGCGGGTTCCGCGGCGTGGGCGAGGGCGGCGCGATCATCGGCCCGCCGACGCTGGTCAACGCGATCCACGACGCGCTGGCGCCCTTCGGCGTCACCTGCCTCGACCTGCCGCTGACTCCGGCCAAGCTCCTTGCCGCGATCGAGGAAGCTGGCGGCTGATCAGGTGCCGAGCGCGTGCTCGTCGAGCCGCGCGGAGCCGCCCAGCGCCACGCTCAGCGGGTCGAGCCAGTCGCCGACGCGGCCGACCGAATGCGGGGTGACGTGGTAGCCCATGACCTTGAGTAGCTCGGGATCGAGCGTCCGCGCGATCTCGGGCGGGCAGGACAGGTACTGGTTCTCCATCTGGCGCAGCCAGGCCGAGATGAGGTCGATCGTCATGCCGCGGCGGACCTGTGACGTGCGGTTCTCGCCGCTGCCGTGGTAGAGGCGCCCGCTGAGGATCAAGACCGAGCCGCGTGGCATCACCGCGCCGATCGAATCGGCCTGGGACAGGTCCTGCCACGGACCCAGCCTGTGGCTCTCGGGCACGAAGCGCGTCGCGCCGGCTTCCTCGGTGAATTCGGAGATCGCCCAGATCGTCGTGATCATCAGCTCGTAGTCGGGATCGAACGGGTAGGGACCGAGCACCGACTGGTCCTGGTGGAGGAACTGCGCGGGCGAGCCGGGCGCGAGCGAGACCATCTCGGTGAGCCCGATCTGGAACATGTAGGGCAGCGCCTGGCCGACGACGCCGAGCACCAGCGGATTCATGATCAGCTTGCGCGCGGTCGGCGAGCGGGCGACCAGAGCGCCGGTGCGTGCGGTCATCTGGCCGGCATGCTCGCTGTCGCCGAACTTGGTAGCTTCGTAGAATGGCGTCAGCTCGGCATCGATGCTGTCGCAGTCCTCCTCGGAGGCAAGGCTGTCGATGATGACGTGGCCATGCTCGGCGAGGCAGGCGCTTGCCTCCTCCACAGTGGCGGTGCGCGGCAGGTGGAAGGCGGTCATAGGAAGCGCTCCGGCACCGGGAAGTCGAACAGGCGCGAGCCCGTCTTCCAGGCCATTGCCTCTGCCAGCGGCGCGGGCAGCCCGGCCAGTCCCTCGTTGATGTGACGCTGCGTGTTCGGGAAGTAGGATTCGATGTGGGGATAGTCGTCCTCGACCATCCAGATGTCGTCGCCCCAGTCCGCGCGCAGCGCAGCCGGCACGTCGAATTCCTGCGTGCTGAACACGAAGGAGCGCTGCAGCAGCTCGCGCGGCGAGAGGTCGGGATCGGGCCAGCCGGCGCGCGTGAAGTCCGAATGCTGCCGGGTGAACTCGAGCCGCCGCAGGAAATGGGGCAGGTACGAGCCCCCGGACTCGAGGATCAGCACCTTGAGCCGCGGGAAGCGCACGGTGATCCCGCCCCAGACGCAGGCGGCGAGGAAATCGGTGACGCCGGCCTGATAGAGCGTGAGGTTCATGCCGTAGGGATAGTGGCTGTCGGGATGCCCGCGCCGCGGGAACCACGAAAGCCCCTCGGTATGGTGGACGATCACCGTGCCGGTCTCCTCGCAGGCGGCGAGGAACGGGTCCCAGTGCGTCGAGCCGAGCCAGGCCTCGTCGAGATCGGTCGGGTTGCGCAACGCGACGCCGCGGAAGCCGCGTGCGGCGTTGCGCCGCACCTCGCGCGCCGCGACTTCGGGATCGCGGTACCAGGTGCAGCCGACCGGGACGAACCGGTCGGGCGCGGCCGAGACCCATTCCTCGTGATACCAGTCGTTCCAGGCCTGCATGCAGGCGACGCCGAGCTCGGGGTCGCCTGCGTAGGAGAACATCTCGCCGCCGAAACCCATGCTCGCGGGCGAAGAGATGCAGAGCGAGACGGCGACGCCGTCCACGTCCATGTCGGCGACGCGCGCCTGGGCGTCGTAAGCGCCGGGCCGCAGCTCCGCCATGTTGGCGAGCGTGTTGAAATTGCCGACGTCGTTCCAGACGCTCGTGTCGCGCATCCCGGCCATCAGGCAGGTGCGGTGGAGGAAGCCCATCTGGCCCTCGAATGCCCAGAACTGCCCGCCGTTCTCCAGTGTCTGCAGCCGCGGCGCGCGTTCGGCGAACTTCTGCGGGACGCGTCCCTCAAAAACGTGCGGCGGCTCGATCACATGCGCGTTGGCGGAGAAGATCGGCAGCATGGTCATGCCTCCCAGACCAGCGGCAGCGCGTCGATACCCATCTGCGCGCCGAGATGCATCGGCACTTCGGCGCCGGGCGCGATGCGGAACGGCGGGATCGCGGCGAGGAATTCCTGCAGCATGATCGTCAGCTCCTTGCGCGCGAGATGCGAGCCGAGGCAGCGGTGGCGGCCATAAGCGAAGGCGCTGTGGGTCGGCGCGCGATCGAACCGGATCTCGTTCGGCCGGTCATAGGCCTCGGGATCGCGGCCCGCGAGCGGGGTCGAGACGGTGACGTAGTCGCCCGGCTTGATCGTGACGCCGCGAACCGTCGTCCGCTTGATGCAGAGCCGCTGCATCGTCACCAGCGCATAGGCGCGCAGCAGCTCCTCGAGCGCGGCGGGGATCGATGCGGGGTCAGCACGCAGCGCCGCCTGGTCCTCGGGGTGTGTTGCGAGATGCTTGAAGTGCCAGCCGGCCATGCTCGTGATCGTGTCCAGCCCGCCGAGGAACAGGTTGATCGCCATGCCCATCAGCTCGACGTCGCTCGGCGCCCGGCCGGCGACCTCCGCCCGCAGCAGCTCGCTGAGCAGGTCCGAACCCGGGTTCGCGCGCCGCTCGGCGATGGCCTCGAACAGGAAGGCCTTGATGTGGCGCAGCGCCCATTGCCGGTGATCGAGCTCGGTCCCGGCGATGATCGCGTCTTCCCACTGCAGGAATTCGGGCATGCGATCGAGCGGAAAGCCCATCATCGCGAGAAAGACCGTGCACGGCAGCGGCCGCGCAAAATCGCCGATGAACTCGCAGCTGCCCTTAGTGGCGAAGCCCGCGATAAGCTCGCGCGCCAGCTCGCGCGCCTGGTCGTTGAGCCGGGCGGCGCGCGCCGGGGTGAACATCGGGTTGAGCAGCGCGCGGTAGGCGGCGTGCTCGGCGCCGTCGGTATCGACCGGGATGACGCTCCAGCTCTCGCCGAGCATGTGCGAGAGCGTGCCGCGCCCCGCGGAGGTGAAATGCTCGGCGTCGAGATAGATCGCGCGGATGTCGTCGGCGCGGCGGAAGATCCAGGTGCCCATGCCCGGGCCGATGCCGTCGGTCGCGTAGAACGCCTCGGGCCCCTCGTGGATGCGTGGGATGATCGCGTCGAACGGGTCCTCGGGCGGCACGTCGGGCGCGAGCGGCCAGGGCAGCGCCAGCCCGGGCGGCACATGGTCCGGAAACGCGGTCATTTCGGCGGTCTTCTCCCACTCGGCGATCGGTGTCGCGCTTCAATGCAGATCACACCAGCGTCTGAGATAAGTCCAATGGATTTCCCCAGTGCGATGCCGACGACCGAACATCGTCAAAAATGTTAACCACGCGGGAACCACGGGGACGCTCGTCGATTGTGCCGTCGGGGTCGGGTGAGCTGACGGTTTCCCGATCGCTGCCGTCAGGTCAGCCGACTCCATCCCCATCAGGTTAGATCGCCTTCATCAGCCCCGGCACATGTGCGAGCAGTTCGCGCGCGAGGAAGCCGACCGGGCCGATCTGCTCGGCGCAGCGGCGCCCGGCCTCGCCGTGCAGCCAGACCGCCCAGAGCGCGGCGTCGAGCGGCGCCGCGCCGCGCGCGGCAAGCCCGGCGGCGATGCCGGCGAGGACGTCGCCCGAGCCGCCCGTCGCGAGCCCGACGCCGCCGCCGGCATAGGCGAACAGCGTGCCAGCGCGGTCGGCAACGAGGCTCGTCGAGCCCTTGAGCATGACCACCGCGCCATAGCGCTCGGCCGCCCGGCGCACTGCGGCGGGACGGTCGGCCTCGATCGCGGCGGCGTCGCAATCGAGCATCGCCGCCATCTCGCCGATATGCGGCGTCAGCACGGCGGGAATGGGCCGCGCGGCGAGCGCGCTTGCACGGTCGGGCAGCGTCATCAGCGCGGCGGCGTCGAGGATCAGCGCCGGCTCCCTGCAGGGGCCGGCGAGCAGGTGGTCAACGACCTGCCCGGCCGCCTCGCCGCCGCTCATGGCGGGTCCGACGATCACCGCGTCGCTGCGCGCGACGACCGGGTCGAGCGCGCCGTCGAGCGCCCGAACCTCGCCGTCGGCGTCCTCGCCGAGCGGGAACACCGCGACCTCTGGCATGGCGATGCCGAGCGCCAGCGCGGTGCTTTCGGGCGCGGCGAGCTGGACCTTGCCGGCCCCCGCGCGCAGCGCGGCCTCGGCGGTGAGCAAGAGGCCACCGGGCACGCGCCGGCAGCCGCCGATCGCAAAGACGCGGCCGCGTGCGTTCTTGTCGGCGTGCGGATCGGGATGGGGCAGCGGATGTTCGCGCAGCCAGTTGCTGTCGAGCGGGATGGCGTCATCCACGCGCGGCGACCATCTTGTCGGGCGCGGCGGTGACAGGGGTATCGTCCTCCTCCATCGGTGCTGTGATGTTGTAGCGCGACAGCACGAGACCGCCGTCGCGGCCGGCGTTGGGGTCGAAGCGGTATTCGGTGATCGCGCAGTTGGCGACGTCGCCCTCCTTGTCGATCGCCAGGATCTCGGCCTCGCTCATGTTCTCGATGACGTAGCGCAGGCAGAGCACGACGACCTGGTGGGCGACGATCATCACGCGGCGCCCGCCGTAGTGCAGCGAGACCGTGTCCATCAACGCGCGCAGGCGGAAGATCACGTCGACCCAGGACTCGCCGCCGGGCGGGCGGTGGTAGAACTTGCCGAGCAGCCGGCGGAACGCCGCCTGCTCGGGCTGCAACTCGTGGATGCCCGCGGTCGTGAGCCCGTCGAGCACGCCGAATTCCTTCTCGCGCAGCCGCTCGTCGACGCAGATCTTCTCCTCGGGATGACAGCCGCCGGCGGCGCGGAAGATCTCGGCGGTCTGGACGGCGCGGGCATAGGGGCTGGCGAGCATGATCTCGGGCCGCCCGTCCTCGTGCGCTTCGGCGAACCAGCGGCCGAGCGCCTGCGCCTGCTCGCGGCCGAGGTCGGACAGCGGCACGTCGACGTCGCGCCCGGTCAGCGCGATGCGCGCGAGGCCTTCAGCGGTTGCCTTGTCGCGCGCGAGATTGCCGGCGCTCTGGCCGTGGCGCACGACCCAGAGCACGCTCGGCCAGCGCGGGGTCATGCCGGGGTCGCCTGCTTTGTCATGGCGGAGAAACGGCGGGCCCGGCGGCAGGTTCCGCTCAGTCAGTTTCCGAAATATCAGATCGAATGTCGATTTGGCGAACCACGATTGACCTTCCATTCGCCGCCCCATAGCTTCCGGGGCAGGAGAGGGGACGCATGGACGAGGAAGCCGACTACATCGTCGTGGGTGGGGGCAGCGCCGGCTGCGTATTGGCCAATCGCCTGTCCGAGGACCCGCGCAACCGCGTGGTGCTGCTCGAGATCGGCCCCTCGGGCGACTACCTGCAATCACGCGTTCCCGCGACGATGCGCTCGGCCATAGCCAGGACCAACTGGTTCTACTTCGCCGAGCCCGATCCGACGCTCGGTGGCCGGCGCGTTTTGTGGAATTCGGGCAAGGCGCTGGGCGGCGGCTCGACCGTCAACGGCATGGTCTACACCCGCGGCGCGCGTCACGATTACGACCGCATGGCGGCCGAAGGCTGCACCGGTTGGGGCTGGGACGAGGTGCTGCCCTATTTCATGAAGTCCGAGACCTTCGAGGGCCCGCCGTCGCAATGGCACGGCAGCCACGGGCCGCTGTCGGTGGCGCCGCTGCGCGTCATCCATCCGCTCGCGCGCAGCTTCGTCGCGGCCTGCACCGAGGTCGGCATGCGCCAGATCGACGACTACTGCTCGGGCGACATCGACGGCGCCTATTTCAACTTCGCCACGCAGCGCCGCGGCAACAGGTCAAGCAGCGAGGAGGCCTTCCTCAAGCCGATCCGCAACCGTCCGAACCTGCGCGTGGTTACCGGTGCGCTGGTCGACAGGGTGCTGTTCGAAGGCTCCCGCGCGGTCGGCGTGCGCTACCTCGTCGACGGCCGGCCGCAGGAGGTCCGCGCGCGCGGCGAGATCGTGCTGAGCTCGGGCGCGGTCGGCTCGCCGGCGATCCTGCTGCGTTCGGGCGTGGGGCCGGGCGCGCACCTGCAGGACATGGGGCTGGCCGTGCAGTTCGATGCGAAGGAGGTCGGCAAGAACCTCCAGGAGCATCCGTCGATGCAGAACGCGCGCGTGGTCGACCAGTGGACCTACAACGTGCTGCGCAACCCGGTCCGGCTTGGGCTCGAGGGGCTGAACTACTTGCTGCGCCGGCGCGGCCTGCTGACCACCGCCGCGGTCCACGCGCATGCGCACGGGCGCAGCTCGCCCGACCGCGAAACCCCCGACATCAAGATGCAGATGCTGCCGTTCTGGAACGACCTCTCGGTCCGGCCCGACGCGCCCAAGGACATCGTCACGCCCAATGCCAGCCGGGTCTTCGGCATGAGCGTCAGCGTCAACATCATGGACCCCGAGGCGCGCGGCCAAATCCGCCTCAAGAGCGCCGATCCCAAGGACGTGCCGATCATCGACCACCGGCTTTACGACCATCCGCGCGATCTCGAACGGCTGCGCGCGGGGCTGCGGCTGGTGAACCGCATCTACGCGGCGCCGTCGCTGGCGAAGCACGTCGTCGGGCCGGCCTATCCGCCGGACCCCGAGCAGAGCGACGCCGCGTGGGAGCGGCAAATCCGGGCGCTGTCGAGCGTCGGCCATCATCCGGTCGCGACCTGCCGGATGGGCGGCGACGCCGCTTCGGTGCTCGACCCGCGGCTGCGGGTGCGCGGGGTCGAAGGGCTGCGCGTCGCCGACGCCTCGATCTATCCGTTCCTGCCCTCGGCCAACACCAACGCCCCCGCCATAATGGCCGGCGAGAAGGGGGCGCAACTGATACTGGACGACGCGCGATGACCGACCGCATCCTTCCCGTTCCCGACGAGACCTCGGCGCCCTATTGGGCAGCCTCCGCCGAGCACGTGCTCACGCTGCCGCGCTGCTCGAAATGCCGCGAGTTCACGCTGCCTCCCGACATCACCTGCCCCAACTGCCATACGCTGGAGCCGGACTTCACCTGGGAGCCGGTCTCGGGCCGTGGCAAGGTGCGGACCTGGACCGTGGTGCGCCACTCGTTCCTCCAGGGCTTCGAGCTGCCTTTCGTGCTCGTCGACGTCCAGCTCGACGAGCAGCCCAGGGTGCGGATGGTGGCGCAGCTCGTCGACGGGCCCGACGCGCCGCTCGCGCTCGGCGATGCGGTGACGGTGACGTTCCAGGACCTCGCGCCGGGCGTCTCGGTGCCGGCCTTCACCCGCGCGGTGCAATCGTGAAGGGCCGCTTCCGCAGCAGCAACCAGGTCGCGATCGTCGGCTATGCGCAGAGCCAGGTCGTGCGGCGCCCGACCCGGCCGCTCGGCCATACCGCGATCGAGACCGCCAAGGCCGCGGTCGCCGATGCCGGGCTGACCGTCGACCAGATCGACGGCTTCGCCTCCTCGGCGCTGATGCCGACCTCGGGCGATCACACCACGCAGCTCGGCGTGTCGAGCGTCACCTCGAACTGGCTTGCCGAGCACATGGGCGCGAAGCCCGAGTACGTCGTCGGCTTCCAGGGCCACGGCCAGCTGACCAGCTCGCTGACGCTCGCGGTCAACGCCGTCGCCAGCGGTGCGGCCGACTACATGCTGCTCCACCGCGCGCTGCACAATCCGCCAGTCGGCAAGTACAACGACAGCGCCATGACCCGCGCCGCGGGCGACCAGCAGTGGACCGCGCCGCAGGGCTTCTTCGGCGCGCTGCCGGCGATTGCCATGGTCTACAACGAGTACTGCCAGAAATACGGCGCGACGCGCGAGGCGATGGCGCGGGTCGTGGTCGAGGCGCGCAACAACGGCGCCAGGCAGCCCTGGTCGCACTGGTATGGCAAGCCGATCACGATCGAGGACTATCTGAACGAGCCGGTGATCGTCGATCCGATGTCGCGGCTCGACTGCGACATCCCGGTCGAGGGCGTCGGCGTCTTCATCCTGACGACAGCCGAGCGCGCCAGGGACCTGCCCAACAAGCCGGTCTACGTCACCGGCTATGCCAACGGCTATCCCGAGAACTACCGCCTGCCGCTGCACTGGACGCTCGACGAGATGGAGGAGGCGGGCCAGGCGATCGCCGGGCGGCTCTGGGAAGCGACCGGCCTGGGCGTCAAGGACGTCCAGCTGACGCAGGTCTACGACGCGTTCTCGCCCTTCGTGTACATCTGGCTCGAGGCCTTCGGCTTCTGCCCGGTCGGCGAGGCGCACCGTTTCGTGCTCGACGGCGGCATCGACAGCAGCGATCCCAAGTCGATCGCCGCGCTCTCGGGCGGCGGCGCGCTCGGCAGCGGACGGCTGCATGGACTGCCGCAACTGCTCGAATGCTACCTCCAGCTCGCCGGCCGCGCGGGGGCGCGCCAGCGCGAGGTGACCAATGCGGTGTTCTCCTATTCCGCGCCCTATTTCGGCGGCTGCGCGGCGCTGACCAACGACCCGTCCTGAAGGGAAATCCTGCGGTGGCCACCCAACTCGTCCGCGATGCCCTGAAGTCCGACGACACGCGCTATGTCGACATCTTCGCGACCGAGGTGGCGACGATCACCTATGGCGTCGACCAGGACCGCGACTACTCGGCTCTGTGGGAGACGCTGCGCGCGCGCGGCCCCGTGCTCAAGGGCAGTCCGCGGGCGCTGCTCGGCCTGCCCGAGCATGTCGGCACCCACACGGTCGATCGCGAGGAATGGACCTTCCTGTCCTACAAGGCCTGCGAGCGCGGCTTTCGCGAGAACATGCTGTTCTCGTCCGAGATCCAGCTCGAATCCGCGGGGCTGACCGCCGTCGGCTCGACGATGATCAACATGATCGGCCGCGAGCACAAGGCGCACCGCGCGGTCGCCCAGCCGCTGTTCATCCGCCCGCGCGTGATGGACTGGTGGAAGGGCCGCTGGACCGACAGCACGGTGGAAGTGCTGCTCGACCGGCTCGAGGGACGGCGCGAGGCGGACCTCAATCTCGACCTCTGCGCGCGCATGCCGATGCACGTGGTGACGCGGGCGATCGGGCTCGACGCCGAGGACGAGGTGACTTTCCGCGAGCACCTCGCGCGCAGCACCTTCGGCCGCGCCCGCGCGACGCCCGAGGCGGTCGCGCATTCGGCCAGCGAAGTCAGCCGCGCGATCCACGAGCTGATCGAGGCGCGCCGCAAGGACCCGCGCGACGACGTGATCTCGGTGATGCTGGGCAATCCGCTGAAGCTGGCCGACGGCACCACGCGCAATGCTACCGATGCCGAGATCTTCGCTTTCGCCAAGCTGCTGATCTTCGCCGGCGGCGGCACGACCTGGCGCCAGCTGGCGATGGGCCTGCACCTGATGCTCTCGCATTACGAGGTCTGGGAGGAGTGCCGCAGCAACCGCGCGATGATCGAGCCGACGATCGACGAATTCATCCGCCTGCGCGCCACCGCCACCGATTTCCCGCGGCTGACGACCGAGGACGTCGAGGTCGAAGGCGTGACGGTGCCCAAGGGCGCGCGCGTGCACCTGTGCCTCGGCCTCGCCAACCACGATCCCGCGGTGTTCGAGAACCCGCAGGTGTTCGACATCCACCGCAAGCGCGTCGCCAACCTCGGCTTCGGCCTGGGCCCGCACCGCTGCCTGGGCATGGACGTCGCCAAGCAGGAGATGATGAGCGCGATCAACGGGCTGATGGACCGCTGGCCGAACCTGCGGCTCGATCCGTCCAAGCCCAAGCCCGTGATGATCGGCTTCGAGACGCGCGGCATGTCCGCGGTGCCGGTATTGCTGGAGGGGTAGGGCTGCTTGCTGCAGCGGGCAGCGTTAGCCCGCGGGATCGTGCCGCTTGCCCGTGATGAAGTCGGTAACGCGCCGACAGGTCTGCTTGAGCCGCTCGCCGGTCGCGAGCACCTGCTCGCGGCTCATGCGCTCGGGCAGCCCCTGGAGCGAGATCGCCATCACCACTTCGCCTGCCGCGCCCGGAACCGGCGCGACCATGAAGCCGACATGGTGCTCGCCCTCGGCGAGATCGGTCGGGTAGCTCGTGAGCGGCGGCTTTTCGGCATCGTCGTCGCGCAGGCCGACGATGAAGCCGTGGCGGCGGCCGAAGGCGAGCTGATGATGGACGTCCTCCTGCTGGCGTGCGCTGAGCGCGGGTTTGGCGCCGGCGATCCGCTCGGCGACCTCCTCGTCGGAGCGCGGCAGCAGGAAGACGCTGCCGTTGGGCAGCAGCGCGTAGTGGCGCGAGTCCATGTTGCCCCAGCCGAGGTGGTTCACCGAAGCCGCGCGCTCGCGCACCACCACCTCGTCCCCTTCCGCGAACAGCGCCGAGGCGACGACGTCGAGTTCGTCGGCGATCGCGCGCATCTCGAGATTGGCGATCGACAGCGGCGAGAAATGACGCTGCGCCCCCGCCGCGAGCGAGTGCAGCACCGGGCCGAGCAGGTAGCTCTTGTCGGGGCGGCGATAGAGGAAGCCGGCGTCGACGAGGCCCAGCAGGATCGTGTGCGTCGTCGCGCGGCTCAGGCGCAGCGACTTGACCACCTGGGTCAGGGTGAAGGCCTGCTGCGGGTGTTCGAGGAAGAAGCTGAGGACCGCTACGACCCTCGCCACCGCCGGAGACTTCTTCGTCATTCCGCTGGGCCTGCCCGTTTTCCAGTATTTCGGATTCCGCGGCCTTAGGGGGCTTTGCCGGGGCTTTCAACGTCGCGTCGGCAATTGCCTCGGGAATGAATCGTGTTATCCTAATCGCGAAAAGAAATCCGAAATGGGAGAAAATCGGAATCATGTCGGATCAAGTTCTGGAGAAATCCGCGCAGGACCGGACGCTCGACACCATCCCCTGGATCATCTCGGTCGACGACCACGTCACCGAGCCGCCGGACCTGTGGACCGCACGCCTCCCGGCGAAGTTCCAGGACCGTGCGCCGCGCGTCCACCGCGACCGTATCCTCATCCCCGCCGACGCGCGCGAGATGTCGGGCAACGTCAGGCTCGGCGATCCCGACGGCCGCGTCGCCGACTACTGGACCTACGACAACAAGCCGATGCGCAGCGGGCTGCTGATCCCCGCGAGCCATGCTGTCGGCTTCGAGGACAAGAAGCTCGGCAACATCCCGATGACCTACGACGAGGTCCACCGCGGCGCCTGGGACAGGTCGGTCCGCCTCGCCGACATGACGAGCAACCATGTCGAGGCCTCGCTCTGTTTCAGCAATGTCGTCACGGGCTATGCCGGCCAGCTGTTCCTCGAGGAGGCCGACAAGGAATTCGGCATGGCCTGCCTCCAGGCCTACAACGACTGGATGCTCGACGATTTCTGCGCGGGCGAGGGCAAGGGCCGGCTGATCCCGCTGACACTGGTGCCGCTCTGGGATGCCGAGCTCGCGGCCAAGGAAGTGCGCCGCTGCGCCGCCAAGGGCGGGGTCGCGGTCTCCTTCGTCGAGAGCCCGCACGAACTGGGCCTGCCTTCGCTCTACAGCGGCTACTGGGACCCGTTCTTCGAGGCCTGCAACGAGACGCGGATGAACGTGTCGATGCACATCGGCTCGTCGGGCAAGATCCCGCGGACCTCGGCGGATTCGCCCTACATGATCACTTCGGTGCTGATGTTCGTCGAATCGATGACCTCGGCGCTCGACTACCTGCTGGCGGGCATGTTCGAGCGTTATCCGAACCTCAAAATCTCCTATTCCGAAGGCCAGATCGGCTGGCTGCCCTATGCCATCCGCCGCGCCGACAAGGTCTGGGCGGCGAAGGACAAGGAAGGCGGCAAGTACCAGCGGACCAAAAACCCGCCGAGCAGCTACGTCGCGGGCCACGTCTATGGCTGCATCTTCGACGACGACACGGCGCTGCTCTGCCGCGACCTCATCGGCATGGGCCAGATCATGATGGAGGTCGACTACCCGCACTCGGCCTGCTCGTTCCCCAACGTGGTCGAGGTGGCGACAGGGCTGGCGGAGACCGCCGGGCTCAACGACGAGGAGCGCTACAAGTTCTTCCGTGGCAATGCGATCGAAGCATACGGGCTCGAACGCATCGGGATCGTGAAATAACCGATACGGAGATAGGCTGGTGCCCATCTTCACCACATCGGACAGCTGCAGCATACCCTACGACTTGCGCGGGCAGGGGCCGCTGATTGCGCTCACGCCCGGCGGGCGCGAGGGTGGCGGCGCGGTCGCCGGCCTCGCCGATGCGCTGGTCGCCGAGAACTTCTGTGTGCTCACCTGGGACAGGCGCAACGGCGGCGCGGCCGACGTGTTCTTCGGCGGCGAACCGCTCGCCGAGGCCGAGATCTGGGCCGAGGACCTCGGCGACCTGATCGCCCATCTCGGCCGCGGCCCGGCCTGGCTCGCCGGCGGCTCGGGCGGCTGCCGCACTTCGGTGATCGCCGCGCTGCGCCGGCCCGAGGCGGCGAAGGGGCTGGTCTGCTGGTCGGCCTCGGGCGGGCAGTTCGCCTCTCAGTTCCTCGGCTTCCAGTACCATGTGCCCTATATCATGGCCGCGCAGCGTGCCGGCATGCAGGCGGTGGCGGAAGGTCCCTACTGGTCCGATCGCGTTGCGGCCAATCCGGCCAATCGCGAGCGCCTGCTGGCGACGGACCCGCAAGACTTCATCGCCACGATGAAGCGCTGGATGAGCGCTTTCTACTACCGGCCCGACAGCACGCTGACCGGCGCGACCGACGAGCAGCTGAAGACGATCGCGGTGCCCACGCTCGTCTTCGAAGGCAACGACGACGTCCATCCCAAGGTCGTGTCGGACGCCATGGCCCGGCTGATCCCCGGCGCCACCTACCGGCCGTCACCCTGGTCGGGCGAGGAGTTCCTCGGCCGTTTCTCCGGCCGGATCGCGAAGTCGGTGATGGATCTCTATCCAGCGCTGGTGCCCGACATCGCCGATTTCATCCGGCGGCACGAATAGGGGCGGGCATGCGCGAACGATCGGCGAGGCAGGAATGGGCGACGATGTGGCCGCTGCCGCTGGTGTCGATGCTCGGCTACATCGGCGGGGCGAGCTTCGCCTACAGCGCCGGCGTGTTCATGGTGCAGCTGACCCACCAGTTCGGCTGGACTCGCGCCGAGTTCTCTTCCGCTTTCACCATCCATTCGCTGCTGAGCCTCGTCACCGCGCCGCTCGTCGGCCGGCTCGCCGACCGCATCGGCGCGCGCAGGGTCGCGCTGATGGGCATCGTCCCCTTCGTCATCGGCCTCTCGCTGTTCGGCCTCGCGACGGGGCCGATCTGGCAATGGTGGCTGCTGAGCTTCATCCAGGCGCTGTTCGCCTCGCTGATCGGCGGCGCGATCTGGATGAAGGCGGTGGTCAGCCGCTTCTCGGCCTCGCGCGGGCTCGCGCTGGCGACGGTGCTCGCGGGATCGGGCGTGGCGACCGCGATCTGGCCCCTGCTCGCCGCCTATTACATCGAGCACATCGGCTGGCGGCTCGCCTATCCGGCCATGGCGCTGAGCTGGGGCGTGCTGATGCTGCCGCTGGCCTGGATGTTCTTCCACGACGGCGACAAGACCGGCGACGCCCCACCGCAACCGACCAAGACGATCCCGTTCCGCGAGGTCATGGCCTCGAAGACCTTCCTCTGCCTCGCGATTGCCGGGGCGATGTTCTCGCCGCTGACGCTGGGCATCCTCATGCATCTCGTGCCGATCCTCCAGGGCAACGGCATCGGACTGACGGCCGCGGCGGGGATCGCCGCGCTCACCGGCATTTTCGCCATTGCCGGCCGGCTCTGCACGGGCCTCCTGCTCGACCTGTTCCCGACGCGGCCGCTGGCGATCGCCATCTTCCTGCTCCCGGCACTGCTCGGCGTGCTGCTGCTGAATATCCACGGCTCGCCGATGGTGGCGATCGTCGCAGTGGCCGTGCTCGGCTTCGTCTCGGGCGCCGACGGCGACATCATCGCCTACGTGATCTCGCGCGCCTTCGACCGCGAGGTCTTCGCCTCGGTCTATGCGATCATGGTTTCGATCCTGTCGGTGAGCTCGAGCGTCGGGCCGCTGGTGGCCGGCGCGATCTACGACCATTGGGGCTCGTACAATCCCTATTTCGTCGGCATCATCCCGATGGCGCTGGTCGCCGCGATTCTGGTCGGGTCGGTCGCGCCGGCCGGTCTGCGCCGGCGCCAGCCCGAGCTGGAGGCCGCCTGAAGTCTCGAAGTTTCGGAACGCGAGAGGAGAGCAAGATGGGCACTGTCACCGAAGTGGACGTCAATCGCGAGATCGAGAAGGCCGAGCGCGTCGCCGATCACGTCGTCGATGCCGACCAGCACGTGAACCCGCCGCCGACGATGTGGGCCGACTACCTCTCGCCGCAGTTCCGTGACCAGGCGCCCAGGCTCGAGAGCGACGACGAGTTCGACTACGTCGTCTTCGAGGGCCAGCGCCGGAAGATCAACCTGATGAGCAGCCAGGCCGGCCGCCGCTACGAGGAGTACAAGAACGCCGGCAAGCTCTCCGACCAGCGCAAGGGCGGCTGGCTCGTCGAGAACCGGCTCGACGACATGGACAAGGACGGCATCGACGTCGCCGTGATCTATGCGCCGGGGCCGCTGCAGACGGCCGATTTCGACCTCTACATAGACAGCTTCGCCGGCTGCAACCGCTGGCTGATGGACTTCTGCAGCAACGATCCCAAACGGCTGCACGGCATTGCCTATATCCCGATGGTCGACGTCGACCAGGCGATCAAGATGCTGCGCGAGGCGCGGGCGATGGGCGCCGTCGGCGTCAACATCCCGGCCTTCCCGCAGACCAGGAAGGCCTTCACCAAGCAGAATGCGCAGGCGATGGCGCTGACCGGCGACACCGGGAGCGAGCTGCAATACCGCGACCGCGAGTTCGACAGGTTCTGGGCCGCCGCCTGCGACCTCGACGTCGCGATCACCTTCCATCTCGGCGGGCGCGTCTCGCGCTTCTCCGACAAGGTCAATTTCCTGCCCGACATGCCGATGGCGCGCGTCGCCATGCTCGAGGTGGCGGGCATCCTCTGCTACGGCGGCGTGTTCGACCGCTTCCCCGACCTGCGCGTCGGCCTGATCGAAGCGGGCGTCGGCTGGATGCCCTGGGCCTGCGCCTTCATGGACCGCACCTGGGAAATGCAGCGCCACTGGACCGAGTGCGACACCAAGCACCCGCCGAGCTACTACTGGGACCAGAACATCTACGGCTCGTTCATCTGGGATCCGCCCGGCGTGCAGATGCGCCATTCGCCGGGCTGCAAGAACATCATGTGGTCGTCCGACTATCCGCATTCAGAGACGACCTTCCCGAATTCGCAGAAGGCCATCGCCAGCAATTTCGAGGGCGTGCCGAAGGCGGACCGCGACTGGATCATCGGCGGCTGCGCGGAGAAGTTCTACGGGCTGAAATAGGCGGGGGCGCGCCTAGCCCTTGCGCTCCTGTACGCCGTAGCTGGCGAAGCCTCTGGCGGTCTCGGCCAGCTCGGCGTCGCTGAGGATATGGCCGCCGCCGATCTGGAGCACGTGGAAATACTGGTGCGCGAGCGCTTCCAGCTCGTGCGCCAGCCAGGCCGCGCGGGTGAGGTTGGGGCCGCCGACGATCATGCCGTGGTTGGCCATCAGGCAGCCCGCCCTATCGCCGACCGCGCGCAGCACCGCTTCGGAAAGCTCGGCGGTGCCGTAGCAGGCATAGTCGGCGCAGCGGATCTCGGGACCGCCGAAGGCAGCCATCATGTAGTGCACGGCGGGGATCGGCTTTCGCGCGATCGAGAGCACCGTCGCGAAAGGCGAATGGGTGTGGACAATGGCGTCGAAATCGCTCCGCGCGCGCATCAGGTCGAGATGGAAGCGCCATTCGCTCGAGGGTTTCAGCGGGCCGTGCCAGCTGCCGTGGTCGCCCTCGAGCGGCATGCGCGCCAGCATATCGGGCTCGAGCTCGCCCGCGGGGATCGCCGAGGGCGTGATCAGCAGCGCGTCGCCGCAGCGCGCGGAGATGTTGCCCGAGGAACCGCGGTTGAGGCCGGCCGCATCGAGCTCGCGCACCTTGGCGACGATCTCGGCGCGAAGAGCCTGTTCGGACGCGTTCATGCCGCCGCCCGTTCGGGGAACAGCGCGGCGAGGCCCTCGGCGCTGGCTGCGGCAATGCCGCGCTCGGTGATGAGCCCGGTCACCAGCCGCGCGGGGGTGACGTCGAAGGCGGGATTGGCGGCCGGCGTCGCCTCGGGGCTGATGCGCAGCCGTCCGACCGTTCCGTCGGCGAGCTTGCCCTGGACCAACGAAACCTCGTCGCCCGAACGCTCTTCGATCGGAATCTCCCTGAGCCCGTCGCGCACGCGCCAGTCGATCGTCGGCGAGGGCAGCGCGACATAGAAGGGCACGCCGTTGTCGTGCGCGGCGAGCGCCTTGAGGTAAGTGCCGATCTTGTTGCAGACGTCGCCGCGCGCCGTGGTGCGGTCGGTGCCGACGATGACCATGTCGACTTGTCCGTGCTGCATCAGGTGGCCGCCGGCGTTGTCGACCACCAGCGTGTGCGGGATGCCGTGGCTGGCCATTTCCCAGGCGGTCAGGTGCGCGCCCTGGTTGCGCGGGCGGGTCTCGTCGACCCAGACGTGCAGCGGGATGCCCGCCGCGTGCGCCTTGTAGATCGGCGCGGTCGCGGTGCCCCAGTCGACCGTGGCGAGCCAGCCGGCGTTGCAATGGGTGAGCACGTTGACCGGGCCCGGCCTGGCCGCGGCGATCCGCCTGATGACGTCGAGTCCGTGGTCGCCGATCGCCTCGTTGATCGCTACGTCCTCGTCGGCGATCGCGGCCGCACGCGCGATTGCGGTGCCTGCTCGCGCGGCGGGCGCGACCGGGCCGAGGTGCCGGGCCATGTCCTCGAGCGCCCAGCGCAGGTTCACCGCGGTGGGGCGCGTCGCCATCAGCTGCGCGACCGCGCGCTCCAGCCCGGCGTCGCTCGGATCGCCGCGCATCGCGATGGCGACGCCGTAGGCGGCGGTCGCGCCGATCAGCGGAGCGCCGCGCACCCACATGTCGCGGATCGCGCTTGCCGCGCAACCGAGCGTATCGAGCGTGACGAGCGCGAATTCGTGCGGCAGCCGCGTCTGGTCGATGATGCGGACGTCCTCGCCGTCCACCCAGATCGACCGATAGTGCTCGCGTCCTACCCGCATCGTCCGATTCGTCCTTCGTTTCCAGCCAAAGCGGGCAAATCGGGCGCTGTAAAGACGGTGCCCCGGTGCTGACGCAATCATCCGGGGTTTGCCCGGCGCACACGGTTGACTTCGCGGCGGTCTTGCCAAATCTTCCGCGCCCGCGCCGGGCGATTATCGGGACAACGCAAAGCATGAGCCAGTTCGGGCTGGTCCGCCGGATCATCGCGGCCCCAAAGACCTCCGTGCGTCAACTCGGCATCGTCGTCGCGGCGGTGGCGGTGGCCGGCGCCATCCGCTGGTTCGCCGATCGCGGCGCCCATGGCGTGCCTTTCGTGACTTTCGTGCCGGTGGTGGTGCTGGCCGCGGTCTTCCTCGAATGGCCCTATGCGGTGATTGCCGCTATCGGCAGCATCGTCGCCGTCCTGGTGGTGTTCGGCGAGACGGTGCGCCTTCCGGTCAGCTTCGAGAATTTCGTGTTGTGGGGCGCCTTCGTCTTCATCGCCGGTTTCATGATCGTCACCGGCCACGTCCTGCGCCAGACGATTCTCGAGCTCGATGCCCAGAGCGCCAAGATCCGCGCGTTCAACGCCGAGCTTCAGCACCGCACCAAGAACACGCTGCAGATCGTGCGCTCGCTCGCCTCGCGTGCCGCGCGCGCCACCGATCCGGTCGAGTTCTACAACATGCTGGCGGGGCGGCTCGATGCCATGGCCAAGGCCAACGAGCTCCTGGGCTACGGCGACCTGCAGAGTTGCGATGTCGGCGAGCTGGTGCGCGCGGCGATGCAGCCCTTTCCGGGCTGGTCGGTCGATGCCGCCGGCCAGACCGCGACGATCGCCGCCGAGCCCGGAATGCAGCTGACGATGGCGCTGCACGAACTCGGCACCAACGCGATGAAATATGGCGCGCTGTCGGTCGACGGCGGCAAGGCGTCGGTGAGCTGGAGGCTCAGCGGCGACGACGAAATCGAGCTGGTCTGGCGCGAGACGGGCGGGCCGCATGTAACGGAGCCCACCAAGACCGGGCTGGGCTCGCGCATCCTGTCGCCAGGTGGCGCGTTCCGAACGGTCGATCTTGCCTACCGGCCCGAGGGCGTCGTCTGCCGCCTCGTCATAGCCCTGGGCATGGGTGGCTGACGGCGGGACCCGCCCGCCGTCAGCGATGCATTACTTGGCGCTGTGCGCCGCGTCCTGCGCGGCGTCGCCGACGTCGCGCGCCGCGGCGCCGACATTGCTGGCGGCGTTGGCGATCGCGTTGTCCTTCGCCGACTCGCTGCCGGACATGCGCGAGAAGAACACGACGCCGACGATCAACGCGACGACGAGGACGAGCGCGATGATCCAGCCGGAGCCGCCGCCGCTGCGCTCAGGGGTAACAACTATCGTGTGGTCGTCAGCCATGTCTAATCTCCTGGAAGGAACGTTGGCCGCGTAACGATCCGCGCCCGCATCGGGTTCCGGGGAACTTCGATGAGCCGAGCCGCGTTCGCTTCCAAGGAGGCAGCCGTGAGCCTATTCGCGATCGACAAGCTGGTCCTGACCCCGCCGATGATCGACCTCGCGCGCTCGCCGCTGGCGGGGCAGTTCGACGCCGAGACCTATGCGCTCGGCGTGTTCAACCCGGCGCTGACCCGGCTCGCGAACGGCAACCTGCTGCTGATCGCGCGGGTCGCCGAGGCGCTGCGCAGGCCGATCTTCGACGGCATGGTCCACGCGATCCGCTGGGAAGATGGACGCTACGTCCTCGACGGTTGGCCGCTCGAAGCGGCGGACACCGCCGATCCGCGCAAGTTCATGCTGCGCGGCGAAGGCTGGAAGATCATGGCGCTGACCTCGCTGTCCTGGCTGCTGCCGGTGGAGGTGTCGCCCGACGGGCTCGAAGTGGTCGCGATCCATTACGACCGCGCGGTCGCGCCATCGGGCAGCTGGCAATGCTACGGCCTCGAAGACCCCAGGATCAGCCACGTGGATGGCCGCTACTGGATGACCACGTGCTCGGTGAGCCCCGAGCGGCATTCGACCACGCTCTACAGCTCGGACGACGCGATCGACTGGACCTTCGAGGGCATCGTGCTCGATCACCAGAACAAGGACATGCTGATCTTCGAAGGGCTGATCGGCGGAAAATACTGGGCGCAGACGCGGCCGCTGGGCGATCTCTATTTCGCCTATCCGCCGGGCAGCGCGTGGCGCGCCGGACCCGCCATCCACCTCGCCAGCTCGCCCGACTGCCGTCACTGGCAGCCGCATCTCGAGCCGGGCATCCGCCCGCGCGCCGATACCGTCGCCACCGCGCGGATGGGCGGCGGCGCGCCGCCGATCCTGACCGAAGTCGCCGGCAGGCGCGGCTGGCTGACGCTGTGGCATGGGGTCGAGCCCAAGGAGATCGTCGGCATCTACCGCACCTATTGGTCGCTGCTCGATCCCGAGGACCCGTCGCGCGTGCTGGCGACCGATGACGCGCCCCTATTGGAGGCGAACCCCGGGCTCACCGCGCCGCTCGAAGAGCTGATGTACCTGCGCGACGTGGTCTTCACCACCGGCATCGTCGACGCCGGCGACCACTTCATCGTCGCCTCGGGCGAGGCGGACCTCGCCTGCCGGATCACGCACGTGCCGAAGGCGGCAATCAGCTAGCGAGCAGTTCGCGGACTGCGGCGACGCAAGGTCGCAACATGTCTCGCGGCTTCTCGCCGGCGAGGATACGCGCGCGCATCGGGGTTTCGACGCCTATCGTCACCTCGGCGGGAAGCGCGGCGACGAGATCGGCCAGCGGCAGGTCCCCTTGTCCGGGGCAAAGGCGGCCGAAGCAGGCCTCCTCGGTGTAGTCTCCCGCGGTTCCCGCCGGGACGTCGCAGAGCTGGACGTAGGCGATGGTGGCGGGATCGAGTGCGGCGACCTCGTCGGCGGTCCCGCCCGAGCGGAACAGGTGCATGGCGTCGATCTGGATGCCGAGCCTCCCGCTGCCGACATGTCGAATCGCATCGCGTGCCGAAGCGAGATTGGCAATTCCGAGGTTCGGGACAAATTCGATGCTGGTGTCGAGGCCGTGGCGCGCGGCGATCGCGGTGAACTCGCCGAGCATGTCGAAGGCGCGGGGCCGTTCCGCGTCGAAGCTGCAGACGACCGCCAGGCTCGCGCCCAGATCGGCCATCGTGTCGAGATCGGCGACGAAATCGCGAAGGATCGTGTCGGATTGCAGTAGAAAACCCTCGCCGAGCCGGACCGATACTCCGTGATGAGCCAGCGCCGCCTTGATGTCGCGGACCAGAGCCGGATTTCCGCGCAGCGACCATTCCGGATAGACGGACGCAATCCGGTTCAGCGGCGTCGCGAACAGGCCCACGAACTCACAGCCGAGCTCGGCGGCAAGCTCGATGTATTCCACCGGGCCCATGCCCATGACGGTCAGGACGTCGAGGGAAATCGGCCGCATGACCGCCCGCCCGGACTATTCCGCCGCCTGTGCCTGTGGCGTCGGGATCGACGAAGCAATCGGCTTGGTCTGCGACAGCGAGGTGCCGAAAGTGTGGAACCCCGTCGCGTGCAGCCCGCCGAGCCCGCCGGCGACGAAGACCAGCATGTCCTTGGGCTCGGGCGTCAGATAGACGCGGCCGTCGGCGCGCACGCGGTCCTGCTTTTCGAGCTCCGCGCGGTGGTTCTTCTGGAAATGGCCGGCGTCGAGGCTGCCCGCGCGCCACAGGTGGTCCTGCACGTCTTCGATGCTGGGCATCTCGCGGCCGATGATCTCGGCCCAGATCGGATTGATCGCGACCAGCATCTCGGCGAAGGGCACGAGGCCCGAGAAGGCGTTGCAGCCCGGATAGGCCATCGACTTGCCGGTCATCTCGAGGAAGTCGGCGGCGCTGTGCGAGGTCGAATCGATCACGTTGATCGTGCCCATGGCGCCGAACGAGGTGACCGTGTTGCCCCTGACGCCGCGCCGCGCGCCGAGCGGCGCCCAGGGCGAGCGTTCCTCCCATTCGCCGCAGACGATCCCGGCGATCCGCCCTGGCGAGCCGAAGGTGGTCTGCGAGGTGCCGCCCGCGACCTGGCCCGCGACGTTGCGCATGATCAGCCGGATCGCCCGACCGATCGCCGCGGCCTTGCTTGTGCCGCCGCCGAAGCAGCCGTAGCCGTAGGGAATGTCGAGCGCATCGCGTACCGGGCCGTTGACCACGAACATCGGGAAGACCGGCGCGGTCGTGGTGTTGACGCCGTAGAGCTCGAAATCGGGATCGGCGACCGAGGCCACCGCGGCGATGATCAGCTCGAGCGATTCCGCCGGCGCGCCCGCCATCACCGCGTTGATCACGATCTTCTCTACCGTGCACTCGATCGCGCCGGGCAGTTCGGCGACGACCTCGTCGGGATAGCGGTCGTTCTCGGCGAGGAACCGGCGCACGCGCAGCTCGGTCGGCGGCACCAGCGGCAGGCCGTCGCCCCAGCCTTTCGCCAGCGCGAAATCGTTGAAGCTCTCGATGTCGAGCTCGGCCTCGTGGCGCTTGCTGGCGAGCCAGTCGATCTCGCAGCCCTCGGGGCCGCAGTCGCGGCTGACCAGCGGCTTGGGCGCGGGCACTTCGCGATGGCTGGCCGGGCGGATCAGGTCGATGCTCACGCCGCGTTCTCCCGTACCGTCAGCGTGGCGCCCATCGTCGCGAGCACGGGGAGGAAGTGCGCCTCGCCCACCGGCAGCACGTCTTCCCTGCGCTGCTCGTTGAGCGGGTAGGGGAGGACGTGGACGCGCAGGCCCGAGCGGCCGCCGCGCGCAGCGATCTCGTGCGCGAAGACCTCGAAATTCTTCGTCGCCACCGCGGTCGTCGGCAGGCCGAAGTTGGCCGCCGTGATCGCGTCGCGCACGGTCCAGCCGGTGCAGGAGCCGCAATTGGCGAGACCGACCACGGCGACGTCGATGGACTCGAGGAACGCCTGGTATTCCGCCTCGCAGCGTTCGCCTTCCTCGCCCGAGCGGCCGGCCGAGCGCCAGAAGGAGACTTCGGCGCCGGCCTCGCGGAACTTCTCGGCCCAGAGGTCGCTGATCCAGTCCCAGGCGCGCCACATGCGGTCGAGCCGGAAGCCGACGCGCTTACCGGCGAGCAGGCCGGCGTCGGGGCCGGGGCTGGCGTTGTCGTCGGCGCGCGCGGCGGTGGGGTCGAGTACGGTTCCGAGAGCCATGGCTTGCATCCTCGATGGCGGTTTGGACGCAAGGATAGCCGGGCTGGACGCCGCGTCAAACCTTCGGGGCATTTGCCCTTGCCAGTGGGGCCGCGGAAGCGTCAGACTGCGTGGACGAGGCTGCCAGAACGGCCCAAGGCACTGTGGAGAGGCAAGGCCGCGTGAGCGAATTCGATCCCAGGGACCGTGCCGAAACCGGAGTCCGCACCGCGGCCGAGCTGCACATGCCCTGTCCCGAAGCGCCGCGGACGCTGGTCGAGGCGGCCTGGCGCGATTTCGTCTATGCCGAGGTCTGGGCCCGGCCGGGTCTCGACCGGCGGTCGCGCTTCATCGTCTCGATCTGCGGCGCGGCCGTGGCGCCGGGGCCCGAGGCGCTGCTCGAAGCCTATGTCGGCGGCGCGCTCGCGACCGGTGAGCTGACGCTGGCCGAACTGCGCGAGGTGGCGTTGCACCTGACGGGCTACGCCGGTTTTCCGCAAGGCACGCGGCTCGACTGCGCGATCACCCGCGTCGCCCGGGAGCGTGGGCTCGAGGAACCTGCGGTCCCGCCGCTCCGCGCCGTACCCTGGACCCAGGCGACGCGCGAGGCCGATAACGAGGCCAGCTTCCAGACGGTAATGACCCACGGCGGGCCGCCGCATACGACCGCCTTCTTCGAGCTCGGCGTGATGAACTACTGCTTCGGCGAGCTCTGGGCGCGGCCCGGGCTCGACCAGCGCAGCCGGCGGCTGGTGACGCTGGTCGGCGCGGCGGATTCGCAGGCGCCCAATGCGGTTCGCTCGCACACCTATTCGGCCATGGCGAGCGGTGACTTCACCAAGGACGAGATGCTCGAATTCGTCGAGCACTACGCCGTTCACGGCGGCCACACGCGCGGCTCGACGATGCAGGCGCTGGTGCTGGAAATGGCCGCGCGGATCGAGAAGGGCGAAGCGTTCTCGGTCGCGACCCAGGCCGCGGACTGACTGACGGGAGAAGCGGGATGTTCGAGGCCAATCCGATCGTCGACAAGGTCCGCTCGCAGATCGACCATCCGGTCATCGATTCCGACGGGCACTTCTTCGAATTCTACCCCGTGCTCAACGAGTACCTCGAAAAGGAAGGCGGCAAGGGCTTCGTCGCGGACTTCTACGCCGCCACGCGCGAGACGCAGATCGACGGCAACTGGCACGAGATGACGCTCGAGCAGCGCCGCGATGTCTGGCGCAACCGGCCCGTGTTCTGGGCGCTGCAGTCGGAGAACACGCTCGATCTCGCGACCGCCATGCTGCCCAACCTGATGTACCGGCGGATGGACGAGATCGGGCTCGATTTCTCCATCATGTACCCGGGCGTCGGCAACATCGCGATCAGCCTGCCGCGCGAGGACATCCGGCGCACCGCCTGCCGCGCCTTCAACCGCTATTTCGCCGACACCTTCGCCGAATTCTCGGATCGCATGCGCCCGGTGGCGATCGTCCCCGCGCACACGCCCGAGGAAGCGATCGAGGACCTCGAATATGCGGTCAAGGTCATGGGCTTCCGCGTCGTGCTGTTCCCCAGCTACATCAAGCGGCCGATCGCCGCGGCGGTGCGCAAGGACCCGGCGATGGCGCAATACGCCTTCCGGCTCGACACCTACGGCATCGACAGCGACCACGACTACGACCCGCTCTGGCGCAAGTGCCTGGAACTCAAGGTCGTGCCGACGTTCCACAGCCCGAGCGACGGCATGTACATGCGCAACTCGATCTCGAACTACTGCTACAACCACATCGGCCACTTCGCCGCGGCGGGCGACGCGATCGCCAAGTCGCTGTTCCTCGGCGGCGTGACCGACCGCTTCCCCGAGCTCAAGTTCCTGTTTCTCGAAGGCGGCGTCGGCTGGGCGCGCAGCCTGCTCGCCGACCTCATCGGCCACTGGTCGAAGCGCAACGGCGAGGCGATCCAGCAGTTCAACGCGGCCAAGGTCGATCACGCGAAGTTCCAGGAGCTCTACGAGCAGTTCGCCGGCTCGCTCTACCGCGAGGGCCTGACCAATCCGCTCGGCGCGCGGCTCGGCGCGGACGAACCCGACTTCGACGACTTCGCCCACTGCGGCGTCAAGCTGAAGCGCGACTTCCTCGACCGCTTCGTCGAGCCCTACTATTTCGGCTGCGAGGCCGACGATCCGATCACCTCCTCGGCCTTCGACGGCCTGCGCAATCCGCTGGGCGCGCGGCTCAACGCGGTGATGGGCTCGGACATCAGCCACTGGGACGTGCCCGACATGCGCGAGGTGCTCGACGAGGCCTGGGAGCCGGTCGAGAAGGGGCAGATGACCCTGCGCGACTTCCGCGACTTCGTCTTTACCAACCCGGTCAAGCTGTGGACCGCGCTCGATCCCGATTTCTTCAAGGGAACGCGCGTCGAAGCCGCGGTGGCAAAGGAAGTGGAACTGGCCTGATGGACTATGACCTCAAGATCGCCAACGCGCGCATCGTCGACGGCACCGGCGCGCCCGCCTATCCCGGCGAGATCGGCGTCAAGGATGGCAAAATCGTCGCCGTTGGCACGGCTGCCGGCGAAGCGCTCGAGACGATCGATGCCAAGGGCGCGGTCGTCGCGCCGGGCTTCATCGACTGCCACACGCATTACGACGCGCAGGCGTTCTGGGACCCGATGCTGAGCCCCTCTGTCTACCACGGCGTCACCACCGTGGTCGCCGGCAACTGCGGCTTCACCCTGGCGCCGCTGTCGGGGCGGCAGGAGGACGCGGACTATCTGCTCGCCATGCTGTCGAAGGTCGAGGGCATGCCGCTGACCTCGCTCGAGGCGGCGGTCAAGCCGACTTGGACCAGCTTCGGCGGCTATCTCGATACGATCGACGGCAAGCTCGCGGTCAACACGGCCTTCATGGTCGGCCACAGCGCGCTGCGCCGGACCGTCATGGGCGGGCGCGCGGTCGGCCACGAGGCGACGCCCGAGGAGATCGAGGCGATGCGCGCGCTGCTGCGCCAGTCGCTCGCCGAGGGCGGCTGCGGCTTCTCGACGACCGACAGCGCCTCGCACATGGATCACGAAGGCAACCCGGTCCCCTCGCGCTGGGCGACCGACGAGGAGTACCTGACGCTCGCCGCCGAGCTGCGCGATTTCCCCGGCACCTGGCTCGAGCTGCTGCCGCCGTGGGACGCCGAGCGCCGCGTCACGCTGCCCACGCAGATGTCGCTCGCGGCGCAGCGGATGCTGAACTGGAACGTCATCGTCGTGCGTGCGCAGAATCCGGAGATGGTCGAATCGCAGCTCGAGCTCGGCCGCCACGCCGCGCGCAACGGCGCCAGGGTGCTCGGGCTGGTTCCCGCGGCTCCGATCAAGGTCATCATCAATTTCCGCACCGGCGCGTTGCTCGAGATGCTCAGCGAATGGCCGCAGTTCCTGCTGCTGCCGCACGAGGAGAAGGTCGCGGCGATGAAGGACCCCGAGGTCCGCGCCAGGCTGCGCGCGGCGCTGGAATCGTCGAATATGACCGGCACCTTGCCCAAGGACGCCGGCACCTACCTCATCGAACAGGTCCGGTCCGAGAAGAACGCGCGCTGGGCCGGCCGCCACGTCCGCGACTATGCCGCGGAAGCCGGCAAGGACCCCTTCGACGCGCTGTTCGATCTCGCCATCGAGGAGGACCTGTGGCTGTCGTTCTCGCCCCCTGGGCTCGGTGACGACGAGGAGTCCTGGGCGCTGAAGGGGGAGGTCCTCCGGGAACCCGGCACGCTGATCGGCGCTTCGGACGCCGGCGCGCATGTCGACCAGATCAACACCTTCGCCATCACCACCCAGCTGATGGGCGAGGCGGTGCGGACGCGCGGCATGTTCACGCTCGAGGAAGGCGTGCGGCGGATCACCAGCCATCTCGCCGACACCTTCGGCCTCACCGGCCGCGGGCGGATCGCGGTCGGCGCGGCGGCGGACCTCGTGGTGTTCGATCCCGACACGATCGACTGCGGCCCGATCGAGATGCGCCAGGACATGCCCGGCGGCGAATCGCGGCTCTACGCCGAATCGATCGGCGTCGAGCACGTCATCGTCAACGGCGTCCCCGTCGCGCGCGGCAACGAACCGACGGGCCGGATCGGCGGCAAGGTCCTGCGCGGCGGCCGCGATACCCACACGGTGCCGTTGGTCTAGGCAGCGCAACGCTATCTTCGTCACCCTGAACTTGTTTCAGGGCCCATTTCTCAGCGCGCGCCGCAGCATCGGGTCCTGGCCATCCGCGCGGTTTGCGTGTTCAGGATTGGCGGCAGTGGCCGCGGCGCGATGGGTGCTGAAACAAGTTCAGCATGACGAAGGTGGAGGGGCGGTGAAAGTTCACCCCAGGCTAAGCCCGTTGTCCATCGACAGGCAGGCGCCGTGGAAGCCGGCCGAGGCGTCCGAGGCAAGAAATGCAACCACGGCCGCGACTTCGGTCACGTCTATGAGGTTGCGCGAGAGCTTCTGAACCTTGCTCATGTCGACGTTCTTCGGGATCTTCGCGGCATTGCCCGAACCGACCGACATCGAGCCCGGCGCCAGGTAGTTGATGCGGATCGGCTGCTCGATGAACTCCTTGGCGAGCGCCTTGGTCATCTGCGCGAGCCCGGCCTTCGAGGCCGTGTAGGCGGCGGTGAAAGGTGACGCCATGAAGGCCGCGCAGGAGCCGACGCTTACTACCGCGCCGTTCGCTGCGAGCAGGTGCGGCAGCGCCGCCTGGATCAGGTAGAACGGCGCCGACAGGTTGACCGCCAGCGTCGCTTCCCAGTCGGCCTCGGCCATCTCGGCCGACTGCGCCGGTGCGAAGACGTTGGCGACGTTGACCAGCGCGTCGAGCCGGCCAAGCGCGGCGACCGCGGCCTCGACCGCCGCACGGCAATTCGCCGCGCCGCGCACCTCGGTGGCATGGACCGCGGCCTTCCCGCCCAGCTCCGCGGCGAAATCTTCGAGCGCGGCCCGGTCGGGATCGACCAGGCAGACCGCTGCGCCCACGCCCGTCAGCTCGCGTGCGATCGCCTTGCCGAGATCGCCGCTCGCCCCCGTCACCAGCGCGGCCTTGCCACTCATGTCGCTTGCCAGCATTGCGTTACTCCCATTTGATCAAGTTCGATATTATGCGCCAAGTTCGCGCAGCATCGCGTCGAGCGCCTCGGCGCCGCGGCCGACCGCGGCGAGATGGCCCTCGGCGTCGATCCGCGGCCCCATCAGCTCGAGATCGAAGGCGCCCTCATAGCCCGCGTCGAGCGCGGCCGCGAGCATGCGCGCGATCGGCACCGCGCCGTCGCCGGGCACCGCGCGCGCCGGCAGGGCGCGGTCGCCCGCAACGTAGTCGGCGACCTGGATCAGCCCGCAGCGCGGCATGGCGCGCGCGATCGTTTCCTCGAGCCCGGCCTCGGTCCAGCAGGCGAAGGTGTCGAGGCAGATGCCCACGTCCGCCAGCTCGGCCAGCGTCACGGTGTCGCGCAGAGACAAGGCGATGTTGAGATGGGCGTAAAGCGTCGGCGTGCCCTCGATCAGCAGCGCGACCCCGGCCGCTCTGGCCTGGGCGGCGCAGGGCGCGATCGCTGCCGCGAAAGCCTCGGCCGCCTGCTCCCAGCTGAGCGCGCCGCGCCCGCCGCTGGCCATCATGATCGAGCGGCTGCCGAGCGCGGCGGCGAGCGCTATAGCCTCGTTTAGCCTGACCTGTTCTTCTGCGATTACATCAGGATCGCAATCGAGTTGATGGCCGAGCATGAAGGGATGGATCACCGTTTCCAGCGCATAGCCGCCGTCGCGCAGCACGCCGCGGGCCGCATTGCGATCGGCTGCCAGCTGCGTGCCCATATATCCCACGCGGCTGGACCCGAGCGCGGCCCAGGCTGCGGCCAGCTCGGGCCAGCCGGCGCCGGGGAAGCAGTTGGCGGCGATCGAGATGCGCGGGTGCATGGCGCGACACTGGCAGAGCCCGCGCGCGCCGTCACGCCCCAGGTTGCCGGACGGAACTTGTCCGCGATTCGTGCTATGAAGTGGTATGAAGACGCCGAAATCGGCCAACAGCACAAGCAGCCTTCGCGGCGACTACGAGGGCGCGGCCGCCGACTACACCGTCGCCCAGGCCTGGGAGCGTTACATGCCCGCGATGCACGACCGCTGGCGGCGGCTCTACGCGCGCCAGACCGCGCTGGCGCAGCGCCACGCCGCGCCGCAGGTGCTGGCGGGGCTCGCCACGCTCGACTGCGCCGACGGCATTCCCGATTTCGCCGCAGCCAGCCGCGTCATCGGCGAGGCCACCGGCTGGGGGATCGTCGCGGTCCCGGGCTTCATCCCCGACGACTGCTTCTTCGATCACCTCGCCCATCGCCGCTTTCCCGTGACCGGCTGGATCCGCGAGGAGCACGAGCTCGACTACCTCGTCGAGCCCGACGTGTTCCACGACTTCTTCGGCCACGTGCCGATGCTGCTCGACCCGACATTCGCGCGCTTCATGCAGGCCTATGGCCGGGCCGGCGCGCGAGCCATCGCGATGGACGCGCTGCCGATGCTCGCGCGGATCTACTGGTACACGGTCGAGTTCGGACTGATCGACCAGGGCGCGGGTCTGAAGGCCTACGGGGCGGGTATCGTCTCTTCGGCGAAGGAGCTGGTCTACAGCACCCAGGACCCGGACGTGCTGCGGCTGCGCTTCGATCCCGTGCGGGTGATGCGCACGGCCTACGAGATCGACCGCATGCAGCGCTGCTATTTCGTGCTCGACAGCTTCGATCAGCTGCTTACGGGGCTTATCGAGCTCGATTTCGGTCCGATCTACGAGAAGTGGCGCCGCACCCCGCCGCTGCCTTCGGGCCAAATTCAGGCGAAGGACAGACGCCACATGGACAAGGCGCGCGCATGACCGATCTGCCGAAGCTCGGCGGCATCCACCACGTCGCCTACCGCTGCCGTGACGCCGGGGAGACGGTCGAGTTCTACCGCGACGTGCTCGGCATGGATTTCAAGCTCGCCATCGCCGAGGACCAGGTGCCGTCGACGGGCGAACCCGATCCCTACATGCACGTGTTCCTCGACGCCGGCGGCGGCAACGTGCTCGCCTTCTTCGAGCTGCCCAGGTCGCCCGAAATGCGGCGCGACGAGGCGACGCCGCAGTGGGTCCAGCACATCGCCTTCAAGGTGCCCGACATGGACAGCCTGCTCGCCACCAAGGCGCGGGCCGAGGCGCGCGGGCTCGAAGTGATCGGCCCCGTGCACCACGGCATCTTCAAGTCGATCTATTTCTTCGATCCCAACGGGCACCGCCTCGAACTGGCCTGCGACATCGGCACCGACGAGCAGATGCGCGAGCTCAAGCGCGTCGCGCCCGACATGCTCGAGGAATGGTCGCGGACCAAGAAGGCGCCGCGCCACGCCGCCTGGCTGCACGACAAGATCGCCGCCGACGAGCAGAGGGAGAGTTGATGCGTCTCTATGCCTACTACCGCAGCTCGACGAGCTACCGCGTCCGCATCGGGCTGAACCTCAAGGGCCTCGACTACGAGATCGTGCCGGTGGACCTGCGCACCGAGGAGCAGCGCGGCGAGGCTTTTCGTGACAAGAACCCCTTCGCCGGCGTGCCCGCGCTCGAAGTCGAGGGCCGCACCTACGCGCAGTCGATGCCGATCCTCGAATGGCTCGACGAGCGCTATCCCGATCCGCCACTCCTGCCCGGCGGTGCCGATGAGCGCTTCACCGCGCGCGAGCTCGCCTATGCCATCGCCACCGAGCTGCACGCGCCGCTGAACCTGCCGGTGCTGCAGTACCTCAAGCGCGAGTTCGGCCAGGACCAGGCGTCGATCGACCGCTGGTATCGGCATTGGCTGGCCAAGACGCTCGGCGGGGTGGAGCAGCGGCTGGCGCAGCTCGGGGCGGGCGATTTCCTCGGCGAGGCGCCGGGCCTGTTCGAATGTGTGCTGATCCCGCAGCTCTACAACGCCCGCCGCTTCGGCTTCGATGTCGAGGCCTTGCTCTGGATGCACCGGATCGAGACGGCATGTCTGGAACTGCCCGCCTTCGCGCGCGCGCATCCGGGCAACCAGCCAGACAGTCCGGCCGACGAACGCTGAAGGTCGCCGCGACGAAACCGGGACCTGACGGTTTTCGGGCTAGATGAGTTCGCCGAGATCAAGCGCTTCGAGCAGCGCCGCTCGCGCGTTCCGCACCGTGGCCCACAACCCCGGCAATCCGAGATCGTCGGGAGCGATCTCTTCCGGCCAGTCTTGCCGCACCACGCCCTCGATCAGCGCCAGCTTCGCCTCGTTCGCCAGGAATCGCGGGTCGACCGTCGCCGGATCGGCCACCACTCGCAGCCGCAGGCAGGCAGGCCCGCCGCCATTGGCCATGGACTCGCGGACTTCCACGGGCACGAGGCGGCGGATGGGACCGTTCTTCGCGACGAGGTCCTGCAGCCAGGACCAGACGCGCGGATTGTCGCGCGCCTCGGTCGGCAGGACCAGCGCCATGCCCCCCTCGGGCTGGGTGACGAGCTGCGCGTTGAACAGGTAGGAGGAGATCGCGTCGGCGAGGCTAACGGCGGAAGCCGGGACCTCGATGATTTCCACCTCGGGCAGCTTTTCCCTGAGCGTGCCGTAAAGCGTCACCGGATCGGCAAAGGCCTGCTCGTGCGCGAAAAGCACGCGCTCGTTCGCCACCGCGACGACGTCGTTGTGGAACGCGCCCGCCGCGATCGCCTCGGGCGATTGCTGCGCGAAGATCACCCGCGCCGGATCGAGCCCGTGCAATCTCGCCACCGCGGCGCTCGCCTCGCGATGCTGGCGGGCGGGGAAGGGGCCGCCGCTTTCGCCGTAGACGAAGACCTCGATTCCCGGGGCGTCGTGGCGGGCGGCGAGGCGCATGTGATTGGCGGCGCCTTCGTCGCCAAAGGGGGCCGGGAGTGGCCCGTTGGTGGCAAAGTGGTGGCTGTCGGCGAAGGTCAGGCGGAGCTGCGCCAGCGTGCCGGTCCACTCGTGACTGCGGTGCGGCATCGTGACGAGATTGGCGACGGTGAGGTGGCAGCGGCCATCGGCAGTGTCGGGCGCGGGGGAGACCGTCGCGGCGTTCGCCGCCCACATGGCGGAGGCCGATAAGGCATTGGCGCGCAAGGCGGAATCGGCCTGGGCCACGGTCGTCCCGAGGCTCGCCAGCCAGCGCTCGTCAGGGCGGTCGAGCGGCAGGAACACACCTTGCGCCAGGCCGAGATCGAGGTTGGCGCGTATCTTGGCGAGGCCCTGCAGCGCGGCATCCCTCGGGCGCGAGACCTTTCCGGCGTTCGCCGTCGCGGCGAGGTTGCCGAGGCTGAGGCCGGCGAAATTGTGGCTCGGGCCGACGATCCCGTCGAAATTGATCTCGATCAGGCTCATCGTGGCACGTAAGTCACGATATTTCCTATGGAAAGTCCGAGCGCGGCGGCCGCGCCGGGGTCGATGCTGACACCACCCTCGACGGCCGCAATGCGGCCGCAACAGGCGCGGAAGCCGCCGAGCCTGCCATGCGCCACCAGCGAATCTTCGCCCTCATCGGCAATCGCCACCACCACGTCCTCGCGCGCGGCCTCGATCGTCGCGATCCGGTCGGTCGGCGCGGTCATCGTCGGCCCGCCGTCGAAGATGTCGACGTAGCAATCGTAGGCGAAGCCCTCGCGTTCGAGCATGCGCTGCGCGGCGCGGCCCGAGCTGTGCGGCGCGCCGATCACCGCGAGAGCGCTCTCGGGCAGCAGCGCGGTGTAGATCGGGTGCTTGGGCATGAGGTCGGCGATGAACTGGTTGCCGCGCGTCGCGTTGAACTCGTCGGCCTCGCGGAAGCCCATGCCGAAGAAGCGCCCGGCGATGGCGTCCCAGAACGGCGAGCCGCCGGTCTCGTCGTGCGCGCCGCGCAGCTCGGCGATCGTGCGCTCGGCGAAGCGCGCGCGGTGCATCTTCATGAACAGGTAGCGGCTCCTCGCCAGCAGCGCGCCGGCGCCGGCCGAGCGGTCGCCGGGGTGGAGGAACAGCCCGCCGACCTCGCTCGCCCCGTCGAGATCGGTCGACAGCACCAGCATCTCTGCGCGGATCGTGCGGTCGAGCTCCTTCGAATACTGGGTGAAGCCGGTGATGCGGTAGGAATAGAAAGGCCAGGTCGAGCCGATCCTGGAAAAGATCTGGCAGGTGCCGCGCACCTGGCCGCTGGCTGCGTCTTCGAGGACGAAGAGGAATAGATCGTCGGCGAGCACGTCCTCGGCGCGCGCGAAGGACACTTCGGTGCGCTCGAGCTTGGCCTTCAGCGTCGGCCGGTCGGGCGGCAGGTTGGTAAAGCCGCCACCGGTGCTCTTGGCCATGCGGTAGAGCGAGGGCAAGTCGCTGGGGCGGGCGGCGCGCAGGACGAAGCTCATGGGCCGAATCTCATGGGTAGGCGCGTCCCTTGTCGAGCCGGTGGAGCACCAGCGCGGTCAGCCTGGCGCGGGCGAGGAGCGAGTCCACTTCGAGATACTCGTCGGGCGAATGGATGAAGTCGCCGCGCGCGCCCATCGTGTCGATCACGGGCACGCCGCAGGCGGCGATGTTGTTGCCGTCGCAGACGCCGCCGGTGTCGGCCCAGCTCAGTCTCTCGCCGAGATCGGCGGCCGCCCCCGACACCAGCCCGAACAGCCGCTCGCTGTCGAAGTCGGCCGGCTTGGGCGGCCTGCCGAAACCTCCGTGGAGCGCGATCACGACCTCATGTTCGGCCGCCACTTCCGCGGCCAGCCGCGCGATCAGCGCATCGGCCTCCGCCGCCTGCTCACGCCCGCGCGGGCGCAGGTTGAAGCGCAGCACGGCGCGCGCCGGGACGATGTTGTTCGGCCCCCCGCCGTCGATCCGCGCCGGATTGACGCCGAGCGCCGGATGCCTGGCGTGCGAGAGGCGCAGCGCCAGGTCGGCCGCCGCGACGACGGCGTTGCGCCCGTCCTCGGGGTTGCGCCCGGCATGGGCAGCGCGGCCGGTGACGACCGCCGCGAAATTGCCCGAGCCGGGCCGGGCGCGCGCCATCACGCCGCCGGCCAGCGCCGGCTCGTAGGTCAGCGCTGCGAGTTTGCCTTGCGCCAGCGCAGCGATCAGCGGCGCGGAGGAGGGCGAGCCGGTCTCCTCGTCGCTGTTGATCAGAACGTCGTAGCCGAGCTTGGGATAGGACGCCTCGAAGGCGCGCAGCCCCGCGAGCATCAGCGCGATCCCGCCTTTCATGTCCGCCGCGCCGGGGCCGTGCAGGCGGTTGCCGTCGAGCCACTCGCTCGCCTGGAACGGATGGTCGGCGGCATAGACCGTGTCCATGTGCCCGGTCAGCAGCACGCGCCGCTCGGCCTCGGGCCGCACGCGGACGACGAGGTGGCGGCCGTGCGCGACCGGCGCCAGCTCGCCCTCGGCGGTCACGGTCTCGACAGGGGCCGGCTCCTCCAGCGCGACCGCCCCGGGCAGCGTGGCGAAAGCGTCAGCGAGTTCGCTCGCCATGGCCGCCAGCCCGGCGAGATTGGCCGTGCCGCTGTTGATCGCGGTCCAGGCGAGAACCTGCTCGCGCATCGGCGCCAGTTCGATCGGTTCGACCAGCTGGGTCTCGTCGCGGGTCATGGGCTGAGCATCCCGGCGAACGCGTCGAGATTGCCCGCGGGCGCGGGCGCCTCGAAGCTGGCGACCGGATAGGCGCAGTAGTCGGCGGCGTAGAAGGCGCTCGGCCGGTGGTTGCCGGACTCGCCGAGCCCGCCGAACGGCATCGCGCCCGAGGCGCCGGTGGTCGGCCGGTTACGATTGACCACGCCGGCGCGGCTTTCGGCAACGAAGCGTTGCCACAGCGCGTCATCGCCGCTGACCAGCCCGGCGGCGAGGCCGAAGCGGGTGGCGTTGGCGGCGGCGATCGCCGCGTCGAAGTTGGCCACGCGGGCGACCTGCAGCACGGGCGCGAAAATCTCCTCGTCGGGCGCGGCCAGGCCGGTGACTTCGAGCAGGGCGGCGGTGACGAAGGACGCGCTGCGGCCGGCGACGGTCTCGAACGGCCTGATCGGCTTTGCCCCCAGCGCGAGCAGGCGGTCCACCTGCCGCCGCGCACCGGCCGCGGCCTCGGGCGAGACGAGCGGGCCCATGTAGGGCGCCGGCTCCTCGTCCCAGGCGCCGATCCGCAGCCGGTCGCGCAGGTCGGCGATCGCCGCGATCACGGCCTTGCCGAAGTCGCCGTCGGGAACGATCAGCCGCCGCGCGCAGGAGCAGCGCTGGCCGCTGGTGACATAGGCCGATTGCACGACCAGCCCGGCGGCTTCGGCCACGTCTCCGTCCCAGACCACCAGCGGATTGTTGCCGCCGAGCTCGAGCGCGAGAATCACCCTGGGACGGTCGGCGAAGAGGCGGCGGAAATGCGCGCCGGTCGCGGCCGAGCCGGTGAACAGCAGCCCGTCGATGTCGGCGCCCGTCAGTGCCGCGCCCGTCTCGCGCCCGCCCTGGACCACGGTGAACACGCCATCGGGCAGACCCGCAGCGCGCCAGGCATCGGCCATCGCTTCACCGACCGCCGGGGTCAGCTCCGACGGCTTGAACACCACCGTGTTGCCCGCAAGCAGCGCGGGGACGATGTGGCCGTTGGGCAAGTGGCCGGGGAAATTGTAGGGCCCCAGTACGGCCATCACCCCGTGCGGAAGGTGGCGCAGCACGGCCTCGCCAAATGCGGTGCTGCTGTGGCGCTCGCCGGCGCGCTCGGCCTGTGCGGCGATCGACAGCTCGACCTTGCCGGTCATCGAAGCCAGTTCGCCGCGGCTTTCCCAGAGCGGCTTGCCCGTCTCGCGCGAAATCAGCCGAGCCAGGACTTCGCCGCGGCTTTCGAGCTCGGCCTTGTAGGCGCGGGCGAGGCCGACGCGCTCGGCCAGCGGCGTCGCGGCCCAGGCGGGGAAAGCCCGATGCGCCGCCGCGACCGCGCAGGCGACGGTGTCGGGCGTGGCGGGCGGTCCCTGCCAGACCACCTCGCCCGTTGCCGGGTCGAAGCTTTGCAGCAGCCCGCTCATCGCGCTTGCGTCACCGGTTTCCAGCTCAGCCATGCCGCCCTGTGGGTTCATGGAGTCTCCCGAAAGGCCTAGCCCATCTTCCGCCGATGTAGGAATTCCTCAAGCGCTTTCTCAGGGTTGTCCCGGAGCCTCTGGCCGTGGTCGTCGGCTAAGGCTAACGACTTGTATCCGTGACGTTTCCACGGTTGCGCCCGGGCGCGAGGTGAACGATGGTGGCGGCGCTTGTGTGCTGTGGGAACTTTTCGTCGCGACGGGCGCTTAGGGTTCTGATCGGCGGGTCACAAATCGGCCTGGTTCGGGACGCTGGTTCGATGGGGGTTATGGCGAGGCTGGGGATGGGCGAAACGCAGGGCTTCCTCTGCCGCTCCTCATGCGCCGCGCTGATCGCCTCGCTGGCGCTGACGGCTCTTCCCGCGCGCGCGCAGAATACGGCCGGTGCCCCGCCGCCCGAAGCCGCCACGCTCGAAGCCGGCAAGCTGCCCGTGCCGGCGCCGCCGCCCGACGTGCAGCTGCCTTCAGTCGATCCGATCATCGAGGACGAGGCATTCAACAAGGCGATGCCGTCGCTCGACGTCGCCGACGATCCCGAACTCAACAAGCCGCTCGAATCGATCGAGGAATTCGAACGGGCGCTGGCGGCGAAGCAGGCCGGCGCCAAGCCGGACGAAGGGCAGGCGCCGCCCGCGGGCAACCCCGCGCTGTCGGACAGGACGGCCCATGAGGTGATCGGCGATGCGCCGATCGACGATGCCGAGCTCAACAAGCCGCTGCCGCCGATCGACCAGTTCCAGGTCGAGCCGGTCCAGTTCGCCGAGCAGGCCCAGGACTCGAAGACGCCCAAGATCGCCTACAAGGTCGAGATCAACGGGCTCGACAAGCCCGACGGCGACACCGAGACAAATCTCAAGGGCCTGTTCAACGATCTTTCGGCGCTGCACCAGGGCCACGGCAAGGCGGCCAATGCCGCCATGGTCACGGCGCGGCTCACCGAGGACCGCGAGCTGCTGCGGCGCATCCTCGCCTCGGAGGGCTGGTACGATGCGCGGGTGCGCACGCGGGTCGACCGCGGCGAGGCCGCCGACCAGCCGCTGACGGCGGTGCTCGATGTGACGCCGGGCAAGCGCTACAGCCTGGGCTCGATCGTCATCCAGGCGCCGCCGACGGTGCCGTCGGACCTGATCCAGAGCAACCTCGCGCTCAATCCGGGCGAGCCGATCGTCGCCGAGCGCGTGCAGGGCGCCGAGGCGCAAGTGGCCGTCGCGCTGCCGCAGAACGGCTATCCCTTCGCCGAGGTCGGCCAGCGCGACGTGCTGCTCGACCGCGATACCGGGCTCGGCGACTACACGCTGCCCGTCACCGTGGGGCCGCGCGCGCGCTTCGGCGAGATCGCCACGACCGGCGACCTCGCGTTCAGCGCCAGGCATGTCGGCGTGCTCGCGCGGTTCAAGCGCGGCGAGCTCTACGACAGCCGCAAGGTCGACGACCTGCGCCAGGCGATGGTCGCGACCGGGCTGTTCTCGTCGGTGGCGATCGAGCCGCAGCGCACGGGCCGTAAGGTTCCCGATCAGCCGGCGGGCGACGACACCGAATATGTCACGATGCTGGTCACCCAGGACGCCGGCCCGCCGCGGACGATCGCCGGGACCGTCGGTTACGGCACCGGCGAGGGCGCCCGCGCCGAGGCGACCTGGACCCACCGCAACTTCTTCCGGCCCGAGGGCGCGCTGATCGTCCACGGTGTCGCCGGCACGCTGGAGCAGGGCGCGGGCGTCACTTTCAAGCGCTCGAATGCCGGCCAGCGCGACCGTGCCTTCGAGCTCGTCGCCGAGGCGCTGCACAGCAACTACGACGCCTACAACGCCTACACCGGCCGGCTCGCCGCCAAGATCAGCCGCGAATCGACGCCGATCTGGCAGAAGAAGCTGACCTATGCCGTGGGCGTCGAGCTGCTGGCGACGGGCGAGGAGGACTACGATTTCGTCCTCGGCAAGCGCCAGCGGCGGACTTTCTACATCGGCGGGCTTTCGGGCCAGGTCGGCATCGACCACAGCGACAGCCTGCTCAATCCGACCAAGGGTTTCCGCGTGACCGCGCTGGTCCAGCCCGAGGGCTCGCTCGAGCACGGCTTCACCCCCTATGTCCGGGCCCACCTCGATGCCTCGGCCTACTATCCGGTGAGCGACGACCTGGTCATCGCCGGGCGCGTGCGCGTGGGCACGATCCAGGGCGCCGCGCGCGACGAGATCGCGCCGTCGCGGCGGCTCTACGCGGGCGGCGGCGGATCGGTGCGCGGCTTCGGTTACCAGGAACTCGGGCCGCTGGATCCCGACGGCAAGCCGATCGGCGGGCGCAGCCTCAACGAGGGCTCAGCCGAGGTGCGCTACCGCTTCGGCAATTTCGGCGTGGTCGGCTTCGTCGACGTCGGCCAGTCCTACGAGAGCACCACGCCGAAGTTCTCGGACCTGCGCTACGGCGTCGGCATCGGCGGGCGCTACTACACCAATTTCGGACCGGTCCGCTTCGACGTCGCGACGCCGATCAACCGGCGCAAGGGCGAGCCCAAGGTGGCGGTCTACGTCTCGATCGGGCAGGCGTTCTGATGGCGGCCGAGGATCCTCCCATGGACCCGGCGCCGGAGGCCGAGCCCGAAGTGGCCGTCGTGCGCCGCCCCGGCTGGCCGCTGCGCCTCGCCAAATGGGCGGTCGGGCTGCTGCTGACGCTGGCCGTCCTGCTCGCGCTCGGCGTCTACCTGCTCGACACCGGGCCCGGGCACCGCTTCGTTTCGGACCAGATCGAGCGGCTCGAGTTCGAAACCGGGCTCAAGATCAGGGTCAGCAGGATCGACGGCTCGATCTACGGCGAGATGGTGCTGCACGACCTCTCGGTCGCCGACAGCAAGGGCGAGTTCTTGTACTCGCCGGAAGTGCATCTGGATTGGCGGCCGTTCTCGTACCTGAGCAATCACGTCGACGTCCGCTCGCTCACCGCGCAGCGGATGATCCTGCGTCGCGCGCCGGCGCTCAAGCCGACGACCACCAAAGGGCCGCTGCTGCCGAACATCGACATCGACATCGGCCGCCTGACCGTCGAGCGCTTCGTCACCGAGCCGGCGCTGACCGGCGAGCGCCGCGTGGCGCGGCTCGAGGGACGCGCGCACATCGCCTCGGGCCGGGCGCAGGTCTGGTTCGACGGCGCGACGCTGGCCGGGCAGGGCCGCGCGGGCGGCGACCGGCTGCACCTCGTGCTCGACGCCGTGCCGGAGAAGAACCGGCTCGACTTCCGGCTAGGGCTCGACGCGCCGCGGGGCGGCGTGCTCGCCAAGCTTTCGGGACTGACCCAGCCGCTCGCGGTGCGGATCGATGGGCGCGGCGACTGGAAGACCTGGAACGGGCGGTTCGACGCCGATCTCGGCGGCGAGGAGTTCGCGCGGCTGGCGCTGACCGCTCGCGACGGGACTTTCGCGGTCAAGGGCCCGGCGCGCTTCGCGCGGCTGGTCAACGGCGCGACCGCGAGCCTGCTCGGCCCCGCCACACAGGTCGACCTGACCGCAGCGCTGAAGGACCGCCGCGCCGACCTCTCGGGCAGCCTTTCGGCCGAGGCCTTCGGGCTCGCGGTCAACGGCGTGGTCGACCTTTCGGACAACAGCTTCGAGGACCTGAGGCTCGGCTTCGCGCTGATGAAGCCCTCGGCGATCGCGCCCAACCTATCGGGCAGCGGCATGCGCGCGATGCTGACGCTGAACGGCGCGATGGCGCGCCCGCGCGTCGCCTATGTGCTCAACGCCGACCGGCTGGTGATGAACGGCACCGGGCTCGACCGCCTGACCGCGAGCGGCGAGGCGCGCGTCGATGCCGCGCACACGATCGTGCCCGTCACCGCCCACGCCGCGCGGATCACGGGGCTCGACACGGTGGCGGGCGGCAGCCTCGCCGACGTCCGGATGAAAGGCGACCTCGCGATCGACTGGCCGCGCATCCTGTCGGACAACATGCGCATCCGCTCGGACCGGATCGACGCCGGGCTGATCCTCGCCTTCGACACCCGGCGCGGGCTCTACACAGCCGCGATCGACGGCAAGATCGACAACTACAAGGTCGAGAGCGTCGGCGTGTTCAACGTCTACACCGAAGTCGACCTCAAGACCGTGCCGGGCGGCTTCGCCCTCGCCGGCAAGGTCCGCGCGCGTTCCACCCGGCTGACCAACGAGAGCGTGAAGGAGTTCCTCGGCGGCAGCATGGTCGCCTCGAGCAGCGTCGCCTACGGCCCGGACGGCATCATCCGATTCTCGAACCTGCGGCTCGAATCGCCGCAGCTGCGCGTCACCGGCGGCGGCGGCACCTATGTGCCGGGCGGCCGGATCGTGCTCAACGCCAACGCCGTGCACAGCCAGTACGGCCGTGTCGGCGTGACGCTCGCCGGGACGCTCGACAACCCGCAGGCGCATGTCTTCGCCGAGCATCCGGGCCTCGGCATCGGCCTCGCCAACCTCGACGCGGCGATCACCAGCGCGCGCGGCGGCTATCACCTCAAGGCCACCGGCGACACCGACTACGGCCCGCTGACCGCCGACGTGATCCTTGGCTCGGGCGGGACGGCGCTGACGATCAACAGCGCCAACCTCGGCGGCATCGACTTCGCCGGCTCGCTTCACCGGTCGCGGGCCGGGCCCTTCGTCGGTCAGCTGACCGCCCGGGGCAGCGGCCTTGGCGGCGTGATCCGGCTGGGCGCGCAGGGCAAGTACCAGGAGGCGCTGATCAACGTCCGCGCCAACGACACCGTGCTGCCCGGCAAGGCCAATCTCGCGATCGGCTCGGCGATCGTCGATGCGCGCGTCGTGCTCTACGAGCATCCCTGGGTGGTCGCCGACGTGCAGATTGCCGACACGCGCATCAACCGTCTCAACCTGCGCGAGGCGCGGGCGATCATCGACTACCGCGACGGTCGCGGGCAGGCCAAGCTGCTCGCGCGCGGCTATACCGGCGTGCCTTTCAATATCGCCGCCAGCGCCGATCTCCAGCCCAGGCTGTGGCGGGCGATGATCGATGGCAGGGTGCGCGGGCTCGCCTTCAAGACCGTCACACCCGCGCGGATCATCCCGGGCGCCAAGAGCTACGAGCTGCTGCCGACGCGCATCGACTTCGGCAAGGGCAACGTCCGCCTCGCCGGCACTTACGGCGCCGGCAGCAACGGGGGCCTCAAGATCGAGAGCCGGCTCGACAGCTTCGACATGAGCCTGGTCAACGCCTTCATCCCCGCGATCGGCGTCGGCGGCAGCGCTACCGGCAGCCTCGATTTCGAACAGGCCAGCCCCGGCGCCTTCCCGCGCGCCGACGCGCGGCTGACGATCCGCGACTTCACCCGCACCACCTCGGTCTCGGTCTCGGCGCCGGTCGACGCCAACTTCGTCGGCAAGTTGCTGCCCGACGGCGGCGAGGCGCGTGCCGTGTTCCGCCAGCGCGGCAGCGTCATCGGCCGGGTGCAGGCCTCGCTGCGGCCGCTGCCGCCGGGCGCAGGCGCCTGGACCACCCGGCTGCTCGGCGCCCCGCTCGGCGGCGGCATCCGCTACAACGGGCCCGCCGATACGCTGTTCTCCTTTGCCGGCCTGTCGAACCAGGAGCTGTCGGGGCCGGTCGGTGTCGCCGCCGATTTCTCCTGCCGCCTATCCAGCCCCTGCCTCACCGGCGTGATCCGCGCCAACAGCCTGACTTACGAGAACCAGATCTACGGCACGAGGCTGACCAACATGGCTGTTTCCGGCCGGTTCACCGGCAACCGGCTCGAGATCGACAAGCTGACCGCCACCGCCGGCAGCGGCACGCTCAGCGCGCAAGGCTACGTCAGCCTAGCCGCCGATGCCGGCTATCCGATGGACCTGTCGGCGACGATGGACAATGCGCGGCTGGCGCGCAGCGAGGCGATCTCGGCCACCGCCACGGGCCAGCTGCACCTGACCAAGGCCGCGGGCCAGACGGCGCTGCTCCAGGGCCGCATCCAGCTGCCCGAGACGCGCTACGAGATCGTCCGCCAGGGTGCGGCGCAAGTGCCCGAGCTCACCGGCGTGCGCTTCAAGACGCCGCGCCGCCAGCGCTTCACCAGCGACGAGCCCGACAAGCCGACGCCCGGCCTGCTCAGCAGCATCCGCCTCGATCTCACGCTTGTCGCGCCCGAGAAGCTTTATGTCTCGGGCATGGGGCTCGAATCCGAATGGCGCGCGAACTTCCACCTGACCGGGATGAGCGCCGCGCCGAGCCTGACCGGCGAGGTCGAGCTGATCCGCGGCACGCTCGGCTTCGCCAGCCGCAACTTCGACCTGACCGAAGGCCGCGTCACCTTCACCGGCGGCCAGACGATCGACCCGATCGTCGCGCTGACCGCGACCGACGACGTCGAGGACGTGACGGTCAACGTCAACGTCGCGGGCCGCGCCTACAACCCGCAGATCACCTTCTCGTCGACGCCCGGCCTCCCGCAGGACGAGATACTCTCGCGCATCCTGTTCGGCAGCTCGGTGACCTCCATCTCGCCGATCCAGGCGGTGCAGCTCGCCGCGTCGCTGAATTCGCTAAGGGCCACGGGCGGCGGGCTCAACCCGATGGGTAAGCTGCGCTCGGCGACGGGCATCAGCCGGCTGCGCATCCTCTCGCCCGACGAGGCGAGTGGCCGCGGCACCGCGCTGGCGGCGGGGCAGTACATCACCAACGACATCTACGTCGAGCTGATCACCGACGCGCGCGGCTTTACCGCGACGCAGATCGAGATCAGCCTCAACAAGTGGCTATCGCTGCTCAGCCAGGCGGGCGGTTCGGGTACGACGAGCTTCAACCTGCGCGTGCGGAAGAACTACTGATGCGCCGAATACCAATGGGGATGGTGGTGATCGGGCTGCTCCTGCTGCCGGGCTGCCGGAAGAGCTTCGACGAACGCTACGCCGAGGCGCAGAAGAAGATCGGCGAGCAGGCGGCGTCGATCGACAGGGAGCTGGCCGCCAAGGCGAGCGAGGCGGCGGCGGGGGAAGCGGTCGCAAGTCCGACCGGGACCGCGCCCACCGCTGCTCCGCCGCCCTCCTGACCGCCGTCCGCGTCCGGGATCACCGGGCTCAGCCGAACAGCTCGCGTACCGGATCCCATACGGCGCTTACGCCGGCGATCAGCATGGCCATGGAGAGCAGGATCGCTTCGAGTTCGAACAGGGTGCGCTTCATGCGGCTCCGATAACCGATCCGTTGGCCTGCAGGACAACGCCTGCTCGGCGGCGGTCGGCGGACAGTGGGTTCTGATCAGGACTGCCCGCCGACCTGCACGCACCCTAGCCTAGTCAACCGAGGTCCACAGTCGGTAGTTATCCGGACCTTCCGCGATTTACGTCGGACGGTCCTGGCAGGGTGGCCGGCAGGCGGGAATGGCGGGGGGCGTTCAGACCTCGCCTGCCGGCAACAGGCGAACTAGCCTATCGTGCTTCGGTCGATAGCTGGTGGTTACCCGCACTTTCGAAAGGTTCTACCCGGGCTGGGCTCTCGGTGTTTCAATCCGTTCAGGCGTGCCGTGCGCGGGATGGCGGGCTGGAGAAGGCCCGTCGACTTACGCGTGGGCACGGGTCAGGACGAGCGCTGGAGTAGTTCTCGAACAGACCTTGGCGGCGCATTCGTGCATGGCGAAAGTATGCGTGGCTCTGATCGTGCCCCCACTTTGCCCTTTTTGAATTGCGCCAGGTCGAGGTTCCAAAGAAAGCCCCCGCCGAAGCGGGGGCAGAGGAGGGGTACGATTGGTCGGGAACTGGCTGAGGGGGGGTAATTCAGCCGTAGACCCACAGCGCACATAGCTAAACCTGCCAGCGAGCACAGTCGGTATTTATCCTGAGGCGTTGCAAATTCCGTTTGTCGGCGACGGCTAATCCGATCCCAGCATCTTCTCCGGCCGCACGATCGCATCGTATTCCTCGGCGCTCACGTACCCGCTCGCCACGGCCGCCTCGCGCAGCGTGATGCCTTCGGCGTGCGCCTTCTTCGCGATGGCCGCCGCCTTGTCGTAGCCGATCTTCGGCGCCAGCGCGGTCACCAGCATCAGCGAGCGCTCGACGCCGGTGCGGATGTTGTCCGCGCGCGGCTCGAGGCCAAGCAGCAGGTGGTCGGTAAAGCTGGCCGCAGCGTCGGCGAGCAGCCGCACCGACTGGAGGAAATTGTAGGCCATGACCGGGCGGTAGACGTTCAGCTCGAACTGCCCCTGGCTGTCGGCGAACGTCAGCGTCGCGTGGTTGCCGAAGACCTGCGCGCAGACCTGGGTCAGGGCCTCGCACTGGGTCGGGTTGACCTTGCCGGGCATGATCGACGAGCCGGGCTCGTTCTCGGGCAGCGCCAGCTCACCGAGCCCCGAGCGCGGGCCCGAGCCGAGGAAGCGGATGTCGTTGGCGATCTTGTAGAGGCTCGCCGCCAGCGTGTTCAGCGCGCCGTGCGCGAACAGCAGCGCGTCCTGCGCGGCGAGCGCCTCGAACTTGTTGGGCGCACTGGTGAAGGGGAAGCCCGTCGCCTCGGCGATCGCTTTCGCCACCGCTTCGGCGAAGCCCTTGGGCGCATTGAGGCCCGTGCCGACTGCCGTGCCGCCTTGCGCGAGCTCGCAGATGCCGGGCAGCGTGGCGCGCACTCGCGCGATGCCGTTCGCCAGCTGCCACGCATAGCCCGAGAATTCCTGCCCCAGCGTCAGCGGTGTCGCGTCCTGCGTGTGCGTGCGGCCGATCTTGACGATCTGCGCCCAGGCCTTCGCCTTGGCGTCCAGCGCGGCCTGCATCGCTTCGAGCGCAGGCAATAGCCGCTCCTCGATCTCGCTTGCCGCCGCGACGTGGATCGCGGTGGGGAAGGTGTCGTTCGACGACTGGCTCATGTTGACGTGATCGTTGGGATGCACGGGGGATTTCGCGCCGAGCTTGCCACCGAGCAGCAGGTTGGCGCGGTTGGCGATCACCTCGTTCAAATTCATGTTGGTCTGCGTGCCCGAGCCGGTCTGCCAGACGACCAGCGGGAACTCGCCGTCGAGCTTACCGGCGATGATCTCGTCGGCGGCCTGCGCGATCGCATCGGCCAGCTTCGCGTCGAGCAGCCCCAGGTCGCGGTTCACCTGCGCCGCCGCCCGCTTGACCACCGCCAGCGCGCGGATCAGCGGCCTCGGCATGCGTTCCTCGCCGATGCGGAAGTTCTCGTGACTGCGCTGCGTCTGCGCGCCCCAGAGGCGGTCGGCGGGGACCTCGACCGGTCCCATCGTGTCGCGTTCGGTTCGGGTGTCGGCCACGCGCTTGCTCCTTGCTGCAGGGGCGAAGATGGGCGAGGGAGGGGCCTGGGGCAAGCAGGGTACGCAGATGACGCTCAGGCTGCAATTCATCGGCTGCGGGGACGCTTTCGGCTCGGGCGGGCGGTTCAACACCTGCTTCCACGTCACGGGCGAAACAACCAACTTCCTGATCGACTGCGGCGCCTCGTCGCTGATCGCGATGAAGCAGCTCGGCATCGACCGCAACGCGATCCGAACGATGGTGATCACCCATTTCCACGCCGACCACTTCGGCGGCATCCCGTTCTTCATTCTCGACGCGCAGTTCTTCAGCAAACGGCGCGAGCCACTGACGATCGTCGGGCCGGTGGGGCTGTCCGAATGGTACGAGCGGGTGATGGAGACGGCCTTTCCCGGATCGTCGCAGGCCACGCAGAAATTCGCGCTGGAACTGGTCGAGATCGCGGCCGGGCAGAGGCTCACGGTCGGCGACCTCAGCGTCAGCGCCTTCCAGGCCCTGCACGGGCCGCCCGACGGGCCCTATCTGGCGGTGCGGGTCGAGGCCGAAGGGAAATCCGTGGCCTACACCGGCGACAGCGAATGGACGCCTGCGCTGATCCCGGCCGCGCAGGACGCGGACCTGTTCATCGCCGAGGCCTATTTCCGCGACAAGCCGATCGTTACGCATCTCAGCGTCAACACGATCGAGGCGCACCTCGGCGAGCTGCGGCCCCGGCGGCTGGTGCTCACGCACATGAGCGACGACATGCTGACCCATCCCGACCGCGCCCGGTTCGAGACGGCGGAGGACGGCATGGTGATCGCGATCGGCTAGCGCTTGTGCCCCGGCCGGATATCTGGTCCTCTCGCGCAAGACGAGGAGAGGGCCCGATGGACCTGGCCGCCGACGATCGTGACTACGAGGACCTTTTCCGCTTCGAAGCGCTGATGGAGGCCGGCGGCGGCGAGTTGGCCGATCCCTACCCGGGCTTTGCCCGGCTGCTCGCCGAAGGGCCCGTGCACGAGGGCTCGCTGGCCGAATGCCTGGGCCTGCCGGTCGAGCGCAACGGCGGCGGCTACTGGGTGCCGGGGCGGACCTATTACACCGTGGTCGGCTTCAACGCGGTCAGCGACGTCTTCGTCCGCAAGGAGGACTTCGGCGTCGAGGCCTATCTCGACATGGGCATCGGCGAGGAGTTCGGCGACACGATCCTGACGATGGAGGGGCTGCGCCACCGCCGCTACCGCAACCTCGTCCAGGAATATTTCCAGCCCGCGGCGGCCGGCGGCTGGTGGCACGAGGTGGTCATAGGCGGCCAGGTCGACATGCTGATCGACCGCTTCGCCGAGCGCGAGAACGTCGATCTCAACGCCCGCTTCTTCGGCCCGCTGCCGCTGATGACGATGACCGCGGGCTTCGGCATGTCGCTCGGGCAGGGGATCGAGTTCCGCCGCCTGCTCGCCGCGCGGATCTACGATCCGACGCCCGAAGGCCGGACCGAGGCGCGCGAGGCGGCCGGGCGCGTGCTCGCGGACCTGATCCGCGACCGTCAGGCGAGCCCGCAAGATGACCTGATCTCGCGGCTCGCCCAGGCCGAGGTCGAGGAGGACGACGGCGCGACGCGCCGGCTCGACGCCGAGGAGATCGCCTCGTTCTGCCGCCTCATCGTCTTCGCCGGCGGCGAGACGACCTGGCGCCAGCTCGGCATCGCGCTCTACGCGCTGCTCGAGCATCCCGACCAGCTCGCCGACGTCATGGCCGAGCCCGCGCTGCTCAAGCAGGCCGTGCTCGAATCGACGCGCTGGCATTCGGACGCGCTGTTTCCGCGCAAGGTCATGCGCGACACCGAACTCCACGGCACGCGGCTGCCGGCGGGAGCGCATCTCCACGTCTGCATCGGCGCGGCCAACCGCGATCCGGCGCGCTGGGAGAACCCCGACGCCTTCGACATCCATCGCCGCTACGAACGCTCGGTCGCCTTCGGCGCGGGGGTCCATTCGTGCCTGGGCCAGCATGTCGCGCGGCAGGAGATCGTCGCCGCGCTCGGCGCGCTGTTCGACCGTTTTCCGAACATCCGCTGGGACCCGGCTAGACCTGCGCCGCGGATCACCGGCAGCATGGCGCAGCGCGGGCTGGGGGAGCTCAACGTGCTGCTCCGCTAGGTCCGGTTTTCAGCGCTTCTTCCGCCGCCGCCAGATGACGTAGCCGCAGCCCGCGACACCGCAGCCGACCGCCGCGGCCTGCGCGACCACGGTGACCGCGGCGGTTAGTCCGCCCACCGTAACGCCCCATGCCAGTTGCGAGAGAACCGCGACAATCGCTTGCATGTCAAATACATCGGCCGTGCGATCGCCCGGGTCAAGGCAGCTCGCGTTAGCCGGCCCTATCGCGCGGCGGCAGGTGTCCAGGCAAGGTCGAGCCGCAGGATGCCGTTGTTGCTCGCGCCCGCGTGCAGCACCGGCTTGGTGTCCGGCGCCAGCGAGAACTCGGGGACGCGCTCCAGCCAGGCGTCGAGCAATGCGGCGATCTCGCGCCGGGCGAGGTACTGGCCCGGGCAGATGTGCGGACCGTTGCCGAAAGTGACGTGCTGGACGTGCGGCCGGCGGAAATCGACCGCGAGCGGATCGGGAGTGATCCGCTCGTCGAGCCCGAACAGCGCGTTGGGGATCTGGATCATGTCGCCTTCGCGCAAGGGCGCGCCCTTGAACTCGAAGTCCTCGGTGACGTAGCGCGCGGTGTTGACCACGCCGTGGCGGCGGATCAGCTCCTCGATGGCATTGCGGCGCAGCTCCGGATGCTCGACGAGATCGCGGCACGCTTCGGGATGTCTCGCCAGGAAGCACCAGATGAAGCCCATCAGCGCGGTCAGGGTGTCGAGCCCGCCGAACAGGATCAGGCGGACCAGGCTCAGCACTTCCTGCTCATTCAGCGGCCGCTCGCCCACCGTGCCGTGGACGACGCGGCTGAGCACGTCGTCGCCGGGGTTCGAGCGGCGCCGCTCGATGCAGCCGAGCATGTAGGCGAGCATCTCCTCCTGCGCGGCGGCCGCGCCGGCGGCATCGGTGCCATGCATGATCGTGTCGGCGAGGCTGACGAGCTTCTCGCGATCGGTCAGCGGCAGGTCCACTACCGTAAGGAAGCCGATGATCGGCAGCTTGCGGCCGAAATCCTCGATGAATTCGCAGCGTCCGCTTTCGGCCACCGCATCGACCAGTTCGGCCGCCACGCCTTTGATGGTCGCGTCGAGCTTCTCGATCGCCTTCGGCAGGAACGAGGGCATGATGATGCGGCGGTAGCCGTCGTGCTCGGGCGGATCGGAATTGGCCGGCAGGATGGTGGATGTCTGCGCCGAGGCCGGGATCGTCATGATGCGCTGGCTAAAGCGGCGCCAGTTCGTCTGGATCTCGCGGATGTCTTCGCCGCGCGTGGCGATCCAGTGACCGCCGTTGCGCGGCGTCCAGAACACGTCCGGCGCCGCGTCGTGCAGGGCCTTCCAGGCAAGCTGGACATCGTCTTCCCAGCCCGGCGGATCGAACAGGTCGAAGTCGTGGACCAGTTCCGGCGGGATATGCGCCGGTACCGGCGTCAGCTCACTGGGCTTGTCGCGCATCATGGCGTCAGATCGCCATCTGCCGCGCCGCGGCCATGCCGAAAATGGCCGAGCGCGGCGCCGATGATCAGGACGTCGCATTCGCTGCCCGGCATGTTCCTCTCCTGCTTGTGCCGGCAAGGCTAGTCCGCACCCGCGCGGCTAGGCAAGGGCGCGCGGACGATGGGACAAACGAATTGGCGGGCTGCCGCTGGCATGCCATCATTTGCGCCGTAGCGTCGGGACTCACACGACGAGCGGGAGAGACACAGATGCCCACCACGTTCGAAGCGCCGTTTCCGCGCGGCAGTTGCCCGATCCACGCCTTCGGCCCGGTCGAAGACCGCAACGCCCCGGTCGTGCTGTTCTTCCCCGACGCCTTCGGCCCGCGCGAGGTGACCTTCGCGATTGCCGAGGAGCTGGCCGGGGAGGGCTGGCGCGTGCTCATGCCCGACCAGTTCTACGAGCACATCCCCTACGACCCGCTCGTGCCCAAGTCGATCTTCCAGGGCGAGGGACACGACCAGCTGATGAAGCTGTTCGGCTCGATCACCCAGGAAAAGATCGACGCCGACGTCGCCGCGATGATCGCGCTGGCCGAGGACAGTTCGGAGCCCGGCGTGCCTTTCGCGGCCACCGGCTACTGCATGGGCGGCCGCTATGTCCTCACCGCGATAACCTCGTCCGAGCGCGTGGTCTTCGGCGCGGCGTTCCACGCCAGCAATATCGCGCCGGCCGAAGGCGACAGCGCGCATCACCGCTTTGCCGCCGCCAAGGGCCGCATTTACGTCGGCGCGGCCGGCGTCGATCCGACCTATGACGCCGCCGAGCACGGCCGCCTCGCCGAAGCGCTGCGTGCCGCCGACACCGATCACCTGATCGAGAACTACAAGGGCGCGGCGCACGGCTGGGTGATGCCCGACCTGCCCGTCTACGACGCGGCCGCGGCGAGGAAGCACATGCGGCGGCTGAAGGACAACTGCACCGAACTGTTCGCGCGATGAGACGGGCACTGATCGCACTGGCGGCGGCGGCAACACTGGGAGGAACCCTGGCCATGGCGGCACCGATGACCATTGCGGGCGGCACGATCGATCCGGCCTTCGACAAGGCCGACGTCTATCTGGAGACGCCGCCCTCGGCACCGGTCCCGCCGGGGCGGGCCTGCCGGCTTGCGGCGCGTTACGTCGAGCTGGTCAACAGCGGCGACTATCTCGGCGCGGCGCACCTGTTCCACGACGACGCCACCTTCCTCGAGCCGATGCGCCCTTCGCTCAAGGGCCGCGCGCAGATCGACGACTTCTACACGCGCATCATCGGCGGGATGAAGCCGCACGTCATCGCCGTGGCCTATACCGGCGACGACCACCAGTGCATGGTGGTACTGGCCAACCGCGTCGAGCTCGGCGGCAAGCCGCGCTACATGCTCGCCTCGGTCGATCATTTCATCCTGCGCGAAGACGGCAAGGTCGATTCGATGGTCGCCTTCGCGCGCCCACGGGGATAGCCGCGATGACAGGGCAGCTCGACCTCACTTTCGACGAGATCCTCACCACCACCCGCGCGGTGCGCAAGCGGCTCGACACCAGCCGGCCGGTGCCGCGCGACGTGCTCGAGGAGTGCCTCGACCTCGCGCTGCAGGCGCCCAACGGCAGCAACCGAAACGACTGGCGCTGGATCATCGTCGACGACAGCGCCATGGTGAAGAAGCTCGCCGACGAATACCGGGCGGCGATGGGCGTGCTGCAGAGCGGCGCGATGCCGAGCCCGCGGTACCTGAGCGGCAACACGCCGCGCGAAGACAAGCTGCTCGAATCCGCCTTCGCGCTGGTCGAGAAGCTCGACGACATGCCGGCGATACTGATTCCGCTGATGCCAGGGCGCGTCGAGGGCAAGGGCGTGGTCGACCAGGCTTCGATGTGGGGCTCGATCGTGCAGGCGGTGTGGAGCTTCATGCTCGCGCTGCGCTCGCGCGGGCTCGGCTCGATCTGGGCGACCGTCACCTCGCGGCGCGAGAAGGAGATCGCCGAACTGCTCGGCATTCCCTACGAGGAATACACGCAGGTCGGCTTCTTCCCGATCGCCTACACGATCGGCACTGACTTTCGCCGCGCCTGGCGCAAGCCGGTGGCCGAAGTTCTCAGCTACAACGGGTTCTAGGACATGGAACGACAGGTCGAGCTCGACCTCACCGGCAAGGTCGTCATCGTCACCGGCGCGAGCCGCGGCATGGGGCGGCAGGCAGCGCTAGATTTCGCCAGGCGCGGCGCCAAGGTGGTCATCGCGGCGCGCACCGTGAACCCGCAGGAAAATGTGCCTGGATCGCTCGGCGAGGCGCTTGCCGCGATCGAGGCCCTAAATAAGGCGGGGGGCGGCCAGGCGATCGCCGTCCCGACCGACCTCGCCAGGGAGGAAGATCTCGCGCGGCTGGTCGATGCAGCGGTCGAGGCGTTCGGCGGGGTCGACGTGCTGGTCAACAATGCCGCCGCGACGAGCCACGAGCTGCTCGCCAAGCGGTTCATGGAGATGACGCCCGAGGAATGGCGCTACCAGATCGAGATCAACCTCCACGCGCCGTTCCGGCTGATGCAGCTCGTCGTGCCGATCATGGAGAAGCGCGGCGGCGGGCGCATCGTCAACATCACCTCGGGCAGCGCCGAGGTGTTCCGCCAGGTCGAGGAGCCCGTGGCCATTCAGGAAGCCAACGGCATGAACCTGTCGTTGCCCGCCTATTTCGCCAGCAAGAAGGCGCTCGACCGGTTGGGCAACGTCATCGCGCCCGACCTTGCGGCGCGGAACATCTACGTGATCACGATGCATCCGGGGTGGGTCGAGACCGAGATCGTCGCGGAGCGGCTCAGGGGCGTGCCCAAGGACCAGATCGACGGCGGCCCGGTGCCGATGACCACGCCGGCGCGGATGATGGTCTATTTCGCCGCCTGCGAGAACCCGGCCGAATATACGGGCCGCCTGTTCTGGGCCGAGCGCGAGATGGCCGACATGGCGATCGGGCCGATCTGAGCGAATTTCTTCGTCAAAGTGCGCAGCCGAACCTACTCCCGCTAGCGGAACTTGGATGAGGGTGGACACGCTCCTGGCCGACCACCCTCACCGCTGCGACTAGCTTCGGCTGGGCCTCAGCAAGTTTCGCTCCTCTCCCACCAGAAGGAGAGGGACGATGTCCGGCTTCACGCCATCGCGTCGACCGCCTCCAGGTGCTTGGGCTCGGTCTCCCAGCGGCCGAAGCCGTAGTCGCCCTTGATCGTCGTGCGGTGCATGATGCGGTCGTGCTTGGGATCGCAGCCGCAGGCCTGGTGGAGCATGCGCCAGTTGTCCCAGACCAGCATGTCGGTCGGCTTCCACTGGTGGAAATAAGGGACGATCGCCGCTTCCATCGCGTCGTAGACCTCGGCCAGCAGCGCGTTGCCTTCGGGCGTCTCGTTGCCGACGAGGCCGCGGCAGCCGTAGGCGCAGAGGTGCGCGACCTTCTCGCCGGTCTTGCGCGTCCAGACCGCGGGATGGATCGCGCGCGGGAAGGTCTTGGCGATCTCGAGGATGCCGGCACTCTTCGGCTTGAGTTCGCGGAAGGTCTTGGGCAGGCCGAACCACTGGCGCTCGTAATGCATGTCGAGCGTGTAGAGCAGCTCGAGCCCCTCCATCTTTTCGCGCATCGCCGGGTCCATGTCGCGGTAGATCTGGATGCCGTCGGCGAAAGCGGTCATGCCGCCCTCGGGCGCGATTTTCTCGGCGCGGAGCACGCCAGCGCGGTTGAGCTCGTTGTTGTAGGTGTGGTCGAAGTGCCAGGGCTGCCAGGTGGCCAGCAGCTTGCCGTCGATCTCGCAGATAGCGGAATCGGGCGAGTTGCGGATGGTGATCACGCCGGGCATGGCGTCCTGGTCGAGCCGTTCGACGGTCTTGACAGGGTGGTCCTTGAGCGGGCCGAAAATGTTGCTGATCGCGACCTGCATCTTGGCGGTCGACTCGACGCCTTCGAAGACGATCATGCCGCGGTCCTCGAAGACCGCATTGATCTGGTTGCGGACCGCCTCGTCGGCCAGCGTCTCCCAGGTGACGCCGCGGATGCGGGCGCCGAAGGGCAGGCCGTCCTGCAGCGGCAGCACTTCAATCGAACTCATCTCTTCGCTCCTGCCCCTCGGGGCGTATGTGTTACAAAGTAATACGAATAGGTACTATGTAACATGAATTGCCGGAGCTGTACAGGTAGGCGCTATTGGTGGGCGTCGATCTCGATAAGCTCGACCACCAGCCCGTCGAAGCCGTAGCAGTAGTTGGCCGAACGGTTCGAGCCGGTGGGGTTGTGCTGCACGGGGTTGGCGGGTTCGAATCCTTGCGCGCGCATATGGTCCGTCATGCCCTCTATGTCCTCGACCAGCAGCGCGATGTGCATGTGCCCCGGATCGCAGACACGGTGATTTTCGGCCTGTCGGCCGACGGGCTCGACATATTGCAGCAGCTCGAAATTCTTGCCGTGCAGCGTCGCCAGGCAGATGCGGTTCTTCACGCCCTCGATGCCGACGATCCTCCCGATCTTCGGATCGTCGTAGAGGTAGTCCTGCGTCACCTCGGCGCCGAGCGCGCGGAAGAAGCGAACCGCGCGCTGCATGTCGGACACGCTGATGCCGATATGGTCGACGTCGATAATCTTGCCAGCCATCGCCTCTCTCCCGTCAGCCGATGCTGAACACCGGCACGTTGGTCTCGTCCTTGGGCGTCCAGCGCACGCTCAGCGGCGCGCCTATGCGGACGTCGTCCAGTTCGCTGTCGACGATCGCCGCGACGAAGCGCATGCCGCCCGCCTCGGGAAACTCGACCAGGCCGGGGACGACGACGCGGAACGGATCGTCGGGCGTCGGGCCGGGCTGGCGCACCACCGTGAAGCTGTAGAGCCGCGGCGGGCCTGCGGGCATCCATTCGAGCGCCTGCGAACGGCATTTCGGGCAGAACGGTGTCGGCGGCCAACGCCAGGTCGCGCAGTCGCCGCAGCGCGGGACGACGAGCTCGTGCCGCGCGCAGGCGTCCCAGAACGGCTGGGTCCACTGGTCGATCGGCAGCGGCATCTGCGAGATGTCTGGGGCCTGGCTCTTCATCGTCAGTTCCTCAGGATCGCGGCGCTCATCGGCACCGGGGCGGGGCCGCCGGTGACGAGCGCGTAGTGCGCATCGGCCACCTGGTTGTGCGCGACACCGCGCAGCTGCTCGACCGCCTCGCGGATGTGGGTCATGCCGATGACGTAGCAGTCGGAGAGGTGGCCGCCGTGCGGGTTCACCGGGATCGCGCCGCCGGGCCGGATCGCGCCGCTTTCGACGAAGGCCCCGCCTTCGCCGCGTGGGCAGAAGCCGTAGTCCTCGAGCTGGAGCACGACCAGTGGCGAGAAATGGTCGTAGATCAGCGCGACGTCGATGTCCTTGGGGCCGACGCCAGCGCGCTCGTAGACCTGCCGCGCGACGCGCTCGGCGCCCGCGCTGGCGAAGACGTCGTCGTCCATGTTGAGCCAGAAGAAGGCGCGGCCCCAGTCGCTGCCGCCGCCATGCGCCGCGCCCTCGATGTAGACGGGCTTTTGCCTGAGATCCTGCGCCCGCTCGGCGCTGGTGACGAGGAAGGCCAGCGCCGCGTCGGTCTCGAGGCAAAAATCGAGCCGGCAAAGCGGGTCGGCGAGCATCGGCGCGGCGAAATATTCGTCGAGCGTGAGCGGCTTCTTGCGGATCGCCTCGGGCATGTTCAGCGCATAGTCGCGCGAGGCCATGACCACTTCAGCGAAGGCCTCGCGCCGGGTGCCGTACTTGTGCATGTGCCGCTGCGCGATCAGCGCCATCGACGGGCCCGGCCCGACGAGCCCCGAGAACAGCGAGAAGACGCCGATCGGCGTCGCCGCGAGGCTCGCCAGCGAGGTGCCGTAGCGGTGGGCGCCGAGTTGCTGACTGCAGCCGATGCAGACGACGTTCCTGGCGCGGCCCGTCTCGATTGCCGAAGCGGCGAGGTCGAGCACGCCCGCCGAGCCGCCGCCCTGGCCGGTGACGGTGGCGGCGTAGGACAGCTCGGGAATGCCCAGCATCTCGATGATGTTGCTCGCCTCGAAGCCGTGGGCGTAGGAGACGATGCCGTCGATCTCCTCGACCGGCACGCCGGCGTCCTCGCAGGCGGCCAGGATCGCCTTGCCGATCAGCTCGTACTGCGTCTGCGGCGCGGACAGCCCGCGGAAATAGTAGGGCGTAGAGCCCGAACCGGCGATGGCCGCCGCGCCTCTTTTCATCGTGCCTCTCCCATCGCCTCGAACTCGGCCGCGGGATCGAGGCCTGCCAGCGGCTCGTGCCCGCTTTCGGAGAAATCGCGGTGCCAGTTCGGCGTCCGCGTCGATCCCTCGGCTTGCGGCAGCTGGTAGTTGAAGCAGACGCCCATGCGCCCTTCGTTCATTGCCGCGGTCTGCTCGAGCGACGGCGCGCGATATTGGCGCGCGCCCGAAACCATGACCGCGCGGCGCAGCAGCGTCGCCCATTCGGCTTCCTGCGGGGGCAGCTCCTGCTTCCATTTCGACAGCTGGCGCAAGTTGAGCCCGCTGTGGGGTCCCTCGCCGTGGATCGCCAGGCCATCGAGCAGCCAATGAAGCCTTTCCTCGCCGTTTTCGGCGAGCGTCACGGTCGTGCGCCCGTCGACCCGGTCGCCGACGAACATGTCGAAGCGGGTTTGGGCAGTGTCCGCGGTATGCGCGGCGGCCAGGATCGCCAGGTCGAAAAGGTGCGTGCAATGCTGCGTGGGATCGCGCCGCGCGACGTCTTCGAGCAATTGCCCGGTCAGGTCCCTTGCGATGAAATCGGTCGCGCCCGGGCAGGCCGACCAGGGATGGCGCACCGCCTTGGCCGCGACGCCGGTGATCCGCCCTTCGGCATGATCGATCCGCAGGTGGAAGCGGTGCATGTCGTCCTCGAGCGCCCCGCCGATCCAGCCGTCTCCCGGTTGCAGCACGATCCGCCGGTGGAAGCCCGGCGGGAAGGCGGGGTAGAGGCTGGCCCCGGAATTGAGGACTTGCGCGTTCATATCTTGGCTTGTCGCCCCTTGTACGAGAGCCGCCATTCGGGTGGGAACTGATGGTCGTTGTCCTTGACCGCGGCGGCAAGGCCCTTCTCGAAGGTCTCGGCGTCGACGGCGATCTCATCGGCGCGGTCAGGCTTCACCGCGGGCAGCATCCCCTCCAGCCAACCGGCGAGGACCGAGCCCATGTATTCGCCCTGCTGCTGCTTGAACACCTCGAAGAAGGTCTTCTGCATGACGACCGTGTCGGTGGGCCGGTTGCGCGCGCAGGCGAGCGCATATTTCATCGTTTCGGCTTCGAGATTTTCGCGCGGGACGACCGAGTTGACGAAGTGCAGGTCCTTCATCTCCTGCGCGGTGAAAGGACGGCCGGTGAAGACCATTTCCATAAAGGGCCTGAGGCCCATCGTCAGCGCCCACTGCCACATCCGTGCCGCCCATCCGACGTAGCGAAAGGCCGAATGGCCGAACAGGGTGTCGTCCGAGGCGATGACGATGTCGGCGTCGGCCGCCTGGTAGAAATGCCAGCCGTAGCAATAGCCCTTGGCCTCGATGATGCTGATCTTCTTGAAGTCCTGCAGACTCCTGAGGCCGAAGCGCGCGTCGGCGTAGAGGTTGGTGACGTTGGCGATGTAGCGGTAGGAATCGCGCGGCGGATACTTGACGTCCTCGTCCTCGCCGATGCCGAATTCGGGCAGCGGCGAGTAGTCGTCGTCGCCGTTGAACATGCCCGCCATCTCGGGAAGGTCGGCGCCGCTGCCGAGATGCTCGCCGACGCCGCGAATGATCAGCGCCTTGACGTCGTCGTCGACGTTGGCGCGCAGCACGAGGTCGGCATAGCGCTGGCGCGCGGCGATCGTCGGCGCGTTGAGAAACCCGGGTCGGTTGAGCGTGATCGTCGCGATCTTGGTCGCCGGGTCCTTCTCGTAGAGGACGATCTCTTCGGGCGAGGGGCGCCCCTTGTCGTCTGGCATCGATCCCCTCTCCTCTTCGCGGTTGTTGAACAACCGTTCTAGGTGTTTCCGTTCGGCGCGGGCGATACAATAGTCTGGAACGGTGCAATGATCCGTTCTCCTTGCGCATTCGTCCATCCCCGCTAGGCTCCGCGGCCGATAAAGGGAGCATTTCCGCAGGTGAGCCAGGCCCAAGCCCTTCCGATCGAAGCCCTCGAGCCGGTTTACGATCCGTCGCTCCCGATCCATCACTTTCCTGGTCACGCGAAGGCCGCGCTGTCACGCCGCAACCAGCGGCTGCGGCGGGCGCAGATTCTCGCGACGATCCGGCACCTGCTGACCGAGCATGGCTTCGACGGCGTCACCGTCCGGCGCATCGCCCAGGCTTCGGGCCATGCCGTGCAGACGATCTACAACCTCGTCGGCCCGCGCGACCGCGCCATCGTCGAGGCGATCAGCGAATACACGCGCTATGTCGGACGCACCGCCTCGCCGCGCGCCGAGGACCCGCAGGCGGTGATGGCGATCATCGACTGCTGGCTGCGCTCGGTCGAGGCCGCGCCCGAGTTCTGCCGCCAGGTCAGCCTGATCTTTTTCACCCCCGCGCGCGAGGTGTTCTACAACTTCCGCGACCGCGAGCTGAAGGGGATGCACGGGCTGCTGTCGCGCCAGCAAAAATGTGGCGCGATCCGCCCCGAGGCGAACGTGCGCGACCTCGCCGAGCAACTCGTGCTCTTCGCTAGCGCGCTATGCCTCGAATGGTCGGACCGGCCGTTCCCGATCGAGCAGTTCCGGCGGAGGCTGTATTCTGGCTATGCGAACCTGCTGGCCGGCGCCGTGGCGCCGCGGGGGCCGCGGGTAGTTGGATAGGGGTCGAGGCGTTCTACGCTAGAGTTGAAAACTTAGGAACTTTGGCGTATATCTCGCCTGCAAATGTCACGGGCGTTTCGCCTTCGATATCAGAGTCCCCATCGTTGCAGCGGTGGGGGCTCTTTCGTTTGGGGAAGCGTTGCAGCGCTTCCCCACCCGTCGTGCACCTTACTCGGAGCGCGAAACCTCCACGATCTTGAGAATCAAGGTCGCAAAGGCGATCATCACCCCAAGGGCGATGCACGCGTCTGCAAATGTCACGCGTTTCCTCCTTCGATATGCGGCGGGATTGCCGCACCGTTGCTATAGGAGAAAAATTCCGCGCCCGTGTACGGACGGTTGAGTGCACTGGGATGAACCGCGCGAGAAATGCATCTGAAATGGAGGGTCCGGAGGCGGCGGTTTTCGATCTGACGATAGCTTTCTACCTGGCCTTTGCGATCAGCTCCCCCAGCTCGTGCAGCTTGAGCTTGCCCGTGGCGGTGCGCGGAATCTCGCTTTCCTCGATGAACACGATCCGGCGCGGCACCTTGTAGCTCGACAGCGTCTCGCGCAGCGCGGCGCGCAGGCCTTCTTCGCTGGGCGAGGCATCCTTGGCCGGCACCACCGCCGCGGCGACGACCTGGCCGAATTCCTCGTCGGGCAGGCCGGCGACCACCGCCACCTCGACCTCGGGCAGCGCATTCAGTGCCGCCTCGACCTCGAGCCGCGAGACGTTGGCCGAGCGCGTCTTGATCATGTCGTTGCGGCGGGCGATGAAATAGAGGCAGTCGTCGGCGTCGATCCGCACGAGGTCGCCGGTCGGGTAGAAGCCGTCGGGGGTGAAGACCTCGCTGCGCAGCCGCTTGTACATCCCGCTCATCAGCGCGCCGCCGCGCAATTGCAGCTCGCCGATCTCGCCCACGGGCACTGCAAGGCCGGTCTCGGGATCGACCACGCGGCGCTCGTAGCCGTTGACCGGGCGGCCGCAGGCATAGGGCTTGTCCTCGGGCATGCGGTAGTCGAGCGGCTCGGCGCTGTGCGGCGCGAAGGTCTCGCTCATGCCGAGCATGCCCGACTGGAACTGGACCGGGATCAGCTCGCCCTTGTCGTCACGGAAATGACCCAGGCCGACGATCGCGTCGATGTCGATGCCGCGCTCGGGCCCGAGCTTGCGCAGCCTGGCGAGGCCGTCGCCCCAGCCGTTGAGGCGGTTGACGCGCTGGTGCTTGATCGTCTCGACGAGCACTTCGAGATCGGGCGAGGGCGGGTAGACCAGCGTCGCGCCCCGGCTCAGCACCTGGAAGAACATCGCCATGCCGCCCAGCCAGAAGGCGGGAAGCATCGGCAGCATGCGGTCGTCGGGCTTGATCAGGAACAGCTTGGCCAGCTCGGGCGGATGGCGGGTGATGTTCCACTGGGTGTGGACCACCGCCTTGGGCAGCGAGGTGCTGCCCGAGGTGTAGACGATCACCGCCTCGTCGCTCGGCGCGACTTGCGCCTCGACGGCTTCGAGCAGCGCGGGAGCCACGGCGTCGGCGCGGCTCAGCAGGTCGTCGATCGATCGCGCCCAGCTCACTCCCTCGGCATCGTCGAGCCAGACCGAGCGCAGATAGGGCGCGTCCTCCAGCATCAGCTTTTCGGGAGACGCCTGCGCCACTCCGGGGAAGGCGGCTTCCACGGTCCGCGCGTAGTCGTGGCTGAGGAAGCGGCGCGCCGAGAGCAGGATCTGCGTGTCGCTGTTGCGCAGGATGTGCGCGAGTTCCTTGGGCGTGCAGAGCGTCGAGACGCAGGTGATCAGCCCGCCGATCCGCAAGCTCGCGAGGAAGGCAGTGGCCCAGAAGATGCCGTCGGGCGCGATCAGCGCGATGCGCGCGCCCTTGCCCGCGCCCACCGCCAGCAGCGCCCGCGCCAGCCGCGCGCTGCGGCGGTCGAGCTCGGCGTAGCTGACAGTCTCGACCGCCGTGGCGATCGCGTCGTGCCCGGCGCGCGCCGCCACGAGCCCGGCGAGCATGGCGGGTATGGTGGAAGGCGGTTCGGCGGTGGTCATCGCGACAAACTGCCGAACCGCGCGGCAATGGTCCACCACGATTGGCTGGAACGAAGCAGCGCCTCGTTCCAAGCCCCCTGGCAGCCCGCTATTGGAAGGCGACTTCGAGCACCCTTTGCCCGTCGGCGGTCTCCTCGAACGAGCCGAGGCCGTAGTCGCCCCGGATCGTCGTGCGCTGGACCACGCGCTCCTGTTCGGCGGGATGTCCCGAGACCATGTGGAGCATCCGGCAATTGTCCCAGATGGCCATGTCGGTCGCGCGCCACTTGTGGTGATAGCTCTGCGTTTCGGCGAGGCGGTTGATCGTCTGGCAGACCTCCTCGAGCAGGGCGTCGCCTTCGGGATTTTCCATCCCCTGAATGCCTTCGGCCATCCACGGCGAGATGTGCAGGCACTTGCGGCCGCCGGGCAGCGTCCAGACGGCGGGGTGCAGCGCGCGCGGCTGGCTGCGGGCGGCTTCGTACATCTCGCGGCCGCCCGGCTTCTCGCTGATCTCGCGGAACCCCGGCGGCAGGCCGAAACGCATTTCGCTCATCAACGTGTTGAGCGTGTAGATGATCTGCCTGCCTTCGATCTTCGCCAGCAGATCCCTGGGAAAGGCGTCGTAGAGCGCGGCGCCGTCGCAAAACCCTGTAAAACCACCGTCTTTCGAAATCTTGATGGGGCGCAGCAGCCCGGCGCGGTTGAGCTCGTTGTTGTAGCAGTGATCGAAATGCCAGGGTAGCCAATGGGCCACCTGCCTGCCGTCTACTTCGACGACGCCGCCCAGTTCGGGGTTGTGCGCGATCTCGACGACGCCGGGCTTGTTGTCGCGATCGACACGGCTGACCGAATAGACCGGGTGCTCCTTGAGCGGACCGAACACTTCGCTGAGCATCACCTGCATTTCGCTCGTCGGCTCGATCCCTTCGAACAGGATCATGCCGTGTTCTTCGAACAGGTCCTTGATCTCCCGGCGCACGGCGCCGTAGGCGAGCGCGCCGCGGGTGATGTCCCCGATCCTTACGCCAAAAGGAAGGCCCTTCCCGAGCGGCCTGACGTCTCTCAAAACCATCGCTGCTCTCCCGATCGTCGTTGGGCGGAAAATGCTGCGGCGATTGGACGCCGGCCGCGCCGCGGTTTCATTGATCGGGATCAAGGAACGGTGCCGGCGGGGACCACGCGGATTGGCTGGAACGCTGCTAGGCTCTGTTCCAAGCTCACGGCGAGTCGCCCCTGTGCGTCCCGCGGCAAACGTGCGAATTCACGGAGCGAAAAGAGAACGGGAGAGAATGGCCATGGCCAACAGGATTGCCTTCGTGACGGGCGCGGGCTCGGGGATTGGCCGGGCGACGGCCAAGCTCTTCGCGGCGCGAGGGGCTGCCGTGGCGCTAGTCGACATGAGCGAGGAAGGCGGCCGCGCCACCGAGGCGGCGATCCGCGAGGCGGGCGGCGAGGCGCGCTTCATCCAGTGCAACGTCGCCGACGACGATTCGGTGCGGAGCGCCGTGGAACAGGCCGTCGCCGCCTACGGCCGGATCGACGCCGCCTTCAACGCCGCGGGGGTCGACGGCGAGGTCGGCAAGTTCACCGCCGACTGCACGATGGACAACTGGCACAAGGTGATCGGCATCAACCTCACCGGCATGTGGCATTGCCTGCGCCACCAGATCCCGGCGATGCTCAAGACCGGCGGCGGCGCGATCGTCAACTGCGCCTCGACCGCGGGCATCCGCGGTGCGGCGACCTGCGGCGTCTATTCGGCCTCGAAGCACGGCGTCGTCGGGCTGACCAAGGCCGCGGCGCTCGAATATGCGAGCCAGGGCATCCGCATCAACGCGGTCTGCCCGGGCATGATCAACACGCCGATGACGCAGAAGCCAGGCATGGGCGAGCTGATCCAGTCGCTGGTGGAGGTGAGTCCGCTGCAGCGCATCGGCCAGCCCGAGGAGATCGGCGCGGCGGTGTTCTGGCTGTGCAGCGACGACGCGAGCTTCGTCCACGGCCAGGCGATCCCCGTCGACGGGGCGATCACGAGCCGCTGAGGAGAGCGGGAATGCTCGACGAACCCGGGACCTTCGAAAGCCCCGTCGCCGCCGACGCCGGCATGATCGTCGATCGCGCGCCGCAGGCGCCGGACCGGGCAAAGCTGCCCGAGGGACTGGTGCTGGTCTCGGCCGACAACCACATCGAGCTGACCGAGGACATCTTCTTCGAGAACTTCCCCGCGAACATGCGCCCCGGCGCGCCGCGCGTCTGGTTCGACAAGTACTGGCGTGTCGGCTTTCCCGACGCGCTCCAGGCCTATCCCACCGGCGTCGACGTCGACACCGCGCTGGCCCGTTCGGTGATGAACGAGGGGTTCGAGTTCGCCACCCGCAACGCGCATCTCGACGCCGAGGGCATCGCCCACGAGATCGTCTATCCCAACAGCCTGATGGGCTTCATCCGCTATCCCGACCAGGACATGCAGGAGCTCATGTACCGCACCTACAATGCCCACATGGCCGAACTCGACCGGCGCGGCGGCGGGCGGTTCCATGGCGTCGGCATCTGCTCGAACTGGTGGGACCCGGCGAAGGCCGAGGCGGCGATCGGCCAGATCGCCGATCTCGGGCTCAAGAGCTACATGCTTCCCTACAGCCCCGGGAAGAACAAGGATGGCGAGGTCATCGACTGGTCGAACCCGGAAATGGACCGGTTCTGGGCGGTGGCCGAGGAAGCGGGGCTGCCGGTCAACTTCCACATCGGCGAAGTGCCGGCCTCGGGCGGCAGGGGCGGCTTCGGCACCTTTTTCATCGTCCAGGCCGACCCGTTCCGGCGGACGTTCGGTCAGCTGATCTTCGGCGGGGTGTTCGACCGCTATCCGAAGCTCCAGGTCGTCTTCGCCGAGGGCGGGATCAACTGGGTGGCGGGAGCGCTGCAGGACTGCGAGCTGACCTACGGCGCGCACCGCGAGCTGTTCTCCTGGGACATGAAGCACCGCCCGAGCCACTACTGGCACCACAACATGTACGCGACCTTCCAGACCGACGCGGTCGGCCTGCGGCTGCTCGACCAGCTCGGCGCCGACCGCGTGATGTGGGCGCAGGACTATCCGCACAGCGAAGGGACTTTCGGCTACACGGCCAACGCCGTGCAGGAAGTCCTCGATGTCACGACCGAAGCGGAGGCGCGGCTGATTCTCAGCGAGAACGCGCTGCGCGTCTACAAGCTGGATTGAGAGAGGACAGATGGCGGAATTTCGTTTCGAAGGACGCACGGCGATCGTCACCGGCGCGGGCGGCAATCCCAGCCTTGGCCGCGCGCACGCGCTGCTGCTGGGCGCGCGCGGCGCCAATGTCGTGGTCAACGACATCGGCAGCGATCCCGAGGCACGGCACTATCCGGGCGCGGCCTCGGCCGAGACGGTCGCTGCGGAAATCCGCGCGGCCGGCGGCACGGCGATCGCCAACACCGATTCGGTCGCGACGCCCGAGGGCGCGCAGGCGATCGTCCAGGCCGCGCTCGACGCCTTCGGCTCGGTGGATATCCTTGTGAACAACGCCGGCATATCGATCGGCGCGCCGTTCGACGTGATCTCGGCACGTGACATCCAGCGGCATTTCGACATCAACCTGATGGGCACCGTCTGGTGCAGTCGCGCCGCCTGGCCGCACATGAAATCAGCGGGTTACGGGCGGATCGTCAACATCACTTCGAGCTCGATGACCGGCTTTGCCAACCAGGCCGCCTATGCCGCGAGCAAAGGCGGCGTCTGGTCGCTGACCCGCGCGCTCGCGGCCGAGGGCGAGGCGCTCGGGATCAAGGTCAATGCCGTCAGCCCTGGCGGCTACACCCGGCTGGTGATCTCAACCTGCGAGGACGATTCCCCGCTGCTCGCCAACGCCAAGCAGACGCTGCCGCCGCACCTGTCCTCGCCCGCTGTCGCCTTCCTCGCGCACGAGGACTGCCCGGTGACCGGCGAATGCATCGACTCGGTCGGGGGCGAGGTGCAACGCTGCTACATCGGCCGCACGACCGGGTTCAACGAGCGCGACCACAGGATCGAGACGATCGGCGAGCGCTGGGCCAAGGTAATGGACACCGACGGTGCGGTGGTCGTTGGCCTCGCGACGATGGACACCTCGGGCTGGGGCCTTCGCGCCTACGACGGGGACGCGGCATGAGCACCGACACGCTGGAATTGAAAGGCGGCGAGACGCGGCTCGATCCGGCGATCCGCAACGATCCGTTCCCCTTCTACCGCGCGCTGCGCAAGGAGGACCCGGTCTATTACGACCCCGGCCTCGATCTCTATCTGGTCACGCGCTACGAGGACGCCGTCACCGTCCTGCGCGACGACGTCACCTTCTCGCTCGAGCACGGCTACCAGGACCGCTACGCCAACGGCTTCATCGACGAATTCGCGGCGATCATGGAGCGCGACGGCGGCGGTTTCATCCGCGACCTGGCGATCGATCCACCGGCGCACACGCGGCTGCGCAAGCTGACCGAGAAGGCCTTCACCGCGCACCGCGTCAAGGACCTCGAAGGCCGCATCCGCCAGATCGTCATCGACCTGATCGAGCCCGTCGCCGAGCGCGGCTTCGGCGACGGCCGGCTCGACATCGGCGCGCCGCTGACCGCGCACATCATCTGCGAACAGCTCGGGTTCGACTGGGACGAGGTCGGCGCGGCCAAGGTCGACATCTGGACCAAGGCGGTGCTCGACCAGATCGGCCGCATGCAGACGCGCGAGGACATGCTCGAGAACGCCAAGGTCATGTGCGAGCTGCAGAACTTCATCGCCCGCCACATCGACGCGCGCACGAAAGAGCCGCGCGAGGACATGATCTCCGACCTCGTCCACGCGACGCTGGCCGACGACGAGAACCCCAGGCTCTCGCGCTACGAGCAGATTTCGACGGTGCGCGGCTTCCTCATCGCCGGCAACGACACCACGGCGACGGCGATCACCAACCTGCTGCTGGTGCTCGCGACCGAGCCCGAGCTGGCCGAGAAGCTTTACGCCCAGGTCGACGACGAGCGCGTGATGACGCGCTTCGTCGAGGAGATGCTGCGGCTCGAGCCGCCGGTCCACGGCCTTTTCCGCACGGCGATGGTCGACACTGTGCTCGGCGGCACCAAGGTCCCGGCGGGCTCGCAGCTCTGCGTGCTCTACGCCTCGGCCAACGACGACGACAGCAAGTTTCCCGACCCGCGCCGGCTCGACATCGAGCGGCCGAACGTCGGCGCCAACCTGACTTTCGGCTCGGGCATCCACAAATGCGTCGGCATCGCGCTCGCGCGGATGGAGATCAAGGTGGCGGCGCAGGAGATCATCCGGCGGCTGAAGGACATCCGCCTCGCGGTGCCGGCGGAGGAGCTGACCTACCTGCCGACGCTCGCCAGCCAGACGCTCGAGCGGCTGCCGCTGACTTTCGCGCGGCGGGGTTAATTCCTCCTCGAGTTCGTCTCGGGGAGGGGGACCACCAGGGTGGTGGAGGCGCACGGGCGGTGAAGAGGAGGTCGTGCCCACGGCGGGTGCCCCTCCACCATGCTTCGCATGGTTCCCCTCCCCGTGCCGGGGAGGAACAGGAGGGCGAACGATGAGCTACGAAAGCCATGCCGAGCCGATCAAGCTCGGCTACCTGTTCGATTTCAAGCTGCCGCCGGGCTTTCCGCGCGACCAGCTGAGCGACCTCACCGACGCCTTTGAGCTCGTCTTCAAACAGGGCCGCGAGCGCGGCGTGATCGATCGCGGCGTCGAGATCGTCTTCCGCGAGGTCGAGGGCCTGCCCAAGGGCAGCGTCAAGGCGGTGATCGACGCCTATGGCGAGCTTGTCGACGAGGGCTGCCTCGCCGTCTTCGGCCCGGCGATCACCGACAATGCCGTGCCCGTGCGCGAGGCGATCGAGGAGCGGTTCCGCGTCCCGGCGATCAGCGTCTGCGGCGCCGACGACTGGCTCGGCGAATGGACTTTCGCGCTGCCGCAGGGCTCGATGACCGACGAACCGATCTACTGGGCGCACCTGATCGCCAAGCAGGGGCACCGCAGCGTCGGCGTGATCATCGAGCAGTCGCTTATCGGCGAGTCCTATGCGCGCAACTTCCGCAAGGCCTGCCGCGAGCAGGGCCTGCGCGTGGTCGGCGAGCAGCAGATCGCCCAGACCGCGCAGGACGTCGGCGCGGCGGTGCGCCAGCTCCACGAGGCGAAGCCCGACGCGCTGGTCCACTGCGGCTTCGGCTTCGGCGTCGTCTTCGTGAACCCGGCGCTGGCCGATCTCGGCTGGGACCCGCCGCGCTACATGGGCACGGCGTTCCAGAACGCCTGGGTCAATCCGGTGATGTGGAAGGCGATCGAGGGCTGGACCGGTCTCGACCAGTACGACGAGGGCAACAAGGTCGGCCAGGCCTTCCTCGACGAGTTCGCCGCCGCTTTCGGAAGGCGCCCCGAATATTGCGTGCCCGTGGTCAACCGCGATCTCGCGACGGTGTTTCTGCAGGCCTTCGCCGACGCGCACCCGCTGACGCCCAAAGGCGTGCGCGACGCGCTCGAGCGCGTGAAGATGGTCCCAGCCGCCTCGGGCGCGCCGGGGACGCGGCTGTCCTTCGGCAAGTGGACGCGCCGCGGCTGGATGGGCGCGGGCTACCTCGTGGCGCGGCGGCTCAATCCGGACGGCAAGACGTCGTATCTGGTCGACAGGTTTGGGTCGGACTAGCCAACTTCCTCCCCCTTGATGGGGGGAATTATCACCTTGACAAAACAGGCCCATGATGTAGATTTCACTGCATCAGGAGCCGAACATGACGACCGACCTTTACCGCCCCGAGTTCATCGACGCCGACAAGGCCCGCGAATGGCTTGAGCGCGAGCTGTGGGCCGATGGCCGTCCTTGCCCCCATTGCGGCGTCGTCGACCAGTCCACGAAGATCGGCGGCACCACGGCGCGCCCCGGCCTCTACATGTGCAACGCCTGCCGCAAGCAGTTCACCGTCACGGTTGGCACGCTCTACGAGCGCAGCAAAATCCCCCTGAACAAGTGGCTGGCGGCGACGCACCTGATGATGGCGAGCAAGAAGGGCATCAGCGCGCTCCAGATCGGCCGTATGCTCGGCCTGTCGAAGAAGACGGCATGGTTCCTCTGCCATCGTATCCGCGAGAGCCTGCGCGAGACCGAGCCCTCGCTGCTCGGCGGTGAAGGCATGACCGTGGAAGCCGACGAAACCTATGTTGGCGGCAAGGAGAAGAACAAGCACCGCTCCAAGCGCAACGCCAACCACATCGGCGGCGTCGGCAAGGAAATGGTCTTCTCGCTGGTCGAGCGCGGCGGTCGCGTCCGTTCGCAGCACATGGAGAACATCAGCGCCAAGAACCTTCGCCCGGTGCTGGAAGAGCAGCTTGCCGACGCCAGCAAGACGCACCTGATGACCGATGGCGAAGGCCAGTACCGCATCGTCGGCCCGATGTTCGCCAGCCATCAGGTCGTGAACCACGGCATCGGCGAATATGTCCGCGGTGACGCGCACACCAACACTATCGAGGGCTATTTCTCGATCCTCAAGCGCGGGATCGTCGGCACCTATCACCACGTCAGTGGCGAGCATTTGAAGCGCTATCTGGCTGAGTTCGACTTCCGCTATAACAACCGCGAAGGCCTCGGCATCAGCGACCGCGAGCGCATGGTGGAGTCGATTTCGGGCATCGTGGGCAAGCGCCTGACGTATCGAAGGACTGACAGAGAAGGTGCTCCCGTCAGGGCGTAAGAAGCACCACGGGCCGAAGCGAAAATGCCGGAAAGGCTAGCGCTTCGGCTCCTTCGACGGGCGGTGCATTGGCCCGTTCTTAGCGGCGGCGTGAACGGCCCTGCGGAAGCGATCCTCGGCGTCGGGGCGCAACTCGATCTCGTCGGTTGACTCCTTGCCCCCCGCGTGCGGCAATGCGCTCTCAATCATCAAATCAGCTCCTTCCAGGCCCACGACGATGCAGGATTCACCGGACGATCTCGACTATCTGGACAAGAAGCTTTTTAACACACCGCTCGCGGCAGAACATGCCGAAATGCAGATACTACGCTCCTGCCTCGGTGAAGGCATGCAAGCGCTCAATCTCTATTTCGAGATGGTCACGGCCAAAGAGGAATCGCTTGCGCGAGGTGAGCCGGACCATCTCCACGAGGAAACGATACGTCGCGCGCTGTTCCGGGACGGGGTGATACAGGTCATGTCCTGTTTCAACTCGAACCCGGACAAGCGCGATCGGTTTCTTTTGCCGGAAGAGGCGCTCGCCGGGGTGGAAGACTGGCAAACCACCTATCAGTGGTTGCACGATGTCCGAGACGCATACGCGGCCCACAACTTCGGCGTTCAACGCTTTGCTCAAACGGTTCTTCTAGTGGAACCTCAGTCGAGCGCAATCGTCGCCGTTGGCTACCAATGCACCATGATGCAAGGCCCCCGGCCAAATCGGCAGAAAGCGATCAAGGACCTCTGTGAAGCCGCGTTGATCCACGTAGTGAGGCGATGGCAGGAGCTAGAGACCAAGGTCAAGGAAGAGGCCCGCAAGCTGTCGCCCGCCGAAATTCAGAGCCTCGACCCGCCGCACGATTTCATGGCTCCCCCGGACGCGATCAAGGTTGACCGCGCGAAATATCGAAGCACCCCAAAAGGCGCGCGGCGACCGCAGTGAGGTCAAGCGAATGAAAGACCATAAACTCCGTAAGGTCTTCACTCAGATCGAGAGAGTTTGCGAAGGGTCCATCCTGTGCTCGTATCGCGGAAGCGATTGCCGCCGCGATTTCATCGGTGCCGGCCTGTCGACCGGGGGCACTAGGCCCGGTATACTGTTTTGTCAAAGTGATAACTCCCCTTGATGGGGGAGGGATACGGAGGCTTGGCCCTGGAAGGGCCTAGCCGGAGTTGGGAGGGGGTGCGCTCTCCTTCGGACGCTGCGGCTGAGGCGCGCTCACCCCCATCCAGCTGCGACTAGGCAGCAAGCTGCCAAGTCTCCGCATCCTTCCCCCATCAAGGGGGAAGGCATCGTAGATCACTCCGCCTCCACCGCCGCCCGGGCCGCCATGATCTCGCCGATCAGGCTCTTGGCCGTGCCGGCGGTGGCGGCGCCGTCGACCGCGAGCACCTGGCCGCTGACCTGGCGCGAGCGGTCGCTGGCGAAGAACAGCGCAGCTTCGGCGATGTCGCGGGGCGAGCCCTGGCGCTTCAACGGCTGCCAGCCCATCCGCACTTCGGCCACCGCATCCTTGATCCGCTGCGCCTTGGTGTCGTCGTCGGAAGCGGCATAGGTGCCCATCTCGGTCGGGATGTTGCCCGGGCAGATGCAGTTGACCCGCACGAGGTTGACGCCGAGCTCGATCGCCGCGGTCTTGGTGAAGTTGACCACGGCGGCCTTCGACGCGCGGTAGTTGAAGAAGCCGAAGCCCGGCTGGATGCCGCTGATCGACGAGATGTTGATGATCGAGCCGCCGCCGGTCCTGGCCATGTGCCGCGCCGCGATCTGCGTGCCGAGCATGACGCCCTTGACGTTGACCGCCATGACCCGCTCGAAGGCGTCGAAGTCGGTCTCGAGCAGCGAGCCATAGACCTGGTCCGAGAGCCCGGCGTTGTTGCAGATCGCGTCGAGGCCGCCGAACTCGGCCACCGCGTAGTCGACCAGCGCCTGCACCGCCTCGCGGCTCGACACATCGGTCTGCTTGAACCGCACCGCGCTGCCGAGCGTCGACGCGAGCGCCTGGCCTTCCTCCTCGCGGACGTCGGCGATGACCACGCGCGCGCCTTCCTCGACGAAGAGCTCGACCATTCCCTGGCCCAACCCGCGCGACCCGCCGGTCACGATCGCCACTTTGCCCGCCAGTTCGTTCGCCATTCTGCTCGTCCTCCGCACGATCCGTCTCCCGATGTTTGGGAAAAGTGGGGTGCTTGTTCTAAAGTTTCGCCGCTTGCGATAGCGCCCGCGCCGTGGTGCGATGCTATCGACTCGATTGCGGAGAGTGTGATGCACAAGCGAATTCTGGGAGGGAAGCTCGAAGTCTCGGCCGTCGGGCTGGGCTGCATGAGCCTGAGCGGCGCCTATGGGCCCGCGCTCTCCGAAGCCGAGGCGGTCGAGCTGCTGCGCGCCGCCTACGACCGCGGCGTCACCTTCTTCGACACGGCCGAGATGTACGGGCCCTTCGTCAGCGAGCGGTATCTGGGCGCGGGGCTGTCGGGCATCCGCGACAAGGTCGTGATCGCCACCAAGTTCGGCTTCAACATCGACGCGCAGGGCAAGCAGCAGGAGGGATTCAACAGCCAACCCGCGCATATCCGCGAGGTTTGCGAGGCTTCGCTGGGGCGGCTGCGCACCGATCGCATCGACCTGTTCTACCAGCACCGGCTCGATCCGGCGGTGCCGATCGAGGACGTCGCGGGCACGGTCGGCGACCTGATCCGCGAGGGCAAGGTCCGCGCCTTCGGCATGTCCGAGGCCGATGCCACGAGCATCCGCCGCGCCCATGCGGTGACGCCGGTCACCGCGCTGCAGAGCGAATATTCGCTGTGGACTCGCGACGTCGAGGCCGAAATCCTGCCGACGCTGCGCGAGCTGGGCGTCGGCTTCGTCCCGTTCAGTCCGCTCGGGCGTGGTTTCCTTACCGGTGGGATCAAGCCGGATTCGCTGCCCGAGACCGACTGGCGCTCGAAGATGGTGCGCTTCGGCGGCGAGAACGGCGCGCGGAACTACGCGCTGGTCGAGGCGCTGCAGGCGCTGGCCGCCTCGACCGGCCATAGCGCGGGCCAGCTCGCCATCGCCTGGGTGCTGCACCAGGGGGCGGACTTCGCCCCGATCCCGGGCACGCGCCGGCTCGACCGGCTCGAGGAAAACATCGGCGCGGCCGAAATCGTGCTCAGCGCTAGCGATCTCGCCGCTATCGACGCCGCCTTCCCCGAGGCTGAAGTCGCCGGAGGCCGCTACTGGTCATGAGCGAGGCGGCGACACTGGAGCGCGATCCAGCCGCGATCGTCGCGGACTACGAGGCGCGCGCGCGGCGCGTCGAGACGCCCTGCGGCGACGGCACGATGACCTGGCGGATATGGGGTGCCGATAACCCTGGCGCAGAGCCGCTGGTCGTCGGCCACGGCGCGCAGGGCGCCTGGTCGCACTGGATCGCCAACATCGACCGACTGTCGGCGACACGAATGCTGATCGCCGCCGACATGCCCGGCCACGGCGATTCCGCGCTGCCGGCGACGCAGGACCATCGCGGCATCTCCGAAGCGCTCGCCGTGGGCCTGCGAGAGATTCTGGGCGGGCGGAAAGCCGATATCGCGGGCTTCTCCTTCGGTGGCTGCGCTTTCGCCTATTTCGCCGCCTACCACCCCGAGCTGGTCAGGCGGCTGATCCTCATCGGCACTGGCGGGCTCGACACGCCGCACGGCCAGGTCATCCTGGGCCGCGTCGCCGGGCTTCAGGGCGATGAGCGCAAGGCGATGCTCAAGGCCAACCTGCTCGGTCTGATGCTGCATCATCCCGACAGCGTCGACGAGCTCGCGCAGCACTTGCTCGTGGTCAACGCCCGCAAGGCGCGGCTGGCGGCGCCCGACCTCGTCATCCCCGACCGGCTGGTGAAGATCCTGCCCGAGATCACCGTGCCGGTCGACGCCATCTGGGGCGAGTTCGACCGGCCGCATCCCGATCCCGCGCTGCAGGAGGAGGTGATCCGCCGCAGCCATCCGGACTGCGACTTCCGCGTGGTGGCAGACGCCGGCCACTGGGTGATGTATGAGCGGCCCGAGGCGTTCGATGCGACGCTGCTCGACATGCTGCGCCGGGAGAGCCTGCCATGACGACCTTCACCAACGCCCGCGTGTTCGACGGCCGCAAGGCGCTTGCCGGGCTGCAGACGGTGACGCTCGACGGCAACCGCATCGCGTCGGTTTCGCAAGGGCCGGGGCCGGAGGACGCGATCGACCTTGGCGGCATGACGCTGATGCCGGGGCTGATCACCTGCCACTATCATACGGATTTCTACAAGTTCACCCTTGGCGAAGGCATGGATGGGGAGCCGCTGGGCAAGGAGCGTCCGCCGGGCGTGCTCATGGCGATCGGCGTGCGCAATTGCGGCGTCTTGCTCGAGAGCGGCTTTACCGGCTTTGTCGGCGCATCGTCGGGCCACGACATCGACGCTCAGCTCAAGATGGCGATCGCCGAGGGCATAATCCCGGGCCCTCGCATCCGCGCGTGCAGCCCGCACATCGGGACGACGGGCGACGTCAACGACAGCAAGAAGTGGTGGCGGCGGTTCGACAGTCCGGGAACCGACGTCTTCGTCGACGGGCCCGAGGCCATGCGCCGGATGACGCGCGAGTTCATCCGCCGCGGTGCCGAGACGATCAAGATCTTCACCAGTTCGGGCCACGGCGGCCTGCCCTGGCCCGTGCCGGGCAGCATGGACAGCGACGAGATCGCCGCCGTAGTGCGCGCGGCGCACATGCGCGGTGCCTTCGTCCGCGCGCATTCGGCGACCAGGGACATGATCCGGCTCTGCGTCGAGCTCGGCGTCGATATCATCGATCACGGCGACGAGATCGACGAGGAGATCATCGGCATGATGGCCGAGCGCGGCACTTTCTGGGTTCCGAGCCTGGTCTATCCGACCTGCATGATCGATCTGGGCTGGGCCGACGCCGAACTTCCCGGGCAGGTCGAGAACGTCAAGGCGATGCTGCCGATCGCGCAGAAGGCCGGCGTGCGCATCCTTACCGGCGACGACTACAGCGGCGTGTTCCGCGACGTGCTCGAGGACGATCCGCTCGACCACAAGGTCGGCGACTATGGCCGGGAATTCGCCTTCTACGGCGCGATTCCGGGGCTGTCGCCCGCCGAGATCCTGTCGTGGGGAACGAGCAACGCGGGGCAGGCGCTGACCGGCGGCGCCGATAGGCTGGGGGTGGTCGAAGCCGGCGCGCTCGCCGACCTCATCGTCGTCGACGGCGATCCGCTGGCCGATCTGTCGATCCTGGCGTCACCAAAAGGCCACCTGAAGGCGGTCATCCGCGACGGGCAGTTCACCATAAACCGCCTGCCGCCCGGCGCGGGACGGCGGCCCGAAGGAGAGGCAATCGCCGCATGATGATCCCCGCGATGCGCAACCGCGACTACGTCCAGATGTGCTGGATCGTTCCCGACCTCGAGAAGGGGATCGCGCACTGGCTGGGCGCGACCGGGGCGGGGCCGTTCTTCGTGTTCGACGAGCTGCATTTCGACGACAGCACCTATCGCGGCGCGCCTTCGGACATTCAGCCGTGCCGCGCGGCGATCGGCCAGCACGGCGACATGCAGATCGAGCTGGTCGAGCCGGGCGACGCCGGCCCCGGCATCTGGACCGAGCTGGTGCCCAAGGGGAAGCTCGGCTTCCACCACGTCGGGCTCTATTGCCAGGACTACGAGGCCGAGCGCGCGGCCTACCTCGGCGCGGGGGCGGAGATGGCTTTCGAGGGCCTGATGATGGGCGCCAAGACCTGCTACATCGACACCACCGGCACGCTCGGCTTCATGACCGAGCTGATCACCGCCAATCCCGTCGCCGACATGGTCTTCGGCGAGTTCCGCAAGGCGCACGAGGGCTGGGACGGCAAGGACCCGATCCGGAGGCTGGGATGAGCGCTCTGCCGCCCGATTTCGCAGACTTGGAGCGTTTTGTCGCCGACTGGGTGCTGCCCGACGCGCTCGCGCGCATGGCCAAGCGGCTGTCGAGCAGCATGGACGAGATCAAGGCGTTCTACGCGGCGATGCTGCCGCGCGGCGAGGCGGCGCTGGCCTATCTGCGCGACTACGAGCTCGGCGCGATGCCGCCCGAGGCCGCGAGCCTGCTCAAGCTGATGCTGTCGCTCGCCGAGGTCGCGCCTGCGGTCGAATGGTACGATTCCCCGCGCGTCTACGACGGCTTCTCGATCGACCGCACGCAGTTCCTGCGGCAGATCCCAGACACGGCGGCGCAGCTATGAACGAGATGAGCCAACCCCCGGTCCCCGGCATCGGCCTCACTGCCAAGTACCCGGAGATCGGCACCGGGCCGATCGACACGACGATCTACCATGACCCCGCGGTCTACGCGAAGGAGATGGAAGCCATCTTCAAGCGCAGCTGGTACATGATCGGCCGCGTCGAGCAGATCGCGCGCCCCGGCGACTTCTTCACCTATTACATGCCGACCTTCCGCCAGGAGATCCTGGTCTGCCGCGACCGCGACGGGAACGTGAACGGCTTCCACAACGTCTGCACCCACCGCGGCAACGTCGTCGAGCACCGGCCCGAAGGCCACAGCAACGGCCTTTTCATGTGCCGCTTCCACGGCTGGTCCTACGACCTCAAGGGCAATCTCGCGCGCATCCGCGACGAGGAGGGGTTCTTCGGCGTCGACAAGGCCTGCAACGGCCTCAAGCCCGTGCCGTTGGGCGTCTGGGAAGGCTTCATCTGGGTCTGCCCCGCCGACGAACCGCACCAGAGCCTCGAGGAGTTCCTCGGCGAGCAGGGCCGCGACGTGGTCGGCTATCCGTGGGGCGCCTGCACACAGAGCTACCAGTTCGAGGCCGAGATCGACTGCAACTGGAAGCTGGTCAACGACAGCCCGGCCGAGGTCTATCATATCCCGGTGCTCCACCCGACCTCGGCGGCGCCGACGATGATGGCCTCGGGCAACGTCATGGGCCGGCTGCTCGACACCGAGATCAAGGGCAACCACCGCACCAACTCGCACTACTCGGTGATGGGCGAGCCCAAGCCCGTGCAGAAGCTCGCCTATTTCCACGCCGCCGCGGCGCAGAACGTTGCGGTGGAAGACAAGGGCTACGAGCTGCCCAAGGGCATCAATCCGACGCGCTCGCCGTGGTGGACCGTGGACCTGATCCAGTTCTTCCCGACGCTGGGCTTCACGCTGTCGGCGGGGATGTACACCGCACACCAGGTCTGGCCGCTCGGCCCGAACAAGAGCCTCTACCAGCAGCGCGTCTTCGTGCGGCCGGCCAAGACCGCCGCCGAGCGCTTCGGCCAGGAAAACACGATGGTCGAGTTCCGCGACATCGTCATGGAGGACTTCTCCACGCTCGAACGCATCCAGCGCGCGCTCGATACGGGCCAGATCAAGCAGTTCCACTATCACGACCACGAGCTGGCGCTGCGCCACCAGCACAAGGTCGTGACCGACATCCTCGCGGACTACGACCGCGAGCTAGAAGGATAGACGATGGCGACGATTACCTCCCCCTGCCGCACGGTGACGCCCGACGAAGTGGCGCACTACGAGAAATATGGCTGGGTCCAGCTCAAGCGCTTCATCAGCCCCGAAATGATCGCGACGCTGCTCGCCAAGGCCAAGGGCATGATGGGCGAGGACGGCGACAGCAATCCGCCCTACGGGATAGATCAGCCTTATTTCAATGCTTACGCTGCAAGTGGTTATAACGATCCTGAAGTAAAACCGCTGTTCGGCGGAATTGGCCAGGCGGCCAAGGCGCTGATGCACCGCAAGCAGGACACCGCTGTGCGGTTGTTCAACGACTTCTTCGCACCCAAGCTGCCCGCGGCCAAGAAGACGCGCAACATGGGCAACGGGCCCACGAGCTTCCACCAGGATTTCATCACGTTCGCGGTCGACCGTTCGGGCGGCATGACCTTCTGGATCCCGCTCGAGCCCTATGGGCCCGAGGCGGGGACGATGTCGTTCATCAACGGCTCGCACAAGCTCGGCGTGCTCGGCAACTATACGGCCTACGACGGCAAGGATATCCGCGATGTATGGCCGGAACTGAGAGACTTGGAGGAAAGTTCTCAGGTCACGTACGAGCTTGGTGACGTCACGGTGCACACGCACCACACGGTCCACGGCGCCGGCGCCAACACGCTCGACCGGCCGCGCTGGGCCTATCTCGTGCTGCCGCAGCCCGCCGACGCCCGCTGGAACGGCGCGCCGCCCGAGGCCTTCGATCCGGCGGCGCACAAGATGACGCCCTACGGCAAGTTCCCCGACGAGAGCTTTCCGATCATCGCAGAGTAGGGGCAGCGGCTCCGCTGGCGGTGGGCTTGCCGCCTGACATCGCGGCGCGCGCGCGTTCGCGGATGAACTGCTGGATCTGGCCGACCTGCGCCTCGCTAAAGGCGGCGAAACGCGGCATGCCGCGCGATTGCAGCGCGCCGTCGTGGAGCACGCTCCACATCGCCGCGCGGTCGAGCGCGACGCCCGATTCGCGCAGGTCCGGTCCCGGCGCGCCCGAGCTTTCGGTGTCCTTGCCGTGGCAGCCGCTGCAACTGCCGTTGAACAGCGTCGCGCCCGCGGCGACGTCGGCGGCGACCAGCCGGAACGCGGGGTCGTCGACGGGGTGAACCGCCTCGTCATAGGGCGCGGTGGGCGGCAGCCTGGCGCTGCCGTCGAGCTTGAAGGTCAGCAGCCGACGCGGCTGGGCGTTGTAGCGCCAGCCGGTCGGCATGATGCCCATGGCGTAGGGGTTGGGGCCCGCCCAGCCGACCAGGATCGAGACGTATTGCGTGCCTTTCCAGCTGTACGAGATCGGCGGCGCGATGATGCCGAGGCCGGCGTTGAACCGCCACAACACCTTGCCGTCCTGCGCGTCGTAGCCCGTGATCCAGCCGTCGGCCGTGCCCTGGAACACGAGGTCGCCCGCGGTCGAGAGCGTGCCGCCGTTCCACATCCAGCGCTGCCAGACGGTCCAGCGCGGCTTTTGCGCGACCGGGTCCCAGGCGATCAGCGCGCCCTTGCCGTCGTGCGGATCGTCGGTCAGGACCGGCGAGGCGATCACGCCCGAGAAAGTCTCGGGCGCGCGCGTGAAGCGGAAGCCGAGCTGCATGTAGGGGATGTAGACGAGGCCCGTGCGCGGGCTGTAGCTCATCGCCATCCAGTTGTGCGTGCCCGCGGTCCAGGGCCAGATGATGGACTCGCCGGTCTCGTAGCGGATGTTGGGATATTCGACCGGGCGACCGGTTTTGAGGTCGATCCGCTCGGCCCAGGTGACCTTGCCGGTTTTCTCGGCGGAGATCAGTTTCCCGGTCTCGCGGTCGATCACGTAGAAGAAGCCGTTGGTCGGCGCGTGCAGCAGCACCTTGCGGGGCTTGCCGTCGATCGTCAGCGTCGCGGTGATGATCCCCATCGTCGACTTGTAGTCCCAGGCCTCGCGCGGGTTCTCCTGGTAGTGCCAGACATATTTGCCGGTATCGGCGTCGAGCGCGACGATCGAGGCGAGGTAGAGGTTGTCGCCATTGCCGGGGCTGCGCTTCTGCGGGTCGTAAGGCCCCGAATTGCCCGTGCCGACGTAGATGCGGTTCATCTCGGGGTCGAAGGTGATGCCGTGCCAGGCGGTGCCGCCGGTGCCGGTCTTCCAGTACTCGCCGCTCCAGGTCTTCGCGGCGGCTTCCATGGCGGGGTCGCCGCGGTTCTCCTCGGGGCTGCCGGGGACCGTGTAGAAGCGCCAGACCTGCCTGCCGGTCTTCTGGTCGTAGGCGGTGACATAGCCGCGCGCGCCGCCGTCGCCGCCGCCCTGGCCGATGATGACCTTGCCGTTGAACACGCGCGGCGCGCCGGTGATCGTGCGGATGTCATTGTGCTGGACGGTTTCGACGCTCCACAGCTCGCGCCCGGTCTTGGCGTCGAGCGCGATCAGCCGCCCGTCGGTGGCGCCGACGAAGACGCGGCCCTGGGCGTAGGCGACGCCGCGGTTGAGCGGGAAGATGTAGTGCATCTTGTCCGGGTTGTGCTCCCAGACGCGGACCTCGTGCTTCCACAGCAGGCGGCCGGTTTCGGCCGAGACGGCATAGACGTCGGCATAGGAGCCCGTGAAATAGAGCACGCCGCCCACCGCGAGCGGCGTCGCCTCGAGCGACTGCTCGCCGGGCAGGTCGAGCGACCAGGCGAGGCCGAGGCGGCTGACGTTGCCGCGGTCGATCTGGGCGAGGGCGGCGTATCCCGCCTCGTCGGCCTGGCCGCCGTAGTTGGGCCAGTCGACGTTGGGCGGGGCGGCGGCGGTGAGCGCGAGCGCCGCGAGCGCCAGGCCCAGCTTCCTCACAGCTTGAACCCGCCGCTGGCGTCGATCGTCTGGGCGGTGACCCAGCGGCCGAGCGGCGAGGCCAGCATGTAGACGATGTCGCCGATCTCGTCGGGCTGGCCGAAGCGCTTGAGCGCGGTCGCGTCGATCACCTGCTTCGACATGACGGGATCGTCGATGACGTGCTGGTTGGTCTCGCCCGCGGTGAAGCCGGGGCTGACGGCGTTCACGGTGATGCCGCGATGGCCGAGGTCCTGCGCCATGATCCGGGTGAAGGCCTCGACCGCCGCCTTGGCCATCGAATAGACGATGATGCCGGGGTCGGTCAGCCGCGAGCCCGTCGAGGAGATGTTGATGACCCGGCCGTTGTCGCGGATGTGGTGGTAGAGCGCGCGCGTCAGCAGGAAGGGCCCGCGGACGTTGTTGGAGAAGGTCTGGTCGAACAGCTCCTCGCCCGAATCGAGGATCGTCGCGTAGTCGCCGCCGCCGATGTTGTTGACGAGGATGTCGATGTGCCTGTCGCCGGCGCGACTGGTGAACTCGGCGTCGAGCGCGGCGACGAGCCGCTCGATCTCGCCCGGGGCGCCGATCCTGGCCTGGACGGTAAAAGCCTGGCCGCCCGCGGCCTCAATCGCGCGGACCGTCTCGGCGGCGGCCTCGTGGTTGCCGGCATAGTTCACGGCGACGAGGGCGCCCGCCGCGGCGAGCCGTTCGGCCATGGCCCGGCCGATGCCGCGGCCGCCGCCCGTCACCAGCGCGGTCTTGCCGGCAAGATCCTGCTCCATCGTTCCGCCCTCCCTTTTCCCGTCTCGCCGGGATCGGTCTAGGCGACGATCGCGCGGCGGCAGAATTCCCAGATCTCGTCCGCCAGCTTTTGCCGGCGGTCGCTGGCCATCCGCCCGTGCCCGTCCGACAGCAAGTCGGGGTGGATCGTGGTGGCGACCAGGTTGTAGATCATCGTGGCTTCTAGAACAGGATCGCAATCGCGCAGCTGTCCCATGCGGATGCCTTCGCTGATCTGTGCGGCAATGACCTGGAGTAGCGGCCGCAGCGCCTTCTCGAGCTCGCCGGGCCGGGATTCGGCGAGCCGCATGTGCTCACGCACGATCGCCGAGACCCGCCGCACGCCCATGCCGTTCTCGCTGTCGAGCGCGCCGATGATCAGGCCAAGGACGATATGGCGGATTCTCGCAAGCGGATCGGCGAACTGCGCGATCTCCGCCGCGAAGAAGGTCGCGGATTCGGCAAGCGTTTCGTCGAACACGGCGAGGACGAGATCGTCCTTGCTGGAGAAGCGCTCGTAGAAGGCGCGGCGCGCGAGGCCGGTGCGCTTGAGCATCGCGCGGATGGTCAGGCCCTCGAGCCCCTCCTCGTCGAGCAGCTCGTTGGCGGCGGCGATGATCGCCTGTTTGCGCAGGCACGGTGTCTCCTGTTCGGAATCGCTCGATGATGCCTGTGCCGGGCGTGCTGCCATGCCCCTTGGCTACTCGCTAGCAAGCGCTAGGTCCAGCGATGGAGATTGACAAAATGGAACCTTCGTTCTAAAAAACGAGAACAACGTTCTCAAGATTGTTGGAGAGTGAGCCCGATGCCGCAAGTCACCTATGTCGAGCACGACGGCGCGCGGCACGCGGTCGAGGTCCCCGTCGGGGAGAATGTCATGCGCGGCGCGCTCTACAACGGCATCGAGGGCATCGTCGGCGAATGCGGCGGCGGACTCGCCTGCGCCACCTGTCATTGCTACGTCGAGGAGGCCTGGGCCGGCAAGCTCGCGGCGCCGTCCGAGGCCGAACTGCAGATGCTCGAGAGCGCGGTCTGCGAGGTCAGGCCGAACAGCCGGCTCAGCTGCCAGATCGCCATGAGCGACGCGCTCGACGGCCTCGTCGTCGACCTGCCCGAGCGGCAATACTGAGGGAAGGGAAGACCATGGCCACGCAGGCGCACGAGACCTTCGAGATCCCCGACCACGTGCCGCCCGAGCTCGTGCACCACGTCGGCATCACCGAAAGCCCAGAATTCCTCGCCGACCCCTATGCCTTCTTCAAGAAGCTCTCGGTCGACTACCCGCCGATCTTCTACAGCGTTGGTTCGCACGGCGGTTCGTGGCACTTCCTCAAGCATGCCGACGCCTTCCGCATGCTGCGCGACGCCGAATACTTCAGCAACGAGGGCGGCACCCCGTTCCCGCGCGATCCGGCCGATCCGTTCAAGTTCATCCCGATCGAGATCGATCCGCCCGACCACCGCAAGTACCGCGCGATCCTCGACCCGATCTTCTCGCCGCAGGGCATCCAGCGGCTCGAGGACACGATCCGCAAGCTCGCCAACGACCTGATCGACGAAATCGCGGACAAGGGCGAGTGCGAGTTCACCACGGCCTACGGCCGGCCGCTGCCGGTCTCGATCTTCCTCGACCTGATGGGCCTGCCGCAGGCGATGCGCGACACTTTCGTCGACTGGGCGGTGGGCCTGCTGCATTCGACCACGCGCGAGGGCATGGCCGCCGCGTTCACCCAGATCGTCGCCTACATCAAGGAAGCGATCGCCGAGAAGCGGGCCCATCCCGACGACCGCGTCGTCAGCCGCATCGTCCACGGCGAGATCGACGGCCGGCCGATGAGCGAGAAGGAGAGCTTCGGCTTCGTCCTGTTCCTGTTCATCGCCGGGCTCGACACGGTCTTCGCGGCGATGAACAACATGTGGCTCTGGCTCGCCGAGAACCCCGACCGCCGCCGCGAGATCATTTCGCGCATGACCGACAGTCCCGGCGACATGAACGCGATCACCGAGGAACTGCTGCGGATGTGGGCGGTGACCTTCTCGGGCCGCACGCTGCGCCAGGACCTCGAGCTGCGCGGCGTCAGGATGAAGGCCGGCGACAAGGTGATGAGCGTGCTGCCCTCGGCCAATTACGACGCGGAAATCTGGCCTGATCCGCTGACGGTCGACTTCGACCGCGTGCGCAAGCCGATCCTCTCGTTCGCCGGCGGCGTCCACAGCTGCATGGGCGCGCACCTGGCGCGGCTCGAGATCCGCATCGGGCTCGAGGAATGGCTGAAGCGGATTCCCGACTTCTCGGTGAAGCCGGGAACGGCGATCGAGTACCGTCCGGGCGGCGTGGTCGGGCCCGAGTACCTGCCGCTGGTGTGGTGACCGGCTAGGGCTTGCAGCCGTTGCTCGCGGCGCGGCGGAAGCGCACCGCGCGGTCGTAGCGCCGGAGCACCAGCGAGCCGCCCTCGATCGCCAGCGGTTCGTGCGCGAAGGCGACCTTGCCGAGGTCGTTCGGCTCGAAGCGCAGGCGCACCTCGCTGGCGGCGCCCATGGTGACCGCGAAGCGCTCGCTTTCGAGATCGAAGACCGAAAGCACCACGCGCAGCGAGACGACTTTCTCGTCCGCCGCCAGCGGCACGACCAGACCGTCCTCGCCCATCTGGCGCTGCATGTGGCGGCCGTCGGCGAGCGTCAGCAGCACGTCGAAGTACTGGCGCGATATGCCGCGGGGCAGGTCGAGCGCGACGCGGAACTCGCCGGCGGGCGCGGCGGTTTCGCCGACCAGGGAGAAGCGCGGCGGCGTGACCGGGTCGCTGGTAAGGTAGACGTTGCTCGCGTCCTGCTCCCAGCGGCCTTCGGCTTCCTCGTCGACCGCGCCGTAGGCCAAGCCGTAGCGGAAGCGACCGCCCGCATCGAGGCGCAAGCCGCCGCCCATCTCCATCGCGTGGCCTTCGTATTCCCCGGCAAGGCACTGGTCGGCGGGCGAAGGGGGGCCTGCGGCCGGCTGGGCGGCGCCGGCCGCGGTCGCGAGGAGGGTGAGGGCGGCGAGGAAAGATAGTGAGCGCAACATAACTCTGGTCAGCAGCGGCGGATTGAGTCACCATGCCGCAAACGGGGGACAAGACAAGGGAGAGCTTGGCGATGGAATTCCGCCCCTTGCACGCGGACCTCGGCGTCGAGGTCACCGGCTTCGATCTGCAGCGCGGCGGCACGGCGGCCGAAGTCGCGGAATTGCGCCGGGCCTACGACCAGCACCAGATGCTGCTGTTCCGCGGCGGCGGGCGCCTGTCGCACGAGCGCCACGTCGAAATCGCCGGCTGGTTCGGCCCGCCGGGCCCGGTCGACAATTCGGGCCAGGGCCACTTCGTCTCGGTGCTGCAGAACGAGGAGCCGGCGGGCAGCCTGCAGCTGCCGTTCCATTCGGACCTGACCTATACCGACTGCCCGATCAAGGCGATCTGCCTGCAGGCGATCGAGGTGCCGGCGAACGGGACCTCGACGACCTTCGTCAGTTCGATGGCGGCCTGGGACCGGCTGCCGGCGGAACTGCAGGACGAGCTGGCCGACAAGACCTTGCGCCACCTGCATATCTCGAACGTCTCGGCCTACGACTGGCCGGACTTCGTCGCCGAGCATCCGGTCCGCTTCGTCCACCCGCGCACCGGACGGACGATCCTGCTGGTGACCGAGCACCACGCTGACCGGATCCTGGAGCTGAGCGAGGCCGAGAGCCGCGCGGTGATCGACCGGCTGTTCGGCACCATCTACGCGCCCGAGGCGAAGTACGAGCATCAGTGGCAGCTCGACGATGTGCTCGTCTGGGACAACCTCGCGGTCCAGCACGCGCGGACCAAACGGTCTGACCCGTCCGAAGGCAAGCGCGCGCTGCAGCGGGTGGCGCTCGCCGAAGTGGGCCTGCAGGAGCTGATCGAACGGGCGCGGGAGCGGCAGAAAGCGGCCTAGGTTTTGCTTTCGCTTCAATACGGTCGCCATGCTGAACTTGATTCAGCAACCATCGCGCCTCCAAATCCTGAGCACGCGTTGGATGCGCAACGCCGCCGCCGTCCCTGTCCGGCCAGCGATGGGCGGAACGCGAAATCGGCCCTGAAACAGGTTCAGGGTGACGAGATATCGATGCGGCCGCTTGTGGAAGCGATCGAACCTTAGGATTTCCCCAGCGCCGCGTCGAAGGCGGCGGCATCGTCAAAGGCCTCGTGCACCAGACGGACGAAGCCCTGGTCGAAGCCGGTGCGGTGGCTGGGATCTGTGACGATCACGGCGCGGTCGTTGCGGATGGCGTGGAGCACCATCTCGCCGGCTTCCACTGCCGGCCGGCCGATCACGCGAACGTCCTGGGGCATGGTGGCGACCGCGTCGCGCGGCCCGCCATACTGCGCCGGCCGGTAGCGGGGCGAACCGGAGATCTGGCTCTGGACAGCACCCGGGCAGAGCGCCGAAGCGCCGACGTTGTATTTCCCAAGATCGGCGCGCAGGCTCAGGATCATGCCGATGATCCCCGCCTTGGCTGCGCAATAGGGCGCGTGCTCGCCGACGAAGGGCGCCATCAGCGCCGCAGCAGAGGCGGTGGCGACGATGTGGCCTTCGCGCGCGGCGATCATGTCGGGCAGGAAGGCCTGGATGCAGTGCGTGACGCCGTAGAGGCTGACGTCGATCACCCAGTCGACGTCGGCGTCGGACATGTCGGTCAGTTCCTCGAACACGGTGACGCCGGCATTGGCGATGAGGACCGAGACCGGGCCGAGCCGGCGGTTGACCTCTGCCTTCATCGCCGCGACCGAGGCGCGGTCGGTGACGTCGCAGGCGACCGCGATGGCGCCGCCGCCGATCTCCGCCGCGGTTTTCGCGGCGTTGGCTTCCATGATGTCGACGATCGCAACTGTCGCGGCGGCCTGCGCGAGCACTTGCGCGATGCCCTTGCCGATGCCGCTGGCACCGCCGGTGACCACCACGACCCTGCCCGAGACTTCCATAGCATCCTCCCTCTGTCGCGAGTCCTGCGATGCTATCGCCGAAAGGGCAGGTCGCTCAGTAGAAATTGCGCCGGAGCACGGTGACGCTGCGGTCGGTCCGCGCCATGGCCATGACGTGGGCGCCCGGATAGGCGATCTTCTCGACCTCGGCGAGCGGGATGCGCGGCCAGGGGTTCATGTCGCGGATCAGCGTCTTGTCCGAGACGTGCACGGTCACGAGGTCGTCCTCCTTGGTGCGGATCGTGACATCGGCGCTCTCGGCGTGCTTGATCAGGTCCTCGACCGCACCGATCACCGGCTGCGGTGCCGAGGCCGGGATCGCGCGGACGTCGAGCGACAGGCGGATCTCGTTCGACGGGTTGGGCAGCGCCGTATGCGCGGTCAGGTAGTTGAAAATCAGCACGTCGCCGACGCGGAAGTCGGCCGAGCGCCAGGCGCTGTCGGGAATCGCGTCGCGCGGGATCGTGCGGCCCTCGTTCGAAACGTCGTGGAGGCTGCCGCGATGGTGCGTGCCGGGGGCGACGGCGAAGCTGCCGTGGTCGAGGTCGACGTCGCGGATCGGCATCCAGCAGATCGTGAAGAGCATGCCTTCGTTGGTGAAGCCGTCCTGGTGGCGGCCGGCGAAGATGTCCTGCCCTTCCTGCACTGGTCCGGTCGGGAAGCCCGAGCGGTGCGCGGCGATGGGGATCCACACCGGGTCTTCGTCGAAGATGTCGCGCATGACCTGGTTGAGCAGCGGCTGCTTGACCACCTCGTGCCAGACCGTGGTTCCGATCGAGTCGCAGGGGCGCCAGGTCTCCGTCTTCTTGCCGGTCCAGACCGGCGCTTCGACGGCCGGGTCGATCAGGCCTTCGGCGGCCAGCGCATCGCGGAAATGCCCGCGGCCCCAGGCAATCAGCTCGGGATCGATCACCCCGCGCAGGAAGACGACGCCGTCCTGGCGATAGACCCGGCGCAGGGCGTCGGCATCGCCGATCAGGTGCGTGCTGTCGGTGAGCAGGGCAACGTCGATCATTTCGGCTCCAATGGTTCGTGGCGACAGGGCATGTAGCAACCGCTTGGTTGATGATCAACCGGGCATCCGTATCGCTTGCGGCAAGCGGCCCCCCATGCGACAGGCGCCGGGCCCATGGCGACGCAAACGGCCTCCTATCCCGATCCCCTGACGCGCACGATGCTCACCATCGCCTCCACCGCGGCGGTGATGATGGTGACGATCGACTCGACGATCGCGATCATCGCGCTGCCGCGCATAGCCAGCAACCTCGCCGCCTCGCAGGAGCAGATGACCTGGGTGCTGACGTCCTATCTCGTCGCCAGCGCCATCGCCACGCCGCTCAGCGGCTGGCTGGCCAACCGCTTCGGGCGCAACCGGGTGATCGCGCTCGCGATCGTCGGCTTCACGCTGAGCTCGATCGGCTGCGGCCTGTCGCCGACGCTCGAGGTGCTGGTCGTCTTCCGCTTCCTCCAGGGCGCGACCGGGGCGGCGATCGTGCCGCTGACCCAGGTGCTGCTGCTCGACATCAATCCGCCCGAGCGCCACGGGCCGGCGATCGCGATCTTCGGCATCGGCACGCTGTTCGGGCCGATGGTCGGGCCGACGCTGGGCGGCTGGCTGACCGAATACATCTCGTGGCGCGCGATCTTCCTGATCAACGCGCCGGTCGGGATCGTCGGCCTCGCCGGTTTCGTGCTGTTCGGCAGCGAAGCCCGGCGCGAGGGGGTGGGCCGGTTCGACGCCCGGGGCTTCGCCGCCGTCGCCGTGACGCTGACGTCGCTGCAGCTGATGCTCGACCGCGGGCCGATGCTCGACTGGTTCGCCTCGCGCGAGATCTGGATCGAGGCGACGGTCACCGTCACTTTCGCCTACCTGGCCGTGGTCCACATGTTCACGGCGAAAGACCCGTTCATCAAACCGGCGATCTTCGGCGACCGCAACTTCCTGCTCGGCACAGTCATGACCGCGCTGCTTGGCGTGCTGCTCAACGGCGTGATCCCGATGGTCGCCACGATGATGCAGCAGCTGCTCGGCTATCCGGTGATCCTCGCCGGCCTGCTCGCGGCGCCGCGCGCTATCGGCAACATGATCCTGATCTTCGCGGTCGGGCGCCTGATCGCCAGGGTCGACGGCCGGCTGCTGATCTTCGTCGGCATGCTGATGCTGATCGCCAGTCTCTACATGCTGACCACGCTGTCGCTCGACACGAGCCAGGGCGAGCTGGCTCTGGTAGGTTTCCTGCAGGGCGCGGGTTCGGGGCTGCTGTTCATGCCGCTCAACCTCATCGTCTTTACCACGCTGCCGCAGGACCTGCGCAACGAGGGCTCGACGCTGTTCGCGCTGACCCGCAGCCTCGGCGGCGCGGTCGGCATCTCGATGATCCAGGCGGCGACGGTGCGCGACGCCAGCGTCGTGCAGTCGCGGCTGGTCGAAACGGTGCGGCCCGACAACCCGCTGGTCGACTGGCGGCTGCCCGATCTCGACTTCGCCGATCCGACCTCGGTTGGCGGCCTCGTCGGCGAAATCGCGCGGCAGGCGACGATGGTCGCTTATGTCGATTCGTTCCGCGTGCTGTTCCTGCTGGCCGTGGCGATCGCGCCGCTGTGCCTGCTGCTACGCGTCGGCCGCGTGCGCACCGCCGCGGGCGCGCCGCCGCCGGTGCACGCCGAGTAGAGGCCGTCAGAGCGCGATGTTGTAGACCCGCGCGGCGTTGCCCGCGAGGATCAGATCCTTCTCGTGCTCGGTCAGCCCGTTCAGCGCGGTCTCCATGTTGTCGACCGGGTAGAGGCAGATCGGGTGCGGGTAGTCGGTCTCGAACAGGCAGTTCTCGACGCCGAGCTGGCGGATGTCGTGGACCAGGTTCTTCCGCTCGAACCAGAAGCAGGCGAAGAAATTGGTCTTGAAGTACTCGCTGGGCTTGCGCTGCAGCTTGCAGGCGTTCGCGCCGGTTTCGCTCATCTGGTAGTCGACCGCCTCGAGCAGGAAGGGAATCCAGCCGAGCCCGCTCTCGACCGAGACGAACTTCAGCTTGGTGTAGCGGTCGAGCAGGCCCGAGAGGATCAGGTTGCCCATCACCCGGCCGTTGTTGATGAACAGCATCGCGCCGCCGAGGCCCGAGCGCATGTCCTGGTGCAGTCCCGGCCAGCCCTGGTGGCCGACGAAGTCCATCGATTCCTCCGAGGCGCCGATGTGGAAGTTGACCGGCATGTCGAAGTGCTCGCAGGCCTCCCACATCGGGTTCCAGTATTCCTGGCCGAGGTCGGGCAGGTTGCTGCCGTCGGGGCGCTTGAACAGGTGCGGGTCCGAATTGATGTTGAGCCCCTTGAGCCCCATGCGGTGCGCGCGCTCGATCTCCAGGACACAGAGGTTCACGTCCCACCACGGCAGCATCGCCATCGGGAACATGCGCTGGCCGCTGTCCTCCTGGATCTCGGCCATGGCGTCGTTGAAGATCTCGACCGTGGCGAGGCGCAGGTCGTCGTCGACCTGCACCGCCGCCTGGCCGCCGAAGCCGAGGATGTTGGGGTAGATGATCTGGGCGTCGACCCCCATCCGGTCCATGACGGCGACGCGTTCCTTGGTGCTGTAGGCCGCGGGATCGACGTCCTCGATCTGCTTCTGGATGAATTCGAGGCCGGGCCACTTGGTGCCCTCCTTCGAGATCGTGCAGGCCGGCACCGCGCCCTTCGAGAGGATCTTGTCGTCGCCGATCACCCACGAGCGGATGCCGTCGACCTCTTTCACCCGCGGCAGGCGGTCGCGCATGTTGGCGGGCGCGCGGCTGGACCACAGGTCGAAGGGCTCGACGAGGTGCGTGTCGACGTCGATGACCTTGCGGCCGCCGAATACGCTGCGGTCTAGGACAGGCTGGTTCATGGCGTCGTCTCCCGGGGAATTCGTGGGCCGGGGATACCCGACCAGGCGCCTGGCGTGCAAGCGGCGCGGCCCGCGCTCGGACGATCGGCCAAACGATTCCGCCCGCTGCGCCGGAGCGACAGCCGTGTGGTCACCGCCTCCGATGAGCCCGGGCCATGAGGTTGGTCACGCCCTGCTGAATCTGCGCCACCGACAGACCGAAGAGCGACGCCATGATATGCATGTGCGCCAGCTGTTCGGGCGTGGGAGCAGCGCGGATCGAAGGAGACCGAAGCCCGAAGAACTTCATCGCGCTCACTTCGTCCATCAGCTTCATGACCTTGGCGCTCCGCCCGATGTCGGCCTGCGTCATCGCTTTCTCGTAGCCCGCACCATGCGAGCGGTTCGGCGTCGGCTTGACCGGAAACAGGCGTACGAGCCGATAGCCGAAATTGATCGCGCGTTCGCGATTGTAGAGGTGGTCGACGTCATAGGCGCCGGTCAAAGCCGAAGCATCGACGCCCTGCTCGCGCAGAAACAGGCGAAAGTATTCGGGATATCTGTCGGAGGCCGGATTGACCCAGAGGCTGGCCAGCGGCCCTGTCTGCTGGACCATCGCTTCCGCCCCCGGGATCGATCGCAGCCCGGCCCAGCCCGAGTTTCGCCCCTCGTGGCCGCCATAGCTCGCTCCGAGCACGTCCATGTGCTCGATCGCGACGGCGGGCGGTGTGCCCCATTGTTGCCAGTTGGTGACGATCTGGGCGCGCTGCGCCGCAATCCAGCTGTCCAGTGCGATCGCCACGCCGCCACCCCTGCCGCCTGCTTCGAGACTCGCAACCTAGCCAAAGCACCGCGGCGGCCCAACAGGAAACCGGCGCGGACCGCGCGGGCTGCCAAAAGATTTGGCCCGCCGCGCTTGCGCACGACGGGCCAGGCTTTCCTCCCCAGGAAAGTCGGATCGTTTCAGCCGCGCGCGGCGCTGCCGAGACGGTGATAGAGGTTCGAGTACTTCGAGGAATCGGGGGCGTCCTCGTTGTTCTGCAGGTAGAAGCGCACGGCTTCCTTCAGCAGCTTGAAGTCCTCGGTGGAGAGGACGGCGCGGGACCGGGTGGGTTCGCTCATCGTCTGGGCTCCTCGTTCGGTTCGCGGGTTACGCCGCGAACTGGTTCATCGTGTTGTCCTTGCCGCCGGCCTTGAGCGCGGCTTCGCCGGCGAAGTATTCCTTGTGGTCGTCGCCGATGTCGGAGCCGGCCATGTTCTGGTGCTTCACGCAGGCGATGCCCTGGCGGATCTCCTCGCGCTGGACGTTCTTGACGTAGCCCAGCATGCCCTGCTCGCCGAAATACTCGCGGGCGAGGTTGTCGGTCGAGAGCGCCGCGGTGTGGTAGGTCGGCAGTGTGATCAGGTGGTGGAAGATGCCGGCGCGCTTGGCAGCGTCGCGCTGGAAGGTGCGGATGCGCTCGTCGGCCTCGTCGGCGAGGTCGGTGCCGTCGTAGTCGACGCTCATCAGGCGGGCGCGGTCATAGGCCGAGAGATCGCGGCCTTCGGCGGTCCAGGCGTCGAACACCTGCTGGCGGAAGTTCAGCGTCCAGTTGAAGCTCGGCGAATTGTTGTAGACGAGCTTGGCGTTCGGCACGACTTCGCGGATGCGGTCGACCATGCCGGCGATCTGCGCGATGTGCGGCTTCTCGGTCTCGATCCACAGCAGGTCGGCGCCGTTCTGGAGCGCGGTCACGCAGTCGAGCACGCAGCGGTCCTCGCCGGTGCCGGGGCGGAACTGGTATAGGTTCGAGGGCAGGCGCCTGGGGCGCATCAGCTTGCCGTCGCGGCTGATGAGCACTTCGCCGTGGCCGATCTCGGTGACTTCCTCGCAATCGAGGAACGCATTGTACTGGTCGCCGATGTCGCCCGGCTCGCGGGTGAAGGCGATCTGCTTGGTCAGGCCCGCGCCGAGCGAGTCGGTGCGCGCGACGATCACGCCGTCATCGACGCCGAGCTCCATGAAGGCGTAGCGCACGGCACGGATCTTCGCGAGGAAGTCCTCGTGCGGCACGGTGACCTTGCCGTCCTGGTGGCCGCACTGCTTCTCGTCGGAGACCTGGTTCTCGATCTGGATGCAGCAGGCGCCCGCCTCGATGAACTTCCTGGCGAGGAGGTAGGTCGCCTCGGCGTTGCCGAAGCCGGCGTCGATATCGGCGACGATCGGCACGACGTGCGTCTGGAAGTCGTCGATCTTGTGCAGCAGGCGGTGGGTGGTGACCGCGTCGCCGACTTCCTTCGCCGCATCGAGATCGCGGAACAGCATGCTCAGCTCGCGCGCGTCGGCCTGGCGCAGGAAGGTGTAGAGTTCCTCGATCAGCGCCGGGACGCTCGTCTTCTCGTGCATCGACTGGTCGGGCAGCGGCCCGAACTCGCTGCGCAGCGCCGCGACCATCCAGCCCGAGAGGTAGAGGTAGCGGCCCTTGGTCGTGCCGAAGTGCTTCTTGATCGAGATCATCTTCTGCTGGCCGATGAAACCGTGCCAGCAGCCGAGCGACTGCGTGTAGTTGGCGGGGTCGGCGTCATAGGCGGCCATGTCGGCGCGCATGATCTTCGCCGTGTAGCGGGCGATGTCGAGACCGGTGCGGAAGCGGTTCTGCAGCCGCATGCGCGCGACCGATTCGGGCTCGATGCCGCTCCAGGTCTGCGTGTGCTGGCCGATCGTCTGGCGGGCCTCGATGATGGTCGACGAGTAGGTCACGAAAGAATCCTTGGAAAAAAGCGCGTGTTGATGGGCTGCGCCTAGGTGAAGGATTCGCACCGGGGAACCGGCCGCGGAGTGCGGCTGTCAAGCTTTACAGAATATCCTTGTAAAGTTGTCAGGACATGACAAAACGTCGTTGTAATGGTCGATACACGGTCCCTCTATCTCGGTCCCCGGCTCAAGCGGCTGCGCCGCGAGCTCGGACTCACGCAGCAGGCGATGGCCGAGGACCTCGCGATCTCGCCGAGCTACGTCGCGCTGCTCGAGCGCAACCAGCGGCCGCTGACCGCGCCGCTGCTGCTGCGGCTGGCGCGGACCTACCGGCTCGACATGGAGGACCTCGGCGCCGAGGAGGGCGAGGACTACGCGCGCCGGATCGGCGACGTGCTGCGCGATCCGATCTTCGCCGACATCGACCTGCCGGCGCTCGAGGTGGCGGACCTTGCGACCAATTTCCCAGGCGTCAGCGAGGCGCTGCTGCGGCTCCACGGCGCCTATGTCCGCGAGCAGCAGGCCTTGGCCGAGCAGCGCGTGCCCGGCGCCGAGGAAGCCGCCGATCCGGTCAGCGAGGCGCGTCGCTTCATCTCGCGAAACCGCAACTATTTCCCCGATCTCGACGCGCGCGCCGAGGCGCTCGCGGCCGAGGTCGCCGAGGCCGGCGGGTCGCAGGAGTTCCTGCGCAAGCGCGGGCTGCGCGTCCGTTTCCTGCCGCCCGAAGTGCTCGTCGATTCGATCCGCCGCTACGACCGGCACAACGAGCAGTTGCTGATCGACGACACGCTTTCGCCCGAGAGCCGCGCCTGGCAGCTGGCGACGCACATCGCCTACACCGCGATGCGCAGCGACGTGAACCGTCTGATCCGGGCCGAGAGCTTCGCCAGCCAGACCGCCGCCAACCTCGCCAGGCGGGCGCTCGCGGGCTACGCCGCGGCGGCATTGCTCATGCCCTACGACCGTTTCGCCCGGGCGGTGGAAAGCCGGCGATACGACGTCGAGGCGCTCAGCCGCCAGTTCGGCGTCAGCTTCGAGCAGACCGCGCACCGGCTGACGACGCTCCACCGCCCCGGACAGGAGCGCGTGCCCTTCTTCTTTCTGCGCGTCGACGAGGCGGGCAACGTCTCGAAGCGGCTCGACGGCGCCGGCTTCCCGTTTGCCGCGCACGGCGGCGGCTGCCCGCTGTGGAGCGTCCATTCGGCGTTCCGCCGCCCGGGGGAGGTGATCACGCAGTGGCTCGAGCTGCCCGACGGCCAGCGCTTCTTCTCGATCGCGCGGACGGTGACGGCGGGCGGGGGCAGCCTGGGCCGGCCGCCGATCTACCGCGCCATCGCGCTCGCCTGCGCCGCCGAGCATGCGCCGAAGCTGATCTATGCCGAGGGCGCGAACCCGCGCCAGGTCGAGGCGACGCCGATCGGCGTGACCTGCCGCCTCTGCCACCGCGCCGCCTGCCGCGCCCGCGCCGCGCCACCGATCGGCAGAGAGATTTTGCCGGACGACTACCGCCGCGCCGCAGAGCCTTTCACCTTCGGGGAGAGTTGAGCTAGGCCCTGCCTTTAGATTTCGGAGCCCTGACCATGCGCGCCACTCCCGACTTCGACTTCGGCCTTCCCGAAAGCGCGACGATGATTCGCGAAGCGACCGCGCGCTTCGCCGACGAGCAGATCGCGCCGCTCGCCGCCAGGATCGACGCCGAGGACTGGTTCCCGCGCGAGCTGTGGCCCGCGATGGGCGAACTGGGGCTGCACGGCATCACCGTCGAGGAGGAATACGGCGGGCTCGGCCTCGGCTATCTCGACCACGTCATCGCGGTCGAGGAGGTCAGCCGCGCCTCGGCCTCGGTCGGGCTCAGCTACGGCGCGCATTCGAACCTCTGCGTCAACCAGATCCGCCGCTGGGGCAGCCCTGAGCAGAAGGCCAAGTATCTGCCAAAGCTGGTCAGCGGCGAGCATGTCGGCAGCCTCGCCATGTCCGAGGCGGGGGCTGGCTCGGACGTCGTCTCGATGAAGCTCAAGGCCGAGGCGGTCGATGGTGGCTTCAAGCTCAACGGCACCAAGTTCTGGATCACCAACGGGACATACGCCGACACGCTGGTGGTCTATGCCAAGACGAGTGAGGGCAGCCGCGGCATCACCGCCTTCCTCATCGAGAAGGCCTTCGCCGGCTTCTCGATCGGCCAGAAGATCGACAAGATGGGCATGCGCGGCTCGCCGACGGCCGAGCTGGTGTTCGACGACTGCTTCGTGCCCGAGGAGCAGGTCATGGGGCCGGTGAACGGCGGCGTCGGCGTGCTGATGAGCGGGCTCGACTACGAGCGAGTCGTGCTCGCCGGGTTGCAGCTCGGCATCATGCAGGCCTGCCTCGACACGGTCATCCCCTTCGTCCGCGAGCGAAAGCAGTTCGGCAAGCCGATCGGCGCGTTCCAGCTGATGCAGGCCAAGGTCGCCGACATGTACGTCGCGCTGCAATCGGCGCGGGCCTATACCTATGCCGTGGCGCGCGCCTGCGACGCCGGCCACACCACGCGCTTCGACGCCGCCGGCGTGATCCTCTACGGCAGCGAGAGTGCGTTCCGCGTCGCCGGCGAGGCCGTACAGGCGCTGGGCGGGGCGGGCTACACCAAGGACTGGCCGGTCGAGCGTTATCTGCGCGACGCGAAGCTGCTCGACATCGGCGCCGGGACGAACGAAATTCGCCGCATGCTGATCGGCAGGGAACTGATCGGCGCGGGAGGGTAAGGCATGGCGGGAGAGCTGGCGGGCAAGGTCGCCATCGTCACGGGCGGGACGATGGGCATCGGCGCCGGCATCGCCGAACTTTTCGCCGAGGAAGGCGCGAAGGTTGTGATCGCGGGACGCAGCGAGGCCGAGGGCGAGGCGGTCGCGGCGAAGCTGGGCGGCACCGTGCGCTTCCGGCGCGCCGACGTGTCGAGCCGGGCCGATGTCCAGGCGCTGGTCGACTACACGCTGGCCGAGTTCGGCGCCCTCGACGCGATCGTCAACAACGCCGCGATCACCGGCGCCTTCCACAACCGCTTCCTCGACGACGACATGAACGACTTCGACGAGGTGCTCCACATCAACCTCGCCGGCGTGATGCTGTGCAGCCAGATCGCCGGACGGCACATGGCGGCGCGGCGCAGCGGCTCGATCGTCAACATCTCGTCGATCGGCGCGGCGATCCCCGGCTTCGCGCTGGTGACCTACCGCGCGGCCAAGGCCGGGGTTGAGAACTTCTCGCGCTCGCTGGCGATCGACCTCGGCGAATACGGCGTGCGGGTCAACGCGATCGAGCCCGGGCACATCCCGACGCGGCTCAACGACTTCGCCGCGCATCCCGGCCTGACGCCCGAGCAGCACGCCGAGCTGACCGTGATCATCGATACGATCTACAACGCCGACCAGCCGCTCAAGCGCCGCGGCAGTCCCCGCGATCTCGCCAATGCCGCGCTGTTCTTCGCCAGCGACCGCTCGACCTACGTCACCGGCCAGGTGATCGCGATCGACGGCGGCGTCACCGCGGGCAATGCCTTCAACCAGAACAGGATGCTGGTCGACGCGCGGCGGGACTATCTGGCGAGGCTGGGGCTCGAGTAGTCAGACCCCGCCGCTGACCCGCAGCAATTGGCCGGTCACGAATTTGCTCGCGTCCGAAGCCAGGTAGAGCAGCGCGAAGCCGATGTCGCTGGCTTCGCCCGTCAGCCCGAGCGGCGACAGCGCGCGCATCTGTTCCAGCACCACCTCGCGCTGCGCCAGGTCCACCTGGCCGGCGGCGTCGCGGTACATGCTGGTGTTGATCGGCGTGTCGATCCAGCCGGGGACCACGGCGTTCACCCGCACGCCGAACCGCCCGAACTCCCTGGCGCAGACGCGGGTCAGTTGGTTCACCCCGGCCTTGGTCATGCCGTAGACCGACAGAGTCGGCACCGGGCTGTCGCCGGCGGTCGAGGAGACATTGAGGATCGAGCCCCCGCGCCCCGTTGACCGATTTTGTGCCTGCATCACGCGGCCCGCGGCGGCGCAGCCCCAGTAGGTGCCCATCATGTTGATCGCGACGACGCGATCAGCCGCCTCGCGCGAGGCTTCGGTGACGCCGGCCCAGAGCGTGATGCCGGCCGAGTTGACCCAGATGTCGAGCTGGCCCAGTTCGCTCACCGCCGCTTCCGCCAGCGCTTCGACCGCCGCGCGATCGGAAACGTCGGTAGGACAGATCGATGCTGTGCTTCCGGCCTCGCGCACGAGAACGGCACTCTCCTGCAGCCCGGCGGCATCGACGTCGGCGAGAACGATCCGGGCGCCGGCCCTGGCGAAAAGCCGCGCGGCCTCGCGCCCCAAGCCCGAAGCCGCGCCGGTCACCACCGCGACGCGGCCCTCGAGCGAAAACGCCCCGGCGATCTCGGCATCCATTCCCATGCCCGCACCCTTTCGCATCGGCGGTTCAGGTCGGCAGGCTAGCGAAGGCGGGCGGGTTTGGGAACGTCCGCGGCGCTGGCCGGAACGGCGTTCTCATTGATTCGACTTCTGATCGACTGTAGATCAGAGCGCAACGACATCCTCAGAGGAGAGGCCCATGGAAGCGCTCAGCCCAGCCGTTGCCGTCCCCGCCCATGTGCCGCCCGAGGCGGTCTACGATTTCGACATGCGCCATGATCCGGCGCTGCTGGCGAACCCGCACGAGCGCGTGCGCGAATTGCTGCGCGAGGCGCCGCCGGTGTTCTGGACGCCGCGCAACGGCGGCCGCTGGATCGTCGTCGGCCACGAGGAGCTGTTCCAGGCCTCACGCGATACCGAGTCCTTCTCCAGCGGCCTTATGCCGCGCGCGCAGATGCAGGCGCTGATGGCGATGATGCCCAAGGACATGCCGCGCATTCCGCAGGCGACGCCGATCACCATGGACCCGCCCGACCACGGCCGGTTCCGCGGCCCGCTGCAGAAGACCTTCAGCCCCAAGGCGGCGATCGCCCAGATCGACGATATCCGCGCGCTCGCCGACGAGCTGATCGACAAGGTGATCGACCAGGGCCACTGCGACTTCATCCCCGCGATCGCCGAGCCGCTGCCGGTGACCGTGTTCCTCAAGATGATGGGCCTCCCGCCCGAGCGGCTTCCCGAGTTCCGCGCGCTCGTCCACGAGTTCCTCGAGAACACGGTCAGCGACAACCTGATGAAAGGCGCCTCGCTCTCGCGCAAGGTCGCCGACGCGATGCTGGGCGACATCCTCGCGCGCAAGGACGATCCCCGCGACGACATCATCAGCCTGCTCTGGGCGACCGAGATCGACGGCGAGCCGATGACGCTCGAGTTGATGGAGGATTACTGCGTCCTGCTGTTCATCGCCGGGCTCGACACGGTGATCAACGGCATGGGCTTCGGCGTGCGCCACCTCGCGCAGCATCCCGAGCTGCAGGAGCGGCTGCGCGCCCATCCCGAGCTGATCACCGAGGCGGCCGAGGAACTGCTGCGCCGCTACAGCTTCACGATTCCCATGCGCCGCATTGCCCGGGACACCACGCTGGGCGGCTTCACGCTCAAGGAAGGCGACTGGCTCGCGCTCTACATTCCCGGCGCCGACCTCGATCCGCGCCTTTCCAGCACAGTGGGATCCGAAGCTTGGAATTCACGTGACTTGAAGTCG